>JACXTT010012239.1_pt1 | contig 11394 bp, 13 predicted proteins | sample 9270951 | NCBI WGS metagenome assembly JACXTT01 (sample SAMN15532306, study PRJNA645909) | rock metagenome | isolation source: weathered quartz diorite | place: Puerto Rico | collected 2017-06-21 | reverse complement strand
ACCGCTCGATCAGCCCCGCGACGGCCGCCGCCCGCGGCAGCCGCCGGCCCTGCGCGACGCGCTCCGGCAGCCACGCCTCGAGCAGGTCCCAGCGGTACGAGAAGGTCGGCTCGTAGCGCTCCTCGCTCTTGACGAGCCAGAGCCCCTGCTGGAGCTCCGCCATCGCGCGCTCGAACTCGCGCGTCTTCGCGGGCTCGAGCATGAAGACGTTCGTGCGCAGCTCGCGCGTGTACTGCGGATGCTCGTCGAGCATCGCGTCCATGATCCGCCGTGCCGTGTGCGACAGCCGGCCCGCGTCGTACTCGACCGTGTAGTCGCGCGCCCGCTGGCGGCCGCGCACGAGCGCGTAGAACATCGGGAACAGATCGAGCGCGACCAGGAGCGGACGGCCCTTCAAGAGCTTGCCGTAGTAGACGCGCCGCCCGGCCGGCAGGGTGTCCTTCAGGTCCCAGGTGAGACCGATCCCGGCGTCGTGGTGCGAGTGCCGGGGCCAGCGCGGGTTCGCCTTGCCGGCCACCGCCTCCCACAGGCACGCGACGCCCTCGGGGAACCGGTAGAAGGTCGAGCAGAAGCCCACGTCGCGCACGAACGCCAGCGCGTCACGCTCGCCGTGGACGCGGCGCGCCGGCAGCCGGCGGAACCGGCGCTCGCGAAGTCGATGGAGCGAGTCGGGTGTCAACGAGCGGCCTCCCTTCGCCACGCGGCCTCTCATTGACCACATTTCTGTCGCTGTTGTAAAGTGCGCTGCATGAAAAAGAAGAAGGCGACGCCGAAGGCGGCGGCGCGGAAGCAGACCGCCAGGAAGCCAGCTGCGCCGAAGCCGGCCAAGTCGGCCGCGACCTACACGCCCAAGCCGGTGCAGGGCGACGGCTGGGCGCCGTTCCGCTACCCGCCGCAATAGCGGACGCTCCTGGAAAGGCTCCTGCCCCAGCTGGCGCCCGGCGCCGTGCTGCTGCTGGCCGTCTCGGTCATCCTGCGGTCCGCGTCGATCCGGGAGGCGGTCGCGACGTCGGCCCCCGTCTATTCGGGGGTCATCTTCTGCGCGGGGATCCTCCTCGGATGGCGCTTCAAGCGTAGCCAGCTCGTGATCGCCCTGGTGGTTCTCTTCGCGGCCGAGCGGGCGATCGCGTTCTTCCCGGCGGCCGGCCCGTCGGCGCAGATCGGCCGCGTCGTGTACGCCGCGATCGCGCTCCTCTTGCCGCTGGACCTGGCGGCGATCGCCTGGCTCTCCGAGCGCACGATCTCGACCGCGGTCGGTCGGCTCGTCGAGGGCGCGATCCTGATCCAGCTGCTCGCGATCCCGCTGCTCCTGCGTCCCGAGCTGTCGGGCCTCGCCCTGGCCCTGCAGCGGGAGATCAATCCCAGCGGGCTGCACCTCACGAAGATCCCGGCCGTGGCACTCCTGGCCTTCGTGGTCGCGATCGCGCTGACCGCGCTGCGTTTCGTCGTCCGTCGTACCGTGATCCAGGCGAGCCTCGTCTGGGCGCTCCTCGCCGCGTTGCTCGGGCTCAACGGCGACGCCGCCGCGACGACCGTGTACCTGGCAACCGGCGGGCTCATCCTCATCGTGTCGCTGATCGAGACCTCGCACCGCATGGCCTTCAGCGACGAGCTGACCGGCCTGCCGTCGCGCCGCGCGCTGAGCGATGCGCTCATGCGGTTGCCCGAGCGCTACACGATCGCGATGATCGACATCGACCACTTCAAGAAGCTCAACGACGAGTTCGGCCACGCGGCCGGCGACCAGGTGCTCCGCATGATCGGCTCGACCCTGACCCGGACCGAGGGCGGTGGGCGGCCGTTTCGCTACGGCGGCGAGGAGTTCGCGGTGCTGTTCCCGGGCAAGGCGGCCGACGAGGCGCTGCCCTACCTCGAGGACCTGCGCGAGGCGATCGAGGCCTCGAGCTTCACCCTCCGCGGCCGCGACCGGCCGAAGGTGCGGCCCGACAAGCCGATCCGCTCCACCGGCCGGCGCCGCACGCTCGCGATCACGGTCAGCATCGGGGTCGCGGAGTCGGACGAGTCGGTCGTCGAGCCGGACGAGGTGATTCGCGCCGCCGACCAGGCCTTATACGAAGCGAAAAGGACCGGCAGGAATCGAATCTGCCTCGCCTGAATAGGCGGCCGCCTACTCCAGGCCCCAGGTGAAGACGTGCACCGGTGTGACCTCGATGATCACCGAGTCTCTTTCGTCGAGGGTCGCGTCGCGCGAGTACTGGGGGTACTTGCGGTAGAGGCGGGCGCGGATCTTGCGGAAGCGCGGCCCGCGGTCGAAGAGGCGCGCCGTCCCCTGCACCGTGGCGCCCTTGATGTGCGCCCAGTCGTCGGAATAGAGATCGACCGTCACCGCGACGCGCGGGTTCTGGGCGAGGTTCTTCGCCTTGCGACCGTCGCTGGCCGACGCGTAGTAGATCTTGCCGTCGGCCACCACCTGGCACACCGGGACCAGGTGCGGCATGCCGCGCGCGTTCGCGCTGGCCACGCGACAGATCCGCTCACGGTCGAACCACTGCGCGATCGATTTCTTGAGCTTCATCGGGCGCCGGCCTTCGGCGGGTCGCCGACGAAGCGCAGCACCGCCTCGATCACGGCGGCCGGCTGCTCCTCGGGGATGAAGTGGCCGGAGCCGGGCACGGCGTGGCCCACGACCTGGGCGCAGCGCTCCTTCCAGACGCCGAGCATGTCCGGCACCTGCGGCCGGCGGCCGCCGGCCTCGCCCCAGAGCACCAGGGTGGGCGCGGCGACCTTCTGGTCGCGGTCGGCGCCGTCCTGCTCGAGATCGACGGTCGCGCCGGCGCGATAGTCGTCGAAGGCCGCCCGCATCGCGCCGGGCTGGCGGAAGCAGCGGACGTACTCCTGCACCGCCTCTTCCTCGATGGCGGCGGGATTGTACGCGGAGGTCCGGTACATATAGCGCAGATAGATCTCCTCGCGTCCGGCGGTGAGTGCCTCCGGCAGGTCCGGCAGCTGATGGAAGAACCAGTGCCACCGCGCGCGGGCGCTCGCCTGATCGGTCCGCGCGAACACGTCGTAGGTGGGCGCGATGTCCAGCAGCACCAGCTTCGTCAGCAGTGCGGGATGATCGAGCGCGAAGCGATGCGCCACGCGCGCGCCGCGATCGTGGCCGATCAAGACGACCGGCGCCAGGCCGAGCGCCTGGATCAGGTCGGCGATGTCGGCCGCCATCGTGCGCTTGTCGTAGCCGCGGATCGGGCGATCGGAGTCGCCGTAGCCGCGCAGGTCGGGCGCCACGACCGTGAACCGCTCGGCGAGCGCCGGCATCACCTTGCGCCACATGTGGCCGGTCTGCGGGTAGCCGTGCAGCAGGACCATGCCCGGCCCCTGACCGAGACGGCGATAGTGGATGCGGGTTTTGTCGCGGACGCTGACGACGTCACGGATCATCGGCGATAGTCCTCCGCTCGATCGCACGGCTCGAAGCCCAGCACGGCGCGGGCGTGCTCGAGGTCGCGGTAGCCCCAGTGGTTGTCGGAGACGGCGTAGAAGACGTCGAACGTGAGCGCGGCCGGCGCGGCGATGCACAGCTCGAGCATGCGCACGACGTCGCGCTGGCTGCAGAAGACCGAGAACTCGCGCGGCGACGTCGGGCGGTCCGCCGCCAGCACGCGGCCGATGCGGACGCAGATCGCCGACAGCCCGTGCGCGTCGGAATAGTGGCGCGCGATCGCCTCGCCCCAGATCTTGCTGGCGCCGTAGAGCCCGGCCGGGCGCGGCGGCATCTCGTGCGTCATCGTCTTCCACGAGGTCGCCTCGTCGTAGCGTCCGGCGACCAGCGCGCGGTAGGGTGGATCGCGCTCCCAGGCGCTCACGGTCGCGCCGCTCGACGCGTAGACGACGCGGCCGACGCCGGCGCGGCGCGCCGCCTCGAAGACGTTGTAGGTACCGACGACGTTCGCCTGGAGGATCTCCTGGAAGACCTCGCTCTCGCCGGTGCGCGCGGCCAAGTGCACGACCGTGTCGACGCCGGCGAACGCGGGCGCGATCGCGTCCAGGTCGGCGATGTCGCCCCGGTGGCACGTGACGCCGGGGATCGGCCGGCGGTTGAGGGCGCAGAGCTCGTACTTGCCCTCGAGGTGCCGGCGGAGCGCGCCGCCGATGAGCCCGCTCATGCCGGTCACCAGCACTCGGCGCGGCGCCATGGCCGACGCCGGGCTACACGATCGCGGTGTGGACGAGGTTGCTGACGCGATCGAGCCGCGCCGAGTGCCACGGGTCGGGCACGCGGCTGTTGCTCAGATACGCGAAGGAGACCCCGGAATCCGGATCGGCCCAGCAATACGAGGAGCCGACGCCGCCGTGCCCGAACGTGCGCGGCGACGCGAGCGAGCCGAGCCCGCGAATCGTCTCGGTGGTCCCGCGCAGGTGCGGCCCGAGCCCGCGATGCATCGGCATGCCCATGTAGGCGTCGGCGCGGTCGCCGGTGTAGTTGCGCGTGACGTAGGCGATCGTCCGCGGCGACAGGAGCCGGGTGCCGCCGAGCTGGCCGCCCTGGAGCAGCATCTGATAGAACGCCGCCATCGCCCGGGCCGTCGCGTAGCCGCCGCCGCCCGGCGAGCCCGCGCGGCGCGCCTCCGGCGAATTCTGCTCGCCCAGCGGCACCTGGCGTCCGCCGTCCGGCGCCGGCTCGTGCATGTCGACGGAGCGGCCGTGCGCGCGATCGGGCAGGCCCACGAACAGCTCGTCGCCGAGCCCGAGAGGTTCCGCGATGCTCTCGCGAATGAACGCGCGGTAGTCGGTCTTGGTGAGCGCCTCGATCAGGACCGCGGCCACCCAGTGCGCGGCGCCGCGGTGATAGTGCACGCGCGAGCCGGGCGTCCACTCGAGCGTGAACCCACAGACCGTGCGCCGCAGCAGCTCGTGGTCCTCCCACGCGGCCTTCGGCACCTCCGCGTTCGGAAAGCCGCCCTGGTGCGAAAGGAGCTGGACGATCGAGATGTCGCCCTTGCCGTTGGCCTCGAACCCCGGCACGTGATCGGCGACCCGGTCCGTGAACGCGAGCGCGCCGCGCTCGACCAGGAGCCATACCGCGCAGGCAGTGATGACCTTCGTGTTCGAGAACAGGAGCCAGAGCGTCTCGTCGCGCGCCGGCATCCGCTGGGGCTCGAGCCGCGCGTCGCCGAGCGTCCACAGGAGCCCGAGCTTACCGTGGCGGGCGACGGCGATCTGCGCCGCGGGATAGCGCCCCTCGGCGATGTGCGCGGTGATCAGCTCGCGGAGACGGCCGAGCGGCTTGGGATCCAGACCGAGCGCGTCGACACTTGAGGCGGCCAGTGGGAATGTCATGCGCGCACTCTAGCACGTTCGCGACGCGGCTTGCGGCGGCGTGGCCGCGACCGGGTGGCGGCGCAGCCAGGTCTCCGCGTGCGCGCGCAACTCGGCGCGCTCGTCCGGCGCAAGGCCCAGCGGATCGAAGCGGTAGCGGTAGTGAAGATCGAGGACCGGGGCGAGGTCGCCGGCCTGAATGCGCTCGAGCCACGCCCACGGCGATTCGGCGGCCTGGCGGCCGCGCCCCGAGGTCTCGAGGCGCCGCTCGATCAGGTAGAACTCGGAATCGACGCCCGGGCGGACGAGCGCGGCGGCCAGCGGCGACGCCGCGGCCTGGCGGCCGACGCGCCGGCGCGAGTAAAGGCGCCAGACCAGGAGGAGCACCAGCGGGATCAGCAGCCACGCGACGTGCCGGCCGATACCGTTGTCGTCCTCGCTCCAGCGCCACCTCGAGAACAGGAACGTGGCGAAGGACCACAGATCCTGCACGGGCTCCATGAAGGACGACTCGCCCTGCTCGGTCTCGGCCCACACCGGCGGCGTCGTATCGACGTCGCGCCAGGCGCCGTCCACGTACGCGAGCGTCCACGAGTGGGCGTGGCGCGCGCGCACGATGTACCGCTGCTCGAGGCGGCTCCACTCCTGGACCGAGTAGCCCACCGCGTAGCGCGCCGGCACGCCGGCCGCGCGCAGGAGCAAGGTTGTCGCGGTGGCGAAGTACTCGCAGTGCCCGGCGCGCGAGCTCAGCAGGAATTCCTCGAGCACCGAGTCCTTCCCCGGCCGGTCGCCCTTCCACGTCGAGTAGCGGAAGTTCCTCCGAAAGTACGCGGCGATCGTCTCGACCTTCTCGGCGGGCGACCGGCCGGGCAGGCCGAGGTCCAGGACGATCCGCGAGACGAGCGTCCTCTCGCGCGGCGGGACGTGCAGATCGGCGTCGATCGGGGGCCCGTCGAGCGGCCCGTCGGGCGTGAAGAGCGCAGTGTAGCTGACGAGCCCGAGCCCTTCCTCGACCCTCACGGCGCCGAGGCGGTTTCGCTGGACACCGACGACCGCCAGGTGATCGATCTCGAAGGCGCCGCCCGGGATCGCCAGCACGCCGCGCCCACGGTTGAGATAGCCCGAGACCGTGATCCGCTCGACGGGGCTCCGGCCGGTCCCGAATCGCCACGTCTCGCCGTCGGCCTCGGACTGCACGGGGCTGAAAGCTGCGCCGGAGGCGAGCCACGCCGGCGAGTTGTAGACGTCGTAGGTCGCCTCGCGCAGGAGGAGCGGAAGGTGCAGTCCTTCCCGCGGCTCGACGCGCAGCACCGTGCGATCCGACAGCTTCAGGCGGCCGAGGTGGCCGAGGGACGTCGTCACGCGAAACGGATCCGCGTCGCCGCGCACCATGCTGAAGATGTAGTCGAACACCGTCTGCTCGACTGCCTGCTGGACCCGGTGCAGCGCGACGTGCCCGCCGTATCCGGCGACGGCGGCGATGCCGAGCATCGGCACCCACCAGAGCGGCGAGAAGCGCCGTGAGCGCCACGGCCAGAGGGCCCAGGCCGCCAGCGCGCACAGGCCGCCGTAGAACTCGAGCGTGCGCCGGTTGGCGGCGCTGGCCGAGAGGACGCAGAGGGCAAAGTACAGGTAGCCGAGATCGACCTGTCCGGCGTGCGTCTCGGGGGCGCGGGCCGCCTGGCGCCGGAGCGCCCAGAAGAACGCGGTCAGCGGGACCTTCCCGGCCGTGCTGTAGAGCTGACTCGCGACGAGCGGGAAGAGCAGGAACGGCAGCCACTGGAACAGGAGGGTCATCGCGCGCGGGCCGTCGGCGGCGCGCGTCGTACCGGTGGTCGAGAAGAGATAGATGCCGCCGACGACGATCAGCAGGGTGCAGAGATCGGTGAGACGGTGAAAGTCGGTCGCCGACAGCTCGAGCCGCCACGTCAGCGCGCGCGCGGCCTCGATGAGGATCGCCAGCGGCAGCGCCAGCAGCAGGAAGCCGGTCTGCCACCCCCAGAAGAGGAGCGCGGCGCCGAGCAGCAGCGGCGGCGGCGTCACGAGCACGCGAGCCCCTCGGCGATCTTGCCCACCTCGAGCCCGCGCACGTCGCCCGGCAGGCGGTCGAGCGTGGCGCGGTCGCCCACGACGAACACGCGCGTCGGCGTGCCGAGCCCCTCCAGATGGCGGACGAGCTCCTGCCGCGCGTCGTCCCAGGCCAGCAGCACGCACACGCAGCCGCTCAGCACGTCGTGGCGATCGATCACCGCGTGGTGGAGCGAGCGAAACGTCTTGTCCTGGCAGGGGCCGACGCACGCCAGCACCTCGAGCAGCTGCTCGGTGTGGGCGACGCCGCGTCCGGCGGTAAAGCAGTACGCCTCCGGCCCGACGAACATGAGGTCGAGCAGCGACTCCTGGGTCTGCATCGAGACCGCGATCGACGCCGCCACCGACACGGCCTCCTCGAAGACCGGATCGCCGGGGCGGCTCGTGAACGTGTCCAGCACGAGCGCGTGGCGCACGAAGAACTCGTCGAGATATTCCTTGACGACCGGCCGGCCGACGCGGGCGAAGCTCTTCCAGTGGATGCGGCGCATCGGATCGCCGGCGCGGTAGTCGCGCAGCGCCACGAACTCCTCGGAGTCGCCGACGGTGGACGCGAGCGCGACGCCGCCCGGCTGGTACTTGCGGGTCCCCGCGATCCGGATCTCGTCCATCGGATAGCGCTTGGGCAGGACGAGGAGCGACTGGGGCAGCGCGATCGACTTGAGCGCCTGAATCAGACCCAGCGGATCCGGCCGCGCGATCGTGACGCCCTGGAACCGCAGGTGGCCGCGGCGCAGCGGCGTGATCTCGACCGTCACCTCGGTCTCGACGTTCGGAGGGAGCGGGGGCAGCGGCCGCGGCGGGATGACCGCGCCGCGCTTCTGCGAGACGAGCCAGGCCCAGCGGGGATAGCCCACCTGCCGGTCGAACCAGTTGCGCCGCTCCTCGCCGGGCTCGCGCGCGGTCACGAACTCCTCGAACGACGGGCGCGGATCGGCGAGCTCGTCCAGCAGCACCAGCCCGTCCTGGCGACGGCCGGTCTGATTCGCGATCGCGACGCGGTAGGTGACCGGCGCCCCGACGGAGGCGAAGCGCGGCAGGATCCGGCGTACCGCGAATCGCCCGCGGAACACCAGGCTCGCCGCCACCGACAGGACGACCAGGGCGAGCACCAGGGTGAAGACCTGGTAGCCGACGGTCCGGTTCGTGTCCAGGCCGATCACGACCGCGGCGCCGAGCACCCCGAGCGCGAGCGAGCCGGCGCGCGTGCACCGCCGGTCGAGCCGGTACTGAAACGCCGAGAACGAGCTGAACCAACGATACAGGAGGCGCTTCATGGACGTGTGTCGGGGACGCCTACGAGGGCATCGGGACTTTCGCGAGGATCTCCTCGACGAGCCCGGCCGTGGTCACGCCGGCGAAGCGCGCCTGCGGCTCGACGACCATGCGGTGGGCGATGACGGGGACCGCCATCTCCCGCACGTCCTGGGGGACCACGAACTCCCGGCCCTCGGAGAGGGCGAGCGCCTGCGCAGCCTTCATGAGCGCAAGCGAGGCGCGCGGGCTGGCGCCGAGCTGGATGCCGTTGGCGGCGCGCGTGGCGCGCACGACGTCGACGGCGTAGCGCTTGAGCTCGTCGCTCATGCGCACCGAGGCCGCGCGCCGGCGCACCATCAGCATGTCGTCGATCGAGACGCACGGTACGAGGGTGTCGATCGGATGGCGCTCCGCCTGCGCCGAGAGGATGGCCACCTCGTCCTCGGGCGCCACGTAGCCGAGGCTCAGCTGGACCGCGAACCGGTCCATCTGCGCCTCCGGCAGTGGATAGGTGCCGCGGAACTCGACCGGATTCTGCGTGGCGATCACGAAGAACAGCTCGGCGAGCCGATAGGAGGTGCCCTCGATCGAGACCTGGCCCTCGGCCATCGCCTCGAGCAGCGCCGACTGCGTGCGGGGCGAGGCGCGGTTGATCTCGTCGGCCAGCAGCACGTTGGTGAAGACCGGCCCCTCGTGGAAGTGAAAGGCATGGTCGCGCTGGTCGAACACGGACACCCCGAGGATGTCCGACGGCAGCAGATCAGGCGTGAACTGGATGCGCTTGAAGCGGCCGCCGATCGAGCGCGCGAGCGCCTTCGCCAGTGTCGTCTTGCCGGTGCCGGGGTAGTCCTCGAGCAGCACGTGGCCGCCGCTCGCGAAGGCCGCGAGCAGCCGGCGGATCGCGCCGGACTGGCCGCGCATCACCGTCTCGACGTTCTGGGCGAGCTTGCGGAAGACGTCCTGAGGCGGCAGGCTCATGCGTCAACTCAGCGCTTCCGGCGGAGCCCTTCGATCACGTCCAGCACCCGCAGGATCTCGCTGCCGTCGCGGACCATTTCGCGATCGCCGGCCTGGCCCCACCGAAGCACGCCGTCGCGGTCCACGATGAAGGTCGCGCGGTAGGCGACGTTGCGATCGACGTCGAGCACGCCGTAGGCGCGGATCACCGTGCGGTGCACGTCGCTCAGGAGCGCAAACGGGAAGCTGCGCGCTTTCATGAACGCGGCGTGGCAGAACGGGCTGTCACCGCTGATGGCGACCACGGCGGCGCCCCGCCTCGCGATCTCCTCGGCGACCCGGCCCAGGTCGCTGAGCTCGGGCGTTCAGATGCCTCCCCAGTCGTAGCAATAGAAGACGAGCACGACGTCCTTGCCCTTGAAGTCGGCCAGGGACGTCTCGCCGCCCGCCGTCGACGGCAAGGAGAAGCCCGGCGCCGCCTGCCCGAAGCGGAGACCGGTCACGCGGGGCCTCCGGGACGCTTCACGCTGACGCGGCTGGTCACGCGGACCTTCATGGGGTGGTCCTTCCGGTATATCACGGCCGACGCCGGGGCCGAAAAGGCCGGATACCGCTAGAATCGGCCCCGTGAATCCCTCGAGTCACCGCTGCGACTCGTGCGGGCGCTCGCCCGCCGGGTGGCTCTTTCTCTTCCGGGTGGGTGCCGGCGAGGTGCGCAAGTGCGGCCGGTGCGCGCTGCGACATCCGCCCTTGCTGAAGCGCTCGCTCGGGATCGCCGCGGTCGTGGGCACCGTGCTCCTGGCCATCAACCAGGGCGACCTGCTGCTGTCGGCCCGATGGCCGCGCGCCCTCGTCTGGAAGGTGCCGCTGACCTATCTGGTGCCGTTCGTGGTGGCCACCTGGGGCGCGCTCCTGAACGGCCGCGTCGCCGACGGCGACGAGACGCGATGAGCGGGGTGACGAGCCACCAGATCCGGTAGTCGCCGGCGCCCGCGCCGCCAACCTCTCGCGGCTGCGATTTCTTGCGCGGGCTGAAGAACCGCATTGCTAGCGTGTCTCCCCGAAACATTTTTGACCCGACCCATTTTTTGAGGGGGAGAGCGATGGACGATCCCGGCGGGCGATGGATCGAGTTCACCACCCAGGATGGCCGCACGAGCCGGATGCGCGTCGAGCAGATCGACACCGTGATGCGCGCGAACGGCGGCGATGCGGGCGTCATCCACACGAGCCTGGGCGAGCTCATCAGGGTGCTCAACGTCACCCACGTGCTCAAGCAGTGGCGGCACAGCCTGCTCTTCGTCGTCTCGCGCCAGGCGTCGAGCTACCACGGCTACCTGCAGCGCGCGTTCTCCGACGTCGACTGGGCCGAGGTGATCTTCGACCGCCGCCGCGGCGAGCGCCGTCTGCAGGAGTCGCCGTGGATGGTCGAGCGGCGCGCGCGCGGCCGGCGCGCGCGGCCCGACGTCGACGCGCGCGTGCGCGCATTCGGCTGGGCGATCGTCCGGGTCAACCGGGCCTAGGCGAGCCCGGACCACAGCGCGGCGAGACGCTCGAGCGCGGCCGGCGGAAGCGGCCCGCGATCGACCGCCGCCGCGGCGGCCTCGAGATGCTCGAGGCTCGAGTAGCCGACGAGGATCGTCGAGACCGCCTCCGACCCCACCGCCAGACGGATCGACGCCTCGACCAGATTCTCGACGTGTCCCTCTCGCACCAGCGCGCCGAGGTTCTGCGCTCGAGCCACGTCGGTCCGGTAGTCTGGCGCGGTCGCGATCGGATCCACCGAGGGCACCGCGACCGGATGCCGCG
>JACXTT010012238.1_pt1 | contig 11395 bp, 7 predicted proteins | sample 9270951 | NCBI WGS metagenome assembly JACXTT01 (sample SAMN15532306, study PRJNA645909) | rock metagenome | isolation source: weathered quartz diorite | place: Puerto Rico | collected 2017-06-21 | reverse complement strand
GAAGGGAGGCGACGTCCCCGGGTACTTCGGAATCATGTTCTTGGGGCACACGACCGATCCGAGCGGCGCTACCGCCCCGAAGCGCGTCGGGATCACTTCCTACAAGTTCTTCTCCGGTGACCTTCCGTATGCCGCCGGAGGGGACCCCGAAAACGACGCGGAGCGGTACCTCCTGATGTCGGATCCAACCTTGAACCCCGACGTCATCGGTCAGGTCACGACCCAGCGACCGGCGGACTATCGGTTTGTCATGGCGACCGGACCGTTCCGAACCATCCTTCCCGATTCTACCCTGACGATTTCGATCGCGTGGGTGATCGGCCTGGGCCGGGGGCCATCCCGTGGGGGCGGGACGATGATCGACAACGCCATCAACGCGCAGCAGGTGTACGACGGTCTCTACGCCGACATCGACGGGAACCCCCTGACGGGAACATGCGGCAAGGAGACGTGCATTCAGAACACGGAGGTCGGGGCGCGGGGATTCACGTACTCGATCCCGGAGTCCTCCCTGTGCCGACTCCGGTTCCACGCCGATGTGAACTCCGTCTTCCCGGACGTCCCGCCGTGGGACCCACAAGCGCCCTGTGACGTTCAACAGAATGGAAAGTACGTGTGCCAGGATGTCCTGGGCGGCACTCTCGAGAACGGCGGGGCGCACTGCGCCAGCGAGGACACTCTCGATCTCCGGATCACGTCTCCGACGTGTACGTACGTGGACCTGGACTGCGACGTGAACACGGGCCAAGGAGGGCGGGAGCACCACGTCAACTGGGTAGCCGCGGCACCGCTGCCCGCTCCCATCAACGCGGGACGGGACGGGCATGGAGAGGTCTCGGACTATCTTCGCACGTATTCGACGCACCAAGATTCGGTGCATGTCTCCGCCTGGTTCTTCCCGGGCGATCGGAAGGTCACGCTCAAATGGAACAACTTCGCCGAAAAGGTGCGGGATGCGCAACGAGGTAACCTCAAGGAATTCGTCGGCTACCGAGTCTACCGCGCGGCGGGTTGGCACCGACCGCTTGGGACAAACTCGCCGTCCAATGATCTCTGGTCGCTGATCGGGGAATGGCGTGCCGACCCTAAAGGAACTTCCGCGCGACCGCTCTCAGAACTGATCGATCCGTCGATCCCGATCGTGAACACCAGCCCTACGCTGGTGCGCTGGGATCCCAATCAGAGAAAGGTGAGGTCCGACAGTATCTATACCCAGATCGACACCCTCTTCGCGGTCGGCCGGTACAGCTTCGTCGACACTCACGTGCTGAACGGATTTCCGTATTTCTATTCCATCGTACCGGTTTCGGTCATTCCCGGGGATTCGGCAGCTGAGAACGCGGTTCTGCAGGGCAATCCGAGCGCATCAGACGCACAAGTGGTCTACCCTCGAGGCGATTCGAAGGAGGACCAGAAGAACGTATTCGTCGTGCCAAACCCGTACAAGGGAGGCGCGCAATGGGATCTGGTGCCCAACCAGGACGACCCGTCGGGCACCAAGGTAACCTTCATGAACCTGCCGGCGACCAAGGGGACCATCCACGTCTTCACACTCGCGGGTGACCTCGTGAAGGACATTCCCTTTGATGGGCGTCCTGCGCGCGACCTGCAGTACGGTAAGGACCCCCTCACGGGAGGGAGCGGCTCCGTCCCGTGGAACTTGATCTCGAGAAACGGACAGAAGATCGTGTCCGGTATCTACCTGTACTCCGTGGACACGGAGCTGGGCAAGCAGGTCGGCAGGATGGTCATCATCCGTTGAAAGGGTAAAGGGCGGCTGCCACGACGTCCTCCCGGTACCAACACCGCCCCCTCAGCGAAAGACGGGTCCGTCAACGCTTGGGATTCTCCAGCGTCCTCACGTGCTCCGGCCGCAACCCCATTCCAATGAGATACGCCGGTACCCTCCGGAGCGGCGGCAGGGCTCGGAGCAGCTGGAACGCGATCGGCATACGCCCCATGCCGTTCCCCGCGCTGAGCGTCGGGCGGATCACCGTTTCCTGCATCAGCATCTGGAGCCTCTGCGTCGCGCGCGTCGGAAGCTCGCGTCGGCGCTGCACGCGCTCGAGGTCGCTCGTCGTCAGGCGCTTCTCGCGAAGCGGCACGGCGACGGCGTTCGCGGTCGCGACCGCGTCCTGGATCGCCAGGTTGACTCCCACGCCGCCCACGGGGGACATGGCGTGGGCCGCGTCGCCGATGAAGAGGAGACCCGGCCGGTACCACCGGCGCAGCCGGTTGATCCGCACGGTGAGGAGTTTCACGTCCTCCCAGGTCCTGATCTCCTGGATTCGATCCCGGGCGAACGGGGCCGCGCGCACGATCGTGTCCCGGAAGGCCTCGAGCCCGGCGCCCCGGATTCGTTCTGCCGAGCCCTTGGGGATCACGTAGCCCACCTGCCAGTAGCCCACGCGGGGGATGAGCACCAGGATCCGCCCGCGGTCGAAGCGGCCTCCCGCCTGAGGAGGGTCGTCCGGCGGACGGCGGGACAGCCGGAACCAGAACACGTCCATGGGAACTCCCAACTCCTCGGTCTCGAGCCCGGCCTGCTCTGGGAATCCGGATTGGCGCCCGTTCGCTCCCACGACGAGCTGGGTCAGGATCTCCAGCGTGCCGCCCTGGCCCTGGGCGCCCACGCCGACGATCCTCCCTTCTTCCTCGATCAAGCCGGTCGCCTCGGTATTCATCCGGAGTTCGAACGAGGGATAGCAGTCGGCTTCCCGCGCGATGAAGTTCAAGAAGTCCCACTGCGGCATGAGCGCGACAAAACGGCAGCGGATCGGCAGGTTCTTGAAGCTCGCGATCGTAATGTCGGAGTCGCCGAAGCGGACGGTCAGTTCCTCGATGCGGCTGTGCGGCAGCTCGAGCAAACGGTCCAGGAGGCCGAGCTCGTGCATGACCTGAAGCGTGGAAGGATGGATCGTGTCACCGCGGAAATCGCGCAGGAAGTCCGCGTGCTTCTCCAGAACCAGGACCCGGACCCCGGCACGCGCCAGAAGGAGCCCGAGGACCATGCCGGCCGGACCCCCTCCGATGATGCAGCACTCGACCGAGACCTTCTCACTCATCGGACACTCCCAGAGATGTGGTTGACGAATTAGCCCCCTCCCTCAGTGAACGACCAGAGGCACGTGCGAGACCCCTGACTCGGCCCTCGGCATCCTCTCGTACAGGTACATGGTGTTCCTCGAGGAGATAGTGTTCCTCCTCAGGCGGACGCCCAGGAACGGTGAGTACTTGTAAGTCGAATCGGCGTCGTAGAACACGACTTGATTCGTCTTCCAGTCGATCGCGGCAAAAGTCTGAAACCAGTCCGGGAATATGATCATGTACTTGGGTCGAAACCGTCGCAGGTACTCTGGGAATCCCATTTTGGGCGACACCAGTCCGACGAGATCCACGACGTAGCACCCACTGAAGTACCCCATCGCCCCGACGTCGTTTACCGCAACGGTATCGCCGGGGCTGGTAGCCCTGCGCGTAGCCTCCGCGATGTACCTTTGCATGCCGTTGATGTTCTGAACATTCCAACCATGCGATGTGCCCACCTTCCTACCGTCGTAGACCTGCCAAGAAAGACAGAGCGCTCCCATGACAGCCACTCCCCAGACGTATTGCCTTCCAAAGGCGCGTCGCGAGGCCCACTCGAATCCGACGACAGCGAGGATGACTCCGAACGGCACGGCATAAACGAGGTACCGAGCAAATTGACCGCCATAGGGTCGGTACAGGGCGAGCGTCATAGGGAACAGAACCAGGTATGCGACGAGGGCGGGCCACTTCCGGAACATGAGCACGGAGCCAACAACCATCCCGGCTACGAGGAGAGGCGAATGAGACCCACTGTGTCCAGGCCGCTGGGCTACGCCCCATAGGTCGGCGACCTGGCTCAACATGTTCCATTGATTCGCCAGTAAATTGCCCCCGGATTTCTCCCCGATCCTGACCGAATTCGGGAGTAGCCATCCCCCAACAATCTGGTTGAAGACCAAGTAGGCTGCGACGATCAACGCCGTTACGCTCACCGGACCGACCGAATTCCTCAGGGAGATCTTGGGTCGAACGACCAAGCCCAAGGTCACCAGGAGCAGACCATCCGGCCGAAGCCAGACCCCGAGGCTCCAACAAACCATAGCCAGAGTCCACCGACCGCCTATGTAGAAGTAAATGCCCAAACACGCGAGTAGCAGGTATTCCGGCAACTCGAGACCGGATACCGCTCCCCACAGCAGCGATGGTGAGCTAGCAACAAGTATCCCCGCGACGAGCGGGCTATAGGAGCTCCCCGGCAGAGCTCGACGCACGGTGCGATACACGATGATTCCCGAAACCGCGAGGCAGACAATGCCGAGAATCTTGGCGGGGAGAACGATATCGTGTAAGAGCGTGTAGAGAAGCGCGAGCAGGTATACGTAGAGCGGGCCGCTTGCTCCTGCGACGTGCTCGCCTGGATTGAAGGTGTATCCCTGACCCAGAGCTACGTTCTTCGCGTAAGTAGCGTAGATCCAGGAGTCGTCGAGCGAATATCCCCAGGTTCCAGCGATTCCATGCTCCGCGAAGAGAAACCAGGCAGCGCCCGCGAGGGTGCATAGGGCAACGCACAACGCTTGAATCCATGCTGGCAGCACGCTTCTTGGTTCGGGAGGCTTCGATCGATCGTGAGAGATATCCATTTGCAGGAGCTTAAGCGAAAAACCAACCAAAGGCGCACCCCCGCGAGCAGCCTGGGGGGCAACGGCCCTCCGGCCGAATCTTCCCTCCCTTGACTCCCCCGCGGGGGCCTTCATAGCAGTGCGATTCTGCTAGGATCCGGGTATGTCCTCGCACCATTTCCGAGGTCTCCTTAGCGCGTTGGCGCTGATAGCGCTCGGTGCTGGCGACGGCACGCTCGCAGGAGTGCACCCTACGCACATCACCCCTCCTCCGCAGCCACCCCTTGTCGTGCTCAGCGACTCGTTGGGCGAGGTGCGCGCGGCCTTCAACGCCGCCGCAGATCGGCCACGCGTGCTGTTGATGCTCTCGCCCACCTGACCGATGTGCCTGCGGGGGGCCTCCGCAGCCGAGAAGGCGCTCCGGGCCGACACTACGAGTTTGCGCGTGCTCGTCGTGTGGGCGCACTTCACCCCGAGCGACGGTCGCATCGGGACACCCGGCACGAAGGTGCTCGCGCGGGTATCCGATCCGAGAGCCGCCCAGTACTGGGACGACCATCGGCTCTTATCACGAACGATGGTGCGCGATCTGCCGGCCGACACGCTGCGTAGTGTGGCTCAGCTCAATGCCGACTCTCCGGTAGCGTGGGACTTCGTTGCATTGTTCCGGCCGGGTGTGCGGTGGTTGGACCGCTTTCCGATTCCGGATTGGGCGGGTCGTCCGGTCGTGGACGTTGTGGGTTCGCTATCGCGTCATCTCTTGGCCGTCGAGCGGTCCACGCCCACCGCTTCACCACCGTTGCTTCCGCGCCGCTGACCGCCCGCAAATCCTCAAGAGGCTTGGGACAGTTGCCGTTAACCCAGGCGAGATGAGCCGACCCACGCTGCTGAGCTTCCTGAGCCCGTCCCATGCGATGGGCGCCTTGCTGCTCCTCCTGTGCCTCGCTCCGGGGCATCCGTGCAATGCTGCGCCCAAGCCACGCGGAGGCGGCACCACGCCGCCCGGCCGGGGGAACGGGCGGCTCCTGCCGGTTTTGGGCAACGGCAACCCGCGCGAGCCGAGCGCTGACCGCGCCGAGTCGACGGATAGTCCGGACGGCCCCGACTCAACCGGCTGGGACTGGGACGTCACCACGATGGAGGGCTCGCTCACCCGGATCGGCCTCCAGCACGCGTACTCGGCGGAGTGGATGCATGCCGAGGTGAGACACGATCTCAGCAACAACCTCGTGGTGGGCGTGTCGGTCGAGTCCTGGAGCACCACCAGCGTGCAGCAGGAGCCCGTCGGTCAGAGCGTCCGAGAGTCTGGCATCGGACCGACGACGCTGCGGCTCACCCGAGGCCTGGCCGGCGGCGGGGAAGGACACTTCGCCATGGCCGCCAGCTCGTTCGTCCGAGTGCCGGGCGCGCGAGTGGGTCCCGGACCGCGCACAGTAGAAGCCGGCGTCTCGCTGCCTCTCGAGGTGCCGCTGGGGGAAGACACGCGCCTGGGCGCCATGGTCGCGTCGAACCTGGTGCCCAATGCAATCAGCGACGGGCGCCATCTCGAGGGCGTGGCATCGCTCGCGGTGTCCCACGACTTCTGGAACCCCGTGTCGGGGCGGATCGAGGCCGTGAGCGTATCGAGCGGCGGTGACCGGCCGTGGCTCGGCGTCTTGAACGCCGGGTTCTCGCTGGAGGCGGTTCCGCACATCGGACTGATGCTCGGCGCTTCCGGCGGAATCGGGGGTGGCGCGACCGACGTTGGGTTGTTCGGACGAGTGAATGTCCATCACTGACCCCGGACGCCCGGCGCGCCGGGCGGGGCGACAGGTCTTCGTCGATCCCACAGGACGCCGCGGGCGCTGGGTGCAGCGCACGGCCGTCGCGCTCGGCGCGGTGATGTTCGTCGTCGTGGCGCTGTTCGTCCTGACCCTCGTAAGCGTCCCGATGCTGCCACACGTCCTCAGGGTAAGCGCCGCGGTCCACGCGATCCGCCCGACGCTGCCCGCTCTTCCGCTCCGTGTCCGCGAGCGCAACCTCTTCATGGCAGCGCGCGCCCGCCACCGCCTGCTCGCGGAGATTGCCGCCGAGGAGCGCGAGCGCCGCGCCCGTATTCACCACGCGCACCAACCAGCGCACGGCACGACGTCGCCCCCGATCGTGGCGGCGTTCTACGCACCGTGGGAGGAAACCGGGTTACACTCCCTGCGGGCCAACGCGGAACACATCACGCACCTGCTGCCGGCCTGGCTGCAACTGACGCCGGACGGGGCGTCCATCGATTCATCCGATTGGGACCCGCGCGCCACGCCGCACAACATCGACGTCCTACGGATCGCGCGCGAGCACGGCCTTCAGGTCATGCCGGTCCTGAGCAACGCTCACGGTGAGAAGTTCGACCCGGTGCCCGCGCATCGTCTGCTCGCCGACCCGGCCCGGCAGCTCCGACTCGCGACCGAGCTGCGTGATTGGCTCACGTCGCACGGCTTCAATGGTCTCAACGTGGACTTGGAAAACCTCGAGGCCCGCGACGCGGCGGAGGTCCCTGGGTTCCTGGCCCGCCTCCGGCGCACCTTCACGCCGCATCAGCTGACCCTGTCGACGGATCTCGAGGTCGAAGGTAACGTGCCGGCGAGCCAGGCCGCGCACTCGTGTGACTTCGTCGTGCTCATGGCCTACGACCAGCACTACAGCGGCGGGCCAGCAGGACCGATCTGCGGAACGGCATGGTACCAGCGAGCGTTGAATTCCGCACTCGGCTCGATCCCTCCCGAGCGACTGGTCGTGGGACTGGGCAACTATGCGTACGACTGGACTGAGGGCCATCCCCCGGGCGTGAGCCTCACGTACCAGGAGGCGCTGCTCGCGGCGCGTGAGAATCGCCCCGACGAGCCCCCGTCCAAGGTCGTCGACTTCGACCCGGCGGCGCTCAATGCGACGTTCAATTACACCGATGATGCGAAGCACGACCACGAAGTGTGGATGCTCGACGCGATTTCGGCGGCGAACGAGTGGACCCTCGCCGCACCTCGGGGCGTCCGGGGCGCGGCGCTCTGGGTCATGGGCTCGGAGGATCCGGCCGTCTGGGCGGTGCTTGCGGCCGTCCGGCAGGGTGGAACGCCGGATCTCGCCGCGATCGAGACGCCGACCTTTCCCTACGACGTCGAATTCGACGGCGACGGCGAGATCCTGACCGTCGAGGAGCTGCCACAGCGGGGGGCCCGCCAAATCGACCGGGACTCGACGACGCAGATCCTCACCGACGAGCGTTACGATCGATACCCCGCGCCCTACGTGATCCGTCGCAGCGGCTATCATCCGAAGACGCTCGCCCTGACGTTCGACGACGGGCCATCGGTCCCGTTCACGGCGGAAATCCTCGACGTGCTGCAGCGCCTGCGGGTGCCGGCCACGTTCTTCGTCATCGGCCAGAACGCCGAACGGGAGCCGTTCCTGATCCGGCGAATCCGGGACGAGGGCCACGAGATCGGGAATCACACGTTCAGCCATCCGAACCTGGCCGCGGTTCCGGATGAGCGCGTCCGGCTCGAATTGAACCTGACGCAGCGGGTGCTCGAAGCCGAGCTCGGGCGCTCGACGCTGCTCTTCCGCCCGCCGTACAATGCAGACGCGGAACCGACGAGCGCGGAGGAAATCGCTCCCATCCTGGCGGCATCGGGGCTCGGGTATGTCACCGTCGGCGAGTACCTCGATCCCCAGGACTGGAGGCTCGTGGACACGGACTCGAGCGGCCACGTCCACCCGCGCAATGCATCCGATGTCGCGCGGGCGATCCTCGACGAGGTGCACACTCAGCGCGGTAACGCTATCCTGCTCCACGACGGCGGCGGCGATCGTTCGCGCACGGTGCAAGCGGTCGAGACAATCGTTCCCACGCTCCAGCACGAAGGCTATCGCTTCGTCACCATCTCGCAGCTCGCCGGACTCACTCGCGACCAGGTGATGCCGCCCCTGGGCCGGCGGGACCGCGCCCTGCGCGGCGTCGATCTCGCCACCTTCGACGTCGCGTTCGCCGTGCAGACGTTTCTCTACTGGGCCTTTCTCGCGGCGATCGCCCTCGGATCCGCCCGCGTCATCCTGATCACAACGGTCGCCGTGATCGCGGCTCGCCGCCCTCGCGCGAGGATCCGCGACCATGCCTCCGTCAGCGTGCTCATCGCCGCCTACAACGAGCGGGTGCTCATCGCCCGCACGCTGCGCGCGGTGCTCGCAGGGGAAGACCCGCCGCTCGAGGTCATCGTCGTGGACGACGGCTCGACCGACGGGACCGGAGACGTCGTCCAGGCGCTCGCCGCGGGCGAGCCGCGGGTGCGTCTGTTGCGACAGGCCAACGCGGGAAAGGCGGCAGCGCTCAACCGCGCCATCGGGGCGGCGCGCGGCGACGTGCTCGTCTGCCTGGACGCGGACACGCTGGTCACGCCCACGACGCTGTCCCGGCTCGCGCTCCACTTCGCCGACGAGCGCGTCGGCGCAGTCGCCGGGAATATCAAGGTGGGCAACCGCGTCAACCTGTGGACTCGCTGGCAATCGATCGAATACGTCGTGTCCCAGAACCTCGATCGGCGGGCGTATGCCTTGTTCAACTCGGTGACCGTGGTGCCGGGGGCGATCGGAGCGTGGCGCCGGCGGGCCGTCCAGGCGGTGTCCGGATATCGAAGCGACACGTTCGCCGAGGACATGGATCTCACGTGGCGGCTCCGTCGCGCGGGCTGGCGGATCGCGAACGAGAGCGAGGCCCTGGCGTACACGGAGGTGCCCGACTCGCTGGCGGCGTTCTTCAAGCAGCGGTTCCGCTGGACCTACGGCACGCTGCAGTGCTTGTGGAAGCATCGCGGTGCACTGGGGCGCTATGGCTGGTTCGGGCGCGCGGCGCTGCCGTCGATATGGCTGTTCCAGATCCTGTTCCAGCTGTTGTCGCCGGTCATCGATCTGCTGATCCTGTGGACCCTCTGGAACGTGGGGGTGACCTGTATCTCGAGCGCACTCCTCACGCACGATTGGCAGCCGCTGCCGCAGGCAATCGAGTCGCTGGCGGGCTTCGCGACGCTGTTCGCGTACTTCTTCCTGCTCGAGTTGGGCGGGGCCGTTGTGGCTCACGCCCTGGACCGCGAGTCGCCGCGGGATCTGCCGTGGCTGTTCTGGCAGCGGTTCGTCTACCGACAAGTCATGTATGCTGTCGCGATCATGTCGATCCGCCAGGCGATCTGGGGTCGACGCGCCGGATGGGGCAAGCTCGAACGAAAGGGAACCGCTCAGACAGCTCAACTGTGAGCGGGCGGCGTGGCACACCGCCTGGTCCTAGCGGCGGCGAGGACGAGTTGGTGCACGAAACTTACTTGGGTTGCGGCGTCGGCGTGCCGATAGTGCATGGGTAGGGGAATGTTTTGCGTGCTCCGCCCTCGCGCGGCCGGGACGACGGCTACCCTGCGGCCTCACCATCCGTCTATGGAGACACTGCTTGGGACAAGGTATAGGGGTACTGATTGCCTTCCTCATCGGGGTCGTGCAATCCAGCTTCTTCGAGTGGGCTTTCCACCGGTATTGGCTGCACCGGCCCTGGCTGCCCAAGGGGTGTTTCACCACCCACACCCTGATCCATCACCAGCTATGCAAGTTCGACGATACCTTCCACATTGTGGAGGAGGAGCAGCACGAGGCGCTGACCTTCAGGTGGTGGGGAGGGCCGGTGCTCATCGCCATCAGCGTCGCACCTTGGGTCTTGCTCGCTATCGCGCTCCGCGCCCTGGGCGCGGCGCTGCCATACCTCGCGTTTCTGGTCACGTTCACCGCGGTCACCTCGCTCTACTACGCGGGCTATGAGGGCCTGCACTTCCTCATGCACAAGCCGACCTTCCCAATCATTGAGCGGTCGCGGCCGTTCCAATTCATCAAGCGACACCACCGCATCCACCACGTGCACATGAATCGTAATCTCAATGTGCTGCTTCCGCTGGCCGATCTCATGCTCGGGACACTCGTGACCCAGATGCCGTCCCCTCTCACCACTCCCGAGTCCGCGCGACAGCTTGCGCGTCGCCACAGCCGGTATGGACGAAGAGATTAGGTAAGCTCTTCCAGCGCGACACCCCTTCCGTACCAGGCATGGGGTGCCATGCTACCCACCGCCAATGAAACCGAGCCCATCATCCCGGATCCCGTTCGAGGAATTCGTCCTCGTCGCGCTCCTCGCTTTCGTGCCGATCGTGTTCACCCGCACGACGAAGGATTGTTTCGAAGTCCCCAAGAGCGCGCTGCTCGTGACGGGGGCCTTGCTGCTCGCCTGGCGCGCTCTCGCGGGGGAGTTTGGGGGGACCGCCCCTTCGGGTCCGGGGGCGTACCTTCGCGCGGCGCCCGCGCGCATGAAGGCATGGGCCGTGCGGGATCCGCTCGGCGTCGGCGTGCTCCTGTTTCTCACGTCGGCGACGCTTTCGACGGTCACGTCGCCGAATCCGAGGCAGAGCCTCCACGGCGCGCCCGACAGCACGGCCGGCCTCGTGACCGCGCTCTCCACGGCGGCTGTCTACTTTGCGTCCCACGCGGTCTCGCGCGGCCAGGCCGCGACGCTTGTACGGTACGCGCGCGCGGCCGGATTCGCGAGCGCGGTGGCCTCCTCGTACGCTCTGATCCAGCTTGCCGGGCTCGATCCCCTTGTCTGGGGACGCACGGCCACCTTCGAAGGCGTCTTGCGGGTTTTCGGCACGCTGGGGCACCCGAACATGCTGGGAGCTTTCATCGCAATGACG
>JACXTT010012237.1_pt1 | contig 11395 bp, 12 predicted proteins | sample 9270951 | NCBI WGS metagenome assembly JACXTT01 (sample SAMN15532306, study PRJNA645909) | rock metagenome | isolation source: weathered quartz diorite | place: Puerto Rico | collected 2017-06-21 | reverse complement strand
TGCCGATGGACCGCCAGATCGGGTCGTCGGGACAGACGGTGACGCCCAAGCTCTATCTGGCGCTGGGGATTTCGGGGGCGATTCAGCATATTGTCGGGATGAAGGGCGCGAAAAGTATTGTGGCGATCAACAAGGATTCCGAAGCGCCGATTTTTGAGATTGCGGACTATGCGGTGGTCGGGAATTTGTTTGATATTGTGCCGGCGTTGATTGAGGAAGTGAAGAAGGCGAAAGGATAGGGTGCGCCCACACATCAAGGGCTGCAGCCCCATTCAATAGAGATCTATTCGCAGCGCTGAAGCGCTGCGCCACCCAAAAGATAAGTTGTTCCGGAACTACGAACCAGCGGCGAAGCCGCCGAGGTGGGCTACTGTCATGCGGAGGTATTTGTAGGGGTTGACGGGCGTGTCGTTGATGCGGACTTCGTAGTGAAGGTGGGGGCCGGTGGAGCGTCCGCTGAGGCCGACGTAGCCGAGGACATCGCCGCGGTGAACGAACTGTCCAGCGGCGATGGCGAAGCTGGCGAGGTGACCGTAGCGAGTGGTGATGCCGTGGCCGTGATCCATAACGACGGCGCGTCCGTAGCCTCCCAGGAAATCGGCAAACGTGACAGTGCCGTCAGCCGGGGCCAGCACGGGCTGGCCTACTACGGCGGAAATGTCCACGCCGGAGTGGAAGGCGCCTTCACCGTTGAACGGATCGATGCGTTCGCCAAAGGAGCCGGTGATCTGGCCTTCGACGGGCCACAGATTCGGGGCAGAGTTGGCGCGGACCCAGTCGGCGGTGGTGGCATTTCGGGTCAGGCCGAGCGAGATTCCGACGGTGGCCGCCCCGGACATCGCCGTGTGCTTCAGGGCGTAGAGCTGATCCATCGAGGAGTGAAGTTGCGCGTCTTCGATCTGCACCGTCGAAGTGTTCATCAGTACCGGATCGGACTTGAGTCCGTACAGCGTCGAAACCTCGCTAGCCAACGATCCGAGTGAGGCGACCTGAATATCCCGCTCCTTGGCAACTTGCTCCAGTTGGGTATAGCGATCTTTGAGCTCCTCTTTTTCGGTGCGGAGCTGGTTGAAGGTGGAAACCTTTTGGAGCATCCTGGTATAAGAACTGGCAATGCCGGTCAGGCTGGCGATGCCGAAGGCGGCGCCAGCTAATAGGACGTAGAGATAATGAACAGGGATGGAAATCTTGCGCAATTGGCCATGCTCGTCGCGGGCCACGAAAAATATGTAGAAGCGTTTGCGCAATATGGTATCCGGTATCGAGATTTTTTCTTCGGATCCTGCCGGAGCGGAACAGTCTGCTCGGGCTCAGAATCCTGATTCCACCAGCCTCGTCGGGATCGAGCTGGCTTCCTACACCCCTACGGAACCAGGCAAAGCCGAAATCCAATTCGCCTGCAACCGATTCAGGATGCGGCACTTGGTTCGGCCAAAGGTTTTCGTGAACGACTGGTAAACGGTAACAAACATGATCCCCCCTGTCAACGCACCTCGGCACAAATGTGTGGTTACCAAGGCGGGGTCATTTGGCTTGTCTGACCGTACAGATTACCGGAAGGAGGAGGGCCAGGGGCTGCCGGTGGCCGAACGCGGGGTATAGTTAGGGGCTTGCCAGTAGGTGAAAAATCGCTGATCGAGTGGATCCGTCGCCGAGCTGGTGACGGGGCCGCGGTCGTAACCGGGATCGGTGACGACTGCGCGGTGCTGCGTGTCCCCGCCGGTCACGAACTGCTGGTTACGACCGATTTCACGCTAGAGAACGTGCATTTCCGGCGAGAGTGGCATTCGCCGGAGATAGTGGGATGGCGATGCCTGACGCGCGGGCTGAGCGATATCGCTGCCATGGGAGGAGAGCCGCGGGCGGCGTTTCTGTCGATGGCGGTGCAAAGGGAGACTCCTCAAAAATGGGTGAACAGATTTCTGTCAGGACTGCTGGAAGCGACTAAAGCGTTTCGCGTTCCATTGGCTGGTGGGGACACGGCGCAGTCGGCGGGTGGAATCCAGGCTGACATCGTGGTGGTGGGATCGGTGCCGAAGGGGAAGGCTGTTCTGCGATCTGGGGCGCGGCCGGGAGACCAGATTTATGTCACCGGGGAACTGGGGGGCTCGGCGGCGGCGATTGCGGCGTTGCGCGAAGGCAAGGTACGGGTGGCAGACTACGAGCGGCATTTTCATCCCGTGGCGCGGGTCGCGGTTGGGCAGTGGTTGAGGCGGGGAGGGCTGGCTTCGGCCATGATCGACGTGAGTGATGGGCTTTCCACTGATCTCGAACACATTTGCGAGGAAAGCGGCGTGGGAGCCGTCGTCGAAACTGGGGCAATCCTACGAGCAAAGGTTGGGCGACCGACGCAGCAGGTGGACTTCGATCTGGCTTTGCACGGTGGGGAAGACTACGAGTTGCTGTTTACGTCGGCGAAGAAGATACCAGCGAAAGTGGCCGGCGTTCCGGTGACGCGGGTCGGGCGGATTACGCGGGGTCGCGGGATGATGTTGGTGGAGGATGGACGGCGCCGAAAACTCGCAGCGCTAGGTTGGGAGCACTTCAAACGAGGTCCTCGCGGTCTGTCGAAATGAGACAAAGCCGAACCTCAGGGTCTGAAGCCCTGGATCGAGGTATGGATATACGCAGCGATAAACCATTGCGCACGCCAACCCGGAGTTCCTTCGACAGACTGCCAGGTCTGAGCTAGTGACTTTGGTTACCTGCCTAGGCTCTAGTTCCTGACGCGTTAAGAGACTAGAGTAAGCGCATGCAGACAAGAAGTTTACTCCTGGCTTTCGTCGTCGCGGTCCTCCTTCCAATCCTTGCTCAGGGACAGACGAGGCCCAAGATCGACAACGATTTCGTGCAGCGGACGTTTGGGAAAGATTTCACCATCGTGCCGGAAGTGGGTGGAATGGTGGGGGATCTGGATGGCGACGGCGTGGAAGATGCAGTGATTGCCGCGCGCTGCAAGAATCCGTTGCTCGATGAAGCCGAGCACAACTACGCCGTGATCGATCCCTACTACACTTTCTTTGGTTACGGTGATCCCAAAGTGACCATGAGCTTCGTCGAGGACAGCCCAATGAAACGGGGACTGGTGGTGCTCATTGTCCATGGGGCTGGCCCAGAAGCTTGGCGGTCGGAGACGCCCAAGGCAAAATACGTGGTCATCAATCTGCCGTATCGGACGATCTCGGTGCGCAAGATGAAGCTGAAGAAAAAGACGCTGCAGGCCATCTATGCCGAGGAAGGGAACGAGTTGAGTGAAACCTCTGCCCTGTTCTTCGACGGGAAGGCATACAAGTACGTGCCGATGGGCTCGAGCATGGAGTAGATGGTCGTTGTAGTACGGTCGCTGGTCGCTAATCGCTAGTCATTGGTAGTACTCTCCTCTTGGATTGCCTCATAAGTTGAAATACCGTGTGCTACGGGAAAGGCTGGCAGTGTGTCAACTGGCGGGGGGAACCCGTGTGCCGGTATGGGCGGTTGGGGCCGGTTTTTTCTGTGTGACGCAGACTGCGGAAGAACTTTCCATCGTCTGTGAAGAAAGCTGCGTACCAGCCGGGGTTCGTATCGAGCCGGATTGGGCAGCGCTGAAATTGGAAGGGCCGTTCCCGTTTGCGATGACGGGCGTGCTCACATCGTTTCTTCAACCGTTGGCGGAGGCGGGCATTCCGATTTTCGCGGTCTCGACGTTTGATACGGACTACGTGCTGATGAAACGCGAGAAGGTAGAGCAGGCAATCAAAGTGTTGGGCACGGCGGGTCATGAGATAGTCGGCGCGAGCGATGTTGCGTCCTGAGCTTGTTGATTGCCAAAGTGTAAGAGCATTTCCGGCGACAACTTATTTTCCACGCTACCCAGCGCTGAAGCGCTGGGCTAATCTAGGCCGCCCCTCCGGGCTGGCATCGGAAGTGGCGGCGGTGCGGTAAAACCTGGGAAAGAATTGAGCGCTAACCGCAGCCCCTAAAGGGGAATTTAGATTCCACGACTTTCGGTATCGCTAAAGCGATGCCCTGATACGAACCTGGGCTGGGGCAGCTGACGGTGACCGCCGTTTAACCCCGGATTCTTGCTGAATACTGTCGGAAATTGTGCGGTTACTTCGCCAGGTGATTAAATGTAGGTGGACGATTCTCTCATGGCATCGGCAGCAGTGCGGCTGCGCCGCAGTCTGAAGGCGGCGAGCCGGAACATTCACGGGTTGTGGCAAGTGCTCAAGGCGGTGGCCTCGACGGACCATCCTCTGCTGGCGCACTTGATTCCGATCCGGCGCTGCAATCTGGCCTGCACGTACTGCAATGAGTACGACGATTTTTCGAAACCGGTGCCGACCGAGCAGATGCTCCGGCGAGTGGATCGGCTGGGTGAACTGGGAACGTCGGTGGTTACGATCAGCGGGGGAGAGCCGCTGCTGCATCCGGACCTGGACGACATCATTCATCAGATGGTCAAGCACCGGATCGTCTCGGGGCTCATCACCAACGGCTACCTGCTGACTGCGGATCGCATTCAGCGGCTGAACCGTGCCGGCTTGGAGTGGCTGCAGATTTCCATCGATAACGTGAATCCGGACGAGGTCTCGAAAAAGAGCCTGAAGGTGTTGGACCGGAAACTGCAGTTGCTGGCGGAGCATGCGGATTTTCACGTGAACATCAACTCCGTGGTGGGCGGCGGGGTGAGCAATCCGCAGGACGCGCTGGTGATTGGAAGGCGGGCGCTAGAGTTGGGATTCAGCTCGACGGTGGGCATTATCCACGACGGCCAGGGCCAGTTGCAGCCTTTGAAGGACGAAGAACGCGTGGTGTATCACGAGATGAAGCAACTAGAGCGGCGGAGTTTCACGCGCGTTAACGCATTCCAGGACAACATTGCCCAGGGGCGTCCGAACCAGTGGCGGTGCCGGGCTGGAGGCCGCTATTTGTACATCTGCGAGGATGGTCTGGTGCACTACTGTTCGCAGCAGCGCGGGTATCCGGGGATTCCGTTAGAGAAATATACGGTTGCCGATCTGCGGCGCGAATTTTATACGGAGAAGTCATGCGCGCCGCATTGCACGGTTTCGTGCGTGCATCAGGTTTCGATCTTTGATGCGTGGCGGGCGCCGCAGCATGCGGCTCCCGAGGTGGGCGGTCTGGTGCAGATCGAGTAGCGTCTCTATCGTTGTTCGCACGCAAAAACGCCGTAGGCGCCCACTGAAGTATGCGTCCCATCCAGTGTTCCTACGGCGACGGTCCTCGATTTCCGATCCTAGAACTTGATCACGATTCCTGCAGAGTAACGAAAATTGTTCTGGCTGTCTCCGAAGGCCCGCGTCTGCAGATAGTCCACCTGCGCCAGACGAATGGCGAAGATGCGCGCCATGTCGAGATCCAGTCCGCCACCTACCGCCCAGGCCGCATCCGTTTCGGCGGTGCTCGACCCTGAAGCATCGAACGAGCTATGCACGCCGCCCCCCAATGCATGCACGAAGGGCGTCAGGTGGGTTGGGTTCGGCAAACGCAACACGGGGCCGAACATGAAAGTATGAAGCTTGGTATGGATGGGAACGCCCAGAAATTCCGGGCTTCCGTAGGCGCCGCTGAAGTCGGCAGTCACTCCGAGGTAGCGGTTGAAATATCCGCTCAGTGAGGCGTTCCAACCATTGAGATTGAAATTGTCCACGTTCGCCACGTCTAGACCGCTATTCGAGCGGAAATATTGAAAACCGCCAAAGACTTCTACCCGGGGCGCGTCTTCTGCCAGGAGCTGATACGGCAAGATTGTTGCGAAAACCAACACAGCAAGGATTCGGTACATGTCTTCTCCTCTTCTTTCTTACGCTGATCGCCCACACGCATGCACTAGGATGTGCAAGTCTGCACGTCCAGCGGAAGTGCCAAGCTGGGATCGTAGTTGCTCAGTATTGGATGCCATGGGAGCGTTCTTGCGTCGCCTGATTAAGAGCATTCTGAGGGGGAAAATACGGCTGGAGGTTAGCTATTGCCGGAGCCCCATCCAGCCTTCCGCGATTACCATCGAGTTACCAGGATTGTGCGGATCGTACTTCACGGAAGTGGGCAGGCCGAGACGGCAGGAATGCAGGTTAATCCACTGACGCAGGTAGGTCACGTCCTGCGAAGCCTCGTAGGAAACGCCGGCCACGTCGTACTGATAAATCAGCATGGTGGCGGCGTGGTGCTTGTCTGCTGCAAGTTCCTGTACATCGATGACTGTGCCATCGGTGATCCGGCCAATCTCATTGAGCCAAACGCGGCGCTGTCGTTCCAGTTCGTCCGGCGTTTTAGGTTTGCGCCTGAGCAGCGCATAGCTGACAACTGCCAGGCCGAGTGCGCCCAGGGCGAACGTATAAGTACCGAGCGGAATCATGGCCACCGAACCTGGTTCTTGGAATCAACTTCAGCATAAACTGAAAATTCTCCTGCGCAAAGAGAGCGAGAGTGTGCAGTAAGATGCCATGGAAAGCAGACTACTGCCGCGCCTGCAGATTTGACAACAAAGTGACATTCCATTGACAACTCCGCACCGCTGGTTGTCCTACATTTGGCGACACTTGCTGGCCTTGCGCCGCACTCGTTCCCGGCCTGCTCGGCATCTCTCCAGGGATGTTCAAGGGGTTCAGGGACGCCAGATCACTCCAAGCATGATCAGCGCGGCGCAGGGCAGCGTGACCGACCGAACGCGGCCCTACGGCGTGAAAGTCGCGGGGGACAATAAGGGGCTAGCGCAGCCGTTGTGTTAGCGCTCGGTTAAGAGGGGCTGGATAATCCCGGCCCTTTTTATATTTTGGGAAGATTGCCCGATGGTTGAGAAGCGCACGCGACCTCAGCGCCAAGGTTTCGGCAGTGATCGAGATCTCGCCCTCGGCCCCTGAAGGGGCATTGAAAAACAGCAACTATCCGGCATTGCTGAAGCGATGCCCTGATACGAACCCAGGCTTTTTTCGGCAAGCTGAAAGCGCTGCGCCACCCAAAGTCAAACCTTGCGCAAACTGTTCAGCCGGAACTTACACTCCGGAGCCGCGCCGTTTGTAGTAGATATTGAACTCGAATCCGGGATTCGGAGGGAAGATTTCGGCAACTTTACGCAGCCGTTCCGCCAGAGGTGTGGGCGCCAGCAGGGGATAGTCGCGCTCCCGCAGATCGTAATAGTCCACGTCCAAACACAGCGACAGCAAGTAGATCGAGATCGCGTCGGCAAAAGTGGCGGTGAGGTACTCGTTCTTGTATTTTTCGGCCTCGGGACCCGCCGCCGTGGCCAGCTTGCGCGACTCCCAGGCGTCCAGTGAGGTCTCTCCGCGCACTCCAGACTCAACCTGCTGCCAGACCATCTCCGCGAAGGGCTGCGAGACGCCAGCGCGTTCCACCAGCGCGTGTCCGACGTTGATGTAGAACTCGAAGGCAACGGAAAACTTGTCGTCCATCAGCCGAGTGGAGATGAAGACGCACTGCGCATCGCCGAGGGTCAGGTTGCGGTGGCAGACTGCATTGTCGCTTAAGGCGACGTCGTAGCGGTCGGCAATCAGGGTTTCATCGCCGTGGCTGACGGTCAGGGGCACAAAGTAGTAGGCCTTGCGCGCGAGAGCGGCCGCTGCGGCTATAGGAACGGCCGCAATCATGCGGTCCAGATCTGAGTCCGAGATCGTGACTTCGCCCGAACGCGCGTAGCAGATTCCGTTGGCAGCTTGCGAGACGGGCACAGTCCGGACAATGTCCGCGGGGCTGCGGGTAATCGCCGAAACAGCTTGCGACATAGGTTTCATTGTAGCGCAGACGCTGCAGGAGCCGGGCACCATGGTGTAGCCTAGAAACATGCCGGGAACGACTTCGGGACGCCCACGGTGGATCGGAATTCCAGTGCGAGTCCTGCTCATGACGGCGCTCCTTACCTTGCTGGCGTTTGCCGTCAGCCTGCTGTTGAGTATTTTAGGGACGGTGGTGTACTCGCAGATGGAGCACGTGGCGCCCAACATGGCGTTCGCTTACCGCCACATAGCGTTTCCCTTTGCCATCAGCGTAGGCGTCATTGTGCTGGTGTTGTCGCTGGTGATGGAGATCCAGCACTACCGCCAGCGCAAGAATTTGGCCAGTATCGAACGGGCGGGATGAAATGATCACGCCACACATTGCTATTCCCGTTCCTCACTCCGGCGATCGCGAGTACGCCGAGCGAGCGCTGCCGCAGTATGAAGAGGCTGTCAGATTGGCCGGGGGAGAGCCTGTCCGCATCGAACTCGATCAGACGCCGGCCCAAGTAATGAAGCAGATCGAGCGCTGCGATGCGGTGCTTCTCCCTGGAAGCCGGGCTGATGTTGATCCACAGAAATACGATGCCGAACGGCACGAGAAAACGGCGCCCGCCGATTCCAAGCGCGATACCGTGGATGAGTTGCTGCTGCAAGATGCCTACAACATGCACAAGCCGATTCTCGGCATCTGCTACGGATTGCAGACGCTGAATGTGTACCGCTCAGGAACGCTTGTTCAGCACATCGAATCTTCCATCAGCCACAGCGCCGGGCGGGCGGTAACCAAAGCGCATACGGTAGAAGTCGAATCAAACTCTCAACTGGCGAAAATTGTTGGCACGGACAACAAGAGTCCGCAGATAGCGGTGAATTCCTCGCACCATCAATCAGCAGACGTTGTAGGAGACGGCCTGCGCGTTGTTGCCCGGTCTCCGCTGGATGGGGTCATTGAAGCGCTCGAAGGAACGCTGCCGGGACATTTTGTGCTAGCTGTGCAGTGGCATCCGGAGCGGTCAGTGAAGGACTCGAAGGAACTCGCGGATCCAGCCAAGGCGATTTTTCAGGCGTTCATCGAGGCGGCGCGGGCGAAACATGCGGAGTTGGCCGGGGAGTTTGAGTCGGCTAGAACTGAGTTACCATCACGGCGCTAGAGGCGGCAAGCCGCGTCTCTACGAAACCGTGCGCTTCAGTAAGACCGCCACCTGTGCAATCGCCGCGTTGTCGGTGCCCATGCCTTCCGGCGTTTTCGCCTTGATTCCTACACAATCGCCTGGAATCCCGCACAACTTCGCAACGTGCTGGCGAATTGTGTCTGCGTGCGGGCCGATCTTTGGGGCTGCCAGGATCAAAGTGGAATCCAGATTGACCAACTCATATCCGGCAGCTTCGACTCGTTGCAAGGCTTCGCGTAGAAAGACTGCTGAATCCGCTCCCTTCCACTTTGGATCGGAAGGTGGAAACAACGACCCGATGTCCGGGCCGGCGATCGCACCGAGCAATGCGTCGGTGATTGCGTGCAGCAACACGTCGCCGTCAGAATGACCGCCCAAGCCTTTGCCGTAAGGCAGAGTGATCCCGCCAATCTTGAGCGGAATGCCGACCTTGAACTCATGCGAGTCCCAACCGTAGCCGATGCGGATCTCAGGTTTCATGACTAGTAGTAGTTAGTGATTGGTGGTTGGTGATTAGCAAGGGTAGTTTGAGTCCAACTAGTAATCACCAACCACTAACCACTTGTTTTCAAATAAAATTCCGCCAACTCCATGTCGCCCGGCGTGGTGATTTTCAGATTCTGCGGTGAGCCCATCACCACCGCCACCGGATGTCCGGTGCGCTCGATCAGAGAAGCCTCGTCGGTACCCAGGAAGCCGTCGGCCGCTGCGTCGTCGAAGGCTTTCTTCAGAATACTGTAGCGAAACCCCTGGGGAGTTTGCGCCATGACGATGCTGGCGCGAGGAATAGTTGCCTTGATCAATGCGCCTTCGGCGGTACGGTCGACCTGTTTCACGGTATCCACGGCGGGCATGCCCGCGATCGCGGCGCCATGTTTCCGGGCGGCAGCAATAACCTCGGCAATAATCTGGGACGTGACAAACGGTCGTACGCCATCGTGAACGAGCACGATGTCTTCCGCATCGGCGGCCACTGCCGCTAGCGCGTTGGCCACGGAATCCTGACGGTGTTCGCCGCCCTCCACCAACTGCAACCGCTTGTGCAGGATCTCCGGATATTGTTTTTCGAGTTGCGTACGGAAGCCGGGAATTTCGTTCTTCCGCAGGGCGACGATGATCTCGTATACCTCAGGACAGGCGACAAATTTACGCAGGGTATGCAACAGAATAGGGACGCCGCCCAGTTCCTTGAACTGTTTGGAAGGCGCTTTCTTCCTGGCCTTCGCGGCGGAAGGTGAGGCCATGCGCGTGCCCAGTCCGGCCGCCGGAACAATCACAAAAACCTTCATAGCGGGCGTTCAGTATAAGAGCGTGTCTGTGAAAGTTTCAAATGGGCGGCGGAACCAGGTAGTGGGATCTTGGCGAACTTTGCACAACTTCGCGGCCTTGGCGGTCAAAGGCACTTAACCGCAAAGAGCACAAAGGAATATCGTCAAGATCGCAAAGCGTTCAAAAGGAGAGCTGCTCTCGTCATCACTCGAGGGGGCGCTCCGCCAGCAGCGGCGAGGTTTTCTTCCCTGGATCCGATGTGGGGCCGTTCGTTCCGGTAGCGGAAGGCACTGGGGCCGGAATCGGTATCCCGGGCTTCGATTCGTGGCGGGCACTGGCGCGCTCATCCCATTTCCCGAAGATCATCTTGCCGGCAGTCGTCTGCAGCACCGAAGTCACGGCAATATCCACTGTCTTGCCGATCATCTTGCGCGCGTTGTCCACCACCACCATGGTGCCGTCGTCGAGGTAAGCGACGCCCTGGTTGTACTCTTTCCCTTCTTTCAGGATGAACACGCGCATCGCTTCACCAGGCAGGACGATCGGCTTGAGCGAATTCGCCAATTCGTTGATGTTCAGCACTGCCACGCCTTGCAGCTGGGCGACTTTGTTCAAGTTGAAATCGTTGGTGATGATCTTGCCTTCATACAACTTGGCGAGCTCAATCAGTTTCATGTCCACTTCGCGGACGGTGGGGAAATCGTCTTCCACTATCTGAATTTGCAGCGAAGCGGTCTTCTGCAGGCGCTGCAGGATGTCGAGCCCGCGACGTCCGCGGTTGCGCTTGAGCGAATCGGCGGAGTCCGCGACCAGTTGTAGTTCGCGCAGCACGAACTGAGGGATCACGATGATGCCATCCAGAAAGCCAGTTTCTGCGATGTCGGCGATGCGGCCGTCGATGATAACGCTGGTGTCGAGGATCTTGTAGCTCTTCTTTCCCGACTTCTCGCCGCCGAAAATACCTCCCAGGGCGGCGAGGTTAAGGAGGTCTCCCTTATTCGCGCCCACCGCCAGGCCTACGTAAGCCATGATCAGCATTACGAGGATTTGCAGGAAACTTTGCGTCGGGCTGGACGGGATGCTGTTGCGGATGACCAGTGCGAAAAGATAAGCGCCGAAAATGCCGAGGGTACTGCCGATGGCGGCTCCGATCAGCCGCTTCAAACTCACAGCCCGCAGGCGCCACTCGAAAATGACGATCGCGACGCCAATCAAGGC
>JACXTT010012236.1_pt1 | contig 11396 bp, 10 predicted proteins | sample 9270951 | NCBI WGS metagenome assembly JACXTT01 (sample SAMN15532306, study PRJNA645909) | rock metagenome | isolation source: weathered quartz diorite | place: Puerto Rico | collected 2017-06-21 | reverse complement strand
GACCGCGCAGATCGCGGGCAGCGCCTCGCCGCGGAAGCCGAGCGTCACGATCGCGTCGAGGTCGGCGTCGGTGGCAAGCTTGGAGGTGGCGTGGCGCAGCAGGGCCAGGTCCACCTCGTCGCTCGACATCCCTACGCCGTCGTCGCTCACGCGGATCAGGGCACGGCCCGCGTCACGCAGGTCCACGGTCACCGCGGTGCTGAGCGCGTCGAGCGCGTTCTCCACCAGCTCCTTCACCACCGAGGCCGGGCGCTCCACCACTTCGCCCGCCGCGATCTTGTTGACGAGGTGATCCGGGAGGCGCCGGATACGGGGAACACTCACGGCCGCTCCTTGAGCCGCTGCTGCCACTCCGCCAGTAGATTCAGGGCCCGCAGCGGCGTCAGGGCCCCCAGGTCGAGCGTGGCCAGCTCGCGCAGGAGCGGGTCGTGGGCCGACGGGAAGAGCCCAAGCTGCGCGGGCGCCGCCGCCGGCTCCGGCGTCACCGCCGATTGGAGCCCGCTGCGCTCCCTCTCCAGCTCACCGAGGATGGCCTTGGCGCGCGCGATCACCGCCGGCGGCAGCCCGGCCAGGCGCGCCACCTGGATGCCGTAGGAGCGGTCGGTGCCGCCCGGCCGCACCTTGTGCAGGAAGATGATCTCGTCGTTCCACTCCCGGACGGCCACGTGGAAATTGTGCACCCGCGGCAGCCGCTCGGCCAGCGCGGTCAGCTCGTGATAGTGGGTGGCGAAGAGCACCTTCGCGCCGCGGCCGCGCTCGTGCAGCTCCTCGGTGACCGCCCACGCGATGGCGAGGCCGTCGAACGTGGACGTGCCGCGTCCGACCTCGTCCAGGAGGATGAGGCTGCGCTCGGCGGCGTGGTGGAGGATGCTGGCCGTCTCCACCATCTCCACCAGGAACGTGCTCTGACCGCGCGCCATGTTGTCCTGGGCGCCCACGCGCGTGAGGATGCGGTCCACGAGCCCGATGCGCGCCGAGCGGGCGGGCACGAAGCCGCCCATCTGGGCCATCAGGACGATCAGCGCGACCTGGCGCATGAACACGCTCTTGCCGCTCATGTTGGGCCCGGTCAGGATCATGATCTGGCAGCCGGCCGGATCGAGGGCCACGTCGTTCGGCGTGAAGGGAGCGCCGGCCGCCTCCAGCACCGGGTGGCGGCCGTCCACGATCTCGAGCGCGACACCCTCGTCCACCTCCGGCCGGACGTAGCCGCGCTCGTGGGCCACCCCGGCCAGCGAGCCGAGCGCGTCGATCGTCCCGACCGCGCGGGCCGTGCGCAGGAGTGGGCCCGCTTGCGCCGCCACCTCGGCGCGCACCTGGACGAACAGCTCGAACTCGAGCCGGGCGATGCGCTCCTCGGCTCCGAGCACGCGGCTCTCGTACTCCTTCAGCTCGGTGGTGACGTAGCGCTCGGCCCCCACCAGGGTCTGCCGGCGCAGGTAGTCCCCCGGCACCTTGGCCCCGTGCGCGTTGCTCACCTCGATGGCGTAGCCGAAGACGCGGTTGAAGCGCACCTTGAGGGAGGCGATGCCGGTGCGCTCCCGCTCGCGCTGCTCGAGCGAGGCGATCCACGCCTTGCCCTGGCGGGCGGCCTGCCGGAGCTCGCGCAGCTCCGCGTTCCAGCCCTCCCGGATCAGCCCGCCTTCCCGGAGCTGGACCGGCGGCTCGTCCTCCAGCGCCTCTTCAAGTAGTTTCTGAAGGTCGGGGAGCGGGGCGACCTCCTCCGCGAGCGTGGTGAGGAGCGAGGCGTCCAGGGCCGCCAGATCCTCCGCGAGCCCGGGCAGCCGCGCCAGGAAGCCGCGCAGCGCGATGAGGTCGCGCGCATGGGCCACCCCGAGAGCGGCCCGGCTCGTGAGCCGCTCGAGGTCCCCCGCCCCGAGCAGCCGCTGGCGGAGCCCGGCCCGGAGGGCGGGGGCGTCAACCAGCGCCCCGACCGCCTCTTGGCGCCGCATGATCGCCTCCCGCTCGAGCAGCGGGCGGAGCATCCACTGGCGGAGCAGCCGCGCCCCCATCGGCGTGGTGGTGGTGTCGAGCGTCGCGAACAGCGAGCCCCGGCTGGAGCGCTCCTGCGCGGTCTCGAACAGCTCGAGCGTTGCCACCGCGGTCGGATCGAGCAGCATCGCCTCGCCGGTGACCAGGCGCTGAATGCGCGTGAGGTGGGCCAGCGCCTCCCCCTGGGTCTCGCGGACGTAGCCGAGCGCGGCGCCGGCGGCCTGGAGCCCGGCGGTGAGCGCGCTCACGCCGAGGGCGTCCAGGCTCGCGCCGCGGAAGTGCGACTCGAGCGTCTCGCGCGCCGCGCGCGCTCCGAAGGCCCCGCCCTCCACCCGGGTGACCGGGGTGCCGGCCGGGGCCCAGCGGGCCACCCAGGCCGCGTCGGCGCTCTGGGCCAGCAAGATCTCGGCGGGGCGCCGGAGCAGCGCGGCCTCGAGCAACGCCAGGCCGGGGCCGGGCTCCTCGCCCACCCAGAAGTCGCCGGTGGACACGTCGACCAGCGCCACGCCGGCCGCCGCCGGCGTGGCGTGCGCGGCCAGGAGGAAGTTGTTGCGGGCCCCGTCGAGGAACTGGGTGTCGGTGATGGTGCCGGGCGTGATCACGCGCACCACGTCCCGTCGGACGATCTTGCGCCCCTTGGCCGGCTGCTCCATCTGCTCGCACACCGCCACCTTCTGCCCGGCGCGGATGAGGCGGGCGATGTAGCCGTCGGCGGCGTGATGGGGAATGCCCGCCATGGGGATCGCCCCCTCGCCCTTCTGCCGGGACGTCAGGGTCAGCTGGAGCAGGCGCGAAGCGGCGTGCGCGTCGTCGAAGAACAGTTCGTAGAAGTCGCCCAGGCGGAACAGCAGCAGGTAGTCCGGGAAGCGGCGCTTCAGCTCCCCGTACTGCCGCATCATCGGCGTCAGCTCGGCGGGCGTGTCCCTCACGAGGCGAGCGCGGCGAGCAGACGGTCGTAGGTCGTTTCGAGCGCCTCGGGCAGCACGCGCGTGTCGCCGATGACCGGCATGAAGTTGGTGTCGCCGTTCCAGCGGGGCACCAGGTGGATGTGCAGGTGACCGAGCACCCCCGCCCCCGCCACCCGCCCCTGGTTGAGGCCGACGTTGAAGCCATCCGGATGGTAGCCGGCCTGAAGCGCCCGCGTGCCCGCCTGGAGCAGCGCCATGACCTCCGCGAGCTCCTCGCGCGTTGCGGCCTCCAGCGTGGCGACGTGGCGGGTGATGACGGCCATGAGGTGGCCGGAGGCGTACGGGAACGCGTTCAGGATCAGGAAGGCGTGCCGGCCGCGATGCAGGATGAGCGAGCGGCGATCGTCACCGGCCGCCAGGGCGGAGCAGAACACGCACACGGCTTCGGGGCTCCCGGCCGTGGACACGTAGGACATCCGCCAGGGTGCCCAGAGCCGCTCCACTCGACTTACGTATTGACGAGCTCGCGGAGGCGCTTGCCGACCTTGAAGAAGGGGACCCGCTTCTCGGGCACGCTCACGCTGTCGCCGGTCTTGGGATTGCGTCCCTTCCGGGAATTCCGGTGACGGATGCGGAAGCTGCCGAAGCCGCGGAGCTCGACCTTGTCGCCCTTGCCCAACGCATCCGTGATGTTGTCGAACACGGTGTTGACGATGAGCTCGGTTTCCTTCTTGGTCAGGCTCGCCACTTTGGCGACTTCCTCTATGAGTTCCGCTTTCGTCATGGGCGACTCCCTTCAGAGGGCCGACGCTGCTCCCGGACCGCTGTCCCCACCGGCGGTCCGGCCCAATCCACGCCGCGACGGTATCACGGCATGTGGAAGTTTGTCAAGCAACCTGGGTAGTTAGAGAGCATCGGCCCGGCCCCCCCGCGCGCTAGGGCATCAGGTACAGCGGTGTGCGCAGCGTCGGCAGCGTGGTCAGCACGCTCGAGACCGGCCCCAGGCCGATCTCGTTGCGCAGGAGCTCGCGCAGCGAGACCTTCCGGCGCGGGTAGACGACCTTCGGCTTGGGCGGCAGGCCGGCCATCTTCGCGGCGGCCTCGATGGCGTCGTCGAGCCCGCCGAGGTCGTCCACCATCTTGAGGCCGTGCGCCTGGCGGCCGGAGTAGATGCGCCCCTCCGCGAAGGCGCGCACCACCTGGGGGTCGAGGTGGCGCCCGTCGGCGACCGCGGAGATGAACTGATCGTAGACGTCGTCGAGCAGGTTCTGGAGGATTCGCCGCTCCTCGGGGGTCATGGCGCGCGCGAAGTTCCCGACGTCCTTGTAGGCGCCCGCCTTGACCACCACGTACTCCACGCCCACCTTCTTGAGGAGCCCCTCCACGTTGGCGAGCTGCATGACCACGCCGATCGACCCGGTCAGGGTGCCGGGACTAGCGTAGATGCGATCCGCCGACACCGCCACGTAGTAGCCGCCCGACGCGGCCACCGAGCCCAGCGAGGCCACCACCGGCTTCTTGGCCTCGCGTAGGCGGCGCACCGCGGTGAAGATCTCCTGGGTGGGCGCGACCACGCCGCCGGGGCTATTGATCCGGAGCACCACCGCCCGCACCGCCGAGTCGTCACGGTACTCGCCGAGCGCGCGGATGATCGCGTCGCTGTCGAGGCCCCGGTCCGCGCCCACCCCGATGACGCCCTCGACCTCCACGACCGCGACCCGGGCGCCCCCGAGCAAGCCGTCATCGGTCACCGCCAGGAGCAGCCAGACCGTGAAGGCGAACAGGACGAGCACCCCCGCCCCGGCGCCCAGGGCGATGAGGGCGACTCGACCGCGTGAGGCCACCCGGGGCTACTCCTCGTCGTCGTAGTCGTCACCGCCGCGACGCTTGCGGCCCTTGTGACGGCCACGGCCCTCCGTGTGCGCCGGCTCCTCGATGACGGCGGCCAGCTCCTTCAACGACAGCCCGATGCGCCGCTCGTTGGGATCCACCCGGATCACCATCAGGGTCAGCTCGTCGCCCACGTTCAAGAGGTCGGCCGGCGTGGCGATCGGTCGGTTCGACATCTGCGAGATGTGGAGCAGGCCGTCGACCCCGGGCTCCAGCTCCACGAAGGCGCCGAAGTCGGTGAGGCGCACGACCTTGCCGGTGACCCGCGAGCCCATCGGGTAGCGCTGCGCCACCGTGTCCCACGGATCGGGCTGGATCTGCTTGAGCCCGAGCGAGATGCGCTTGTTCTCCCGGTCCACGTTCAGGATCTGCGTCTCGACCGGCTGGCCCTTCTTCAGCAGCTCGGACGGATGCCCGATGTTGCGGGTCCAGGACATGTCCGAGATGTGGAGCAGCCCGTCCACGCCGGGCTCCAGCTCCACGAAGGCGCCGAAGTCGGTGAGGTTGCGCACCTTGCCCTGCACCCGCAGGCCGGGCTGGTAGCGCTCATGGATGGTCGCCCACGGATCGCTCTCCACCTGCTTCATGCCGAGGGAGATGCGCTTGGTGGCCTTGTTGACCTCGAGGACCATGACCTCGACGGTGTCGCCCACGTTGACGAGCTTGGAGGGATGGCGCACCCGCCGCGTCCACGACATCTCGGAGACGTGCACGAGCCCTTCCACGCCCGGCTCCAGCTCGACGAAGGCGCCGTAGTTGGTGAGGCTCACGATGCGCCCGTTGACCTTGCCACCCACCGGATAGCGCTCGTCCACGTTGGCCCACGGATCGGACGACTTCTGCTTGTAGCCGAGGGAGACGCGGCCGGTGTCGCGGTCGAAGTGCAGTACCACCACCTCGACCTGGTCGCCGATCTGGAAGATCTCAGACGGATGTCCCACCCGCCCCCACGACATGTCGGTCACGTGCAGCAGGCCGTCGATGCCGCCCAGGTCGATGAAGGCGCCGTAGTCGGTCAGGTTCTTGACGGTGCCGGTCAGCACCATCCCCTCGGCCAGCACCGACAGCGTGTGCTTCTTCTTCTCCTCCCGCTCCTCCTCGAGGACCGCGCGGCGCGAGAGCACCACGTTGCCGCGCCGCCGGTTGAGCTTGATGACCTTGGCCCGGATGGACTGACCCACCATCGCGCCCAGGTTCTTGACCGGGCGCAGGTCCACCTGCGAGCCGGGGAGGAACGCGCGCACGCCCACGTCGACCGCGAGCCCGCCCTTGACCACCTCGTCCACCCGGCCTTCCACCGGGATGCCGCTGTCGTGGGCCTTGGACATCTGGTCCAAGACCTTGCTCTTGTCCGCCTTGTCCTTGCAGAGGACGATCAGTCCTTCGTTGTCCTCCTTGGACTCGAGGTAGACCTCGATCTCCTCGCCGACCTTGGGCAGGCTGCCCGCGTGCCGGAACTCCTCGATGGCGATCGTCCCCTCGCTCTTGTACCCGATGTCGACGAGGACCTCGCTGTCGCGCACCTCCACCACGCGGCCACGGACGACCTCGCCTTCCTCGACGTCGCTCACGCCGCGGTTGAACCAATACTCCATGCTCTCCTCAGCGGACTCGCCCACCTCCTTCGATCCGCCCGCGAGGGTCTTCGCCTTCCGGTTCTCGATCTCCGCCATGACGCCACCTCTCCTTAGGATCTATTTTGCCGGCCGCGCCATCACGCCGCGCTCGGCATCCCCGCCCTGCTTCAGCCCCGCGCCTGCTGCTCCCGGAGCTGCGCGATCGCGCGCATCATCTCCTGGGCCGCTTCACGATACGCTTCCTTGCGCCCGTCGTCACCCGCTCTCTTGCCCTCTTGCTTGCCCTCTTTCTTGAAGATCAACGGCGGCCCGAAGGTCACCACCACCTTGCGGGGCCGGGGCAGCACGCACCCTCGAGGCAGCGCCGCGCCGCTCCCCGAGACGAACACCGGCACCACTGGGGCCCCGCTCAGCACCGCGAGCATGCCCACCCCCGGCTTGCCCTCCCGCAGCGGCTGACCTTCCACGCCGCGCGTGCCCTCCGGGAACACCAGCAGGGCCCGTCCCTCCTGCAGGAGAGCCAGTGCCGCCTTCAGCGCTCGCATGTCGGAGCCGTCCCGACGGACCGGCCGGGCGTTCAGCGCCCGGATCAGCCGCCCGAGCAGCGGAACCCGGAACAGCTCCTCCTTGGCCATGAAGTGAAGCGGCCGCGGCGCCGACGCGCCGACCAGCGGCGGATCGAGCAGGCTCACGTGATTGGAGACGATCAGGACCGGGCCGGACGCCGGCACCAGGCCCGAGCCCACCACCTCCAGCCGGAAAAGGAGGCGCATCAGCGCCGCCGCGGTCGGCTTCAGGATCGCGTACAGCATCTCGCCTGCTCGACGACGCGTAACAGCGTGTCCACGACCTCCGCGATCCCTCGCCCGGTGGTGTCCACCACCACCGCGCCCTCCGGCTTCACCAGCGGCGCGAGCGCGCGCTCCATGTCCTGGCGGTCGCGCCGCGCCACGTCCTCCCGCACCGTCTCCAGATCGCCGGCCAGGCCCCGCGCCCGCAGCTCGCCCTGGCGGCGCCGCGCCCGCGTTTCCAGATCGGCGTCGAGGTAGAACTTCACCTCGGCCTCCGGCCACACCACGCTGCCGGTGTCGCGCCCCTCGAGGACGGCGCCGCCCGCCGCGGCCAGGCTGCGTTGGATGGGCGTCATCTTATCTCTCACCGGAGCCAGCATCGTCAACCGGGACGTGAGCTGGCTGATCGCCGGGGTGCGGATCTCCACGGTGACGTCCCGGCCGTTGACGAGCACGCGCGACCCGTGGAGGCGCACGCTGGTCGCGTCCAGCAGGGCTCGGAGCGCGGGGCCCTCCTCCGGCACCAGCTCGGCCTCCTGGACGGCCCACGCGAGGCCACGGTAGAGGGCGCCGGTGTCCACGAGGGTGAACCGCAGCCGCTCGGCGAGCCGAGCCGCCGCGGTGGACTTACCGGCTCCCGCCGGGCCGTCGATCGTGATCACGATGTCGCGTCCGGCCGTGGCCTTCACGAGACGACGCGCTCGCGGAGTGGGGTGGACGCGTCGCCGGGCACCACGACCTCGCCCGCGAGGCACATCACGGGGGTGAAGCCGAGAGTCAAGCAGGGCCTCGCTGACGCTCGGCCGACTGTCGAATGCGTTCGGCTCGCCTGCGGCTGCGCCTCACACTGCCGCGCTGACGCTCGGCCGACTGTCGAATGCGTTCGGCTCGCCTGCGGCTGCGCCTCACACTGCCGCGCTGACGCTCGGCCGACTCTCGAATGCGTTCGGCTCGCCTGCGGCTGCGCCTCACACTACCCCCTCGCGGACGCGGCGAATGCGATCCAGGGCGTGCTCGATGGCGGCGGCGTCGCCGGCGGCCACCAGGCGCTCCAGCTCGTCGAGGGCGGCGCGGAAGGCGGTCAGGGCCTCGGTGAGCGCGGCGCGATTGTCCTGAAAGATCTCTCGCCACACCCGCGCGTCCGAGGCCGCGATGCGGGTGGTGTCCTTGAAGCCCCGGCCCGCGACCTCGAAGAAGCGCGGCTCCATGCGCACGACCGCGTCCACGAGCGCGTCGGCCACCAGGTGCGGCAGGTGGCTGATCGCCGCGGTGGCCCGATCGTGCGTCACCGGGTCCAGGGTCACGAGGCGGCCACCGAGCGCCTCCCAGAAGGCGCCCACCCGCTTGACCGCGTGGGAATCGGTGCGCTCGGTGGGGGTGAGGATCACGGTGGCACCGTTGAAGAGGTCACGTCGCGAGACGCGGTAGCCGCTCTGCTCCGAGCCCGCCATGGGGTGGCTCCCCACGAAGGCGAGCGGCCGCTCGCGGCCGAGGCGCTCGGCCGCGTTCACGATGGAGGCCTTGGTGCTGCCCACGTCGGTGAGCACCGCGTCGGCGGGCAGGGCCTGCCACACCACCGGCAGCAGCGCGGTCAGTGTGGCCACGGGCGTGGCGAGCAGGCAAAAGTCCGAGCCGGCCACCCCGTCCTCGAGACGCGTGCTGATCCGGTCCACCACCCCGTCCCGCAGGGCGGGCTCGAGGCGCTCGCGGTCGCGGCCGACCGCGACGATCTCGTCGGCCAGGCCCTCCGCGCGGGCTGCCTTCGCGACCGATCCGCCGAGGAGCCCGAGGCCGACGAGGCTGAGACGACGGATCACGCGCCCTTGACTCCGGCCATGACCTTCTTCAGCGACTTTACGAAGCGGCGGTTCTCCTCGGGGGTGCCGATGGTGACGCGCAGCGCGCTCTCCATCCCGAAGCTCGTCATCGGCCGCACGATCACGCCTTCCTTCAAGAGCCAGTGGAACACGTCGCTGGCGCTGCGCCCCACGTCCACCAGGATGAAGTTCGCGCGGGAGGGAGCGTACTTGAGCCCCATCCGGGTGAACTCGTCGCAGAGGAAGTGACGGCCCGCCTCGATCATGCGCAGGCACTCGAGCACGTGCGAGTCGTCGTCCAGCGCGGCCAGCGCGGCGGCCTGGGCCACCGAGTTGACGTTGAAGGGCTGGCGGATGCGGTTGAGCAGCGAGATGCAGTCGGAATCCGCCACCGCGTACCCCACCCGCAGGCCGGCGAGGCTCGCCGCCTTCGAGAAGGTGCGCAGCACCGCCACCTTCCGGCCCTGCTTGAGGTACGCGAGCGAATCGGGAAAGTCGGGCCCCTGCGCGAACTCGATGTAGGCCTCGTCGAACACCACGATGACCTTGTCGGGCACGCGGGCCATGAAGTGCTCGACCTCGTCGGCGGTCACGATGGTCGCGGTGGGGTTGTTGGGGTTGGCGATGAAGACCATCTTGGTCAGCGGGGTGATCGCCCGCGCCATCGCCTCGAGGTCGAGGCGCTGGTCCTTGAGCGTCACCACGACCCGGATGCCGCCCACCGCCTGCACGATCATCGGGTAGACCACGAACGACGGATGTGGGATCACCGCCTCCTCGCCCGGCCGCAGGAAGGCGCGCACCAGCAGCTCGATGAGATCGTTGGAGCCGTTGCCGAGGACGACGTGGTCGGCGGAGACGCCCAGGCGCCGCCCCACCGCCTGACGGAGGTAGTAGCCGCTGCCGTCCGGATAGCGGTTGACGTGAGCGAGGGCCACCTGCATCGCCTTCATCACCCGCTCCGACGGATCGAGCGGATTCTCGTTGGAGGCGAGCTTGATGACGTCGCTGATCCCGAGCTCGCGCTCGAGCTCCTCGATGGGCTTGCCGGGCTCGTAGGGCGCGATGCCCAGGATGTGATCGTTGGCCAGTGCTTCCCAGGACACGCTCATGCGATGCTCCTTATGCGGCCGGGTAGGATCCGAGGATCTTGAGGAACTGGCAGCGCTCCCGGACCTCGGCGAGCACATCCCGGACCTTTCCCGTGTCGCAGTGCCCCTCGAAGTCGACGAAGTTCACGTACTCCCAGGGGCGCCGCTTGGTGGGCCGCGATTCGATTTTCGTCAGGTTGAGCCGGTGTGCCGCGAAGGGCTGCAGGATGCTGTAGAGCACGCCCGGCTCGTTCTTCATCGAGAAGAGGATCGAAGTCTTGTCGCGGCCGGTGGGGGGGGCGGGCCGCCGCCCGATCACGAGGAAGCGGGTGGAGTTGAACGGATTGTCCTCGATGCGGCCGCGCAGGATCGGCACCCCGAACACCTGGGCCGCCATGTCGGAGGCGATCGCGGCCACGGTGGCGTCGTAGCGGGCCCGCTCGACCGCCGCCGCGGTGGACGCGGTCTCCTCGTTCACCGCGTCGGGCAGATGCGCGGCGAGCCAGCCGCGGCACTGGGCGAGGCCCTGCGGGTGCGAGCAGACCACCTTGACCTCGACGAGCTCGGCCGCGCGCGAGATCAGGTGCTGCGAGATGTCCAGCGTGATCTCGCCCGTGATGGTCACGTCCGAGTCGATGAGGCGGTCGAGCGTGACGTTGACCGCGCCCTCGGTGGAGTTCTCCACCGGCACCACCCCGAACTCGGCGAGGGCACGCTCCACCTCGTCGAAGACCTCGACGATGGTGCGGACCGGCTGAAAGCGCGCGGAGGAGCCGAACCGCCGCGTAGCCGCCTGGTGGGCGAAGGTGCCGGGCGGACCCAGGTAGGCGACGGGCAGCGGATGCTCCAGCGCGAGCGAGGCGGAGAGGATCTCGCGCCAGATCGCCCGGATCGCGTCGGCGCCGAGCGGACCCTCGCTCAGCCCGACGAGGCGGTCGAGGAGCTGAGCCTCGCGCTCGGGGATGAAGTACGGGAGATCCTGCTGCCTCTTGAGCTCGCCGATCCGGAGGGCGGCGGTACCGCGCTGGTTGAGGAGTTTGAGGATTTCGTCGTCGAGGTCATTGATCCTGGATCGCCAATCGTCCAGGTTCATCGGGGGCTCCTGAAGCACATCGATCGCGTAACCCGGTGCAGTATAGGAGAAAGGCTACCCCCCACGCAAGTCATTCAACGCGGCCAGTTCCGCGCCGGTGAGCGCGCGGTGGGCGGCCGGGGCCAGCTCGCCGAGCCGCAGGGGCCCGAACTGCACCCGCTTGAGGCGCCGCACCGGGTGGCCGAGCGCGCTGCAGTAGCGCTTGACCTCGCGGTTGCGCCCCTCCGCGAACGTGAC
>JACXTT010012235.1_pt1 | contig 11397 bp, 8 predicted proteins | sample 9270951 | NCBI WGS metagenome assembly JACXTT01 (sample SAMN15532306, study PRJNA645909) | rock metagenome | isolation source: weathered quartz diorite | place: Puerto Rico | collected 2017-06-21 | reverse complement strand
CATCGCCGGCGCCCGGACGCTGCTCCAGGCCACGGTCGCGCGCCTGCGCGGCGTAGTGGCGCCCGACCGGGTGCTGATCGTCACGCACCGGGATCACGCCGCCGAGGTCCGCCGCCAGTTGCCGCACCTTCCGGCGCGCAACGTCCTCGTCGAGCCGGTCGCACGCAACACCGCGCCCTGCGTGGCCTTGGCGGCGCTGACGATCGCGGAGCGCGCTCGCGACGCGAGCTTCGTCTGTCTTCCCGCCGATCACGCCATCGCCGACACCCGACGTTTTCGTGCCACCTTGGCGACCGCTTTCGACTTGGCCGAGCGGGAGTCGTGCTCGGTGACGGTCGGTATCCAACCGACCGGTCCGGCGACCGGGTTCGGCTACATCCGTCTCGGGCGGCCGCTCGGCCGCGGCGCCTACTGGGCGGAGGCCTTCGTCGAGAAGCCCTCGCGGGCGACGGCACGGCGGTTCGTCGCGTCGCGGCGATATCTCTGGAACAGTGGCATCTTCGTGTGGCGGGTGCCGAGCGTGCTGGCGCTGTTCGAGGAGCATCTACCGGAGCCGCTCGCCGCGTTGCGACCGGCGATGCGCCAGCGCGGTCGCACCCGCGTCGCCGCCATCGAACGCGCCTACCGGCGTCTCACGCCGATTTCCATCGACTACGGAATCATGGAGAAGGCGCCCCGCGTCATCGTGGTGCGAGGAGACTTCGGCTGGAGTGACGTCGGGACATGGGCTGCCCTGGCAGATCTCGCGCGCCGCGACGGCGGTCCGGAACAGGCGCCGGTTGTCGCGGTCGATTCGGCCGGCTATGTCATATTCAATCCGGAGCGCCTCGTGGCGTTGGTGGGGGTGGACGATCTGATCGTCGTCGACGCTCCCGATGCCCTCTTGATCTGCCGTCGCGACCGCGCTCAGGATGTGCGTCGCGTCGTCGAGGAGCTGGAGCGACGCCGTCTGCACGCGTATCTGTGAGAGGTGAGAGGGTCCGATGAGCACGCGCGAACGCGCCCCGGTCGCCCGTTTCGAGACGCGCCACGGGATCCAGGTGTATCGCTTTCCGGTCGAGACGTTTCCGACCCATTTCAACAATCTCTACCTGATCGACGACGGCGATCGCCTGACGCTGATCGACGTCGGATCGCGCCTCGAGACCACGCGGCGGGACATCGGCGCCGGGCTCGACGACATCGCGGCGCGCTGGGGGCGGCGCTATCGGTTGCAGGATCTCGCCGATGTGGTGATCACGCATGCGCACATGGACCACTCGGGGAACGCCGGCTACTTCGTCGAGCGCACCCAGGCGCGGGTCTGGGTGCACGAGCTCGACGCCCGTGTCCTCTCTGCCTGGGAAGAGCGCATGGTCGTGGCCTCGAAGGACTTGGGCGTCTTCCTCGACCGTTCGGGGGTCGGGGTCGAGCGCAAGCAGCAGCTGATGTCGATGTACGCGATGTCGAAGTACATGCTGAACTTCGCCTCGGTTCCCGTCCCCGACCGCCTCATCGACGCGATGATCGTCGGCAACGGCTATCAGATCTTTCACACCCCCGGGCACTGTCCGGGCGAGATTTGTTTGCTCGTCGACAACATCCTGTTCACCGGCGATCACGTGCTGTCACGCACCACCCCGCATCAGTCGCCGGAGTGCATCACGCTCTTCTGCGGGCTGCGGCGGTACCTCGAGTCCTTGGACAAGATCCACCACGTCGGCGGCGTCGAGCTCGCCCTCGGCGGCCACGAGGACGAGATCGCGAACGTGTACGGTCGCATCCACGACATCCGCCGCTTTCATCTGCAGCGCCTCGATCGCCTGCGTGAGATGTGCCGCGAGCCGCGGACGATTTGGGACGTCACCCAGGAGCTGTTCGCCGGGCGCCTCGAGGGCTACGGACAGATTCTCGGCATCGAAGAGGCGGGGGCGCACATCGAGTACCTCGACCAGCTGGGCGAGCTGACGATCGCCAACCTGGACGAGGTGCAACGGAGCGACAACCCCGTGCTCCACTATCGAGCACGCACGTGACGAGCCCGCGCGTCGCGCCCGAGAGCGCCACCGTCCGCGCCGGCACGGTCGAGGCGCGTGCCCCATCGCATCATTCGGCGATGGTGCGGCGGTTCGGACTTTTACCGCGCTGGTTTGCGCGCCTGGCGTTCCGGCACATCCGCATCGACCCGACGGACATCGAGCGCCTGCGCCGCCTCGCCAACGAGGGAACGCTCGTCTATGTGATGCGCTACCGTTCGCTCGTCGACTACTTCCTGGTGAACTGGGTCTTGTTGCAGGAAGGCTTGCCGCTGCCGCGGTTCGCCAACGGGATCTCGTCGACGTGGTTGCGGCCGCTGCGCGACCTGGTCGTCGTGTTGTGGCGTCGCCTCATGTCGATGCATCTCTTCGGAAAGGAGGTACGGCAGTTTCGCGAGCGCGACCTGGCGGGCCAGCTCGTAGCCCATGGCCGCTCGGTGCTGCTCTTCATCCGCAGTAGCCGCGCCGGCGTGGCCCTGGCGCGAGGTGGTGCGGCGCCGGTCGAGCTGCGTCGTGGCTCGGACTACCTGGGCGAGATCGTGCACGGCTTGTGGGCCAAGGATCAGCCGGTCTTCCTCGTACCGCTCGCGATCTTTCGCGGCTCGGGCTTGCGCCGCAAGGGCTCACGCCTGGCGAGCTTCGTGTACAGCGTGCACGAGGCGCCGAGCGACGTGAAGAAGCTCTTCACCTACGTGTGGAACGCGCACGAACTCACCATCTCGGTCGGAGCCGAGATCCCCTTGAAGGCGTTCGTCGCGCAGTATGAGGGGGAGACCGAGGAGCGCATCGTCCGGCGGCTGACCCGTGCGCTGCAGATCTTCCTCTATCGCGAAGAGCGGGTCGTCTGGGGCCCGACCTTGCAGTCGAAGCGGCAAGTGCGCGACATGGTGGTGGGCGCGGATGCGGTGCAGTCGACCATCCGCAGTCTGGCGCGCGAGCGCGGCGTGCCCGAGGAGAAGGTCGCCCGCGAGGCGCGCGGCTACGTCAACGAGATGGCCGCGGATTTTCACGGCTACTATCTGGCGATCCTGGCATTCCTCTTTCGCCGCATTTGGCGCCGCATGTTCTCGGGTCTCGAGATCCGCGGCCTCGATCGCGTCGTCGAGTGCGTGAAGCAGCACCCGATCGTGCTCGTGCCGTGCCATCGCAGTCACTTCGACTATCTGATCCTGACCTACATCTTTCACGAGAACTACCTGTCGCCGCCGCACATCGCCGCCGGCATCAACATGGCGTTCTGGCCGATGGCGCCGTTCTTCCGTGGCGCCGGCGCGTACTTCATCCGCCGGCAGTTCGACGACAACCCGCTCTACAAGGTCGTGTTCCGTACCTACCTCGCGTACCTGATTCGCGAGGGCTACACGCAGGAGTTCTTCATCGAAGGCGGCCGCAGCCGCACGGGGAAGATCCTGACGCCGAAGCTCGGCATGGTGTCGGCGATCGTGAACGCGTTCACCGACGGCGTGCGCCGCGACCTCTATCTCGTCCCGGTCTCGATTCACTACGGACGGATCGTCGAGGAGGAGGCCTACAAAGAGGAGCTCCTCGGGGGTCAAAAGGAGCGGGAGTCGTTCAGCGCCCTCCTCAAGGCACGCCGCGTGTTGCGGCAGAAGTATGGCACCGTCTACGTCACCTTCGCGCCGCCGATTTCGCTCGACGCGGCGCTCGAGGCGCGCAAGGAGCGTTTCCAGAGCAACGAGCCGGAGGTCGAGGAGGAGAAGCGCCGCTTCATCCAGAAGCTCGGGTTCCGGATTCTGCGCGAGGTCAACAACGTCGCCGTCGTCGGAGCCACCTCGCTGTCGTCGACGGTCCTGCTGGCGGCGCCTCAGCACGCCATCCGCTACGCGGATTTCGTCGCCGCCGGGCGCGTCCTCACCAACCTCCTGGTTGCCAAGCACGTCACCTTGACTGCCTCGTTGCAGCGCAACCTCGGCGACTTCCTCGAGAGTCTGCGGTTTCTTCAAAGCGGCAAGCTGATCGAATGGATGAAGGACAGCGGCGGCGACATCATTTATGCGCCACCAGAGAAGCGCAGGATCCTCGACTTCTACAAGAACAACATCATCCACTTTTTTCTCATCCCGTCGCTAGTCGCGCACGCACTGCGACGGGACGTTCCCGTCGAGGCGCTGGCGGAAGAGCTGTGGTGGTGGCTCGATCTCTTCCGCTGGGAATTTCCGCTGCCGGAGCGCTCGGCGATGGCGGGGGAGATCGAGGACGTCCTGACGCATTTCCGTGCCGCCGGAGCGCTCGGACCGACGGGCGGACGCCGCAGCAGCATCCTGCTCGTCTTCGGCGACGGCATCCTCGAGAACTTCCGCGAGGCCTACTGGATCGTCGCCAAGACGCTCCTCGATCTCCCCACGGACGGGCTCTCGACCAAAGCCCTGCTCGCCACGCTGCAGAAGAGCTTTGGCATGCACCAGCTCCTCGGCCAGGCGCAAAAGCCCGAGGGCAATTCGACGATCACGTTCGACAATGCGATGCACCGGCTCGGCGAGGTCGGGTACGTCGATCTGCAGCACCGCGGGCGGGGCGGCAAGGAGCAGGTGCTGATTCCAGGTCGTGCATTCGAGCAGCTGCCACTTCTCGAGCGGCGCCTGCGCGAGAGTCTGAGCACCGACGGACCGGGGCGACCCTCGGCCATGCCGATCGCCACGGCGCTCGAGAGCCCGACACCGGTCCTCTGACGGCGCGCCGGAGTCTCCGGCGCGAGTGCCGCACCCGGGACCTCGGGCGAATCGCCGCAACCTTGCGCCTCCGCTCGACGCACGGCGGTTTTGCACGATCACGCCCCGGACGTGTGCGGCGCACGTCCCATGTGGAGTGACGGGGCCGGTGCGCGGGGCGTCGTCGGGCCGCTGCCTCGTAAGTACGAGTGCTCGCAGCGCAAAGCCGCACCGACGGCTTGGCGCCTGGCGGCCGCCGCAGGCCCGCGTCTCGCCCCCAGCGAGCTGGCATTTTTCTTGGACAGTCTGCACCCGGTAATTTGATCGGAGGCCGAATGATCATCGACCGTGAGACCTTCACCGACATCGCGAAGCACCTCGAAGCCGCCTCTGAAGGGCTCCTCAGCGCCGCGACGGGAGTCGCCGGGCTCTGCCCCGAGATCGATCCCGGCGAGCCCTTGTCGCTCAAGTGGCTCGCCTTGATCGAGAGTATGGTCGCCGTGAACGGCGAGATCACGGCACTGGAAAGCGTTCTCCGCGCCGTCCTCGAGGCAAACCACGAGGAAGCCGCAGCCGAGCGTCGCAGCGCGTAGCTAGCGACCTGACTCGATCGGCTCATCAGACCGGAACGCCGGCGGCCCAGCGCCGTCAGCGAAAGAGGTCCTGGGCACGGTTCCGCACCAGGTCTCGTCCCCGCCCGGTCGCCGTTCTCCACTCGAAGCCGCGCACGAGGACGGCGGGGATGCCGCTGTTCTTCTCCATCAGCAGACCGGCGGCCGCGGCGATCTGGTCGGCGACGGCGAGCACCGTATGGTGCAGGTCGCGACCGGTCATGTCGGTCTGCCCGCGCCAGTCGAGGAGCGCGCCGACCCCGGCGACGCCGAGCGCGATGTCGACTTGGCCCTCGCGCCAGGGACGACCGAACGTATCGCTGAGCATGACGCCGATGGCGGTCCTGGTCGGGCCCGCGAGGGCGCTGCGTAGTCGCTCGGCTGACGCATCGGCATCCTCCGGAAGCAAGGTGACCGTCCCCGGGCTGATGCCGTTGGACTCGTCGACACCGGCGTTGGCGCAGACCCAACCGGGTCCCGTTTCGCAGATCAAATGTCCATCGGCCATGCGAACGATGCGGGTCGTCTCGCGCAGGATCACCTCGACGAGGCGGGCATCCTTCGCCGTCTCCGCGGCGATGTGCGCGGCGAACGGGGAGGGCGCCACCGATGCCAGCTCGACGACACGCCCTTCGGCCTTGGAGACCACCTTCTGACACACCACCACGACGTCGCCGCGCTTGGTGCCGACCTTGCACGCCGTCACCGCCTCGATGAGTAGCGCGGCGAGACCGTCGCCGGGTCGAATGCGCGGCATGCCGGTGAGCGGGATGATCGTCAACGCGCGCACGGCGGTCACTGCAGCGCCAGCGTCTTCAGAAGGCGGCGCGCCGCCGTCGCGGCGCGCCGCTCGCTGGTGAAGAGCGTATCGGCGACGATCGCCTGGCAGCCGACGGCGGCGAGCGCCGCGCACTCGGCGCGATCTCTGCGGTCGATGAGCAGGGCGTCGAGAAACGGGCGGTAACAGCCGGCGATTCCCACGGCAGAGGGCGGTAGCCCGAGCCGTCGCAGCTGGCGGGCGAGCGGGCCGCTCGGCGCGCGGCCACCCACGAGCGGCGAGACGGCGACCGTGGGTCCGGTGCGCCGCTCGAGCGTCCGGCGAACGCCCGGGACGGCGAGAATGGGCCCGATGCTGAGCAAGGGATTGCTGGGAGCGATGACCACCGCCGTCGCCTTTCGGATGGCCGCGAGAACGCCGGCCGCAGGACGGGCACGCGCGGCGCCGAGGTAGCGGATCGCGCGTACCGCCGGACGCGCGCGCCGCCGCACCAGGTACTCCTGGAAGCTCAGCCTCCCAGACGTCGTGTCGAGCACCGTGCGTACCGGGTCGTCACTCATCGGTAGGACCCGAACCGGCGACGCCAGTGCCCTACTGATCTCGGCCGTGACGGTCGAGAGGCGTGCGCCGGCCGCGAGGCGATGCGTACGGTACACGTGCGTGGCGAGGTCGCGATCACCGAGCTGAAACCACGTCTCGCGATAGAATCGTCCAAGCGCATCGAGGCAATGGAACGAGTCGCCGCGAACGCCCCAACCAGCGCGCGGATTGGCGAGACCGGCCGCGGTGTAGGTGATGGTGTCGAGGTCCGGCGACACCGCGAGTCCGAAAAAGCGCTCGTCGTCACCGGTATTGACGACGATCGTGAGACTCGACGGGTCAGCAGCACGGAGCAGGCCGCGAAGAAACTTCGCGGCCCCGACCCCGCCCGCCAGCACCGTCAAGGTGGATCGCGTTGGCATCGGACCCTTCGGCGGCAGCCTCGAGCTTGCGATACAACGTGGTGCGCTCGACGGGCCGGCGTCCCATGGCCTCGATCAATCGCCGGATCTCGCTGACGGGTGTGTACTCGCCGGCATCGGCGCCTGCCTCGCGGGAGATGCTCTCCTCCATCAGCGTGCCGCCGAAATCGTTGACCCCGGCGAGCAGCGACGCTTGCGCCAGCTCGTGATTCAGCTTCACCCACGAGGTCTGGAGATTGTCGATCGCGCCGCGCAACATGAGGCGCGAGCAGGCGTACACCCGGAGATCATAGAGCCCCTTCGGGGGCGGCTCTCCGACCTGTCCGTCGCGAAACAGCTCGGTGTTGTGGTGGATGAACCGCAGCGGGACGAACTCGGTGAATCCCCCCGTCTCGTGTTGTAATCGGCGCAGCAACGCGACGTGCTCCGCGATGTGTCGCGGCGTCTCGACGTGGCCGTACATGATCGTCGAGGTGCTGCGGATGCCGAGCTCGTGCGCGGTGGTGACGATCTCGACCCACGTACGCACGTCGACCTTCTTGTGGCTCAGGACCTCACGGACGTCGTCGTCGAGAATCTCCGCGGCGGTGCCCGGGATCGTGCCGAGCCCCTCGTCCCGCAGCATCGACAGATAGTCGCGGTAGCTCATCTCGGCACGCCGCGAGCCGTACATGATCTCCATCGGCGAGAAGGCGTGCATGTGAATCGCCGGAAATGCCGTCTTGATGGCGCGCAAGATGTCCCGGTATCCGAGCGGCGGCATGTCGGGGTTGATGCCTCCCTGCATGCAGATCTCCGTCGCGCCGCGATCGACGGCTTCCTGGACCTTGGCCAGCAAGGTCTCGACCGGCACCGTGTAGGCGTCGGCTTCCCAGCGTTGGCGCTTGAAGGCGCAGAATCGGCACCCGACGAAGCAGATGTTGGTGAAGTTGATGTTCCGATTCACGACGTAGGTGACGTCATCGCCCACGTCGGCATGGCGAATCGCGTCGGCGGTGGCGATGAGCGCGAGCAGATCGTCGCCCTCGGCCGCGAGGCAGGTGACGCCGTCGTCGACGTCGAGCTCCCGTCGGTCGAGCGCGCGTTCGAGGATGGCGCGCATCGCGGCCGATGCCGATGCCAGGCGTCGCTCGAGCGGGACGCCGGCTTGCAGATCGTCAATGAGGGACATGCGCATGATCGCCCTCCGCACGAATTCCGTCTGCCAGGCGGCCGACGAGCCCGGCGAGACCAGGATCGAGGAAGCGTGGCTCGATGTACTCTGGATAGATGGCGAGGCGCTCGCGCAGCACGAAGCCCTCCTCGGCACAGGTGCGAGCGAGCACGGGGATCATCGGCCACGCCGCCTCGGGGTTCACGTAGTCTCGGCTGACCGGCGAGATGCCACCCCAATCGTTGATGCCGGCGCGCAAGAGGAGACGATGGTCATCCGGACTCAAGTTCGGCGGCGCCTGAATGTTGACGTCGGGCCCGAACAGCAGACGCGCGATCGCAATCGTGGCGGCCAGATCGCTGGCGCTCGGCTCCGGCGCGTCCGCCATCGGCGTCGCGGCCTTGCCACGGAAGTTCTGGATGATGACCTCTTGGATGTGGCCGTGAGCGGCGTGGAGATCGGCGATCGCAAAGAGCGAGTCGATGCGCTCTTCGACGGTCTCACCGATGCCGAGCAAGATACCGGTCGTGAACGGAATACCGAGACGGCCAGCCTCGGCGATCATCGCGAGGCGGCGCGCCGGCTCCTTGTCGGGGGCATACTGATGCGGCATCCCGGCGGCGCGCAGGCGCGGGCTCACGTTCTCGAGCATCAGCCCGAGACTCGCGTTCACCGGACGGAGCAACTGCATCTCTTCCGAGCTCAGCAGCCCGGCGTTGGTATGGGGGAGCATGCCGCGCGCGAGGGCCATCTCGCAGGCCTCGCGCACATAGGCGATCGTCGAATCATGACCGAGATCGCGAAGGAGTGTCCGATACTCGGCGAATGCGGTCTCGGGACGATCGCCGAGGCACATCAGCGCTTCCTTGCAGCCTTGCTGGCGGGCGGCGTCGATCCAGCTCGCGATCTCGGCGCGCGTCATCGTCCATGCGCCCGGATCACCCGGATCCTTGCGAAAGGTGCAGTACGTGCACCGATCACGACAGAGATTGGTGATGGGGAGGAACACCTTGCGCGAGTACGTGATCACCCGGCCCTTGCCCCGATCACGCAGCGCGCCGGCGGCAGCGAGCAACGCCGGCAGGCCATCGTCACCGCAGCGGGCGAGGGCATAGGCGTCAGCGAGCCCGAGCGCGCCTTCGTGCAACGCGCGCTGTGCGATGGCGGCGATGCGAGCGGGATCGTGATCGCGCGACATGGCTGTATCGTCCCGCAGAGGCGGCGAGGTATAAAGAAGCCCCGCTCCCAAGTCAACGAACCCCTGACAATTAAGCCGCTTGCACCTCGAATCGACCGGGGTCGGGCGCCTCGAAAGGCTCCACCGTGATGCGGCGTTCGATCTCGCGCTCGAGCAGGTCCATGGCGACGCTCTCGTCCTCGCATAGAAACGCCGCGACGGCGGGATGCGCCCGCACCGCGATGCGGCTGGCAGCGGGGGCCGCCGCGGCCACCGCGCGTACGCGGCGCATGATCTCGTAGGCGATCGTCGCCACCGACTTGATCCGCCCTTTGCCCTCGCAGCTCGGGCAGGGCTCCGTCAGGAGATGAGAGAGGCTCGCACGCGTGCGCTTGCGCGTCATCTCGACCAGCCCGAGCTCCGAGATCTTGAGAATGTTGCTGCGCATCTTGTCCTGGCGCAGCGCGGCGTCGAACACATCCATCACCCGTTGCCGGCTCGCCGGGTCCATCATGTCGATGAAGTCGACGATGATGATGCCGCCGAGGTTGCGCAGCCGCAGCTGGTCGACGATCTCGCGCGCCGCCTCGAGGTTCGTCTTGAGGACGGTCTCCTCCTGGTCGTGCTTGCCGACGTAGCGACCGGTGTTGACGTCGATGGTGGTGAGCGCTTCGGTCTGATCGATGACGATGTAGCCGCCGGACTTGAGCCAGACACGCCGTTCGAGCGCACGGCTGATCGCCGGCTCGATGCCGTACTGGTCGAAGAGCGGCTCGGGAGCGGTGTGCAGCTCGACCCGCGCTTTGAGACGCGGCGAGAACGAGTCGACGAAATCGAGAATGCGCTGATGGTCAGCGGCGCGATCGACGACGACCTTGGTGACGTCGGAGGTGAAGAGATCGCGGATGCTGCGCAGGATGAGATCCATGTCGTAGTGCAACTGGCAGGGCGCGGACGCATCCTCGCTGCGGCGCAGGATGCGGTTCCACAGCTTGATCAAGAACCGCATGTCGGCTTGCAGCTCGCGCTTGCTGAGCCCGACACAGACGGTACGGATGATGCATCCGGCCTCGGGCGGCTTCAGCGGCAGGACGATGTCGCGCAGCCGCTGTCGCTCTGCCTCGTCCTCGATGCGACGCGAGACGCCGAGATGATTGGTCGTCGGCAGGTAGACGAGGTAGCGGCCGGGAAGGGAGATGTGGGACGTGACACGCGCCCCTTTCGATCCGAGCGGCTCCTTGGCAACCTGGATCAGAATCTCGTCGCCCCGGCGCAAACGCTCCTCGAGGGGAATCGGGCGTGGCTCGCTCGTTTGGGCAGTGACCGAGAATTGCGGAACGGTGGGCGGGTCGAGCAACGCCGGCGCGTCGGGCTCGACCGTTGCGACACCTTCGGCGGCGCGCTCGAGCATGTCGGCATCGATGGTGGGGAGCTCTTCGACGCCGGGGTAGAAATCGGAGACGTGGAGAAAGCCCGCTTTCGGCAGGCCAATGTCGACGAACGCCGCCTGCATGCCGGGGAGCACGCGTACGACCCGCCCTTTGTAGATGTTGCCGACGATGCCGCGGTCCCGCGCGCGCTCGACGTGGATCTCGGCGAGCGCGTCGTTCTCGATGAGCGCGACGCGGACCTCCTCGGCGTTCGAATTGATCAGAATGAGATTGGCCACGTCGTCAGACCCCTTGAACGTCCCGATGGAACACTAGCGGAGGCTCGCGAATCAACGCAAGTATGCGACGCGTAAAGACAAACGTCTTGACAGCTCCATAAAGCGCATACTAGCATCGAGGCGGCGTCGGCACCCCTCAATGACCGTTCTCAATACCAAAGTCCTGGTTCTCAACCGCTCGTATCTCCCGATTCACGTCACCTCGGTGAAGCGGGCCTTCATCCTTCTCTACCAGGACGTCGCGCGCGCCGTCGACGAGCAGTACCGAACGTTCGACTTTTCGAGCTGGAGTGAGCTGTCGGTGACCATCGAGCACGATAGCATCGGTCTGGTCAGCCGTGTGGTCCGTGTGCCGCGGGTGAT
>JACXTT010012234.1_pt1 | contig 11397 bp, 7 predicted proteins | sample 9270951 | NCBI WGS metagenome assembly JACXTT01 (sample SAMN15532306, study PRJNA645909) | rock metagenome | isolation source: weathered quartz diorite | place: Puerto Rico | collected 2017-06-21 | reverse complement strand
CGGTCCGGGGCGCGCCGAGCCAGGGCGACCTGCGCGCCGACGTGCGCTCCTGTGGCATGGCGATCTGCGCCGCGTTCGGTGTAGACCCGGCAGGTGCGCCGGCCCCGCCGGAGCTGCCGCCAGGCCTTGTGGTGACCATGCGCTCGATGGCGAGTGGGGCCATGGGTCCTGCCGTCGATCGCGCGCTGGGTGCACTCCGCGAGATGGCGGGGCCGCTCCTCGCCCCCGACCGCCAGGTCGCTGCGCAGAGCGAGATCGCGCTGCGCGCCGGCGGGCGCGAGATGCCTTCTATCACCCCATTCATTCCGGGTGGGGAGCAACCCGCACCAGCACCGCCGATGCAGGCTGAGGCGCCGCCGCCCCGGTCGGCGTCGTATGACCCGCCGCCGCGCCCCGTGGACACCTACTCGAACCTGCCCGTGCAGCGTCCGCAAGAGGCGCCGCCAGCCGCGTACGCCTCGGCCACACCGGCTGCGCCGGTCGAGCCGGCGGTCCCGGCGACACCTCTGCAATCGGAGCCTCCGGGCCCGCTTCCGTGGGCGGCCGAGGCGGCCGAGCCCGCCCCCCTCCAGGCTCCGCCGCCGGCGCCGGCACCAGCCCAGCCCGCATTCGAGCCGGCGCCGCTCACTCCTGCATTCGAAGCCCCGCCGCGGGAGCCGGAAGTACCTTCGTGGGAGCCGGCCGCTGCGGCAGCCATGGCGGACACTGGCATGGCCCAGGCGCCCGCGCCAGGTACCCCAAGCCCCGCCGACGACTGGCCAGCACCCGGACAGCCCGAGCAGAAGCCCCAGGGAGCGATGACGCCGGCCGAACCGAGCGCCGCCAGGGGCGCCCCGAGCTGGTCGCCGGTGCAGACGTCTGAGTGGACGCCGGGCAGCTCGCGCGTATCCGAGTCCGAATGGACGGGCGCTTCGACCCCCATCCCGAGCGCGGTACCTGAGGAGTTTCGTCCGAAGACACCGACGGCTCCGCCCGTGCCTACTCCAGCACCGGCGCCGGTTGTCGCGACCGCTTCCGCGCCGCCGATCCCGCGGGCATCCGCACCTGCGCCCGCTCGGCGCGCGCCGACGAGGCGACCGGCCTTCGACCTGCCCAAGATCGAGCGCCCGCGCTGGCTCGTTCCCGCGGCTGCCGTGGTGGTGGTTCTCCTGCTGCTGGGCAGCGGCGGCGTGTACCTGGCAGGCAAGCTCGGCACCAGCAGCACGACGTCCTCGAGCCGGCCCACCACGAGTCCGCACCCCTCGGCCTCGGCCAAGACGTCGCCGACTCCGAGCGGCGGTATCCAGCAGATCCCGGTCTACGCTCCAAGCACCGCGGCGCCTATCGGCAGCGTCCACTTCTGCACGACCGCGACGCCGTGCGCGGCGCCCGGGCTCCCGAACGCGACCGACACGAACTGCCAGCTCGGCGGCAGGTGCACGGTTGACGTCGGCATCTTCTATTCGCCGACGTATGGCGGCCCTGTGAACTTCGTCCTCAAGTTCTTCGACCGCTGCACAGGCGTGACCACAGACTTGCCTGGCCGCAGCAGCACGGCCGGCAACTCCCAGTTCCCGAAGTTCAGCGTGTCGGAGATCAGCACCGGCGTGAACTTGCCGACGGGTTCGAAATCGGCCGCCCTGGTGGCGGTGACGCAGCAGCCGTCTGTGGTCGCCGGGGCGCCCTTGCTGCTCGGTTCCGACAGTTGTTAAGCTCGGAATTGATGGGGGAACATTCGTAACAACCTGACCCGCGACGAGGCGCGGTCCCGGGCCGCCCTCATCTCGGACGTCCGGTACAACGTGCGTCTGGACCTCACCACGGGTGAGGAGACGTTCGCGTCGGCGACCATGGCCACCTTCAAGTGCTCTCAGCCGGGCGCGTCGACGTTCATCGAGTTCATCGGTCCGTCGCTGCAGCAGGCGACCCTCAACGGACGCTCCCTGCCGGCCTCCGCTTTCGACGGCGGGCGCATCCAGCTCGACGGCCTGGGCGCCGACAACGTGCTCGAGGTCATCGGCACCGCTCGCTACATGCACGACGGCACTGGCCTGCACTGGTTCCGCGACCCCGTCGACCGTCGCGCCTACCTGCACAGCCAGTTCGAGAGCAACGATGCGCACCGCGTCTACACGTGCTTCGATCAACCCGACCTGAAAGCGGTGTTCGAGCTCGAGGTGACCGCGCCGGATGGATGGGTCGTGGTCTCCAACACACGCGAGAAAAGTCATGAGGACGGCGTCTGGGCCTTTCCGCCGACCCCCCCGATCTCCACTTACATCACGGCCGTCGTCGCCGGGCACTACGCCTCATGGCACGAGCAGCACGGTGAGATCGAGATGGGTCTCTACTGCCGGCAGTCGCTGGCCGAGTACTTCGACCCGCCCGAAGTCTTCGACATCACCAGGCAAGGGCTCGACTTCTTCGCCACCCGCTTCGATTACCCGTATCCGTTCGGCAAGTACGACCAGCTCTTCGTGCCGGAGTTCTCCGCGGGTGCGATGGAAAACGCAGCGTGCGTGACGCACTCCGAGCGGATGGTCTATCGCTCACGAGTGACCGAGGCGACTCGCATGCACCGTGCCGAGGTCATCCTCCACGAGATGGCACACATGTGGTTCGGCGACCTGGTGACCATGGAGTGGTTCGACGACCTCTGGCTCAACGAGAGTTTCGCGACCTACATGGCTTATGTGGCGATGGCCGAAGCGACCCGCTTCAAGGATGCGTGGCTCGACTTCGCCCTGACCCAGAAGGCGTCGGCCAAGGCCCAGGACCAGCTGTCCACCACCCACCCCATCGTTGCCGACATACCAGACACGGACTCGGTCCACCTCAACTTCGACTCGATCACGTATGAGAAGGGGGCTTCGGTCCTCAAGCAGCTGGCTGCGTGGGTCGGCGAGGACGCGTTTTTCAGCGGGATACGGACGTACTTCCGTCGCCACGAGTGGGGCAACACCGAACTGCCGGACTTCCTCGCCCCGCTGGCCGAAGCATCAGGTCGCGACCTGACCTCGTGGTCCAGGCTGTGGCTGGAGGCCGCCGGGTTGAACACGATCGGCATTGACCTCGAGCTCTCTGGGAACGCCATCAAGCGCGCCACCGTCGAGCAGACGGCGCCTCCCCTCCTCCCCACGCTGCGGCCGCACCGGCTGGGGATCGGAGTTTTTGACCTGAACCACGACGCGCTGCAGCGCCGGCGCACTGTCGAGCTTGATGTTGCCGGCCCCGAGACTGCCGTGAGTGCACTGGCGGGCGAGCCCACGCCAGCGTTGGTGCTGCCCAACGACGGCGACCTCGCGTACACGAAGCTGCGCCTTGACGAGATGTCGGTCAACACCGTCAACATGCACCTGAAGGGGCTCGACGACCCGCTCGCGCGAGTCCTCATCTGGGGCGCGCTGTGGGACATGGTGCGCGACGCCAACCTCCGTGCCCGCGACTACGTGCGCATCGCCTTGCACAACATCGACGTCGAAACGGACCCGGTCGTGGCGACGGCCATCATCCTGCGCATCGAGAGCGCCATCGAGAGGTACGGCGACCTGGCGAACCGCGCCCAGGTGCGAGCGGCACTGGCTGCGGCCGCAAAAGACCATGCCGTCTCGGCGGACGCAGGCAGCGACCTGCAGCACATCTGGACGCGAACGTTCATCGACAACGCACGCAGTCCGGAGGACATCGAGTGGGTTCGCGGACTGCTCGACGCCAGCACCAGCCTCCCGGGTTTGAAGGTCGACTTCACAATTCGCTGGGAGGCCGTGCAGGCATTGGCGCGCATCGGCGCGGCCGGAGCGGACGAGATCGCGGCGGAGCTCAGCCGGGACCCGACAGAGGAAGGCCGCCGGGCCGCCGCCACCGCGCGCGCGGCGCGGCCCCTGCCCGACGCCAAGGAAGAGGCCTGGAGCGCGGTCATCGACGGCGCCGAAGTGTCGCTCGCGATGAAGCGGGCTTTCGCGGCCGGATTCCACCGCGCCGACCAGGAGAAGCTCCTCGAGCCTTACGTCCGCCGCTACTTCGATGACCTCCTTCCGGTGTGGGAGTCGCACGACATCGACGAGGGGCTGATGTTCGTCAGTCGGATGTTCCCCCAGCTGATCGTGCGTCCCGACGTCATCGACCTGGTGGACGAGGTGGTGGCCGGGGAACTGCCCGGGCCGGTGCGCCGTTCGGTGCTCGAGTCCCAGGACGACCTCGCGCGTGAGCTCCGCGCGCGCGCTTTCGACTCGGCGGCCGCGAGCGACTGACCCGGAGCTCGGTCTGGATTGTCCGCGCCCACCTTCACGTTCGAGGAGACGCTGACCGCCTGTGACCTCTGCTCCAGCACCAGGCTGGAGATCGTTTCTCCGATGGCGAACATCGTGCGGTGTCTCGACTGTGGTTATCGATTCGTCAGCCCCCGACCGAGCCAGGATGAGATAGCGCGTTCCTACTCCGATCCGCAGTTCTACGACGGATGGATCGAGGACGAGGCGGGGCGGCTCACGATGTGGGCCAAGCGCCTGCAGCTCGTGCGCCGGGTGCCGCGAGGAGCGCGCGCGCTCGACATCGGCGCCGGCCTTGGCACGTTCCTGGCACTCGGCCACGCGCGGTTCGGCTGGGACGCAGTCGGCACCGAGGTATCTACATCGGCTGTGAAGATTGCGCGCGAGCGGAACAAGGTCGAGCTGCTGCTCGGCCGCGTTGAGGACCTCGAGCTCGCTCCAGAGTCATTCGACCTGATCACGATGTGGCACGTCCTCGAACACGTGCCTTCGCCCGGGCGGACGTTGCAGCTCTGCCACTCGCTGCTCAAGCCGAACGGTCATCTGGCCATCGCCGTGCCCAACGACGGTGACGAGCGGGCCGTGCTCGTGCGCACCAAGGCCAGGCTCGCGCGACGCCAACCTCCCCCGCGATACGAGCCCCTCGTGCCTCATGCGGAGGTGCACCTCAGCCAGTTCGACACCCACGTTCTCACCCAAGCGCTGCGGAAGCGCGGGCTGAGCATCGCCGTGGTGAGCATTGACGACCAGTACGCGAACCCCACGCCGCGTTCGGTGGCGCTTGTCACCGCTTACCGTGCGATCCGTCGAACTACGTCGCTGAATTTCGGTCAGACGATATTCATCCTGGCCCAGAAATCCCCTGGCGTCGCCTGAGGCCGTAGCGCAGAAACAGGTAGTCGGCGTGCCGACGCACGCTGAGCAGCCGGAACCAGGGGCCCTGTGGGGGCATGAACTCGACGCCGTCGACCATGCCGAGCCGATCGGGCGTGAACCTGCCAAGTATCACCGGTGACGTGGTGATGAACAGCTCGTCCAGCAGGCTCCTCTCGATGAGCCCGCCCAGGAGATGCGGCCCGCCCTCGGTCAACACCACGGCATGGCCGCGGCTCCGCAGCTCGTCCATCGCCTGCCCCATTTCGATGCGCTGATCCGGCCCCTGTGGGACGACATCGCATCCGGCCGGCAGCTTGCCTTCGAGTGCTTTCGCTCCCGAGGCTGTCGTGAGAATGGTTGCCCCTCGCCGGATCGCGACGTGGTCGGTGTCGATGTCTCCACTCGCGGTGAGCACCACCAGGCGAGGCTCGGGCGAGCGATCCAGTGAACGCCGCAGCCCAGCGAAGCTCTCCGCCAGCTGCGGAAACACGTGCGCGGCAGTCCAGACGTGGCCTGGGGTCGAGCGCAGAGTGCCGGCGCCGATCATCACTGCATCAGCGCAGGCGCGCAGCAGACCCATCAGCATTCGGTCGGCCGGGTACTTCCCGCTGATGTGAGATCCCGCGTGGTGGCCTTCGCCCAGCGTGGCGACGCCGTCGATCGAGGTGACGAAGTTTGAGTAAAGGATCTGGGTCGGGAAGCCGATGCCTCCATAGACCCGCTCCAGGTCGAAAGGCAGCATGTAGCTCGGGAGTCCTTCCGCCTCGTAAAGGACCTCGAACGCGTCGAGAAGCTGCTGCCGGCTCAGTGTGAGTTGGTCTGAGCGACGGCCTCTAGGAACTCCGTCCTCAGCTGAGGGTTGGTTTCGTAGTTCCCCCGCCAGTAAGAGGTCCACGTCCGCGAATGCCCCTCGCGGACGCCGCGCATCTGGGTACACAGATGCGTCGCATTCAGATGCACGGCCACGCCATGAGGCTTGAGCACGAGCACCAGCTCGTCCGCGATCTGCACGCCGACACGCTCCTGGACCGTGAAGCGGCGTGCGAACACGCGGACCAGGCGAGTGAGCTTGGAGATGCCGATGATCTCCTCGTGCGCGATGTAACCGATGTATGCATGACCGTGGAACGGCAGAGCGTGGTGCTCGCAAAGGGAGAAGAACTCGATCGGTCCCTCGATGACCTGGCTGATCGAGCAGTCAGGTCCGCCGTGGCACTCGGTCGGGAAAGCCGTGAGCAGCTTGGGGTCGCCCTCATACCCTGCGGTCGCTTCGAACAGAGCGCGCAGGAAGCGGGTCGGCGTGGCTTGCGTGCCCGGTGTGTCCAGGTCCATTCCGAACGCGCTGAATATCTCGGCCGCATAGCCCTCGAACTTCTTCCAACTCTCCGCTGCGATCGTCCTGGGCCGGGTCTGCTCCCAACGCGTCGTCTCTTCGGGGTCGAACCCAAGCGTTGACATCCTGCTCTCCTCAGTGTGGGTGCCGAATCGAAACACTCTACGGCTTGAGCTGACGGCCGATTCCACGGGGGTCTGCCTGAAACCGGCCAACGCCTCTGCTATGTTCCGAAGTCGATTAATGGCATCCGGCCAGTCCTCACGACTTCCCCGCTCGCCGGCCGCCGCCCTGGCCCTTATCGTCGCGGTGGCGCTGGCGGTTCGGATTTACAACCTCGACGGTCGCAGCCTGTGGCTCGACGAGATACGCACTGCGCTGTACGCCCATTTCTCGAGCCCGGCCGACGTCATCGAACGCGCGGTGACGCGCGTCAATCAGATGCCGCTCTTTTTTCTCTTTACCTGGTTGCTCGGTCCAATCGGTGACAACGAGTTCGTCCTCCGCCTGCCCGCAGCCATCTTCGGCACGCTGTGCGTGCCCGCGGTCTTCGTTCTGGCGCAGCGCCTGTTCGGCGTTCGGGTCGCGCTCATCGCATCGATCCTGACCACCGTACTTCCAATCGCGGTCTGGTTCTCTCAAGACGCCCGGCCGTACTCGCTGCTGATGCTCCTGACGGTCCTGCAGATGTACTACGCGTACCGGGCTGTGACGGACATGAAGGTCTGGTACTGGCTCGGGCTGGCGGCGGCGACCTCGCTGAACGTCTACACGCACTACGTCGCGTGGGCCCCCACGGTTGCGGTGGCGGCATACATCACAGCTTTCATTTTCCGCGACTTCGTCCGAGCCGGCCGGTGGCCGTGGGTGGCCGGCGCGACCCTCATCGGCGGCGCCGGTGCTGCGACCCTGGTCACGCGCGGCGGGCGCGCCTATGCAAGAAGCGCCCACCAGCAGCTCGAGCACATCACCTCGCTCCCCTTCTGGTCGACACTCGCCGGCATCGCGCTCCTGGTCGCGGCTGTCTCCGTCGTCGCGATCGCCTACTGGTGGCTGCCCCGTCGCAAGGCCCTCCCGGCCTTCGCGCGCCGGCTGGAGATGGCGGCAGCCGGCGCACTGCTGGTCGCCCTCACCTATGTGCCGTGGCTCGGGCCCCTCCTGGCCCTCACCAACCAATCGAATCAGACGGTCGACAGCCTGCAGCCGGCCAGGACGATCACGTTCACGGGCCTCCTGGCTCAGCTGCAAGGCCTGGACCTCTGGGGAATCGGCCTGGTCCTTTTCGGCATCGGCATCTTCACCCTCGCGATCTGGTCTTTCCGCGGACGTGCCGCCGAGTCCGCCCTGGTTCTGGCCTGGCTCGCCGTGCCTGTGCTCGGCTTCATCGCCCTCGTGGGCGCGCGGATCGCCGGCGTCGACCAGCGCTACTTCTCATTTCTCTTCCCCGCGGCGGTGATCGCCATCGCGTGCGGTGTCGAGGGAATCGCAATGCTCGCAGACGAGGTGGGGCGCCGCGTCGGAGTGCGGCTCGACCGCCGGCCCTGGCTCGTGCAGACGGGCACAGCGCTTGTGGTGACTTCGTTGCTCTTGGTTCAGCTCGTCCCGGCGCTCGCCAGCTCGTACAGCACACCCAACAACGACTACAGGGCCGCCGCGCGCTATATCGCCGCGGCGAGCGAACCAGGCTCGACCGTTTTGGCGCTGGGCACCTATTCAGACTGGGCTGCCGACGCGATGATCTACTACCTCGGTCAGCTCAATCACACCATGCCGGTCATCGACAGCCCGCGCATGACCGGCGACAGTGTCGAAGACCTGACCACGCGCTCCGGCACCGTCTGGGGGATCCTCGCCTTTCCGAGCCCCGACGAGGTGGCGTCCGGTGATGTCGGCAGCGCGTTCGTGGACGTCACCGGGACGATTCACGTGGTCCGGACAAGTGAGCCGAACCTCACGCCCATCGACCAGGCCAGCCGGATGCTGCGCTGGGACATACCGCACACGCCCGAGCTGAGCGCTCCTCTGAAACTGCTGGACTTGATCCAGGGCCAGGCCCAGCTCGGACCCGACCTGGTTGGCGAGAGCTTTTCCGATGGCTGGTACCTGACCGCAGGTGCGAGCCCCGAGCTGGACACGTTGGTGATGTCCCCGAATGCGGCGCAACCCGAAGTGGACGCGATCTACACCAAGGCGATCGCGCCCGGCGACTTCATCGTCAAGTTCAGCTGCCGCAACTCGTCACTCTCAGGCTGGCAGCGGATCTATGCCGTCGCCATTGACGCAAGAAGCCATCCAATCGACAACGTGCCTGAGGGAGACCCATTTGACTGCCCGTCCGCCACGGACTGGGCCCACTCCTACTTCTCTTTCACCGCGCCGCCTGGAACGACCGGTGTTCAACTGATCCTGAAAGCGCATGGCAGCGGAGTGGCGCAGTTTGGGATCCCTGAGCTCCGCACGCTAAATTCGTAAGAGCCTCACGGCCCCTGTGGCATAATCCGCGGGCTTTCATGCCATGGGCTCGCCTGAACAGCTGCGTGTAGGCCTGATCGGCTTCGGCCTGTGGGGACCTCACTACGCCCGCATCCTGGCCGGCACCATGACCAGCGCTCGCCTCGCCGCATGCGCTGAACCCGCTGCGTCTCGCCTGGCAGCGTTCGAGCGCATGTTTCCAGCGGCCCGCGCATACGCTGACTACGGCCGGCTGCTGCGTGACGGGGATGTCGACGCTGTCATCGTCGCGACGCCGACCTCCACCCACCGCGACGTGGTGGAGCGCTGCCTCGATGCTGGTGTCCATGTGCTGGTGGAGAAGCCGCTCGCCAGCACCGTGCCGGACGCGGAGGCGCTGGCCGCGATGGAGAAGGGATCGGGGCGCGTCCTGATGGTCGGGCATACCTTCCTTTTCAACCCGGCTGTGATAGCCATCAAGGGCTACATCGACCAGGGCCTGCTCGGCGAGATCCGCTACCTGTACTTCCAGCGCACCGGCCTCGGTCCGATCCGGCAGGACGTGAACGCGCTGTGGGACCTCGCACCCCACGATTTCTCGATGCTTCGCTACTGGCTGGGTGAGGATCCGGTCGACCTCGTGGCGCGGGGGCAGTCGTACCTGAAGCCCGGCACCGAGGACGTGGTCTTCGTCACCTTGAGCTACCCGAATCAGATCCTCGCCAGCGTGCATGTGAGCTGGCTCGACCCGGTCAAGATTCGCCGCGTGACCGTTGTGGGCGACCGCAAGATGGTGGTCTTCGACGACACGCACGCGACCGAGAAGCTGCGCATCTATGACCGCGGTGCGGACTACCAGCCGCGAGAGGGAGGCTTTGCCGAGTTCATCGCGGCCGTGCGCGACGGAGACATCGTGATCCCGCGCCTCGAGCCGCGCGAGCCTCTGCGCGAGCAGCTCGAGCACTTTGTCGACTGCATCAACTCGGGCAGGCGGCCGATCGCATCCGCCGAAGACGGGGTGGCCATCGTCAAAGTGCTGGAACGAGCTGAGCACGAGCTGCATCGTGCGGCGTCGGCGCGCGTGAGGCTCGCATGATCCATCCAAACGTCGAGATCGGTGAGGGTACCGTGGTGCAGGACGGCGCCATCGTCGGCGAGCCTCCGCGGGGCGCCAGGCTGGGCGAGCTGACGACCCGGATTGGAGCGAGCGGTTTCATCCGCTCCGGCACCGTGATCTATGCGGGCGCAGTGATCGGAGATCGTTTCAACAGCGGTCACGGCGCGCTGATTCGCGAAGACAACACGATCGGCGACGACTGCAGCGTCGGCACGCACGCGGTCCTGGAGATGGGTAATCGGGTCGGCAATGGGACCCGCATCCACAGCGGATGCTTTCTCGAGCACACAACGCTCGGTGCGCGCGTGTTCCTGGGCCCGAACGTCGTGTTCACCGACGACCCGCACCCGATGTGCCCGCGCTATCTCGACTGCGTCCTGGGCGCGACCGTCGAAGATGATGTGAGCATCGGCGCCAACGTCACCATCCTCCCGGGATTGAAAATCGGCGCAGGCTCGCTGATTGGTGCCGGCAGCGTGGTCACGAAGAACGTCGAGCCTGGTGTGGTCGTGGCCGGGAACCCCGCAGTGCGCATCAAAGACGTCGCCGAGCTTGTCTGCTTCAAGGGTTACTTCGAGCGTCCCTATGTCTGGCGTGAGCGGCAAGTTACCTCTCGTTGACCTGGCGGCTCAGCACAGAGCCATTGCGGCCGAGGTTGAGGTAGCGATCGCCAGGGTGGTCGCCGGCGCCGATTTCATCCTTGGCGCCGACGTGGTCGCCTTCGAGCAGGAGTTCGCTCGCTACTGCGTGACCGAGCACTGCGTCGGCCTCGACTCAGGCATGAGCGCGCTGGAGCTCGGGATGCGGGCCATGGGCATCGGCCCTGGCGACGAGGTGATCACGCCGGCCGGCTCTTTCATCGCCAGCTCGAGCGCGATCTCCTTCACCGGCGCCACACCGGTCTGGGTGGACATCGACCCACTGACCTACAACATCGACCCAGCGCTGATCGAGAAGGCGATCACCGAGCGGACGAAGGCGATCATGGCCGTCCACCTGTACGGACAGCCCGCCGACATGGATCGGATCACAGAAATTGCGGCTCGCCACGGCCTCCCTGTGATCGAGGATGCCTGCCAGTCGCACGGCGCCCGCTACAAGGGCCGGCGCACTGGCTCCATCGGTGCGTTTGGGGCGTTCAGCTTCTACCCCAGCAAGAACCTGGGCGCCTATGGCGACGCCGGCGCGCTCACGACGAACGACGCTGCGCTGGCGGAGAAGGTGCGGATGATGCGCAACTACGGCCAGCGCGCGAAGTACGAGCACATCTACCTCGCCTGGAACCGGCGGCTTGACACCATCCAGGCGGCGGTGCTCCGGGTGAAGCTGCAGCACCTGGACAGCTGGAACGACTCGCGGCGCACCATCGCGTC
>JACXTT010012233.1_pt1 | contig 11398 bp, 9 predicted proteins | sample 9270951 | NCBI WGS metagenome assembly JACXTT01 (sample SAMN15532306, study PRJNA645909) | rock metagenome | isolation source: weathered quartz diorite | place: Puerto Rico | collected 2017-06-21 | reverse complement strand
GATTTTCGGGATCGTTCCCTGAGCCTCCGTCACCCATTCCAATGTAGAGGTACCCATCGGGTCCGAACGCAATCATGCCCCCATTGTGATTGGCGTAAGGCTGCGCGATCGTCAGCATCACAATTTCGGAATTCGGATCCGCTACATTTGGATCGTTGGAGGAAGCATGAAATTCGCTAACGACAGTGGCTCCATCGGGCTGACGGGTGTAGTTGACAAAGAAACGGCGATTGTTCGGAAACTGCGGATGGAATGCCAGACCCAGCAGTCCCCTCTCGTCGCCGCTTGCGACACGGCCGTGGATGTCGAGAAAAACTGTCGGCGTGGACGATCCAGGCTGCAATACCAAAATGCGGCCCGCTTGTTCAAGGATGAACAGGCGACGCGATCCATCGTGTGCGTGCGTTACGAACACAGGGCTGCTCAAGCCGGCAAGGACAAGTTTCAGGTCGACCTGAGCAGCTTGAGCGTTGAGTGAGGCGCTCATCACAATGAAAATTATGCCGACCGTGAAGTATTGCGGCATGGCTTATATCGTAACTACATTTGAACAGGGTGCATAAGCGCCACTCAACTTGCGCCGAGCGAATCGTGATGATTCTTCTACAAATTTGAGTGGTGTGTAGCATATCCAATTCGGAACGACGAGAAGAATACCAGCAGATCTCATGTCGAATTGCGGCCTCTAAGGGCGTCGCGATAAACTCAAACTCTCTTTTGCGCCGAACTGTCTGATCCCGCTATGGTTGGCAACGTGGTTGACTGTATCCCGAGAGGTTCCCCTCCACGAAAGTCGCAAGATTCGCGGACGCCTCGAGACCTACTTTCCTACTATATGGACGATGGCATCATCCGCATACAAGAACCTTCGTAACCGCCAGCACGCGAGAGTGCACATCGTCGAGGGCCGCCTCGACCATATGCGCGACGAAGAAGTGTATTAAGAACTACTACCGTGCCTAATTGGTCCGGCGGAAGCTACCAGACATCAATTGACGATTGTTTTGATGACCACTGTGAGGCGTTTTGCCATGTTGTCCACGGTGACCATCTCGAAATCGAGTGTGTCATTCAGGCTCAATACACTTTCCGCTGGCACGATTGTCGGGCCGGGTACGCCTCCAGTTGTCGAACAAGTCAGGTTTGTATTGAGGATGTTGTTTGTAGTTCCGTTTCGATGGAGATTTATCGTGGGGCCACCTGCGTCCGAGTAGCACTTAATGTCGTTGATTGTCATCGCGCCAACGACATTTACGTAAATCATCTTTTGATCGTCTGTGGCCTGAAGCGAACTGCAACTGTCGCAACCGGCCAAATATGTGATAGCGCGAATGCGCGCGGCGATTACGGGATTGGCCGAAGTAAGCGAAGAACCGTCGGCAAATGCGACGCCGTTTCCTCCTCCGGAAATCTTGAGGCTGCCTGCAACTTCCAGCTTTGCCGTCGGAGTTGGTGTCCCGATTCCCACATTACCGTCCGACCAGACTGTGGAATACGTCCCGGCAGTAATGTCGTAGATAGCCAGTTTGTTGCTGCCCAAATCGCCATCCAGGCCAACATTGAACTTCGTTGATCCGCCGGCGGCATAGCTTTGCATCGCATAGTTCCCGGGGCCAGCTGAATTTGACTCTATGCGGGCCTGAGCATTGGCTGCCTTCACATGAAGTAACGTAAGTGGATTCGTCGTACCGATCCCGACATTCCCGCCGGACCAAGTCGTGGCATACGTCCCCACCGTCGCATCATAGATAGAGAATTTGTTGCTGCTCAAATCGCCGTCAAGGCCAACGTTGAATTTGATAGCCCCATTCGCGGCATAGCTCTCGATCGCATAGTTGCCAGCGCCCGCACCACTTGATTCCATCCTCAGTTGTGCGCTCGGTGCCTTCACATGAAGTTGGGTGAGTGGGCTCGTCGTACCGATACCCAGATTACCGTCGGCCCATGTCGTTGTATATTTACCGACACTCGCATCGTAAATAGACAGTTTGTTGCTGCCAAGATCTCCGTCAAGACCGAAGTTGAACTTGATAGCTCCATTGGCAGCATAGCTTTGTAGCGCATAATTGCCAGCGCCCGCACCTGTGGATTCAATCCTCGTCTGGGCACTCGGAGCTTTCACATGAAGCAATGTGACTGGGTTTGGCGTACCAATACCGAGATTCCCAGCAACTTCGGTTATCGCCGAATCACCTATCGTATCTGTAGCGGTCCACTTTACAAGTTTGTTTGAGGTGCCAGTTCCATCAACAGCGAAGCTGGTCGGATTGTCGGGATTCTTGGTATCTGATTGCTTACTTGCAGAGGCTTTGTTATGGGAGTCGCTCTGAACTGTAATAAACGCTGAGGCTGGTCTACCTCCGAGCGTGTCTGCGTCGATCGCTTTTATCGCATAAGGAACGCTCCCAATCAGGAGCCTTGGCTGTTCTTCCCCTCCCGGAGTTTCTGTTTGTACCCCTAGCCATCGCGATTCCGAAGCCGTGAACAAGTCCACAGGTAATCCACCGTTCGTCGCACCACCTAAAAAAACGATGTAGCGTCCTTGTTCGTCGAGTTGTACGTTTTGAATCTCCTGCCAGAGCGGCGCACCGCCTGCTTGGTCTTTGTAGATGGAAAATACCAGACCAACCACGCCCCTCAACGCTTGCCCGTTATTGTCCCGAACGGTCCCGCTGAAAGTGACCAACGCCGGAACGGTCGTTGCAGTGTGCGAATCAGGTGCGACGGAATTTGGGCCAGGATTTTGAACTGCAGCTTGCCCGGCTGCCATTGTTGCGCATGATAGAAATGTCATGATCCATGAAAGCAGTGCTAAAACGTGTGTCTTTGTCACTTTCTCCCCCCTGCTGCGTGCAAGCCCTAAGCAGTCTTGATTGCATGCCGCGATACGATATTGGACTTCGCAACCTGGGGTCAAAACAAAACTTGCACGATTGTCATTTAGAACCCGAGTTTGGCGCTTTCCACTTGAGTCGGTTCGAACTTCCGATTCTGAGAACGGCATGGAGCGAATTCCGGCGCGGGAACTACCGCTAATACTGTTAAGCGAATAACTTTGTCCGTCGGTCTTTACTTTTGGAAAGGTCCCAAGTGCTTTGATAACATTTCCCAGCATGTCCGTAGAAAAACCCATACATGTACCTCGTGAAAAATATCCGGAGCTAACGCAGCCACAACTGATCGCGCCGCCGCTAAATGTGTATCGAGAGCAGGAACCACTTCACGTTCTCGAATATTGGCGGATTCTTGTCGCTCGTCGCTGGACCATTCTCGCGGTGTTATGTACGGTTGTGACCGTTACCATGATTTGGAGTTTTAAACAGACGCCCATCTATCGAGCCGAGTCCAGCATCCAAATCGATCGCGAGAATCCCAATATTCTAACTTTTAAGGATATCTATCAAGTTGAGAGTTCGACAGACGATACGTTGCGCACCCAGTTCGAGGTACTGAAATCACGATCGCTTGCCAGGCGTGTTATCCAAAGGTTGCACCTGGAAAATCTGGATGAGTTCAAGCAGTCGGACATAAGCGTGTTTGGCTCTTATCTGACCTCAGTGCGAAATCTGATGCCGTCGACACCGACGAACACGGACTCCGATCCGCTCCGTCAGGTGATTGATAGGTATTTGGATCGTCTGCAGGTTTCTCCGGTGCGTCAAGCAAGAATAGTAACAGTAACTTTCGATTCCAAAGACGCTAAATTGGCGGCCGACGTTATCAACTCTCACGCCAATGACTTCATCGAACAAAATTTTCAATATAAGTGGGAAGCGACGCAGAAAGCAGCCGCTTTCCTTAAGGAACAGCTCGGTTCTCTAAAAGCAAACCTGGAAACAGCGGAAGATCGTCTTCAGGCTTACAGCCAGGAGAAGCAAATTCTCTTCACTGAACAGGGTAAGAACACCGCCACAGAGAAGCTTCAGCAGTTAGAAGAAGAATACACGAAAGTGCAGTCGGATCGGTTCCTGAAAGAATCCTATGATCGATTGATCCGGGCGGGCAACGCAGACGCATTGCCCCAAGTTAGTAGTAGCGCATTGATTTCGTCTCTGGCGACGCAACTGGCGCAGTTGCAGCGTGAGGAATCGGAGTTGGCGGTTACTTTCTCCCCCGATTATCCGAGCCGCAAGCGGAAGAAGAGCCAAATAGACGAACTCCAAAAGACGATAGCAATAGAAAAGGCACGGATTACGCAAACGGTGCAGGCGGAATATACGGCCTCCGTGGATCGCGAAGGGCTCGCGGCGCAAGCATTAGAAAGGCAGCGTCAGGTCGTTAACGAGATTAATCAGGACATTATTCAATACAACATCATCAAGCGCGAGGTCGATTCCGAGAGACAGCTTTACGAAGGACTCCTGTTACGTCTTAACGAAGCAGGGGTGTCCGCCGATCTGCGGGCGTCCAATATTCGCATTGTGGATCAAGCCGAAGTTCCAGAGAAACCAATTAAGCCGCGGAAGGCTCTGAATTTGGCATTGAGTGTACTAATTGGACTCATGTTTGGCATAGGACTCGCGTTCCTGCAGGAACACATGGACGATACGATCAAGACAACGGAAGATATCGACCGATATTTAAATGTTCCAACACTAGGTCTCGTGCCGAAGATGGGCAGCCTCCAGCGACGGGGCTATGGCTATGGATACCTGTATGCAAAGAGCCGAAAACAAAGTGAAGTGGCTCTAACGACGCCACCCAAAATCGACTTCGTTATGCACGAGGCGCCATCTTCATTGATGGCTGAGGCCTACCGTTCAATTCGCACTTCGCTCTTATTGTCTTCGCCGGATCGTCCGCCAAGGACGGTGCTAATTACCAGCGCCCTGCCGAGCGAAGGGAAAACAGTGACCGCCGTGAACGCCGCTATTTCCCTTACGCAGTTGGGCGCGCGCGTCGTGCTTGTGGATGCGGATATGCGAAAGCCCCGCATCCATTCGGCTTTTGCGTTGAAGGATGTCGCTGGCCTTTCATCTGTGCTGGCGGGCACCGCTCCGTTAAAAGATGCCATTCAGGAATGTGCAATTCCCAATTTGTTTGTTTTGCCTTGTGGTCCAATACCGCCGAATCCGGGTGAATTGATTGCATCGACTCGCTTTCGGCAATTCCTTCAGTTGTTGCCCCAATATTTTGATTATGTGATTCTGGATTCCCCACCGGTTTCGAATGTTTCCGATGCTCGAACCCTAGCCTCGCTGTGTGACGCGACAATCTTGGTTATCAAAGGATTTTCGACTCCAAGGCATCAGGCCTTGAATGCCACACAGCATTTGCGTGAAGCTCACGGACGGATTTCGGGTGCGGTCCTCAATGATCTCGATGTTCGAGCGGTCGGCACTTACTACTCTTATTACTACTCGAAATACTTATATTCGCATTCAAGCGAATCTAAGCCGCCCGATAGGCACCAGGTCTAGTGGCTATACGATTCAGTGTCCTTTTGCCGGTCCGGAATGGTGGCTCTTATTTTAAGGAAGCGGTGCGGAGCGTGCTGGATCAGACGCATCGAGAATTCGAGCTTCACATCTTAGATAACGCCAGTATCGACGATAATGTCGAATGGCTTTCCACCTTAAGAGATTCCCGTATCCATGTGTGTAAATCCTCCCGCTCGCTCTCGATAGAGGAGAGCTGGATGAGGATCAAGGATGTAGAGAGGGAAGAGTTTATGACCACAATAGGTCATGACGACATCTTTGACCCTCAATTCCTCGAGATCATGAAGGATGTCATTCTGAGATTTCCCGATGCATCGTTGTATCAAACGGGGGCGCGTTTTATAAACGCAAAAGGTAAGAGAATTCGCGCATGTGTGCCGGTACCCGAACGCGAAACCGCGTCACAGTTTTTGCGGGCGCGACTGGCCTATCAACGCGACATGTTCGGCACTGGATACGTGATGCGCTCAACCGACTATGATCGCGTTGGGGGAATTCCCGCATTCGAAAAGCTCTGTTTTGCGGATGACGCACTCTGGCTTCAGTTATCGAAACAATCCTGGAAAGCTGCTGATCCGCGCCAAGCAGTTGGCGTCAGAATTCATCCAGCAAGCGAATCCGCATCCTCACCGTCAATTTGGCCGGTCGCGCTGAAATCGCTGGAACAGTTTACGAATTTTCTGGAGCAGTTCATTGAGACCGATAAGCACTCGCGACTGGTATATGAGCAATATGGTCCTGGTTTTTTATCGCGGTACTATCGAAATATCCTGATCTACGCCTTGGTTGAGGCTTGTCAGCAGAAAAAAAGAATTGATGAAGGAACTCTGCAGTGCATTTACTCCTCCTTTGAGCAACGCGTGCCGGCTCGTTCGGAGCAGCTTGCGAAAGAGACGAAGATCAGAGTGCTGCGGTTTTTAAACCAAACGCGGTTGCGACCTTTAGTCAACTGGTCGTGGGGAGTCTATTACCTAGCGCGAACAACGTCGTTGTAGCTGTCTCTTCTGATGGCATTCTCCCTTGACGGAGACTTCCGCAGGTCAAGCTTATTCCGGCTTGACATCAGATAGCAGCAAACCTAATTTGCTTTAGTCCTCCATTGATCACAGCCTTAAAAAAATCGGCCGCCTATCACTTTGCAGTGATGTATTTCGCAGCGTTCGTTTTCCAAACATAAAGATATTGGCGAGTACAATGCTCAAAAGAGAGATTCCCATCGATGAGAAGAAAAGAGGGTTTGTAATACAGGCGACTAGGTAAAAGACATACGCAACGATAAGGTACTTCTGGGAAAATCTTGGATTCACCAAGGAGTAATATATCGGGTAGAGCATCATCAGCAGCATCACAGTGCCTAGAAACAATCCAAAACTTCGGAAGAGTTCAAGATACGTCAGCTCTGAGATATAAAAGTAGTAGCCCTTTGCCGTCCAGTAGTGGTAGGCGCCAAGACCTTGACCAAAGATTAAATTGACCGGATCCGAGAATATGGTCGTGTAATCTGCAAGAGTTGCGATCTTCGTGCTGTTCGACAGTTCGCCGGTGCTCAGAAGGATCGTAATTTCATCCCAGTAGCGGACTATTCCGAATATAAGCGCGGCTGTGACAATGGAAGCCGCCAGAATCCTTTTCCTCGAGTGTGTAGCAATGAGTATCGCGGGCAACAGCACAGAAACCATCATGTTGTTGCGTGTACCGGCAACGAACATTGCGGAAATATTTAACAAGGCTAACAACACATACAACAGCTTCTCAGAATGCGGCGACGTCAGCGCGAGATGCGTGTAGTAACAAATCGGGATTACCAGCATGGGCGACGTAACAAAGAATATCGAGAGGACCTTCAGCCCCGGAGCATACTCCCTATCATCGATGTTAATAATGCCGTAATCGTTACCGAATGACTGAATGGGCGCAATAAACGAATTGTTAACCAGTGTAAGGATATAGACGCCGATGATAAGTATGGCGAGTATGCTCAATATCGTTGAGAAAGACTTCACAAGGTCTAAGTTGAGCAGGTAAAGCAGAATGGCAAATGTGATAAAGAAATATGCCTTAAGCAAACCGAATCCTTCAAAAGGCTCGCCCCCATTGGTCAGGTAGTAATACCCGATGGACCAGATTGGAATACTGATCATTCCAAAGACATAAATGGCCAATCCAAACGGGACTTTGTAGTCGCCTGGGTTGAGCAGATACACAAAGCTGAAGAATATCCAGCAGGCGCAGAAGAGGGGAACCTTCATTCCAAACAGTTTGTCGGCAGGATCAAATACGCAGGAGATGATGAATAGGTTGACGAATAAGAAAAGGAATCTCTGGCTCATCGCCGGGACCTTGCGACCGACTTGTCCGGCGTGATTCGTGACGAAACTCCGACTCTTATGGTCTTCAGCGTATTGTCGAACCGACGCGTCGGTCCGTTGCGGAGGAACCTCCTTCATAAGAGTCTCAAATTACTATTCAATTCCACGTCTTTCAATAGCGCCGTCATCTTTCGCTTATCTCCCCAGAACGCGAACGGCTCATAATCTGGGTAAGGGTAGTAGCCAAGGTTGAGCTCAATGTTCCATTGATTTTTGTGGATCCATTGTTCCACGAGATTGCGAACAGAAATCGGTACACCTGAACATATGTTGATTGGTCCCATATCCTGGTCGATGAGAGATAACAAAACCAATTCCTTCGCCACTACACTAACTGGCAAATAGTCGCGGAGCTGTTCGCCGCTGGACATGTTGAAAACCGTTTCGCCGAGAGTTACTGCTTTGCACAACTGTGATAATAGGGAGGATTCTGCTTGCCCTTCGCCATACATATAGAACAGCCGCGGCCATATCAGGTTGAAGTTGTATGCAGACTTCAGATATTGCAACTGCTTGTGCAATGTGTCTTTCGCAAGTGCGTAGGGATTGGCGGGTCGCGTCTCCATGTCCTCCGAGAGCGCCCCGGATTGCATGCCGTACTCAAAGCACGTTCCGACGGCGACGATGGATTTCAGCCCCTCGGTGACCAACTGCTTGATGAACGCATATTGCCCCGGTAATTCACTTTCGAAATGATGAAAAGATTTGTAGTTGGGGAGACCTTCCCAGGCAAGGTGGATCACGACATCCGGTTCCCGTAGAATTTCAAATACGTTTTGGGGAGGATTGTGCAAGTCGACGTTAACCCATCGGCCGCGAGATACGTTGGGCCGGTCCGATTGATGGTGCGCGACGTAGACTACTTCAACATCGTACTTGGCCAGTTCTGCTGCAACGTGGCGGCCAATGAACCCGGTCGCGCCGGTTACCGCTAACCTCTTCATAGGATTTTCAATTCCGGAACGGCGACGACAAACCGTCCACTCCATGAATAGATGTTCTCCAGCTGGAGCGTTATCTCCGACTGGATGTTCCAGGGAAGGATTAGTACGTAATCTGGCTTCGTTGTGTAGATACTGGACTCAGTCACAATAGGGATGCGACTACCAGGCAAAAATTTACCCTGTTTAGCAGGATTTCTGTCCGCAACATATCGAATCAGGTCGCCGCGCACGCCCGAAAAATTGATCAAAGTATTGCCCTTGGCAGCAGCGCCATAGGCGGCGATCCTTTTGCCTGCCCGTTTGGCTTCTATTAAGAAGTGGACAAATTCATCTTTTACTCTTTCGGCCTTTTGCTGGAAATCGGCATAGTAACTCTGGTTACATACGCCGATAGCTCGCTCTCGATGAAGCATGTCCTGCACTGCCGGGCGCGGCATCATCGATCCGGTTTCACTGCGCTGAGCGAAGACCCTCAAGCTGCCACCATGAGTACTTAGCTCTTGTACATCGAAAACTCTCAATCCGTTGGCAGCCAAAACGGAATGCACAGTGGTCAGAGAGAGGTATGAGAAATGTTCGTGATAAATCGTATCGAACTGATTTTCAGCAATGAGGCGGATCAAATGAGGAAACTCAAAAGTGGCGATGCCCTGTGGCTTCAGAACCACGGTGAAGCCGGCGACGAAGTCATTGATGTCGGGTATGTGGGCCAGAACGTTATTCGCAATCATAAGATCCGCCTGCCCTCGCTCCACAATTAAATTGCGGGCGAGACGACACCCGAAAAACGATTCGATCGTCTCTATGCCTTTTTCCCTCGCTGCAGCTGCCGTGCTGGCTGTCGGTTCAATACCAAAACATGGAATATTGCGCGCGCGAACGTATTGCAGCAGGTAACCGTCATTTGAAGCGATCTCAACGACTTGACTCTGAGTATTCAGGTCGAAGCGTTCAACCATATCGCGAACATACTGTTTCGCATGCGACAGCCAGGTGGTTGAAAAGCTGCTAAAGTAGGCGTAATCGGCGTTGAACAGTTCATCAGCCTCGGTGAAATCTTGTGTTTGCACCAGCCAGCATGTCTCGCAGACTGAGACTCTCAGCGGGTACCATTTTTCAGGAGCCTGCAATTTGTCAGCGGTGAGGTATGCGTTTGAACTGGGCGCCGTTCCAAGATCAATCAACTGCAGCGCAAGCCGAGATCCACAGTGGCGACAGTTCATAGGAGGAGCCCACGGAAATCCTCAGACAGCATAGGGTGCGTTTTATCACGAACCGACTGTTCCGTTATCGGCTGGGGCCACCTGATGCGCAGGCGAGGATCAATGGCATTAAGCGCGCCCTCGTTTTCGGCAACGTAGGCGGCATTGTGAAAGTAGATCAACTCGCAATCATCCGTCAGCGTCTGGAATCCGTGAGCAAAACCTTCAGAGATGATTAACGCATGAGAGTTGCTCTCGGACAATTCCTCGGCGTGCCATTGCAGGAAGGTCGGAGACCCAGCCCGTAAGTCGACATTGACATCCCATACGGCACCGCGGATGCAGCTTACCATTTTCATTTCGGTGTACGGTGGCTTTTGGAAATGCAGGCCTCTTACTGTCCCTCGCTTTCGAGTGAAGGTGTGGTTCACTTGCACAATGGGCAAGCGCCATCCGGCGCTCAACAATTCCTCCCCGCAAAAAAGACGAACAAAGAAGCCACGACTGTCGATAATGGGGCGGCGTTTCACTACAGTAAGACCCGTCACCGACGTTTCGTGTGTTGTGAAACGGTCCATACTCAGGCGTTCGTCTCGTAGGCGTCAATATCCGCGTTGCACAGGGAAAGCGCATCAGTTCCTTGCTGCTGCTGGCGATACCATTTCATCGTTCGTTCGATTGCGTATTTCAATTCCCATCGCGGCCGGACTCCTAATACCGAACGTGCTTTGGCGGTCTCAAGGACAAGCCAATTAGCCTCTTGAGGACCTTCGGATCCATCGCTCCAATGAATTTGGCCTCGGCCGAACGCGTCGCGAGCCATTCTAATGACTTCTGTAACAGTTGCAGTTTCGTCTGTTTGCGGACCGAAGTTGTAGGCACCGGCCAGTTCAGGCCTTGAAAAGAGATGCTCACCGAGACGAAGATAACCTGACAAAGCCTCGAGTACGTGCTGCCAGGGCCGAACTGCGTGCGGATGTCGAACATGTAGGATTTCGCTTGTGGTCCATGCCCTGACAGCGTCGGGAATCAGCCGATCCTCACACCAGTCGCCACCTCCGATAACATTACCTGCTCTTGCGGAGGCAACAGCAACGCCCTTGTCCTTCAAGAACGAAACGCGATAGCTGGCGGCCACAATTTCAGCGGCAGCCTTACTTGCACTGTAAGGATCATGGCCACCGACTGGATCGGTTTCACGGTAAGGATACGCGTGTCCCAAATTCTGATACACCTTATCGGTTGTAATCACGATACGACGCGGACTGATTCGATCGCGCGCAGCGTCTCCAGGATTTGCGCTGTGCCCATCACGTTTACGGAGAAAGTCTCCAACGGTTCACGGTAGCTTGTTCGGACGAGCGACTGTGCGGCCATGTGGAAGACAATCTCAGGCTGCGTCGACTTCATTACGCTGTTTAGTCGATCCGCATCACGAATAT
>JACXTT010012232.1_pt1 | contig 11398 bp, 9 predicted proteins | sample 9270951 | NCBI WGS metagenome assembly JACXTT01 (sample SAMN15532306, study PRJNA645909) | rock metagenome | isolation source: weathered quartz diorite | place: Puerto Rico | collected 2017-06-21 | reverse complement strand
AAACCCCCCGGGGGGGGGGGGGGGGTGAGGCCCACGGGCCCGGCAAGCCCGGGGGGGTTGATCAACACGTTCACGGGGTGGGGGAAGGCCCAGGGAATGTTCGACCGGGTGTCGGTCGGATTTCCGGGCGTCGTCCGCCGCGGCGTCGCCGTCACGGCGCCGAACCTCGACGGTCACTGGCGCAACTACAAGCTGGCCGAAGCTCTGTCGAAAAAGCTGGGCAAGCCGGTGCGGGTCGCCAATGACGCCGACGTACAGGGGTTCGGCGCGATCGGGGGACAGGGCGTCGAACTCGTGATCACTTTGGGGACGGGGTTCGGCTCCGCCCTGTTCCTGGACGGCAAGCTGGTCCCGAACCTGGAGATCGCCCACCATCCGTTTCAGAAGGGCCAGACCTACGAGGAGAAACTGGGCGATGCCGCCCGCAAAAAGATCGGCAAGAAGAAATGGAACAAGCGGCTGGTGAAGGCCATCCAGACCCTCGAGCACGCGTTCAACTACGATCGCCTCTACATCGGCGGTGGCAACGCCAAGAAGATCGTTCTCAAACTGCCGTCCAACACCAGGATCGTCGAGAACGTCGCCGGCCTCCTGGGCGGCATCGCGCTGTGGAGGAGCTAGCCACTATGTCGTTGCGGGTCCTTTTTCTGCTCATCCTTGCTTTCTCCCCGCCGAATCCGGCGTGGGCCGCTGACGCTGACCAGAAGGCCCAGGACCTCAACCGCGAGGGGTTTGCCTTGCTGACGCGGGGGCAAGTCGATAAGGCCATTGAAACCTTTCGAAAGGCCATCACGCTCGACAAGAACTACGACGGAGCCCATAACAACCTGGGGCTGGCACTGTTGCGGAAAGGCGACGTCGACGGCGCCATCCGCGCGCACCGGGAGGCCATTCGCCTCAACGCGAGCGATCCCACCCTCCACAGCAACCTAGCAGTGGCCCTTCTCGAAAAGAACGATCTCGACGGGGCGCTGGCCGCAGTTAAAGAGGCCCTCCGCCTCGCCCCGCAGGTCCCGGGGTCCCACAATATTCTCGGATTTATCCTCGGGAAGAAAGAAGACATGGCGGGATCCATCCGAGAGTTCCGCGAAGCCATCCGTCTCAGGCCGGACTATGCCATCGCGCATAACAATCTTGGCGGCGCGTTGGAGGAGACGGGCGATCTCGCGGGAGCCGAGAAGGAATACCGGGAGGCCATCCGCTTCGACCCCTACTTCCCCCGCCCCAAGGAACACCTCCAGCGCCTCGAGGACGCGAAGAGGCAGAAGAAATAACCTACCCGAGCACCTTCTCCACCGCCGCCTGCAGCTTCTTCAACCCCGCGTTCACGTCCGCGCCGAGGTGCAGGCGGATCGCGCGGCGGTCGCGCTTGCCGAGACAAACGAAGTCGCCCAGCGCCTGCGCGGCCTTGAGCACGCCGAACGTATAGGGCTCGCCGGGAATCGGCAGATCCTGTGCGTCGTCCGACGTGACCTGGATGAACACCCCCGAGTTCGCCCCCCCCTTGTGCAGTTGGCCGGTCGAGTGCAGGAAGCGCGGCCCGTAGCCCAGCGTCGTCGCCACTTTTTTCTTGTCGCGCACCCGCAGGCGCATCCCCTGCAGCGCCTGGTGCGACGCGTCCGTGCGCTCGACATACACGTTCAGCGCCACGTAATCGCCCGCCTTGACACGACCAAGGTGTGCCTTCAACGCCGCGTCCAGCGTGGATGCGCCTTTGAGCGCCTCGCGGGTGGCGGCGTCCCCGTAAATCTTGATTCCGTCGGCCGTCAGGAGCGGCTTTTCCTCCGGCAAACGGCTGTTCTTCTTGAATTCGTCCAAGAAGTTCTTCGTGTAGTCCTTGCTCTCCTGCACGTTCGGCTGGTCGAAGGCGTTGATGCCGATCATCGAGCCGGCGACTGCGGTCGCGATCTCCCACAGGAAAAACTCCTCGCCAAGGTTGATCAGATCCGCCAACTCGATGCGGACCACAGGATGGCCGGCCTTCTCCAGGGCCGCAACCTTCGCATCCTGGGCCGCGTCGGCGCCGCCGGAGTACCGGATGTAGGCAAAGAAGCGGTCGCCTCCATAGACTTCCGGCGGGCCCAGCGGCTCGTCGTCGATGGGCACGATGCCCTTGCCTTCCTTGCCCGTACTCTCGGCAATGAGCTGTTCCATCCACGCGCCCAGATCGCTGATCGCCGGCGACGTAATGAACGTGATCTTGTCGCGCCCCTGCTTGGCCAGCTCGCCCATCGCCACGCCCAGCATCACGCCGGGATTGTCCTCCGGCGGAACGCAGGAGTCGCAGCTATGGCGCATGCGCTCGGCCCGATAGAGCAGGTGCTCGACGTTGACGCCCATGATCGCGGCGGGGACGATGCCGAAGTTGGACAGCGCCGAATAGCGGCCGCCGATGTCCGGCACGCCCGGCAGGATGTCCCGGAACTTGCTCTCCCTGGCCAGGTTCTCGAGCATCGAGCCCGGATCGGTGATCGCGATGAAATTCTCGCCGGCCTTGTCGCCCTTCACCTGACGCATCCGGTCGAAGAAGTAGCGGTAGAACACCAGCGGCTCGATGGTCGAGCCGGACTTGCTGGAGACGATGCAGAGAGTCTTGGCGAGGTCCACCCGCTTCTCGAAGCTACGGACCTGGGCGGGTACGGTGCTGTCCAAGACGTGCAGCTCCGGAAAGCCTGGGATGACACCGAACGTCATCCGGAAGACCTCAGGACAGAGGCTGCTGCCCCCCATGCCCAGCAGGAGTGCATGCTTGAAGCCGGCCGCGCGCACCGATTCGGCCACGCCCCTGATGCGGGGCAGGTGGTGCACCTGCTGCTCGGTGACGTGCAACCAGCCAAGAGCGTTGCGGATGATCTTCTGGTGGACGAGGTCCTGGTGCCACAGGGCCGGGTCTTTGGCCCAGAACCGGCGGACGAAGCCGGTCTGCCGCAGCTCTTTGAGTTTGGCCTGCACGCCATTGTCCAGCGCGCCCAAAGCGAAGGTCTGCCGGCTCAGCTTCGGGCCGAGGAGATCCTGCCTCTTCCGGCTGATGACGCTCATGAGCTGGTCGAACGAATCGCTGAACAGGCGCGCGCCGTCGACCAGCAGCTTTTGCGTCACCTGCTTCATGTCGATCTTGCAATCAGCCAGCGCGCTCATCGTCTCGCGCGCTTCGTCCACGCCGTCCAGCAAACTGGCGCGGAGCTTGCCATGTTCCCGGAACGCGTTGAACGTGGCCGCCGGCATGGTGTTGACCGTGTCCGGCCCGATCAGCTCGTCCACGTAATAGGTGTCGGGGTACTTGGGGTTCTTGGTGCCGGTGCTGGCCCAGAGGAGCCGCTGCACCTTCGCGCCTTTCGCCTTGAGCGCCGTAAAGCGCGGGCTGCCGAAAATCTCCTGGAACTTCCGATACGCGATCTTGGCGTTGGCGACGGCCACCTTCCCCATGAGATTCTGCAGCGCGGCCTTGTCCATGGGGGCGGCCGCCTCCTTCAGCTTGGCTTCCAGCAGGCTGTCCACCAGCGTGTCGATCCGGCTGATGAAGAAGCTTGCGACGGAGGCGATCTTCTTCATGTCGCCGCCCTGGGCCGCCAGTTTCTCCAGCCCCGACACATAGGTCCAGGCCACCTGTTCGTACACCTCGACACTGAACAGAAGCGTCACGTTGACGTTGATGCCGAGGGCCAAGAGATGCTCGATGGCCGGCAGCCCTTCGGGCGTGCCCGGCACCTTGATCATGACGTTCTCGCGTCCGACGGCCTTGTGCAACCGCACCGCCTCCTCGATGGTCCCCTGCGTGTTGAACGCGAGGTCCGGCGACACTTCCAGGCTGACATAGCCGTCCCTGGTCCGGGTCTGCTGGTACACCGGATACATCAGATCCGCGGCGTCCTGGATGTCCCGGACGGCGAGAGTCTCGTAAATTTCCTTGACGCCGGTCACGGTCGAGGCGATCGGCATGAGGGCCTGGTCGTAATCGGTGCTGCCGCCGATGGCCTTCTCAAAGATGGACGGGTTGGAAGTGACGCCCATCAGGCCGTCCTTGTCGATCAGCGCCTTGAGCTCGCCGGAGGTGAGCAGCCCCCGGCGGATGTAGTCGTACCAGGGGCTCTGGCCGAATTCACCGAGCTGGACGAGCGGATTCATCGTTTCCTCTCCTTTTTCGCTTGTTCTTTGGCGGCCGCCACGACATTTTCGACCGTAAAGCCGAATTTCTTGAGCAGTTCCTTCAGCGGCGCGGACGCGCCGAACGTCGTCATGCCGATGGTGCAGCCGGTCGGGCCGACGTAGCGGGCCCAGCCGAAGGTCGAGGCCTGCTCTATGGAGACCCGCGCCGTGACGTTCGGCGGCAGCACGCTGTCCCGGTATTCCTGGGGCTGGTGCTCGAAGATCTCCCATGACGGCATGCTGACGACGCGCGTCTTGACGCCCTCCGCCTTGAGCTTCTCATAGGCTTCGACGCAGAGCGCGACCTCGCTGCCGGTGGCGAGCAGCAACACGTCGGGCTTGCCGCCGGGCGCATCGGCCAGCACATAGGCGCCCTTCTGCAGGCCGGACGCCGGCGCGCACTTGGTCCGATCCAACGTCGGCAGCGCCTGTCGGCTGAGGATCAAAACCACTGGCTCGTGATGCATCTGCATGATGACCCGCCAGGCCTCCGCCACTTCGTTGGCGTCGCCCGGGCGCAGGGTGACCAGCCCCGGGATGGCGCGCAGCGATGCCAGTTGCTCGATGGGCTGATGGGTCGGGCCGTCCTCGCCCACTCCGATGGAATCGTGGGTGAAGATATACGTGACCGGGATCTCCATGATGGCGGCCAAGCGCAGCGTCGGGCGCGAGTAATCGCTGAAAATCATGAAGCCGGAGCCGTAAGGGCGGATTTTCGAGAGCGCCAGACCGTTGAGGATCGAGCCCATTGCGTGCTCGCGGACGCCGAAGTGGAAGTTCCGCCCCGCGTAGTTGCCGGCGGTGAAATCGCCCGCTCCGTCGAACGTGAGGCGGGTTTTCGTGGAGGGCGCGAGATCGGCCGCGCCCCCGATCAGCCAGGGCACTTTCTTGGCAATGGCGTTGAGCACCTTGCCGGAGGCATCGCGCCCGGCCACGCCCTTGGGATCGGGCGGAAACACCGGGATCTCCTTGTCCCATCCGTCCGGCAACTGCCGGTGCTGCATCCGGTAGAGCTGGTCCGCGAGGTCAGGATGCTTGGACTTGTACTCGTCGAACAACGTCATCCACGTCTCACGCAACGCACGGCCCCGTTTGCCGATGCCCTCCTGGAAATGCTTCGGCACCTCATCGGGCACCAGGAACTTGGCGTCCTCCGGCCAGCCGTAATTGCGCTTGGTGAGCCGGATCTCTTCCTCGCCCAGCGGCTCGCCGTGCGCGGCGTGCGTGTCCTGCTTGTTGGGCGCGCCCCAGGCGATGTGGCTGTCCACGATGATCAGCGTGGGCCGGTCGGCCGTCTTCTGGAAGGTGGTGAACGCGCGTTGGAGCATCTCGAGATCGTTGGCGTCGCCCACGCGCGTGACGTTCCAGCCGTAGGCGATGAAGCGCGTGGCAACGTCCTCGCTGAAGGCCCAGTCCGTGTGGCCCTCGATCGTGATCTTGTTGTTGTCGTAGATCCAGCAGAGGTTGGACAGCTTGAGATGGCCCGCCAGCGACGCGGCCTCGCTGGACACGCCTTCCATCATGCAGCCGTCGCCGCACAGCGCGTACACGTTGTAATCGAACATCGCGAAGCCGGGGCGATTGAAATAGGACGCCATCCACCGCGCGGCGATGGCCATGCCGACGCTGGTGGCCACGCCCTGCCCGAGCGGGCCGGTCGTCGTCTCGATGCCGGACGTCCACCGGTATTCCGGATGGCCGGGGCACTTGCTGTCGAGCTGGCGAAACCGCTTGATGTCGTCGAGAGTCACGGAGAGGTGGCCCAGCCGCTCGTACTTGGCGTTGACCGCCTTCACGCCGCACAGGTGGAGCAGCGAGTAGAGCAGCATTGAGGCATGGCCGGCCGAGAGCACGAACCGGTCGCGATTGGGCCAGATCGGGTCCTCGGGATCGAACCGCAGGAAACGGTTCCACAGGGCGTACACCACGGGAGCGAGCGCCATCGGCGTGCCGGGGTGGCCGGAGTTCGCCGCCTGGACGGCGTCCATTGAAAGGGTCCGGATGGTGTTGACGCACTTCAGATCCAGCCGCTCGGTCTCAGCCATGGCCCCTCCTCATTTTGGGAAATCAAGGATATTCCTTCTTCCCCTTCTTGTCTATACAATGGGGGGCCTGAGATTCGTTTAGAAAGGGGGCCCTCCCATGCCGTTCTTAATCGTCGCCGTCGTCCTTCTCACGCTGCTTCTCTGTCGCACCGACGCCTATGCCGAGAAAAAGCACTCTGCGCAAGGAAGCGAGGCGCCGGCCAAATTCACCGGCCGCAGCGTGGATGAATTCGTGACGTCCGCCTGGCACGGCGACGCCGAGGTGGTGGACCTCTACCTGAAAGCCGGCATCAACCCGAACGTGACGGACGAGAACAAACGGACGGCCCTCTGGGCAGCGTCGGCGCAGGGCCATACCAAGATCGTGCAGACCTTGCTGGCCAAGGGAGCCGACGTGAATGTCCCTGACAAGGACGGCATCACCCCCCTGCGGGCGGCGGCCTCGCAAGGTTATCTGGAAACCGTGGACGCGCTGCTGACCAAGGGGGCAAACGTGAACACCGCCGACAAGGACGGCGTGACGCCGCTGCGCGCGGCGGCGGCGAACGGCCACGGGGCCATCGTCCAGGCCCTGCTCGCCCAAGGCGCCAATGTGAACACGGCGGACAAGGATGGTATGACGCCTTTGCGGGTGGCGGCCTCGCAAGGGCTTCTCGAAATCGTACAGGCTCTCCTCGCCAAGGGCGCCGACGTGAACATCGTGGACAAGGACTACCGGTCCCCCTTGCGGGCGGCGGCGGCGAAGGGCGATCTCGAAGTCGTGCAGACCCTGCTCGCCAAGGGCGCTGACACGAACATCAAAGACAAAGACGGCCGGACGCCCCTGGTCGTCGCCGCGTCGCACGGCCATACCGAAACGGTGGAGGTGATTCTCGCCGAAATGATGAAGAAGGCCTGCGCGAAGTGACGGCGCGGAGGGGTCAGCGTTTCGTAAAGACCAGCCTCGCTTCGATCGCCAAAACGATTCGCTCCGGATCAGTCGCCTTGCTCACGATATCAATCGTTCCGAGGTCGAGCGCCTCCTTCAGCAACTGATCTTCCTGGCTGCCTGTGAGCATCATGGTCACGCCCGTGTACTTCCGCGCCCGTAGCTGGCGCAGAACTTCCACGCCATTCATGCCCGGCATGTACAAATCCATCACGATGAGATCGGGCCGCTCGGATTTCATCAACTCCAGGGCTTTCAGGCCGTCCTGGGCGGCGCGGACGCGATGGCCCCGCTGGGTCAACGCTTCCGTAAGCCAGTAACGAATCCCCGGATCGTCATCGACGAGGAGGATCGAGTATTTTTCGGAGGGCATGGCCCCGGCGGCCTCGATCGGCCGGAGCGTCGCCTGTCGCACGGCCCCTACGAGGGCTTCCACCGGAAGCCCTTTGATCAGAAAATCGGTCACCCCCAAGGCCCGGGCCTCCCGCTCCAGTTTCTCCGACGGGCCCGCCGTCAGTATCATGACGGCGCACTCCGGATCGGCCTGGCGGATTTGCTTGAGCACTTCAATCCCGCTCAGGTCCGGCAGGCGAAGGTCCAAGAACGTGAAGCGAGGCTTCCACTCGTGGAACGCCTTGAGGCCTTCACGGCCGCTGTTGGCCATGCGGACCTCGTTGCCATGGCGGGTCAACACGATCTGGAGCAGCGTGCACACCAACGGTTCGTCATCGATTATCAGGATCGTTGCCATCGTCTTCTTTCCACGGGCAAAGCGACAGGACCGCCTACCGCGCGAACGCTAACTGTACATCCTTAAGGACTTGAACTCAAGACCATTGCCGCGGATCACTATCTCTTCTCTTCCCCGTAAATTTCAAAGAACGCATCGATGCTTTGCATGAGGTGCGCCCTGATCTCCTTTACGCTGCCGTTGATGACGTGGAGCGACATCTCCCCCTGCGTCCCGTCAGGCAATTTCACCGGCACGTGGGGATGCACCTGCTCGGGAGCCGTGCCCGGATCGAGCCGCATCCCATAGCATAGCGTGTATTGCGGCTTCACCACCTTGAGATGCGGTCTCCCTCTTCGCTGCGCGCTCGTGCGTCTCTGGGCCATGAACGATCCTTTCCTGTGAGAGCCCTTTTCAAGGGGCGAAGGACGCGGTTACTTGGAAGGCGGTATCACCATCGTCTTGTCCGGATCGTCGCGCTGGGGTTCCGTGATCGGATCGATCTTCTGGGTGGCGTCCGGGGCAGCCGGTTGGGGACCTCCCGCCCGAGGGGTGAGAACCATCGTTTTATCGGGATCCGCAGGCACGACGGACGGCCGGGCGGCGGCAATCGGTGTCAGCACCATCGTTTTGTCCGGATCCGGCTTCGGTGGAGCGGCGATCAAAGGCACCGCCTGGGTGGCGTCCGGATCGTCCGGTGCCGTCTTGGCGGCGAGCGGTGACTGCGCCAGCACCAGCGTCGCAGAGGCCGACGCCTCGTCCGCCGCGAGCGTCTCTCGCGAATGCTTCCACTCGATCCGGAGGGGCGATTTCATGGTCGGACGGGAGAACTCCAGAAAGTATGGCCCGATACGAATGGTCCCTTTCGCCGTGAGAATCACTTCCTTGGCGGGCTTGTCGTTGACGAACGTCGGCTCCACCTCGCTGACGCTGCGGAGGATATAGACGCCGCTGACTTCCTGGATCGTGGCATGGGCAGGCTGGACCGCGGGATCGTCCAGAAGCAGCTCGCTGCCCGCGCCGCGGCCGATCCGCAGCAACGCGCCGGCGAATTCCCGGGCCTCGCCGGTCGTGTCGCCGGCGGCGTGGGACATCTTCGCGACGATCTGGAACGGCATAGCCGGTGACGATAGCAGCCGAAGCCTTGCCGATCAAGGGGTTCGTTGACTTTGCAGGGGCAGGATGTTACCGTCCCGATCCATGCGGAGGGCTCTCGCCATAGGGGTGACGGCCGCGCTCTTCGTGCCGTGCTTCCATCCGGCGACAGCCTCGACGGCCCCTCTCAAGATCGTCGCCACATTGCCCATCCTCAAGGAATTTGCCGAGCAGGTCGGACGGGAGCACGTGGAGGTGCGTACCCTCATCACGGGCCTCGAGAGCGAGCATTCCTATTCGCCCAAGCCCAGCGATCTCAAGGCCCTCGGAGAGGCCCGCCTGCTTCTGGAAGTCGGACTGGGGCTGGAGGTATGGGTCAGCGGCCTGGTCAAGAATGCCGGCAACTCCGCTCTCCGCGTCGTGACCACGTCCGAGGGAGTCGGCCTCATCCGCGACCATGCCTCGAATGCCACCCCTGCGGGCAACCCTCACATCTGGCTGGACCCGGAAAACGCCAAGGTCATGGTTCGACACATCGCGGACGCGCTCATCGCGGCGGACCCGACACACAAGGACGCGTACCTCACGAATCTGGCCGACTATCTGCGGCGGCTGGATCAGGCGCAAAAGGACCTCGTGGAACGGGTCGCGTCGCTGCGCGATCGGCGCATCGTCACCCACCATCCGGCGTGGCCCTACTTCGCCCGCCGCTTCGGCTTTCAGATCGAAGGGGACATCCTCCAGCAGATGGGGATGGAACCGTCCACGGTGCACCTCGCCGAGATCGCCAAACGGATCAAGTCCGGCAAAATCAAAGTCATCGTGTCGGAGCCCCAATTCAACCAGAAAGTGGTGCAGGCCCTGGCTGACGAGACCGGCGCCCGGATCGTGGTGCTCTCGCCCCTCCCCGGCACGATCAAGGGCACCGAAACCTACCTGGCGCTGCTGACATACAACGTCACGACGCTCGTCGCCGCCCTGCAATCATGATCCTCGGCGCGTAACCCCATGGCGCACCCGCATCCGGCGCATACCCATCCCCATCACGGCGACCATCAGCACGGCGAGCCGCTGATCCGCTTCGAACACGCCTCGTTCCGGTACCCGCACGGGACGGCGCTGGAGGACATCACACTGGAAATCGCGGACGGCGAGTTCCTCGGCGTTATCGGCCCGAACGGATCCGGCAAGACGACGATGCTGCGCGCCATCCTGGGCCTGATGCCGCCGTCGCGAGGGTCCCTGCGGATTTTCGACTGCGCCTGCCAGGAGCTGCGGTGCCATCATCGCGCCCGGATCGGGTACCTTCCCCAGAAACGGTCCGTGGATCCGTACTTCCCGATCACCGTGCGCGAGACCGTGCTGATGGGGCGCGCCGGCGCCATCGGCCTCTGGCGGCGGGCGGGAAGGCAAGATCGTGAGATCGCGCGCCACGCGCTCGAGGACGTCGGCATGGCGGAGTATGAAACTCATCCCCTGGGAGCGTTGTCGGGAGGCCAGCAGCAGCGGGTCTTCATCGCGCGCGCGCTGGCCCAGCATCCGCAGATTCTGCTCCTGGACGAGCCGACCACCGGCATCGACACCACCACACAGCATACCGTTCTCGAGCTGGTCCAGCGGCTGCACGAGGAATTGCACCTGACCGTCGTGCTCGTCTCGCACGACATCAACCTGATCGCGCCGCTCGCGGAACGCCTGGCGTTGCTGAAGACCAGGCTGTACGCCGTCGGGACGGCCAAGGACGTCCTCCGGAAGGACATTCTGGCGCAGGTATACGGGCCGCAAATCCTGACCACCGACACCGGACACGTCATCGTCGCAGATCATCACCATAACTGATGCTTGATCTCCTCGCCCTCGGCTTTCTCCAGCGCGCGCTCGCGGCGGCGGCCCTCACCGGCGGGCTGTGCTCCGCAATCGGCGTGTTCGTGGTGCTGCGGGGGCTGGCCTTCATCGGCGCCGGCACGGCCCACGCGGCGTTCGCCGGCGTGGCGCTCGCCTACCTGATCGGCGCGCCGCCGATGCCGCTGGCCGTTGCATTCGGCCTGGGCACGGCGTGGGTTACGGGCCTGCTGGAGGAGCAGGGGCGCATGAAGCTCGACGTGAGCATCGGGATCTTCTACACCGCCACGATGGCGCTGGCGATCCTCTTCATCGGCTTGATGAAGACCTACAACGCCGAGGTCTACGGCTACCTGTTCGGCAGCATCCTCTCCGTGACGAGCGAGGAGCTGAACGTGACCGGCGTCCTGGCCTTTCTCGTGGTGGGCGTGATCGTGCTCTTCTCCAAAGAGTTCTTCTTCCTGGCCTTCGATCAGGAAATGGCCGAGGCCTCCGGCGTGCCGGCCCGGCGGTTTTTCTTCCTCTTGCTGACCCTCGTCGCGCTCACCATCGTCGTCTCGCTCAAGACCGTCGGGGCGATCCTGGTCTTCGCCCTGCTCCTGATTCCACCCG
>JACXTT010012231.1_pt1 | contig 11399 bp, 8 predicted proteins | sample 9270951 | NCBI WGS metagenome assembly JACXTT01 (sample SAMN15532306, study PRJNA645909) | rock metagenome | isolation source: weathered quartz diorite | place: Puerto Rico | collected 2017-06-21 | reverse complement strand
CCGGTAAGAAAATCCGCGGAGCCTAACAGCTCGTGGGGGTTCGAGTCCCTCCGCCCGCATTGACCGACACCAAGACCGGACGCTCCAGCCCTTCGGCTATTCCCGTGATCGGTGGCACGAGACGAGGTGCGGGTGGACCGGGATTCCGTCCACCGTGCTGTTGCTGTACGGGTAACGGGAATGGCGTCCGGCCGCCCATCCGCGCCCTTCCTCGCCGTTGAGCACGGCGAGGTGACGCGGGAGGTGCTTCAGCGGATTCTCGAACTCCGGAGCTACCGGACGACGACTGCTCCGATTTATTCGGACTATGCCCCACTAGCCACGTCAGAACCGCCGGAGAGGTCATGAAAGCAGCGCAGGTCCCCAAACCGGGAGCGGATTTTCAGATCGTCGAGCGCGAGGTCCCTCGCCCGCAACGAAGGCAGGTACGCATCAAGGTGCAAGCCTGCGGCGTCTGCGGAAGCGACGAGTTCACGAAGGACGGCACCTGGCCCGGCATCGAGTACCCCAGGGTGCCCGGGCACGAGGTGGTCGGCGTCATCGACGAGCTGGGCCCGGAGGTCGAATGGAAGACGGGCCAGCGCGTGGGTGTCGGCTGGCACGGCGGCCATGACGGCACATGCCCGGCCTGTCGGCGCGGGGACTTTCGCAACTGCCGGAATCGCAAGGTGCCCGGCATCAGCTACGACGGCGGCTACCAGGAGTACATGGTCGCTCCCGCCGAGGCGGTCGTGCCCATCCCGGACACGCTCGGCCCGACGGAGGCCGCGCCTCTCCTCTGCGCGGGAGCAACGACCTTCGACGCCCTCCGCAGCAGCGGCGCCGTGCCGGGCGATCTCGTCGCGGTCCTGGGCGTCGGCGGGCTGGGTCACCTGGGAATCCAGTTCGCCAGCAAGTTCGGGTACAGGGTCGCGGCGATCGGCCGCGGACCCGAGAACGCGTCCGTCGCCCGACAGCTCGGGGCCAACGTCTACATCGATAGCAAGGCGACGAATGCCGCGGACGAATTGCAGAAACTAGGTGGCGCCCAGATCATCTTGGCGACCGCTCCCAACTCGAGGGCCATGACCGAGCTGGTCCCCGGCCTCGGGCCGAACGGCCGGCTCCTGGTGATCGGGGCGACGAGCGACCCCCTGTCGATCGCCCCGGTCCAGATAATTCCCGGCAGCCTGAGCATCAAGGGCCGGTACGCGGGGACGGCGGCCGGCGAGGAGGACACGCTGCTCTTCGCCGAGTTGAGCGGCGTGCGCCCGATGATCGAGACCTACCCGCTCGAAAAGGCGGGCGACGGCTATGCGCGCATGAAGAGCGGGCACGCGAGGTTCCGCGTCGTTTTGACGATGTGAAGATGCACCGGGGTCGATGTGTGTCCGCCGCCCGTTCAAGAACAGCCATCGGGGCCGCCGGGGCCCCCCGCGGCGCGCCCGTCGACAGGCTCCCGACCAGAATCTGGTTGCAAGGTGCCAGAAATCGCTTGGACGCCTGCTCCCGAGAAGACTATGCACGGTCCCGGAGCCATGTCGTAGGGTCCATCTGGGAAGTGTCCGTTGACATGCTAGCCGCAGGGCCGCGTCGGACCGGCAACCGAAGACCACATGGCGACCGAACACACCGTCCCGGTGCGTTGGTGCGTGGCACCTGGACCCGGTTGCTCGTCCTCGCGATCGCGATGGCGAGGGTGGGCAGTATCGAGGCAACCGACTTCAGAAGGTCGGCAGGCCGCTTGTGGGCCTGTGGTGGACGCGAAGGAACTCAACGATGCGACGGACCGGTTGATAGAAGAAGCTGTGCGCCACGGCGTGGCAGGATGGGCGTCCCGATCGTGGTTGGTCAAGCTGACGATCGCGTTCTTGGACCCTTCGCCCTTCCAATAGGGAGCCATCCCCACAGAAAGGAGCCGGCGTGACGACCGACGTTGAAAAGCGCAGGGCGATCGAGCAGCACTGGGCAGCCTCCGAAGCCGGTGACGTCGAGGTCGAGCATCGTCTGTACGCCGAGGATGCCGTCCTCGATTACCCCCAGTCCGGCGAGCGCTTTGTCGGTCGGGCGACCATCGCCGAGCAGCGAAGCGGCCACCCCGCACACCGCCACTTCAGACTACGGAGGGTGCTCGGCACCGGTTCAGTCTGGGTGAGCGAGTGCGTAATCACATACGACGGCGCACCTTCGATCTCGGTGTGCATCATGGAGTTCGGTGACGGCCTTGTCGTGCACGAGACCCAGTACTTCGCGGACCCGTTCGAGGCGCCGGCGGCGAGGGCGCGACTCGCCCAGCGGATCGACCCGGGAAGCTGACCGGTCTTTCTATGTCCGACGCGCCCCAGCAGCCGGCGCCAGCGTCCTGCAAACCTTCGTGCCGACGGCCTCGATGGAGATCGCCGCGCTACACACGCAGCGGGACGAGGCCGCGGAGACCCCACCCCGGGGGCGTCGAAAATCTTAGCGACTCTTGCCCGTCCCCGCTCTGGATCCCATCTCGCCGCCCGAGGGCCCCTGGGAGTTCTGGAGCACGCGCGCCGCATCGTCCGAGGCAACCATGCGTTGGCGAAGGCGATCGAGGTGCAAGCTGGTGGCCTGGTCGTGCCGCTTCTCCCACACGAGCCCGGTGTTGCCGTCGGTGATCGTGCCCCGGCCTAACCAGCGGTCAGCCCGTCCTAGAGCCTCCAGAGCTAGGACATCGGGGGCAGAGCGTGGCCGTCAGAGGTCTTGCCGTCCATGACCGCGGCGCTTTAGTGTCCCGCTCCTCTGACTGACCAGGACCGTAGCCCGCGCGAGCCCATCGATCTGCTCAGGCAGATCGAGACGGTTACAGACACCGCACTGGCGCGCCTGCCGCTCGAGCAGCTGTTGAACGAGTTACTGTCGCGGATCGTTGGTGCGCTCGTTGTCGACACCGCTGCGATCCTTCTCGTCGAGCGGGACGTTCTCCGCGCGCGCGCGGCGAAGGGACTGGAAGAAGAGGTGCAGCAAGGCTCCCGGGTTCCCCTCGGCCGAGGCTTTGCGGGTCGCGTCGCGGCGCAAAAGCGGCCCATCTACATCGCGGATGTAGACCACGCCGACATTAGCAACCCCTTACTTCGCGAGAAGCGACTTCGGTCGCTTCTCGGTGTGCCAATCCAGGTCGAGGACAAGGTCATCGGCGTCCTCCACGTGGGCTCGCTGACGCCGCGCGAGTTCACCCCCGAGGAAGCGAAGGTGCTTCAGATCGTCGCCGATCGCCTCGCCCTCGGGATCGAGTACTCCCGCCTGTACCGGGAAGCCGAAGCCGCAAGCAGGGTGAAGGACGACTTCCTTGCGACGATCTCGCACGAGCTGCGAACGCCGCTCATGCCCATCCTCGCATGGTCACGGATGCTCCGCACGATGAAACTGGACGATGCAGCCGCCGCGCGCGGTCTCGAGGTGATCGAGCGCAGCGCGCAAGCGCAGGCGCAGCTGATCGAGGATTTGCTGGACGTGTCGCGGATCATCACCGGTCGGCTGCGTCTCGATGTGCGCCCGACGGCACTCATGACCGCGGTGACCAACTCCGTCGAGGCGATGCGCCCCTCCGCCGATGCCAAACGGATCACGCTTCAGGTCGTCCTCGATCCGCGGAGCGGTACGGTATCCGGGGACCCGGACCGTCTGCAGCAAGTCGTCTGGAACCTGCTGTCCAACGCGATCAAGTTCACTCCGAAGGGCGGGCGCGTGATCGTCCGCACGGAGCGTGTCAATTCCCACGTCGAAATGATCGTTGCCGACAATGGGCCCGGCTTGGCGCCAGATAGTCTGCCGCACCTCTTCGAGCGATTCTGGCAGGCCGATAGCACGACGGCTCGCGAGCATGGTGGCATGGGACTGGGACTCGCCATCGTCCGGCACCTCGTCGAGCTGCATGGTGGCACGGTGCGGGCCGAAAACGTGCAGGAGGGCCACGGGGCGGTCTTCACCGTTCGTCTGCCGCTCATGCCGATCATACCGGAAGGCGCCGAGGAAGACCGGGTCCACCCCGCGGCGGAGGATGGCGTCGCGATGCCGGTCACCGAACGTCTCGACGGGCTTCGGATTCTCGTTGTCGACGACGAGCAAGACGCGTGCGACGTCATCGCGATGATCTTGGAGACCGCCGGCGCGGAGGTGCGCACGGAATCGTCGGGCGCCGATGCCCTGAACGCACTGACACAGTGGCCGACGGACGTCCTGATCTCTGACATCGGCATGCCCGGCATGGACGGGTACGGCCTCATGCGAAGTCTACGCGCTCGACCCTCAGAAGAAGGTGGCCGCATCATAGCGATCGCACTCACCGCGTATGCGCGAGTCGAGGACCGCCGTCGCGCGCTATCGGCAGGTTTCCACACGCACGTAGCGAAGCCCGTCGACCCGGGCGAACTCGTGGCTGTCATCGCGAGCCTCACCCGGCGGTAAAGCCAATCGTGCGGGCTCAGTGACCTGTCCACTTCCGTTCCGATTCCGGCCACGGTGTCCGTTCTCGTGATGGGCTCGCGACTTCGTGCGCCGCGTTGGTAGGCTGGGGGCTGCGATCGGATTGGGAATTCGTTGGCCGCAAGGTCGTGGGAGTTCGAGCCTCCCTGCCGGGACTGGATGGCCGGAGAGCTAGGACGCTCCGCCCGGCGCGCACGACGTCACGCCGCACGCCGCGGGGGCAGCGACATGCTGGACCTTGTAGGCCTGGTCGGTGACCGCGCTTCCGGAAGGTGTCGGCCCGCCCGCACAGTACTGATCGCCGCCGCCGATCGCGAAGTTCAGGTCGAAGCCCGTGAGCCCGGCCGCGGGCACGACGGTGATCGGGCCGCCCCCACCAGTCAGCTTCAGCTTCAGGAGAAAGTCGCCGGAGAGGGCCTCCTTCTTGATCACCACGAAGCCTTCCACCCCTGGACCCGTGGTGTTCGTGTAGCGGAACCCCACGTTGCCGGTCGGGAACCATCCGGAGGCAGGGAAGGTAAAGCACTGCTCATCCCCGTCCGAGAGCCGCACCCGCATCGTGGCGCCGCTGCTGGTCGGGTCGCCGACGATGTCGATGCTGCTCCTGAGCAGCTCCTGGCCGGTGAAGGTGAGTCTTCGCCGCCCGGCATCCGCCGGAGCCGAGTTCTTCACGAGGAACAGTCGCGTCGGCAGCGAATTCTCGCCTGCCCACGCGCGAGCAGCGGGATGGGCGGCGAGCAGCACACACGCGATGATTCCGGAGCGGACGCGAGGCATGTCTTCGGAGGGCGGACCCTACGATCCTCGACTCCGCGCTGTCAACGAAATTCTCGCCTCTTGACGCCGCCGCTTTCGCTGCGGCGCGCCTTGTCTCGCCAGTCTTGGCAGGGTACGAGGCCACTCGCTGACGCCAGGAGCACACACCGCGATCTCCGCGCGCGCGACGCCCGCACGCTGGGGCGTTTTGCCACTCGCGGGCGCACTACTCGCCGGCGTGGTCGGTTCTGCCCACGCCTTCGACGTCGTACTGAATGCCCAGGGCGAGTACCTCGACGCCTACCTCGTGAACGGTAAGGCGTTCCCGCCCCAGGTCGTGCTCATCGACCCCGATCCTCCGGATCCCACGAGCCTCACCGTTCCTCCCCGGGTCGGTCGTCACGTGAACGGCAAGCTCTGCTTCCTCCCCCACAAGGTCAGGCGCCGCCGGGAGTTCGTTCTCGCCGACGACACGTACCGGGAGGCCTGCCTCGACTCCCACCCACCCCAGGCGCGCTGCGCGGTGACGGATCCCTCGAGCCCGTTCTTCGTGGGGAAGGATCCCGACGGGTGGGCCGTCTTCGACCGCCACGCCGTCTGGACGCGCCAGCACATCCACACCCCATGGGACTTCTCCGGACCGCAGCCGCAGGGAAACAAGGACCCGCAGGGCTGCGTCTTCGACCGGAAGGGCCGGATGTTCGGCAACGACGTGGGCTCGGAGCAGCTCGGCCTGAATGATGGCAGCCTGATCGTCTTCTTCCCCGGGCGCGACGGGCGGTACACGACGTTCTGCTTCCTCGACAAGGGACTCGCGGATCCCGGCATGCCGGCGATGGACCGCCAGGGTAACATCTACGTGCCCGAGCCGGAGGCCACGAAGGTGACGAAGTTCTCGCCGCCGTTCCCCGCCAGTGCCGCCGACTGTGACAACGCCGAGCACCTGGTGACGACGCCGCCCACGAAGAGCGTCTTCCTCGCCAGCGGCGCTGGCGGGCTCACGATTCCGGTGTCCATGGTGCGCGTCCCGCACACCCGGCACTGGTACGTCGCAGGGGTGCTCGGGCCCCCCATCATCAACGAGTACGACGCGGACGGCGCCTTCGTCCGGAACATCGTCCCCGCCGGCGTGCCCAGGAATCCGCTCGGCATGGACGTCGGCGGCGATGGCACGCTCTACTACGCCGAGCTGAATCTCGATCCGGTCACGTTCGACACACGGTGCGGGAGCATGGCCATGGTGCGCTTCGACCGGCACGGCGCGCCGCAGCCGCCGGTGACGCTCGGCACGCATCTCCGGTTCCCGGACGGCGTGACCGTCATGGATTCCTCGCGCTTCGCGGTGAAGTTCCGGCAGCTGCCACCGTCGCCCGAGGTTCCCGCCGCGGAGTGCGGTGGCGAGTGACTCGCCCGGACGCGCAGCTCATTCTGACCCTCTCGCTTTGCCTCGCGCTCGGATCTGCACCTGTCGCATGCGCGCGCAGCTGGCGGACGTACGCCGGTGGCCCGAACCGGCTCTTCTTCAATCCGGCGAAGTCGCCGATCACCGCGGCGAACGTGCGGCACCTGAAGGTGAAGTGGACCTTCCCGACGGGCGCCATCGTCACCGCGTCGCCGTCCGTGGCCGAGGTCGAGCTTCCCGGCAAGGGACGCGTGCAGGTGGCCTTCATCCAGTCGTGGGACCATACGCTCTACGCGCTGCGCACGCGCGACGGCACCCCGCTCTGGAGCTTTCCCATGCCCGACCAGCCCGGGGCATCGTTCCCGAACGTCTCCTCGGCCGACGTGCGACGGATCGACGGCGCCGAGCGGGCCTTCATCGCGGCCGGCGAGAACGTCTACGCCGTCGATGCGCGCAGCGGCCGCGAGGTGTGGCGGTTCAGCGCGGGAACGGGCTGCGCGAATCCCCCGGGCCTGTGCGGCTTCGCCGGCGAGCGGAACGAGGTGGAATCCTCGCCGATAGTGGCCGACGGCAAGGTGCTCTTCGGCATGGACGTGAACGAGGAGAACGGCAAGGGCGGCTTCTACGCCGTCGATGCGCGCGACGGGCGGCTCGCCTGGTACTTCGACCTGGAGAGCGGGAAGACCTGTCGACCCCTCCCTGGAGACGACGTCCGGCGCTTCGACGGGTACCACTCCGAGGCGGAGCTCGGGCTGCCGCCCGGCTTCCTCGCGAGCCGGCCCGGCTGCGACTTCGATCGGGGCCGCGACGGCTGTGGCAGCGTGTGGTCCTCGGCGAGTGTCGACCGACGCCGCCAGCTTCTCTTCTTCGCGACCGCCGCCTGCGACGCGCAACCGAACGCGCTGCCTTACGAGGAGGCCATCGTGGCGCTCCACCTCGACGGCACGCCCGCCTGGCACTGGCGCCCGCGGCCGGTGGACCTCGACGACCTCGACTTCGGGGCCGCCCCGAACCTGTTCACGATCAGGCTGGCCGGCAAGCACCGTGACGTCGTGGGGGTCGGCGGGAAGGACGGCACGTACTACGTCCTCGACCGCGCGGGTGTGAACGTCGCGAGCGGCGTGCACTGGGACGACCCCGACCCCGCCGGGCTCCCTTACTGGGCGACGAACGTCGTGCCGGGCGGCGGCGCCGGCGGGATCATCGCCACGGCGGCGGTCGACCAGCGGCGACGGCGCGTGTTCTTCAGCACCGCGCCCGGCCTGGATTCGGATCTCGGGACTCCGCAGCGGCCGACCGTGCACGCGCTCGATCTCGATACCGGGCGGATCGTGTGGGAGAACCGGACCGAGCCCGATGCCGACGCGAGCTTCGCGCCCACGAGCGCCATCCCGGGCCTGGTGTTCGTCGGCAAGGACGTGGGGGGCGCTCTGCGCATCTACGACGCGGCAAGCGGGGCGCTCCTCACCTCCGTGAACATCGCCTTCACGCTCGCCTCGGCGCCGGCGATCGTCGACGGCCTCGTCATCCTCGGCGGCGGGGCCGGCCAGCGGAGTGGCGACCCGTCCGATCCGGCCGACGCAGCCTCGAAGATCCCCGTCAACGTGACGGCACTCTGCATCCCGGGCACGCGCGGTTGCGACGATCGGAGGAACTAGTCGCCGAGCTTCCGGTAGTACAGCGTCGTGCTACAGAACCCGCCCCGCGGCATCAAGGCATAGTCGGGGATCTCACCCACACGCATCCAGCCCAGGCGCTCGTAGAGTCGCGCCGCATCGCCGCCCGTCACGGCATCGAGGACCAGCAGCGTCTTGCCGCATTCGCGCGCCGTGACTTCGGCGGCACGCATCAACGCCGCCCCGAGCCCCTGGCGGCGGGCGCGGCGATGCACCAGCGTCTTCGCCAGATCGGCACGGTGCGGCTGGTTCTCGGGCTGGGCGAGCACGAGCTGCACGGTGCCGCAGACGCCGCGTGCGTCCTCGGTGACCAGCAGGGCACGTTCACCCGCCGCCACGCCCTGTGCCACGCGACGCCAGAAGGCCGCCGCGCGCTCGCGGGTCAGCGGATGCATGAAGCTCACCGACGCACCGCCCTCGACGCAGTCGATCAGCACGTCGACGAGGCCGTCGATGACCGCGTCGTCGACCGCGTGCAGCCGTCGCAGGGACCAGGGGGATGAGGTCATCGTCTGGAGGGGTATTAGGACGCGATCGCCACGGCGCACCTCGCGACCTCTCGCGTGGCGTTGTGGAGCATCGCGGAGCTCGGGGCAAGTCCGGTGCGGCTTCACCCTCGCACGTGCGAACTCCTTGACAGCAACTCGCGCGTCGTCGTAACCGAGACCCCCAAAATCCGACGACGGTGACCCGCGGGGAGCGGGTCTGTCCCGGTCGGCACCCGGCGGGGGCCGAAGACGAAAGGACGGACACGTGTACCCGAGGCGCCGGTCGATCGTTGCCAGCACGCTCCTCACCCTCGCCGGCTGCGTCGTCGCCGTGGGCATCGATCCGGCCATGGCGGGCACGGCACCGCAGCCGTGCCCGCCGGACCGGTACCTCGTCGTCGGCGATCCGATCGCGAGCGTGGCGACCGGCATCCAGGTGGGTCCTCTGGTCTCGCTCGACAACCTCTGTGACCCCGTTGCGCCGAAGCGGTTGAAGGTGAACCGCAAGGGCGTGACCCAGCTCCTCGTCAAGTGGACGTCGTGCAACGGGCTCAGGGGGCCCGTCGTGCTCCACGCCAAGATCCTTCCCGGGTGCGCCCGGCTCGAGGGGAAGCTCAAGGCCAAGAAGTTCAAGCGGATCATCGACGCCATGCTGTCGCGGTGCGGCGACGGCATCCTGGACACGCGCGGAGGGGAGGAGTGCGACGACGGCAACTCGATTCCCGGCGACGGGTGCGAGCCCGACTGTCGCACCACCCCGCCCGCTTCCTTGCCGCCGCCCACCACGACGACGACGTCGGTGACAACGACGACCGCCTCGACCTCGGCCTCGACCACCACCACAACTACCTCCACGACTCCGGTGTCGAGCACGACCTCCTCGTCGTCGCCGATCACGACCACCACGACTGGGGTGTCGACCACGACCTCCTCCACGTCCGGCGCCACCACGACCACGATCCACGCCACGACGACGACCGTCGTGAGCACCTCGACGCTTCCCGGGACCACGACCACGAGTACGCTGCCGAAGACCGTGCTCGGGCTGGTGATCGTTGCCAACCCCGACCCCGTCGCCCCGGCCGGGCTCGTGACCTACGAGCTGACGGCGACGAACCGCGGCCCGGTGGACGCGGTGCAGGCGACCGTCCACATGACCCTCCCGACGGGGGTGTTCGCCTGCGGCACGCCCTCGGACGGCGGGCAGCTCCCGACCGGGTGCGGGGCGGCGAAGGACGTCGTCTGGGCGCTCGGCACGATGGCGGTGGGGACGAGCCGCACGGTGCGGATCGTCGTGCAGATACGCGGCGACGTCGTGAGCGGCACGAGCATCAACGTCATGGCCCGCCTCGACGATGCGGCGTTCAGTCCCGAGGCCGACGCCCAGGTGACCATCGTCGCTCAGACCGCCAATCCGCTCACCCTCGCTCTCACGGAGAGCGCGGACCCGGTGCAGGTGGGTGACGACCTCGAGTACGTGCTTCGCTTCGGCAACGACGGAGCGACCGCGCTGCTCAGCACCCAGCTGGTGCTCACCCTCCCGACGGGGACGAGCGTCGTCGACGCCGGCGGCGGCACGCAGACGCCCGGCATGATCACCTGGAGCCTCGGCGCGCTGAACGCCGCGCAGGCCGGCGAGCGCCGGGTGCGCGTGCACGTCGAGAACCTCGCACCGAGCGATCCGCTGGTGCGGGTCGCGGCCGCGGCGATCAGCAGCGGGACCTCATCCGCACGCGCCAGCGTCGTGGCGCAGGTGGGATCGACGGGCCTCGGGCTCGTCGTGGTTGCGGAGCCCGATCCCGTGGCGCCGGCCGGGCTGCTGACCTACCGGCTGACGGTGACCGATCACGGGGGGACGGATGCCGCGCAGGTCCAGCTACGGCTGTCCCTGCCCGTCGGCGTCTTCGCCTGCGCCACGCCATCGGACGGGGGCACGACTCCCGAGGGCTGCGCCGCGGGACGCGACGTCCTCTGGGCCCTCGACACGGTGACGGCGGGAACGAGCCGGACCGTCCAGCTCGCCATCCAGATCCGCGGCGACACACCTGCCGGCACCACCCTCCTGGCGGGGGCGCGGGTAGAGGATGCGGCCGGCGAACGTGCTCGCGCCGGGCTGATCACGTCGGTGCAGACCGCGCCGCCGCTCGGGCTCGTGCTCACCACCGATGCGGACCCGGTCCAGGTGGGCGACACCCTCGAATACGTGCTGCGCTTCGGCAACGACAGCGCCACCGCGCTGCTCAGTACGCAGCTCGCGCTCACCCTCCCGGCGGGGACGAGCGCCGTCGACGTCGGCGGCGGGACGGCGGCGGGCGGCACGATCACCTGGAGCCTCGGGGCGCTGAACGCCGGCCAGACGGACGAGCGCCGGGCGCGAGTGCACGTCGACACCCTGGCGCCTGACGATCCTCTGGTGCGGGTCGCGCGCGCGGTCATCAGCAGTGGCGCCGTTGCCGCGCGCGCCGGGGTCGTGACACAGGTGCAGGTCACACCACTCGGCGTGGAGCTGGTCGCCGAACCCGATCCCGTCGTCCCTGCGGGGCTGGTGATCTACCGGCTCACGGCCGCGAACCACGGCGTCGACGATGCGGTGCAGAGCGAGCTCAGGCTCACCCTCCCCGTCGGCACCTTCGCCTGCGCCACGCCCTC
>JACXTT010012230.1_pt1 | contig 11399 bp, 7 predicted proteins | sample 9270951 | NCBI WGS metagenome assembly JACXTT01 (sample SAMN15532306, study PRJNA645909) | rock metagenome | isolation source: weathered quartz diorite | place: Puerto Rico | collected 2017-06-21 | reverse complement strand
ACCTGCCGCAGCAGCGTCACGATCTGCTCCGGCTTGTATTTCCTGATCGGCATACCAGCTTCCCTCCAGAGTGAATTCTCTCCCACTCCCGCTGGTACAAGAAATCCCGGTCAGGTCAGTTTGGCTGCGCTGTTCCCACCGGCGGGTCCCGCAACAAGCTCGGCTGCCCTTTCTGATCTTCCATCTCAAATCCTCGCAGCTAGTAACGACTACCTCTGCGCTCTCCAGCTGTGACCACCGGGCCGCGGCGCAACGCACCCGAATGGAACACATGGCCCAATCGTTTGCCAGCCGCAACCTATTGATCGCGATTGGTCGCGACTTGAAGCGCCGCCACTACGCGTTGAGAACAAAAGGTTGTATGGCTTCTGGGCTAGCGGGCATTCCGGATCGAAGCAAGTTTGCTGAACAGTTGCTGAATAGCAGACTGCAAATGGGGGGTTGTTGGTGCAACTGAGGGGATTCTGCAGCTTGTTCCCCCGGTTCTGAACGAGCAATCATGAAACGTGGGCGATCAGTAAGGAAAGCAGGCAATTCACAGACCCGCGGCAGTTAGCTGAATGGTCGGCTATTCATTGAAGTGACATCGATACAATTCGACGTCCAGCTAGCGTCCAAAATGACAGGTGTTGGCAGTGGTTTTTGTTTCACAGGCCGGGCATCAGGCGCTCGGCCTTTTCTCTTTTGCTCGTGCTTATGAGCCCGGAGGGTCGGGCTGACGTTTTCAAATGCGGTCCGCGATGCGGGCCGACTTCATTTGCAGGCTTGACAAGAGTGGAGAAAAGAAAGTAAAAGAAACAAAGCGAAAGTAGTCGTAAGTCACTGGATTCTTGCTCTAATTCAGCGTGAAGCTGCAGGAGGGGGCGGATGAGAATTGACCTTCGAAATACTCGTCTGAAGCTCGGCGTGGCGTTGATCCTGGGGACGTGTTTGGGAGGGCAGCACGCTGGGGCCCAGTCAAGCTATACCGCGCAATTATCAGGTGTGGTAAGCGATTCGTCGGGCGGGGTAATTGGGAGTGCCAAGGTCATTCTGACCGATGAAGGCACGGGTGTGGGTACAACGTCGGTGACCGACGAGCGCGGGATCTATATTTTTACCGGTATACGACCGGCTACGTACACGATTCGCGTGGAGTCGGCGAGCTTTGCCGCGAAAGAGCGCAAAGGAGTGGTGCTGGCGGTGAGCCAGCAGACCACTCTGGACTTCACGCTCTCGCCCGTTGGAGTCGCGGAAACCGTTACCGTGACCGACCAGGCGCCATTGCTCGATACTGGCAGCGCCTCGCTCGGCACCGATGTCAGCAATGAATACGTGCGCGATATCCCGCTGGTGAATCGGAGCTTTTTTAGTCTGGTGTTTCTCGCCGGCGGCGTAACCGAAACCGCCGGACAGGGAACGGAAGACTCTTACCCCACGGGAACCAACTTTGTTTCCAACGGACAACGCAACTCGACCGCCGAAATACGCGTTGACGGTGCACTGACGAGCGCACCAGAACAGGGCGAAGGCGCGACGACCAACGTCTATTGGCAGCCGTCCGTGGAAATCGTTCAGGAATTCAAGGTGGAGAACAATAGCTTCTCATCGGAATTCGGGAACAATGGGGGGACCGTGGTGAACATCGTCCTGAAAGAAGGCGGAAATAAGTTTCATGGCAGCGGCTGGTGGTTTGGCCAGCGTTCCGCCATGGACGCCAACGAATTCTTCAGAAACGCCAACGGAATTCCCAACCCGGACCACGTCAGGGATCAGTACGGGTTTTCCTTCGGCGGGCCAATCAAGAAGGGAAAAACATTTTTCTTCGTGGATTTCGAGAAGACCCGCCAGAATGACCCCGTCAATATTGACGCGTTTGTTCCGACAGCGGCAGAGCGCGCGGGAGACTTCCGCAACACTTTTGTACTCTGTAATGATTCACAGTTTTGTAGCCCCGCCCAGCTTGGCACGGCGGTTCAACAGCAGATATTCAACCCCTTCAATGTGGATGCCGGCGGGAATCGGTCGGACTTTACGATTCCCAATGTGATCGATGCAAATCTGATCAACCCTATCGGCCAGAAAATCATCAATCTTTATCCAATGCCCACGGTGAGCAACCCTAGCCCAGGCGACTTCAATTATCACAATGCTGTTCTATCCCACGCGTCAGCTAGACAGTGGGACATCAAGCTGGACCATCATTTTTCCGAAAGGCACCGCATTTCAGGTCGCTACAGCAATCTTCACAGTACGAACGCAATACCCACCGTGTTTGGAGATGGTGACTTTGGTCCGGCTGGCGATGGGCTGAGCGAACCCACCAACGTGCATAATGTGCTACTCGAGGACAATTGGAGTCCAACGGCAACAACGGTGTGGACAAACCGCTTCGCGCTGGATCGGGCCTTTTCTCCGGTCACCGAGAATTACCCAAGCCTGGCCAGCGTGGGCCTCCCAGCTGTCCTCTCCCAGGCGAATGGGCTGACCCGTATGCCAACCATTCAGATGGAGAACAACGCAACCTCGCTCTTCAATCAATGCTGCACAGATACCACTTTTGCGCACACGCTCTATTCTTACAGCTCGTCCATGTCCTGGGTGAAGGGGCGGCAAATCTGGAAGTTCGGCGGGGAGCAGCGTCTTTTTTTCAATAATTTCTATCAACCGAACGGGCCCACAGGCTTTTTCCATTTTACGCCAGGCGTGACCGAGCAACTTGTCGGGAATGGAGATTCGATTCAGGGAAATTCCTTCGCCGGCCTTTTGCTCGGATATGGAGATACAGATTCGAGCCTGACCGTTTTCAAGCCGGTGGCCAACAAGTCAAAAGAGACAGCGTTTTATTTTCAGGACGATTGGAAGATCAGTTCGCGCCTTACGATTAATCTCGGGCTACGTTACGAGTGGAGCACGCCCTATAACGAGCGCCACAATCTGCTGCAGTTCAGCGATTTTACCGGCAACAGCGGAGTGACCGTGCCGATCGTCGAGCCGGGTCTGGTCAACAGCACGGGCACGCTATTGGGTACAACGGTTTTTCCGACTTCAGGCCATCGCACCGCACCCGTGGACAGAAACAATTGGGCGCCTCGTTTGGGCTTCGCATATAAGCTGGACTCGAAAACCGTGCTTCGCGGTGGAGCGGGCGTCTACTACGGGTTAAACGTGGAGACGAATTTTCAATTTACAGGCACGGCCTTCGGCAATACCACTCCGATCCGGTTCACCAAGGATAATTTTCAAACGCAATGTGCTACGCTCGCAAATCCTTTTCCGGCGCAATGTCCAACGCTGGCTGTTCCTAATCCACCGTCACAGGGATTTTCTCCACCGCAAGGACAGAAGTATGGAGCTCTGGCGCTCTGGGGTCTTCCAAACAACAATAGTTTGGATACCGGGGAGGCCCGCAATGCGGAAATCTACCAGTGGAATCTCGGAATCCAACACTTGTTTCCTGGCCAAATCGTAATTGGTGTGGATTATTCTGCTAGCCGGAGCGCGCACCTACCTTACAGCTCCTTTTCCGGTACAGCCAATCGCAACTTTCTGCCCTCTTCCATTCGCGAGCAAATCGTTAATGGGAATCTGCCAATCTGCGGCGGACTTGCTCCAAGCGATTGTCTCGCGCAACAAGTAGCGAACCCATTTCAGCCCTTGTTCATCCCCGGGCCGAGCCAGAAATTTAATGAACCTACTTCCATCTACGATGACCCTACTGTCCCGCTCATCAATCTCTTGCGTTCGTTCCCGCAATTCGATGGGGCCTTTGCCGGACTTACGTTGTTGACCTCCAGCGCTTTCTACAATTCGCTGCAGGTGCGCTTTCAGAAACGCGCCAACCATTACCTGAGCTTTGAAGGCAACTACACGCTTTCCAAAGCCACCGACAATTCCTCGGCTGGCGCGAATTCCTTTATCACCACGAGTCTGAGTGCAGGGAATCCCCAGGTCCTAGACAACCTCAAAGCCGAACACTCCATCAGCGCGAACGACGCCACGCATCGCATGGTCCTGGCGACTATCGTGGATGTGCCGGTCGGGCGAGGTCGCTGGCTCGGGCGAGGCATGAATCGCATTCTCGATGGTGTGGCGGGAGGGTGGTCGATTTCCGCTATCCTGACGTTTCAGACGGGCACGCCGATCAACATGAGCATGTTAAACCCGCGCCTTGCGGATGGTAGCCAGCGTCCAGACGTGGTTTGCTCTCAGATTTCTTCCGGAATCAGCTATCATCAAGCGGCCTCTAACGGCTTAACCGGCAACGGGAATCCTTCCGTATTCAACACGCCCTGCTTCGCCGATCCCGGTGATCAAGTGGCCGGAAATGCCCCGCGTTACTTCTCGCATCTTCGCAGCGACGGCATTCACAATACCGACCTTTCCTTGAGCAAGGAATTTGCGATTCACGAGGCGATGAAGCTTCAGGTTCGCGGCGAGTTCTTCAACTTTACGAATACGCCGAGATTTAACGTTCCGAACACTGCGTTCGGGGATTCACAATTCGGCCAGGTTACGAGCACTCTAGGCTCGCCGCGGCACATACAAGTTGGCGTGCGTTTCGAATTCTAGGCTCTCTTCCCGATGCGATACCTGCAGATTGCGTCTCTCGGTTGTGCTTTGCTGCTCGTCGCCGCGGCGCGATGCGGTGAGTCCGCCCAGAATTGGACGCATTTCGTCCGCATAGGCGCCTACGGTTTGCGTTCAGACAATGCGGAGGCCATTGTCCACGACGCGCAAGCAAGCCACGTCTTTGGTATCGAAGTGGACAACGATATTCCCGGCCGCTACGAAAGTTTTCTTGATCCCGCGGAAAAACTTAAAGCCATTCGCGCAGTCGCCCTGCGAGCCCACGAAGCCAAAAATAAGGCATTCATTTACATCGCCGGCACGGAGTGCATCACGGCTAACGCAGACAAGACTCCGCACACCCTCGCCAAGGACCACCCCGATTGGTTACAGCGCAAGATCACTGGCGAGGCCGCCATCTTTGGCGGGGGTACCGCATTCTGGATACGCGAAGGCGACGAGGACGTCTGGGTCAGTCCTTATGCAACCGACTGGCGCAAGACATACATGGAGCGCGTCCGTGAGATTGCCGCTACCGGAATCGATGGCATCTACGTCGACATTCCCTATTGGATGACCCATTTCGAGGGCTGGGAACAAACCTGGGCGAGTTTTGACGACTATACGGTTGCGGCATTCCATCGTAAGACCGGGCTCAACGCCCGCCACGAACTCAAGCTTGGCGATTTTTCCGACGCTAGTTTCCGGAAGTGGATTGATTTTCGCATCGAAACGTTCACCGACTTCATGCGCGAAATTCGAGACAATGCCCGCGCTGCTAATCCCGCCATCATGGTGATCCCGGAGATCTACCCGGGCATCGAAGAAGAAGCCGTGCGCGTCGGCGCGGATGTCTATCAGATGTACGGAGTTGTCGATGCAATCGCCCACGAATACGAATTCGGGTCGGGCGAGCACATGGCTTCCTCGCGGTCGCAGCTGGATTGGTTTTTGTACCAGGTTGGGATGCTGACGTTTCGGGCTTTCGCGGAAGGAAAGGCGACGTGGATTCTGAACTACTCGTGGGACGGCGACAAGGGCGTGGATCGCCGAGAGGCGATGAAGAATCTTGCCATGTCGCAAGTGATGGCTGGAGCGAACTTTTGGGATGCACCGGGGCATTCCATGGCGGGTTCGAATTATCCGGCGACCCGTACGCAGATTTTTCAGTGGATTGAAAAGAATGAAAGGACCCTGTACCTGCCGCGAAAGCCGATGTGGCCCGTAGGAGTGTACTTTTCTCCGAAGAGCAGGGACTACGATTCTGCGGGATTTTTGCCATCGTATCGCGGCGTGCTGCTTCTGCTTCTCCAAACCCATCGCGAATTTCAAGTGGTTACACCGAGAACGCTGGACGGTTTTCGCGGCGAAGTCCTCGTCTTACCGAATGTGAGCATCGTGAGTGATGCGGAAAAGGAAGCCCTGAAGCGATTCACAGGGAACGGAGGCAGGCTCGTTATCACAGGACAATATGCCACGGCCCTTGCGGCGAGTTCAAAGGTCTTGCGGATTACGAACTGCCCGGGACGTGCCTATTTCACAGCGCTGCAGCGCGATTTTGCCAGCGGGATACAGAACATGCCGGGGGAATTTCTTCAGGCTATCCAGGCAAAGAGTGAAATCGAGATCGAAGCACCACCCACGATAGCGACGAATGTTGCGCGCGTGGATGGGACGCTTCATGTTTTTCTGGCAAATTTTTCCGGACTTGTTCCGAGCAAGGTGGCAGTTCCAAGTTCACAAGCGGGCCTCCAGATCCGTATCCCGGCGGCGGCTGGAGACTCGCTGGCATACCTTCCGTTTCTGGGTGAAGTGCAAGTTGTGCAAGGAAAGAAGGTAGGAGACAGAGTACAATTTTCACTGCCACCGGTCGAACGCGGTGCTGTTGCGTGGGTTCTCTCCAAGAAATAAGAATATGAGCAAGTACATTTCGGCCGGCAAGCGAAGAGGTTTGGAGGCGGTCGCGGATGCACGCGGGATCATTGCCGCAGTGGCGATCGACCAGCGGAGCGCGCTGCGAAGCCTGTTTGCACGCTCGATGGGAATAGAGCCGGAGAATGTCCCTGTCGAGCGGCTGATCCAATTCAAAGAGATTGTTAGCCGCATTCTAACCCGTCATGCAAGTGCTATCCTTCTGGATCCAGAGTACGGATTGCCCGCCGCGCGGCAGCGCGCGAAAAGTGCGGGCTTGCTGCTGGCCTACGAGAAAACGGGCCACGACAAGAAAGTGCCGGGACGCCTCCCGAGCCTTCTCGATCATTGGTCGGTCGAGCGCCTGGCCGAGGCGGGCGCGGACTGCGTCAAGCTTCTCTTGTACTACTCGAGTGTCAGTTCCACGGAAGTCAATGACATCAAGTACGCTTTCGTTCAGCGCGTCGGGGCGGAGTGTGCGGCGGCGGAAATGCCATTTTTCTTGGAACTAGTGGGTTACACCGAAGGGATGGAAGATAAGGGAATCGATTTCGCGCGAATGAAGCCCGCAGTCGTCACTGCGGGCGTGGGGGAGTTCTCTAAGCCGCGATATCACGTCGACGTCCTGAAGGTGGGTGTGCCTGTAGATTTAGCGTACGTGGAAGGATCACCGGCAGCGAGCGCGGAGATTCTTTACACGCGCCAGCAAGCCAAGGAGCACTTCCTGAAGGCAGCCGAAGTTGCCGCGGTGCCATTCCTCTATTTGTCCGAAGGTGTCAGTAACGAAACGTTTCAATTTGGATTGGAATTGGCAGTAGAAGCGGGAGCGACTTTTTCCGGTGTTCTTTGTGGAAGGGCAACCTGGAAGGACGGCGTTGCAGTTTTCGAGGAAAGGGGAGTGGCTGCTTTGGAAGACTGGCTGGGACGAGAGGGAGTTCGAAACATCGAGAATATCAACCGGCACCTAGTTGCCGCGACGCCCTGGTTTGCGATTCATGGGGTGTCCACGGCGGGATGAGGGCAATCGGTGTTTCTTTGCGTGAGTTTGAATCCTGCGATTGACAAGCGGATGAAACTGGAGCGGCTGAACCGCGGGCGCGTGAACCGCGCGATAGAAGTCGCGCCGGCACCAGGAGGCAAAGCGGCGCATGTGGCGATGGTTCTCCGCACTCTCGGTGCAGATCCCCTCTGGTTGGGATTTGCTGGCGGACCGACAGGGACTGCTCTGATGGAAGGTCTAAGTGCGATGTCGATTCAGGCGGAAGCCGTGGGGACGGCAAACGCAACACGAGTGAATTTGGAGATATTGGAGGACGACGGCACGGTTACGGAAATCCTTGAACCAGGTCAGCCGATCGCGAGCGAAGAGCTGGAGCGGCTGCAAATTGCTTTTGAGTTTGCCCTGCGGAGAGCTGCCGGAAAGACCACGGCAATTCTCTCCGGAAGTTTGGCGCCTGGTGTTCCGGAGGATTATCATGCGACGCTCATTGGGCTGGGTCATGAGTATGGTTGCCGTCTGATTGTGGATACAAGCGGTGAGCCGCTGAGACTCGCACTCAAGGCCCATCCCGATTTCATTAAACCCAATCGGGAAGAGGCTGAATGGTTGAGCGGATGCGTGATCGAGGGTCCAAGCTCTGCGCAAAATGCGCTCAAAAATATCTTGAGTGCAGGAGCAAAAGCGGGAGCCATCAGCTTGGGTGCGGACGGTCTGATTTGGCGATCTACGAATGACGAGAAGGTGCTTTTTGCGAAGGTTCCGCAATTGGCGGTGCGGTCTTCGGTGGGCAGCGGAGATGCATCGTTAGCCGGCTTTGCTTTTGCCGACCATCAAGGACTAGAGCCGGAGGAAGCATTACGCTTGGCCGCCGCGTGTGGGGCTGCAAATTGTCTGGCAGAAGGCCCGGGACGCGCCCAAGCCGATGATATCGCGCGGTTGAAAAAAGAGATTCACATAGAGATCTTGCGGTAGTTAACGAAAGGACAGACGCTACCACGCATGCTAAGTGAAGAGCGACGCCGCGAAATCCTCGAGCTGCTCCAGACGGATGGCCGAGTTCTTGTTGGTGACCTTTCGAAGCGATTTCGTACCTCTCTGATTACGATTCGCAAGGATCTGGAGTTCCTTCATCATCAAGGCCAGCTCGAGCGCACGCACGGTGGCGCTCTGCCTCTGCGCACCGGCGCGTTGTACGATCGCACTCTCCGCGAAAAGGAACGTCTGCACCGCCCGGAGAAACTCCGCATTGCCGCCGCCGCTGTTCGCATGATCCGGCCAGGGCAAGTGGTAATTCTCGACTCCGGCACTACGACTACGGCGATTGCCCGCGCCTGCCGTCATTTTCGTAGCCTCACGATCATCACCAATGCCACGAATGTCGCCGATGAGCTTGCGGGCACTTCTGTGGAAGTTATCCTCACCGGAGGCACTCTTCGAAAGAACTCCTTTTCGCTAGTTGGACCCTTGGCAGAGGAATCGCTGCGGCGCCTGAGCGCCGACATGCTCTTCCTGGGCGTGGACGGCTTCGATGTTCGCTACGGTCTGACTACACCCAATCTTCTTGAGGCACGCGTCAACCGGGCCATGGGCGAAGCGGCGCGCCGCACGATTGTTGTGTGCGATTCGAGCAAGTTTGGCCGCAGGAGCCTTTCGCTGATTATGCCGACGTCAGCGGTCCATGAAACGATCACCGACCGCAAGGTGTCAAAACAAGAACTCAAAGCTCTGCGCGAGGCAAAAGTGGACGTAACACTAGTGTGATCGCCGAGAAGAGAATGAAATACTGGCCCATGCCTCTGTTGGGTCGTGGCGTGCCGAGGATAAAGACCGATGCAGAACACTCCGACCAGCCAGCAACACCACTTCGCCACCTTGGACGAAATCCTTTCGCAGCCGGCGATTTGGCAGGCGGCATTGGCCGAATTAAATCAGAGCGAACAGCCCGGGGCGATTCTTAAACAAACGAGAGCGCGGACAGAATGGCTATTCCTAGGTTGCGGAACGGGCTTTTACCTTGCCGAAGCGGCGGCATCCCCATGGACGATGTTGACCGGCCAGCGTGCCCGCGCCTTGCCAGCATCGGAACCTCTGCTGTTTGCCGATTTGGCTTACGCGAAGGTTCCTAACCTTCAATCGGTGATCATCTCGCGTTCGGGCGGTACTTCAGAGGCAATTCGCGCCGCAGAGTTTCTTTCCCGGCAATTACGCGTTCCAACTCTTGGAATCACATGCACGGCCGATTCGGCATTGGAGCGCGCTTGCGATCAGACCATTCGTATCTCTGCCGCAAATGAAAAGAGTCTGGTGATGACGCGGTCGTTCAGCACAATGTTGATGGCTCTCCAGCATTTGGCCGCGAGAAAGGCGCAGCGTCTCGATTTCCTGGAAGCGCAGCAGCGGGTAGCGGCCCAGTTCGAAACACAAATTCGGTCAATCGCCCAACGCGTCGAGGCCTTCGTCCATAAGCACTCGTTTGCCGACTTTGTCTTCCTGGGTCAAGGGCCGTTCCATGGCATCGCTCGCGAAGCTGCCCTGAAAGTAATGGAAATGTCGTGTTCCTATAGTCAGTCTTTTCACACCCTGGAATTTCGTCATGGACCGAAGGCGGTCGTCAGTCCGGAAACATGCCTTACTTTCTTCCTAAGCGAGAGCGCGGCTAAGGCAGAATGCGAGGTCCTGGCGGAAGTGAAAGAACTCGACGGCGTGACCATCACCGTCTGCAACAGAGCCATCGATGCGAACCGCCGCTCGAGCGATCTCTTGTTCGAGCTGGGTTTCGACGGACCCGAGCTTGCCACTCTGGCCCCATCGGTCGTTCCTTCGCAGCTCCTCGGCTTCTTTACCAGCGTTAAGAAAAGCCTGAACCCGGACGAACCGAAGAACCTATCCCGCGTCGTGATTCTGAGCTGAGGGTAGTCCTGGAGAACCTTTCGTGGCGAAGTTAGACGTGAGCGTTGTCGGTGAACTGAATCTCGATCTTATTTTCTACGGCCTGCCTCTCGGGTTGGAGCTCGAACGCGAGCACCTCGCCAAGGACCTCAGCATCACGCTGGGGAGCTCCTCGGCAATTTTCGCGCACAATCTTGCTCTTCTCGGAAACAAAGTCCGCTTTAGCTCTTCCATTGGCAGTGATCCGCTCGGGGAGATTTGTCTCCAGCGCCTTGGCCAGAGTGGCGCTGACCTCAGCAAAGTCATGCGTTTCCCCGGGAAGACCACCGGACTGACTGTCATTTTGCCGCAGCGCAAAGGCCGCTACATTCTCACTTATCCCGGGACCATGCACGACATGAGTGTAAAAGATCTTGATCTAAGCTATGTCTTCGGCGCAAAACACCTGCATCTCTCCTCCTATTTCCTGCAGAAGGGAATGCGCCCCGGTCTCGTTGAACTCTTCCGGAAAGCCAAGGAAGCGGGTTTGACTACTTCTCTCGATACCAATGACGATCCCGAAAACCGCTGGTCGGATGATATTCAGCTCGTTTTGAAATATGTCGACATACTCCTGCCGAACGAGAATGAAGCCTGCAAGCTCGCGAAGGTCGATGACGCCACGCGCGCGGCGGAGATTCTTTCCCAGAAGGTTCCGTTGGTCGTCATCAAGCGCGGATCGCGGGGGGCTATAGCGCGCCGCGGCAACGAAAAATTTTCCGGATTCCCGCCCATGATTGACACCATCGATCCGGTCGGCGCAGGAGACAGCTTCAACGCCGGCTTTATCCATCAATTTATCCGTGGCGCAAAAACCGAAGACTGCCTGAAATTCGCCAACATTGCCGGTGCGCTCTCCACAACTCGGGCGGGAGGCACCGAAGCCTTCCGCAATTCCGAGCATCGCGAAAGCTTCCTTCGCAAGCCCTGGAACACCACACAGGAAACGGTATCCCCACCGCACCTTCGTTGAAGTGCCTTTGACCGCCGTTAACTCCCATTCGTGTCCGTT
>JACXTT010012229.1_pt1 | contig 11399 bp, 9 predicted proteins | sample 9270951 | NCBI WGS metagenome assembly JACXTT01 (sample SAMN15532306, study PRJNA645909) | rock metagenome | isolation source: weathered quartz diorite | place: Puerto Rico | collected 2017-06-21 | reverse complement strand
CGACCAGTTTTTTAAATTCCTCAACGAGCCTGAGCAAACTGTAAATCATCCTTCCGAAATTACCTATCAGCATATTCGCAACTGGATGGTGCATCTGATGGGCGAGATGACCGCAAGATCCGTCAATCGAAAAATAGCTACACTCCGGAAATATTTTAAATTTCTGCTTTGCGAGGAGTTGATCGCCGATAATCCTACGTCCAAAATACAATCCCCAAAAAATATAAAACACCTGCCGGTAGTGGTGGAAGATGAAAAGCTGAACGCTATGCTTAACAGCGAGGAAGTGTTCGGCGATGATTTTGAAGGCACACGCGATAAACTGGTGCTCGAAATACTTTTTGGTACCGGTATCCGTCTGGCCGAACTGGTGGGTTTAAAGGAACAGGACATCAATGTTTATGACGGAACTATGAAGGTTTTGGGCAAGCGTAATAAGGAGCGTATTGTGCCAATCAACCACGAATTGAAGCTGCTGCTGGAGCAGTATATCGACTTAAAGAAAAATCAAAATTTCGATAACAATTCCGTAACTTTAATCGTTACAAACAAAGGATCGGATGTGTATCCAAAGTTTATCTATTTAATAGTGCATAAATACCTCTCATACATATCAACCCAGAATAAAAGAAGTCCGCACGTGCTGAGGCACACATTTGCAACGAGCCTGCTAAACCGGGGAGCCGATTTAAACGCTATAAAGGAGCTCCTGGGCCATGCAAATCTCAGCGCCACCCAGGTTTACACGCACAATTCAGTTGAGCGATTAAAATCTATTTACAAACAAGCCCATCCAAAGGCGTAATTACAAGGAGGAAAAATGAAAATTACAGTGCAGTCTATCCGTTTTGATGCAGACAAGAAATTATTAGATTTTATCCAAAAAAAAGCCAACAAGTTAGATCAGTTTTACGACAGGATCATTAGTGGCGAAGTTTATTTAAGATTAGAAAACACAGAAGATGTAGCAAATAAAATAACGGAGATAAAACTGACGTTACCGGGCACGCAGTTATTCGCAAAAGAGCAGTGTAAGTCATTTGAAGAAGGCACAGACCTGGCGGTTGAATGCCTCAGAAAGCAAATAGAGAAACATAAACAAAAGAAATCAATAGCAGCCGATGTAGCAAAAAAGGCTGTTTTACAAGCCTCGGAAGAGGAATATGATTGAAAATCAGCATTTAAAAAATGCAGGAATCGGCGGGTTTTAAGCCCGCCGATTTTTTTTTGTAAAATTATTTTGTCCGGGTTTAAAAATGTGTAAATTTGCAATCCCTTTCGGAGAGGTATGCGGTGCATAAAATCTCAATGAAAAGGTTGGTTCTTTAAAATAGAAAAATTTAAGTCTTTAATTTAAGCGGGTGGCTTTCAGTAATATCTGAAAGTTTACAGCAAAAATTAAGATAACGCATCAACTTAACTCAGCTGACGGATCCTGAAAAAAGGAACGCCGGGGGCGAAAAAAAAGTAGATAATAAAAGCCTCCTTAGCTCAGCTGGTAGAGCAACTGACTTGTAATCAGTAGGTCATTGGTTCGATCCCGATAGGAGGCTCTGTTTATTTCGAATGTCGAATGTTCAATTTCGAATTTTAAATCCGAAATCGTAAATCCGAAATCCGAAATCAAACTTGGGGAGATACCAGAGCGGTCAAATGGGACGGACTGTAAATCCGTTGCTTCGGCTACGAAGGTTCGAATCCTTCTCTCCCCACAATTTAAATTCTAAAGACCAAATTCTAAATTCTAAAAACAATTAGAGTTTAGGATTTGGAATTTAGAATTTATTAAGCGGAAGTAGCTCAGTTGGTAGAGCGATAGCCTTCCAAGCTATAGGTCGCGAGTTCGAACCTCGTCTTCCGCTCAGTTACAGTTGGCACTGGGCAGTTAGCAGTAAGCAGTAAAACAACTGCAAACTGAAAACTGGTAACTGCAAACTGAATAAGCCGATGTAGCTCAGGGGTAGAGCACTTCCTTGGTAAGGAAGAGGCCATGGGTTCAAATCCCATCATTGGCTCGGCGTATAAAAACGACAATTTAAAATAAAATTAACCTACAAAAAGTTTATAAATCATGGCAAAAGAAAAATTTGACCGCAGTAAACCGCACTTAAACATCGGTACAATCGGTCACGTTGACCACGGTAAAACAACCCTTACCGCAGCTATTACCAAAGTATTAGCTGATAAAGGTTTATCTGAGGCTCGTTCTTTCGATTCAATCGACTCAGCTCCTGAAGAAAAAGAGCGTGGTATCACTATCAACACTGCGCACGTTGAGTATTCAACTGCAAATCGTCACTATGCTCACGTTGACTGCCCGGGACACGCTGACTATGTAAAGAACATGGTTACTGGTGCTGCTCAGATGGACGGTGCGATTATAGTGGTTGCTGCTACTGATGGTCCTATGCCTCAAACCCGTGAACACATCCTGTTAGCTCGTCAGGTAGGTGTACCTGCGCTTGTTGTTTTCATGAACAAAGTTGACATGGTTGATGATCCGGAACTGTTAGAATTAGTTGAAATGGAAGTTCGTGAATTATTATCATTCTACGAATTCCCTGGCGATGATATCCCTGTAATCCAAGGTTCGGCTTTAGGTGGCTTGAACGGTGACCCTAAATGGGTTGAAAAGATCATGGAATTAATGGAAGCTGTAGATAGCTACATTCCAATCCCTCCACGTCTGACCGATCTTCCATTCCTGATGCCAGTTGAAGACGTATTCTCAATCACTGGTCGTGGTACTGTTGCTACCGGTCGTATTGAGCGTGGTGTAATCAACTCTGGTGATGCTGTTGACATCCTGGGTATGGGTGCTGAAAACTTGAAATCAACTGTAACCGGTGTTGAAATGTTCCGCAAGATCCTTGATCGCGGTGAAGCTGGTGACAACGTAGGTTTATTGTTACGTGGTATTGAAAAAACTGATATCCGTCGTGGTATGGTTATCTGCAAACCAGGTTCAGTAACTCCTCACACAGATTTCAAAGCAGAAGTTTACGTATTGTTACACTCAGAAGGTGGCCGTCACACTCCATTCTTCAATAAATACCGTCCTCAATTCTATTTCCGTACTACTGACGTAACAGGCGAAATCGCTTTGGAACCAGGAGTAGAAATGGTTATGCCAGGTGATAACGTTACCATCACTGTAAAGCTGATCAACGCCATCGCAATGGAAAAAGGCTTACGTTTCGCTATCCGTGAAGGTGGTCGTACCGTAGGTGCAGGTCAGGTAACTGAAATCTTAAAATAATCTACCCTGATAATCCGCCGGGAGGTGGACAAAAGGAATAGGTTAATTTCTTTCAAAGTACTTAGCCGGATACGGCTAAGTACTTTGTTCACAAAGAGGGAGATAAGAAATTTAAGTATAAACGGGAATAGTTCAATGGTAGAATAGAGGTCTCCAAAACCTTTGATCAGGGTTCGAATCCTTGTTCCCGTGCGTAATAAGTAACAAAAATGGCTGCAATAACAGAGTATATCAAAGAGTCTTATATAGAGCTAACCGAGAAGGTTACCTGGCCAACCTGGCGTGAGCTTTCAAACAGCGCTATGGTGGTATTGGTAGCTGCTATCATTATTGCCCTGGTTATATTTGGTATGGATCAGCTGATCCATTTTATACTGAGCAAGCTTTATACATCACTAGCCTAATTTGTATACGAGATGAGTGAACAATTGAAATGGTATGTGGTAAGGGCCATCAGCGGTAAGGAAAAAAAGGTTAAACAATATATTGATGCCGAAATTAATCGTTTGGGCATCTCGCATTTAGTTCCGCAGGTATTAATACCTACTGAAAAATACTACCAGATGCGCGACGGTAAGAAGATTGCTAAAGAACGCAATATTCTTCCGGGTTATGTGCTGATGGAAGCTGCCCTTGATGGAGAGCTGGAGCATATTATAAAAAATATCAACAGCGTGATCGGTTTCTTAGGCGATAAGGCCGGTAATGCTATCCCTATGCGTCCGTCTGAAGTGAGCAGAATATTAGGTAAGGTTGACGAGATGACCGCACAGGGCGAGACGATGAGCGTTCCTTACTATGTAGGCGAAAGCGTGAAAGTAATGGACGGTCCGTTCAATGGTTTCAGCGGTGTGATCGAAGAAGTGAACGAGGAAAAGAAGAAACTAAAAGTAATGGTAAAGATATTCGGGCGCCGTACGCCGCTTGAATTGAATTACATGCAGGTTGAGAAAGAATAGTTGAATTTCGAATGTCGAATTTTCGATTTCGAATTTTAAAAATATATGATTTAGGGGATGGTAAATTCGAAATTGAAAATCCGAAATCCGAAATCAAAACGAGCTTAAATGTTACTTAGCTTCCACTTATAACATTGAGTACTAACAAAAATTAATAAAATGGCAAAAGAAATCGGTGCTATGGTTAAACTTCAGGTGAAGGGCGGCGCTGCAAATCCATCGCCTCCAATTGGACCTGCTTTAGGTGCAAAAGGGGTGAACATTATGGAGTTTTGCAAGCAGTTCAACGCACGTACCCAGGACAAGCCTGGTAAAGTGTTACCTGTTGTGATCACTGTATACGTCGACAAGTCATTTGATTTTATCATCAAAACCCCTCCTGTAGCTATCCAGTTGATGGAAGCATCAGGTATCAAAAGTGGGTCGGCCGAGCCAAACCGTAAAAAGGTTGCCAGTGTAAACTGGAACCAGGTGGAGGCGATAGCTAAAGATAAAATGCCTGATTTGAACGCATTTACAGTAGAATCGGCCATGAAAATGGTGGCAGGTACTGCCAGAAGTATGGGAATTACCGTGACCGGTACAGCTCCCTGGAACAATTAATTTATACAAATCAGTTTAAGACAGTGGCAAGATTAACAAAAAATCAAAAAGCGGCACAGTCCAAAATTGAGGCTAACAAAGCGTATTCATTACAGGATGCGTCATCTTTGGTAAAGGAAATTAACTATACCAAGTTTGATTCATCAGTAGATATTGATGTTCGTTTAGGTGTTGACCCGCGTAAAGCCAATCAAATGGTGCGTGGTATAGCAACCTTACCTCATGGAACCGGCAAAACTGTACGTGTACTGGTACTTTGTACTCCTGACAAAGAGCAGGAAGCAAAGGACGCAGGTGCAGATTTTGTAGGTTTGGATGACTATATTGCCAAGATTGAAGGTGGATGGACTGATGTTGATATTATCATTACTATGCCAAGTGTTATGGCAAAGGTTGGACGTTTGGGCCGTATTTTAGGTCCGCGTAACCTGATGCCAAACCCTAAATCAGGTACTGTAACTACCGAAGTTGGTAAAGCAGTTACTGAGGTAAAAGGTGGTAAGATCGACTTCAAGGTTGACAAAACCGGTATCATTCATGCTTCAATAGGAAAAGTATCTTTCCCTGCTGATAAAATTTATGAGAATGCATTAGAAGTATTGCAAACTATCTCAAAATTAAAGCCATCAGCAGCTAAAGGAACATATTTCAAGAGTATTCATATCTCTTCAACTATGTCGCCCGGAATCGAAATTGAAACTAAAACAGTAGCGGGGATCTAATCATGAATAAAGAAGAAAAACACGAGCTTGTTCTTGCCCTTACTGAACAGATGAAAGAGTACGGTAATTTTTATATCACCGATACTTCTGATCTGACGGTTGCAAAAGTAAACGATATCCGTCGTAAATTTTTCGAGAGCGATATCACCATGCAAGTAGCTAAAAATAGCTTAATTAAAAAAGCTATGGAAGCTGTAGGCGGTGATTTCAGCCCGATATATGATGTATTGAAAGGTTCATCATCAATCCTTTTCTCAAAATCAGCAACTGCCCCGGCAAAGCTGATCAAACAGTTGAGAAAAACAGGTGAGAAGCCAATTTTAAAAGCAGCTTATATCGATTCGTCTGTATTTATTGGCGACAAACAGTTGGATACCCTGATCAACCTGAAATCGAAAGAACAGTTGATCGGTGAGATCATTGGATTACTGCAATCACCAGCTAAAAACGTTATTTCTGGCTTGCAATCAGGCGGAAATAAACTGGCAGGAATTGTTAAAACATTACAAGAAAGAGGTTAACGGGCGCCCAAGAGTTCCGCATTAAACAACAAAGTATTTAAAGAAAAAAGTAAAATAAAATGGCAGATTTAAAATCATTTGCTGAACAGTTGGTAAACTTAACAGTAAAAGAAGTTAACGAATTAGCTCAGATATTGAAAGATGAGTACGGCATTGAGCCCGCTGCTGCAGCTGTTGCTGTAGCTGCTCCTGCTGCTGGCGGTGGCGATGCTGCTCCTGCTGCTGAAGCTGTACAAACTGCATTCGACGTAATCCTGAAAGAAGCTGGAGGTCAGAAATTAGCAGTTGTTAAATTAGTAAAAGATCTAACCGGCCTTGGTTTGAAAGAAGCTAAAGATCTTGTTGACGGTGCACCTAAAGAAGTAAAAACTGGTGTATCTAAAGAAGAAGCTGAATCTCTGAAAAAACAATTAGAAGAAGCTGGAGCTGTAGTTGAAGTTAAATAACTTCGACCGGCATAGTTAACATAAGACTCCGACCTTTTCGGTCGGGGTCTATTGTCGTTTATAACATTCTCATTTTTGTTTGAAGTTCAGGTAAAACTTTAATCAAACAGTTCAAGTTTATTAATAAACTAAAATTATAATCCCTTGGCAAACAAAAATAATCAAAGAGTAAATTTTGCAACCAGCAGAAAAGTGTTGGATTATCCAGACTTTCTGGATGTTCAGTTGCAATCTTTCCAGGAATTTTTTCAATTGGAAACCACCTCGGACAACCGCCACAAGGAAGGGTTGTTCAAAGTGTTTGCCGAAAATTTTCCAATTTCAGATTCAAGAAACATCTTCGTTTTAGAGTTTCTTGACTATTTTATTGATCCGCCACGCTATGATATACGTGAGTGTATTGAGCGCGGGTTAACCTATAGTGTGCCGCTGAAAGCGAAGCTTCGCTTATCATGTAATGACGCTGAGCACGAAGATTTTGAAACTATCGTACAGGACGTGTACCTGGGAACCATCCCGTATATGACCCCTAAAGGTACTTTCGTTATTAACGGCGCCGAGCGTGTAATTGTTTCTCAGTTACACCGTTCACCAGGAGTATTCTTCGGTCAAAGCCGTCACACAAACGGTACTAAATTGTACTCCGCCCGTGTTATCCCTTTCAAAGGATCATGGATAGAGTTTGCTACAGACGTTAACAACGTGATGTACGCATACATCGACCGTAAGAAAAAATTCCCGGTTACTACGCTGCTTCGTGCAATAGGCTATGATTCTGATAAAGATATATTAGAATTATTTGAGCTGGCTGACGAAGTGAAAGTGAGCAAATCAGGGCTGAAAAAATATATCGGCCGTAAACTTGCCGCAAGGGTGCTCAAAACATGGGTTGAGGACTTTGTTGACGAAGATACTGGTGAGGTTGTTTCAATTCCGCGTAATGAAATCGTTCTTGAGCGTGAGACCATACTTGAAGATGACCATATTGATGTAATTATCGATGCAGGTGTTAAAACCATCATCCTGAACAAGGAAGATGCTTCAACCAGCGGTGATTATACTATTATATATAATACTTTACAAAAAGATACTTCTAACTCGGAGAAAGAAGCGGTTGAGCATATCTACCGTCAACTACGTAACGCTGAACCACCTGATGAAGAAACTGCTCGTGGTATCATCGATCGTTTGTTCTTTTCTGACAAGAGATATGACCTGGGCGATGTAGGCCGTTACCGCATCAACCGCAAGTTGAAGCTGGATACATCAGATGAGACAAAGGTTTTAACCAAGCAGGATATTATTGCTATCGTTAAGTACCTTATAAAACTGATCAATTCAAAAGCTGAGGTGGATGATATCGATCACTTGTCAAACCGTCGCGTACGTACCGTAGGTGAGCAGTTATATGCTCAGTTCGGCGTAGGTCTGGCACGTATGGCGCGTACGATCCGTGAGCGTATGAACATCCGTGATAACGAGGTGTTCACACCGACAGACCTGATCAATGCACGTACATTGTCATCAGTGATCAATTCGTTCTTCGGTACCAACCAGCTTTCTCAGTTCATGGATCAAACCAACCCACTGGCAGAGATTACGCACAAGCGTCGTCTGTCAGCCTTAGGTCCGGGTGGTCTGTCACGTGAGCGTGCAGGTTTCGAAGTTCGTGACGTACACTACACCCACTACGGTCGTTTGTGTACCATTGAAACTCCGGAAGGTCCGAATATCGGTCTGATCTCTTCACTTTGCGTCCACGCAAAGATCAACAACTTAGGTTTCATTGAAACTCCATACAAACGTGTTGATAATGGTGTTGTAGCGGTTGATGAGCCTGTTGTATACTTGTCTGCCGAAGATGAAGATGGCAAAACCATCGGTCAGGCTAATGCAGTATATGACGATAAAGGTATTTTCGCTACTCCGCGTGTAAAAGCACGTTTCGAAGGTGACTTCCCGGTAATTGAGCCCGAAAGACTTGATTATATGGATATCGCGCCGAACCAGATCACTTCGATAGCTGCATCATTGATCCCATTCCTGGAACATGATGACGCTAACCGTGCGCTGATGGGTTCGAACATGCAACGCCAGGCTGTACCATTGCTGCGTCCTGAGGCGCCGATTGTAGGTACAGGTTTGGAAGGCCGTGTGGCAAAAGACTCTCGTACGCTGATCAACGCTGAAGGCGATGGTGTGGTAGAGTATGTTGATGCTACCGAGATCCGTATTAAATATGACCGTAACGAGGACGAGCGCCTGGTGTCATTTGACGGTGATAGTAAGACCTACCTGTTAACTAAGTTTAAGAAGACCAACCAGAGTACTACCATGAACCTAAAACCAATCGTTAAGAAAGGTGAAAGGGTTGAAAAAGGACAGGTGCTTTGCGAAGGTTATGCAACACAAAATGGTGAGCTGGCATTGGGCCGTAACCTTAAAGTAGCGTTCATGCCTTGGCAGGGATATAATTTTGAGGATGCGATCGTGATCTCCGAGCGCGTTGTGTCGCAGGATATATTTACTTCATTGCACGTTGAAGAGTTCGAGCTTGAGGTTCGTGACACTAAACGCGGTGAGGAAGAGCTGACACCGGATATCCCGAACGTATCAGAAGAGGCCACTAAAGACCTTGATGAAGACGGTATTATCCGTATCGGTGCCGAAGTGAAAGAAGGCGACATCCTGATCGGTAAGATCACTCCAAAAGGTGAGTCTGATCCTTCACCGGAAGAAAAACTGTTACGTGCAATATTTGGTGATAAAGCAGGCGACGTAAAAGACGCTTCATTGAAAACTCCGCCATCTATCAGTGGTGTGGTTATCGATACCAAATTGTTCTCACGTGCAAAGAAAACTTCAAAAGCCGAAGAAAAAGCACAGCTTGATAAGCTTGACACCAAACACGAGAAAGCAATAAAAGATCTGAAGAATATTTTGATCGACAAATTATTCGAGATTGTGAACGGTAAAACATCACAAGGTGTTTATAATGTTTACAAAGAATTACTGGTACCAAAAGGCGTTAAATTCACCCAGAAAATCCTGGCTGAGTTGAACTATGAGAATATCAACCCAACCAAATGGACCACTGATGACGATAAAAATGATCAGATCAAGATCCTTCTTCACAACTATGGTATCAAAGTGAACGAAGAGCTTGGCGCTTACCGTCGTGATAAATTCGCGATCAGTGTAGGTGACGAGCTTCCATCAGGTATCGTTCAGATGGCTAAAGTTTACATCGCTAAGAAGCGTAAGCTGAAAGTAGGTGATAAAATGGCGGGCCGTCACGGTAACAAAGGTATCGTTGCCCGTATCGTACGTGATGAAGATATGCCATTCCTTGAAGACGGAACGCCTGTTGATATCGTTCTGAACCCACTGGGTGTACCTTCGCGTATGAACCTTGGCCAGATTTACGAAACCGTATTAGGTTGGGCCGGTAAAGAGCTTGGTGTGAAATTCGCTACGCCGATCTTCGACGGTGCAAGCCACGAAGAAGTGGAAGAATGGATCGCTAAAGCAGGCTTACCAGAATCAGGCAGAACATACCTGTACAATGGTTTGACTGGTGATCGTTTCGATCAGCCAACTACAGTAGGTATTATCTACATGCTGAAACTGGGCCACATGGTTGACGATAAGATGCACGCACGTTCAATAGGTCCATACTCACTGATCACACAACAACCATTGGGTGGTAAAGCTCAGTTCGGTGGTCAGCGTTTTGGTGAGATGGAGGTTTGGGCACTTGAAGCATTCGGTGCATCGAACATCCTGCAGGAAATATTGACTGTTAAGTCTGACGACGTTATCGGTCGTGCTAAAACTTACGAAGCAATTGTTAAGGGTGAAAACCTGCCTACACCATCAGTTCCTGAATCATTCAACGTATTGGTTCACGAATTAAGAGGTTTAGGTTTGGATATCACGTTAGAATAATGTTGTAAAGTTGTAAGGTTGGAATGTTGTAAGGTTAATACCTCCTGAACATTTCAACTTTGCAACCTTTCAACCTTTCAACAAACAGAAAAACAAAGGAGACTATGTCTTACAAAAAGGATAATAAAATCAAAAGTAACTTCACCACCATTACCATCAGTCTGGCTTCACCTGAATCCATTCTGGAGCGTTCAAGCGGTGAGGTTTTAAAACCAGAAACCATTAACTACAGGACCTACAAACCTGAGCGTGATGGTTTATTCTGCGAGCGTATTTTTGGTCCGGTTAAAGATTACGAATGCCATTGCGGTAAGTACAAACGTATCCGTTACAAGGGTATCGTGTGCGACCGTTGCGGTGTTGAAGTAACCGAAAAGAAAGTACGTCGTGAGCGTATGGGACACATCAACCTGGTGGTTCCTGTTGCTCATATCTGGTATTTCCGTTCACTGCCGAACAAAATTGGTTACCTGCTGGGCTTGCCAACCAAGAAACTCGATCTGATCATTTACTATGAAAGATATGTAGTTATCCAGCCGGGTATTAAGGAAGCTGATGGCATCAATACGATGGACTTCCTGACAGAAGAAGAATACCTTGACGTATTGGATACTCTTCCAAAAGAAAACCAATACCTGGATGATAAAGACCCTCAGAAATTCGTTGCTAAAATGGGTGCTGAGGCATTGGAAGAATTGTTAAAACGCCTTGACCTGGATCAGTTATCCTATGATCTGCGCCACCAGGCTGCTAACGAAACGTCTCAACAACGTAAAAACGAAGCTTTAAAACGCCTTCAGGTAGTTGAAGCTTTCCGTGATGCAAAAACAAGGATAGAAAATAACCCTGAGTGGATGATCGTTAAGATCGTTCCGGTTATTCCGCCTGAATTGCGTCCGTTGGTGCCATTGGAAGGTGGCCGTTTTGCTACTTCCGATTTG
>JACXTT010012228.1_pt1 | contig 11400 bp, 9 predicted proteins | sample 9270951 | NCBI WGS metagenome assembly JACXTT01 (sample SAMN15532306, study PRJNA645909) | rock metagenome | isolation source: weathered quartz diorite | place: Puerto Rico | collected 2017-06-21 | reverse complement strand
CCGATCAAACTTCATTGGGGGGAGGCGGGCCGGGGTGAATTACATCCCGATCCCGGCCCGGGGGCGGGGGACGCGGGCCCGGGCGGGGGATCTTGGGTTTGAGAACCGGTTCGTTTTGTTCGATCGCGGTGAGAACGACGCGACGACCGTTGCCAATGAGCTCGGCGATGGTGGCAAACGGGCCGGCCGGCAGCGCTTCTTCAGGCCACGACACTTCGCGCAAAGTTTGCTTCGAAAGCTCGTTGCCAAATCGCAGCGGCTTGCTGGCCAATACGATCGTGCGCGTATGGGTCGGCTGCTGCCGAGCGTCGATACTCTTCATACGCATCGCAGCCTGGTTGTTGAGCCAGGACTGGGCGACGAAAACCGCGAGCAAGCCGAAGACGACGGCGAATGCGATCATAATGATAGTGCTGGCGCGCAAGGTATTTTTCCTAAATTGATAACGAGTCGTTCAGAGACGTTCGTGGGTGCAATATCGAGGTCGCATAGTATTGAATTGGTGAAATACAGCCGGCTTCTTGTGCTATGCTGAAGTTTGGCTGAAGCCGTATTCTTTATGAATGGTGTCGTTCTTGTTTCAACTTTGAGGTAACCTTGAATGCTTTATGAGGGAATGATAAACGTTAATCAGTTGTGCCGATGACTTCGCGTGCCTTTGTGACGCTGACGCAGAAGCGCGGCGAGAGATGCGGTAAGAGATATGACAAGCGAGACCGATCGGCGAATTCGATCAACGCAAATGCGACAGGCAAGTGTGGGATTTGTCCCAACCATTGATCCGTGTGAGGCGATGCGGCAACATGATTAATCACTCTTCATATGTGAGATATGCAAGCATCCGCCGACGCGCGTAATTCATTCAACACTGGAGTCAGCAAAATGGCCACGAACAAGCCCCGCATCAGCTACGTCGACCCTGCCGACATCAAGGACCCGGCGATGCTTGCCGAACTTGAGCGCTGTCGCGTCGAGGGCACGCCGCGGCCAGAAAGCCAAGCGGTGCGCGCGCACGTGCCGGCCGTGTTCTGGGCATTTGCCAACGCGTGGCGCGATGTCTTCAGGAATGGCGTGGCCGACCACAGCATCAAAGAGCTTTGTCGGATTTATGTGTCGCGCTCGGTGAAGTGCGAATATTGCGGCAACCAGCGATCGATGAAAGCGGCGCGAGCGGGCATCGTTGAAGACGACTATCTGGATTTGATCAATTTCGAAAAATCGACGCGCTACAACGAGAAGCAAAAGGCGGCGTTGGCCTATGCGGAAGCGATCACTTGGGATCTTGCCACCGATGACGCGTTCTGGGCGCGGCTGCACAAGCACTTCAACGAGCCGGAACTCGTCGAGATCGGCAACTTTGTCGCGATCACCATGGGCCAGCAGCGCTGGTTGCGCACGATCAACATCGAGCACCATCAGATTCTTGCCGGTACAACGGCTTCGATGGCGCCCGGTTTTGAGAACGAGGAAGCGCTCAAGCGCTCGAAGCAAGCCGCGGATTATTGGGCGCGGACCAACTCGAAGGTTCAAGCGGCAGAATGATCGACGGATGACGGGGGGCGTCGCGCAGGATCAGTCCGGCACTTCAGCACAGGCAAACAAGGCGCCGCCCCGAATCCGCGTGCAGGGATTGGCCAAGCGCTACGGGACGCTTGAGGTCTTTCGCGGGATCGACTTCGAAATCGGTGCGCGCGAAATCGTCGCGTTGGTGGGTCCTTCCGGGTGCGGCAAAACGACACTGTTGCGCTGCATCGACGGCCTCATTGCCGTCGACGAAGGCGAGATCTGGGTCGCTCAAGAACGCGTCACGCAGCCGATCGCGGGCGTGGCGATGGTGTTTCAGCACTTCGGCCTGTTCCCGTGGAAGACGGTCTACGACAACGTGGCCTATGGGCTGCGCATGGCGGGCGCAGCCAAGGCGGAAATCGAGCGGCGGGTTCCGAGTTTCATAAATCTTGTCGGACTTGCCGGCTTCGAGCACGCCTATCCCTATCAAATGTCAGGTGGAATGCAGCAGCGCTGCGGCCTTGCCCGTGCGCTTGCGATCGAGCCGAGCGTGCTGCTGATGGACGAGCCGTTCGCCGCGGTGGATGCGCAGACCCGCGAAATTCTGCAATTCGAACTCCTGCGTATCTGGGAGCAACGGCCGACGGCCATGTTGTTCGTGACCCATTCGATCGAGGAGGCCGTGCTGCTGGGAGACCGCGTCGTTGTTCTCAAGGGCCGGCCGAGCAAGATCGAGGAAACGATCGAGGTCGACTTGCCGCGGCCGCGCAGTCGCGCGACTTTAGCCGAACCGCGGTTTGCCGAACTGCGCGAGCGCGTTTGGAACACGCTGATGAACGAAGCGCGCAAGGCTGAATTCACCATCGACCCCGCGTGATACGCTCTCAATCGTCGTAAGTAAGAAGGAGCTCGTAACATGGTCCGGAAATTCACATTCGCTATCGGCTGCCTTGTTGCTGCGCTGGTTAGCTTTGCCGCAACGCCGGCGAAAGCCGAAGGCAAGAAGATGATTGTGGCCGCGCCGGGAATTCCTCCCATTTTCGCGTCGGTCATCCTTTACGTTGCGGAGAAGCAGGGCTTTTGGAAGAAGTACGGCGCCGAGGTCGACGTGAAGCCGTTCGACACCGGAACCGCAGCGGCACGCGCCGTGCTCACCGGCGACATCGAGATCGCGCTCGCGCCGACGCCGCTGGTCATCGCCCAGATTTCCAATGCAAACGCAAATGTGGTCTCGATCTACGGTTTCCCAAGCCCCGATTGGATTCTCGCGACCACCGACGCAACGAAGACGAGTTGCAAAGACCTTACCGGGCAATCGGTCGGCGTCGATGCGGTCGGCGCAGCGCGCTCGATCGCGCTGCGGATCATGCTCGCGGGCGGCTGTCCCGATGTAAAGATCGACGACATGAAGCAAGTGGCGCTGAGTTCAAATACCGCGCCGGCCATGATCGCCGGTCAACTGACCTTTGGCGTATTGCATCTGGACGACATGGCCGTGCTTGCGAGCCAGGGCAAGAAGGCCAGCGTCGTGCTTGAGATGAAGAAGACCAATCCGACCGCTCACTATCTTCTGGTCACCGTGCGGCAGGACAAGCTCAAAGACAACCGCGACGCTTACGTGCGCTTCCTGGCCGGGATGATCGAGGCCGCGCGCTTCATGCAGGATCCGAAGAATGCCGACAAGATCGCGGAAGACGCCGCTCCGGTCGGCCATACCAAGGATATTTCCAAGGCCGCGCTCCAGCAGTTTCTCGATATCGGCTTCTGGGCGGCCAACGACGACGGCATGGACGAGAAAAAGCTCGCCGCGATGACGGCCATTCAGGTCAAGACCGGCGGGATCCAACCGGGCAAGGAACCGGTGAAATACGATCGTCTGGTCGATAAGAGCGTCTGGAATGACGCCAAGGCGCTGGTCGACAAGAAATAGCGGTTCGGACGCGGGATTCAGGCGCGAAACCTGGGACTGAAACGATCATGAATCAAAATATTCTTGGTCGTCACGGCGCATTCGCGCTCAGCCTTGCCGCCGGTATCGGGCTTTGGGAAATCGCCGGACGCAGCACAAACGCCGCTTTCATGGCGCCGTTCTCGGAAACGCTGGTGCGGCTGTGGCAGCTGGCAGTGGACGGTCCGCTGATCGCGCAATTTCTCAACTCCGCGTCCTTGTTCCTTGCGGGATTTGCGATCGCGTTCTGCATCGGCGCGCCGTTGGGATTGCTGCTTGCGCGCGTTCGTATCCTGCGCGTGGGCTTGGAGCCCTACATTATGGTGCTCTACGCCACGCCAATGGTGGCGCTGATCCCATTCATTCTCTCGATCATGGGATTCGGTTTTGGACCAAAAGTACTGGTGGTCGTGCTGTTTGCGGTGTTTCCCATCCTCTACAACACGGTTGAAGGCGCACGCAGCATCAAGCCGGAATTGATCGAAGTCGCGCGTTCGTTCCGGTCAAACGAATGGGCGCTGTGGCGTGACGTGATGGTGCCCTACACATTGCCGTTCATCATGACCGGTGCGCGCCAAGCCATCGGCCGCGGGCTGGTCGGAATGGTGGCGGCGGAATTCTTCCTGAGCTCGACCGGCCTCGGACAGCTTATCATGACCGCGTCGCAGAATTTCGATACCGCCGGCGTGTTCGCCAACATTCTCCTCATCGGATTGCTCGGCGTCGGATTGATGCGCGTCGGGCTGATGATCGAGCAACATTTCGCCCGCTGGCGGGTATAAGCGATGAGCAGCCCGAGCATCAGCGCAACAGCATCTTCGGGATTGGTTTCGGCCAAGCGGCGCTCCTTGCCGGATTCGGCTGTCGTTGTGCTGGTGCGGGTCATCACTGGGGTGGTGATCCTGCTGCTGTGGGAAGGTGTCGTGCGCGCGATCGCGCCTTCTTATGTGGCCAAACCGAGTACAATCATCTTGGCCATCCCATCGGTGATCGCGGATCCGGCGTTTCGCAAGGCCACCGCCGACACACTGCTGGCGGTGGTGCAAGGGCTCGCCATCGCAATCGTGCTCGGTACGTTGATCGGTCTGCTGATGGGTCGCAGTCAACTCGCAGAGCGGTTGCTGCGCCACTACGTCAACGGCTTTTACGCCGTGCCGATGATCGTGGTACTGCCGTTGCTTTCGCTGTGGTGCGGCTATTCGAGCCTGGCGCGACTTGCGACCATCGTGTTCGCCGCCGTGTTCTCGATTATTGTGAATGTCGCCGACGGCGCGAAATCAGTCCCGCGTGAATATATCGAAGTCGCACGCTCCTTTCGCTCGAGTAGATTGCGGCTGATGATCGAGGTCGTGCTACCCGCGGCAATACCTTACTTTCTGGCGGGTCTGCGGCTTGCGGCCGGACGCGCCATGATCGGCGCGGTCGTCGCGGAATTTTTCATCGCAATCATCGGCGGGCTTGGGTATTTCATCCTCTATCAGTCGCGCAGCTTTCATCATAATGAAGCGTTCGTCGGAGTGATTGCGCTTGCCGGCTCCTGCGTCGGATTCGAATTGCTCGTCCAATGGTGCACGCGGCGATATCTGCCGTGGTACCGGCGCGACGAGAAGACGGAATAACTTTTGAATTATCCGACCCGCGCGAATCCGCGCGGGAAGGCGTGCAACGATTCGATACCGTCCTTGGTGATCACGACTAGCTCGCCGGTCTGCACGCCTGCTTTGTGGTCGCGCGTTACCACATTGGGCTGGATCACCACAGTCTGCCCGGCGTCGAATGGTTCTTCCGGGATCGGGCCCGCGGGACGGCTGGTCGAGCCAAGGATCGGCGGCAGATATCCGCCGCCATAGCCGTGCAGCAGATCGTCGATGATGGTGAAGCCTGCGTCCTCGATGACGCGTGAAGCGGCAATCACCTGCGCGGGCATTGCACCGGCTTTCAGTACGCCTACGATGGCGTTGAAGGCCACATCGGCCGCGTCATGCAGGGCACGATAGAGAGATGTCGGCTCCTCCGCGACCGTAAAGCTACGCAACACCTGGCCTCCGTAGTCGAAAAAATGCGCCGTTATCTCGGCAACGACAACGTCGCCTTTCGCAACGCCACGCGACGACGGAAATTGCCGTGGCACGGCGAGTTGCGAGTCGTGCATCGACGTGGTGCCGATGAAATGAATGCCGGTCCCTCCCCCTTCGCCCACATAGCCGCGCTCGATCGCATCGCCGAGTTGCCGTTCATTGATCCCGGGCCGGATGGCGTCGTGCAGGCCCGTCATGCCGCGGTCGCTCAACCATGCGCCAATGCGCAGCCAGTCGAGCTCCTCCGCCGATTTGACGCGACGCAATCGTATGTAACCGCGATTGAGATTGATGATCTTTCCGAATTTCGCCGAGAGCTGCGCGTGCTGCTCGAAAGGCATCGGCCCAACGATTGCCACGCGATCGGCGCGCGCGCCGCGTTGGTCGAGCACGGCAATTGCTTTGCGGATCGAAGATTCGCCGCCCCATTCCACCGTTTCAGCAGCATGGGCAATGCGGCGCGCGAGCGGCGCGTGATTGACGTATTGCACGAACAGCGCGTCGGGCTTGCCGGGCGAGAAAACGCCGATAGCTTCGGCCGTCACCGGCCATTGCGTAAGCCATTGCACGGCGGAACCGGCGCGATTGTAGCCGCAGAACACGAGATGTTCCGCTCCTGCGTCCGCTAGCGTGGTCTCTATCGCCTTGCGCCGGCGCGCCATCTCGGCGTCAGAGAAGCGCGGATACTCGGCCGCGAGCAGAGGCTGGAGCCGAGGCGAGAGCGCGGGCAATTCCTTGGACACGTGGTCTGTTACTTCGCGGACGACTTCGGCAAGGCCACGATCATATCCAATTCAATTCGTGCGCCAGGCGATGAGAGCTGATTGATACATACGGTGGTGCTGGCCGGCAGCCAGTCGCCGAAATAGGCGTGCATCGTCTTGTGCATGGCATCGGCTTCGCGAAAGTCGGTGAGATATTTCGTAACCTTAACCACGTCGCGCCAGGTCGCACCCACGTCTTCGAGGATCGACTTAATCGCGTTCATTGCGTTCTTCGTTTGCTCTTCGATCGAATGCGGGTGAACGTGCTCGTGATCCTGGTGCGGATGATTGTGATAGAGCGGCGAAGCGGTCGCGCCGGAAAGAAACATGAGATCGCACACGCCGACGATCTTGATGGCGGGCGCGTAAGGCATCTTGTGCGCCTGGCTCGGATCAGGGTGGACGGCCTCGAGCTTGAAGGTCGATTGCGGCTTGGTCATCGCGGTCATGGCTTGCTCCCGGATTTTCTTTGAGCTCACGGTAGCAATCGCCAATCGGCGCATCAACTTGCTACTCCGCCGCGAGCGGCTTTTCCGCCATGCGCTCGCGCACAAGCTTCGTGACACTGACCTGGTCGACCTTGCCGGAGCCGAGCAGCGGCAGTTTCGGCACGATCATGATTTCCGATGGGATCATCAAGTCGGATGCGCCGTGGGCCTTGGCATAGGTCTGGAATTCGCTGCGCGTCGCGTTGGGTTGTTGGGTGACGAGGACGAGCCGTTCTCCCTTGCGCGCGTCGGGTGCTGAGGCGACGGCGGAGGGCACGTCCGGCCATAGCTCCGCGGCAATCATCTCCACCGCCGCAAGCGAGATCATCTCGCCGCCGATCTTGGCAAAGCGCTTGGCGCGGCCTTTGATGGTGACGAAGCCTTGCTTGTCGATGACGACGATATCGCCGGTGTCATGCCAGCCGTCCGCAGGAGGATCGAGCACGCCGGGATTTTCGACGCGCAGATATCCGAGCATTACGTTCGGCCCCTTCACGAACAGCCGCCCTCCTTCATCGACGCCGGGAACGTTTTCGAGCCGCACGTCCATCCCGGGCAGTATTCGCCCGACCGTGCCGAACTTGTTGAACATCGGCGTGTTGAGCGCGAGTGCCGGTGCGGTCTCGGTGACACCATAGCCTTCGAGAATGCGCAGGCCGAATTTTTCCATGTAGGTCTTGCGCGTGGATTCCTTCACCGGCTCGGCGCCCGCGAGAATGTAACGCAACGAGCGGAAGTCATAGGCGTGCGCGGCGCGGGCGTAGCCGTTGAGGAATGTGTCGGTACCGAACAGGATGGTCGCGTTCACGCCGTAGATGAGTTCCGGCACGGTGCGATAGTGCAACGGCGAGGGATAGAGATAGATCCGCACGCCGGACACCAGCGGCAGGATGAGGCCGACCGTCAGGCCGAAGGAATGGAACACCGGCAGCACATTGAACACTTTGTCCTCGCGGCCGAAGTCGATGCGTGCTGCCGCTTGGGCGGCGTTGGCCAGCATGTTGCGGTGAGAAAGCACAACGCCCTTCGGCACGCCTTCGGAGCCGGAGGTGAAAAGGATCGCCGCCCAGTCGTCGGCATGGCGCGGCACGAGTGGTTTCTTCGCCTGCAGAAAACCGCGGAACTTATCAGCCAGCGTCACGGTCGCGCGGATGTCTTCGAGGTAGACAATCTTGACTTCGCGGGCGAGGGCTGCGACCAGCCCATCGAGCCGGCCGCGTTCGATGAACCCGCGCGCGGTGATGATGGTGTCGAGCTTGGCCGCCTTGCACGCGGCCAGGATACTCGCCTCTCCCGCGCTGAAGTTGATCATCGCCGGCACGCGCCCGGCAGACATCAGTGCAATCAAAGTGACCGCGGCGCCGTTGGCATTGGGCAGCATCACGCCGATCGGGCTGCTCTCGTCTGCAAACGCCATGATCTTTCGGCCAAGAATGGCGGCACCCATGAGCAGCTTGCGATAGCTGAGCGCGCCGGTCACCGGATCTTCCACTGCGATGCGGTTGATGCCGTGAATGTCCGCCGCTTCGATCAGCGCTTCGACCACGGTTCGATCGGTCGAGGTGGTACGGAATACGAGGTTCGACATGATCTCGTAGAGCGCCGCACCCGCCGCCTGACGCCGGTGCTTGCCGCGCAAGCTTGGATCGACGGACAGCTTGACCGGGTCGAGGATGGTCACTTTGACTTTCGGGAACCAGCGCCGCCGTACCTGCCCGGCCGACAGCCGGCTGAAAGGCGTCGCTTCAAGTCCTTCCAAACGCACCGGCACGACAAATGCTCCGGACTTGTCCGCGATCAACCCGGCGCCGTCGTAGACCTTCATCAGGCTTCCGGTGACGGTGATGCGTCCTTCCGGAAAAATGATCAGAGGCTCGCCGCCTTTCACTGCATTGATCAGCGTGCGGGTCGCCATCGGCTTGGTCGGGTCGAGCGGCATGGCGCGGGTCAGCCCCAGGAACGGGCGCACCCACCAGCGCTTGGCAATTCCGGCGTCGATGGCGAAGACCGGATCGCGGCCAAGCAGCGAAAGCGCCAATGGGGCGTCAAGGAAACTCGTATGGTTGAGCGCGATGATCGGGTTGGTGCCGGCCTTGAGAAGATTCTCGGCACCCACGATTTCGACACGATAGAAGGCGCGAAACACAATGGAGAGAAAATCGCTGAATGCGCTCGCCGGCATAGTGCGGGCGATGGCGACAGTGACCACAAGCGTTGCACAGCCCATGAGCACGAAGAGCGTCGGCGCGCTCAATTGGAATACCGATTGAAGCGCTGCAACGAGCAGCGTGCTGCCGACCATGAATGCAGCGTTGAGCACGTTGATGGCGGCGATCACGCGCGCGCGGCGATCAGCGCCAGCCCAGGATTGAACCGCAGCGAATACCGGCACGATGTAGAGGCCGGCCGCGATGGCTAGTCCGGCAAGACCAATGGCGACGCGAAAGCCGATGGCGGAGGAAAATACGTCGCGGATGCCGAGAGAGGCAGCGGAGGGCGATGTGCCGTAAGTTGCCCAGCCGAGATCGAGCGCAAACACGGCAAGCAGTACGGCACCGATGGGCGTTGGCAGCAACACGATGCGCCCGCTCGCGAGCCAGGCCGCAAGCCCCGATCCGATCGCGACTGCAATCGAAACAATCGCCTGATACAAAGCGATGACTTCCTCGCTGCCGCCCAAGGTCGTTTTCACGAGCGGCGGAACCAGGACGATGATCACGGTGCCGACAAGCCAGAACCAGCTTGTGACGAGCGCGCCCCACCACAAGCGCTTGTCGTCGCGCAGATGCCAGATCAGCCCTAGGGTCGAGGTGAAAATATTGCGCGAGATCTTCAGTTCTGGCGCTGCTTCTCCGGTGCGGGGAATGAGCAGGCTCGCGATCCAGCACGCCGTCGAGCATACGATCATCAGACCGGCAAATGAGGCCGGATCGCCCCCGCCTTTGGCGGCGAGCGTGCCAACGATCATGCCAAACAATATTGCCATGAAGGTGGCGCCTTCCACCAAGGCGTTGCCGGCGGGCAATTCGGAACGCGCGAGATGATCAGGCAAAATTCCATATTTGATCGGCCCGAACAGCGCACCAAGGACGCCGAACAAAAACAGCGCGACGAACAGCACCGGAATCAATTGGAACGTGAAACCGGCAACGGCGATCATCGCGACGCCGATTTCCACGAGCTTGATGCGTTGCGCCACAAGAGCCTTGTCGTAGCGGTCGGCAATTTCGCCGCCGAGCGCCGACAGAAAGAAATACGGAGCGATGAAGATGGCTGCTGCAAAGGTCGTTAGCGACTCACCGGTGCTGCCCTCGATATGAAACAGGATGAGGAATGACAGCGCGGTCTTGAAAAAATTGTCGCCGAACGCCGCGAAGAACTGGCACCAGAACAGCGGCGCGAAACGGCGGGATAATAAGAGAGGCTTCGATTTGTCCATTGGACTAGATCAAGTCCGCACTTGGTCTGCGCATGGTCCGTAGCTGGGCTGAATGTGGACGCTGGCTGGAATAGTAACAAGTCCTCAAGGACGCCTAAAGGGCCGCACCTTTTGCCTCAATTAAGTCAGTTTCCTTTAAGTCAATTTTCTTGGAATGCCTCTTCGCGTTTGCTGCGGATCGCGGGTAGCGCGACAATAATCAGCAATAAAACTGTCGCAATCAATAATCCCAAGCTGATCGGCCGCTGAATAAAGATCATTGGATCTCCGCTGGCGATGCGCATGGCGCGGCGGAGGTTTTCCTCCATGAGCGGACCGAGAATAAAGCCGAGCAGCATGGGCGCCGGTTCGCACTCGAGCTTGATGAAAACATACCCGAGCACGCCGAACAGGGCCGTGAGCATGATCTCGAAGGCGCTGTTGTTCACCGTGTAAACGCCGATCGCGCAAAACAGGAGAATGGCGAGGTTGAGCAGCCGGTATGGCACCTTGAGCAGTTGCACCCACATGCCGATGAGCGGCAGGTTTATGACGACCAGCATGAGGTTGCCGATCCACATGCTGGCGACCATGCCCCAGAACAAATCAGGACGCTCGGTCATGACCTGCGGGCCGGGCTGGATACCGTGGATGGTGAGCGCACCGATCATCAACGCCATCACCGCGTTGCCGGGAATGCCGAGCGTGAGCATCGGAATGAAAGACGTCTGCGCGCCGGCGTTGTTGGCGGATTCCGGGCCGGCGACGCCTTCGATGGCGCCGTGACCGAAACGCGAGGGATCGCGCGCGACCTTTTTCTCCAGCACATAGGACGCAAACGAACTGAGCGTCGCACCACCGCCGGGCAATACGCCGAGCATCGAGCCGAGCGCCGTGCCGCGCAGGACCGCGGGCCAGGCTTGATGAAAATCCTGCATCGTGGGCCACAGCCGGGTGATCTTCTCCTGCACGATGGTGCGGTGCTGCTGCGGCGACATCAGGTTGGAAATGATCTCGCCCAGTCCGAATACGCCGACGGCGAGCGGCACGAAACCGATTCCATCGGACAGAATGATGATGTCGAAGGTGAAGCGCTGAGCGCCGGTATTGCCGTCGGTGCCAACGAGGCCAAGCAGCAACCCGAGCACCACCATGGCAATCGCCTTGATGACCGAGCCATGCGCCAGCACGACCGCGG
>JACXTT010012227.1_pt1 | contig 11400 bp, 13 predicted proteins | sample 9270951 | NCBI WGS metagenome assembly JACXTT01 (sample SAMN15532306, study PRJNA645909) | rock metagenome | isolation source: weathered quartz diorite | place: Puerto Rico | collected 2017-06-21 | reverse complement strand
GCACTTCCTCCCGGGCCGTCTCGGGCGCGAGCCCGTGCACCTCGGCGTAGCGCCGCGGCACGTGCTCGAGCCAGAAGTGGTTGTCGTAATGCAGGTCGAGCAGCGTGCCGTCGAGGTCGAGCAGCAGGGTGTCGAGACGGTTCCAGGCGATCATGGAAGCGGACAACGCGGAATAAGGATGGATCAGCGGCCGTGCAGCCAGGCGTCGGCCGCGGCGGCATCTTCGAAGTGCCGGATCTCGGCGTCGGTAAACGCCGACGGCAGCCAACCGAGCCAGGTCGCCCACATGCCGCCGGTGACCACGGCAATGCGCCGGAAGTCATGCGCGTGGGCGCGGGTGAAGCGGATGTCCTCCCACATGACGTCCACGGTGTAACCCGACATCTTCGTCAGGTTCAGCAGCAGCTTGAGCTTGGGCGCGCTCCGAAGCTCGTTGTTGACCGCGGTTTCGAATTCGCGGAAATCCGCGAGCGAAAGCTCGGCATAGACCGACACCTTGAGCAGGTCCTGTTCTTCCTCGATGACGATCATGCGGGCGGGTCTCGCGACGTGGAAATTCCTTCGGCGCAAGCATATACCCGATTCCCCGCGGAGGAAATTCCCGGTTTTTGTTTCCCGGCAAAAAAAGGATTACCCTTGCCATGAACCTGCCGCCATGAGCCGAAAGCCCGTCATTACCGACACCGAAACCATCGCCCGCACGCGCCTGTTCCGCGTCGAGCGGGTCGGGCTGCGTTTCGCCAACGGGCGCGAGGTGAGCTACGAGCGTCTGCGCAGCTCCCCGGCCGGCGCGGTGATGGTGGTGCCGATGCTCGACGACAACACGGTGCTGCTGATCCGCGAATACGCCGCCGGCGTGGAACGCTATGAACTGGCCCTGCCCAAGGGGCGCGTCGAGGAGGGCGAGTCGGTCATCGAGGCGGCCAATCGCGAGATCATGGAGGAGATCGGCTACGGCGCGCGGCGCCTGACGCCGCTCAAGTCGGTGACGCTCGCGCCCGGTTATTTCAGCCACGCCACGCACCTGGTGCTGGCGCAGGACCTGTACCCCGAGCGCCTCGAAGGCGACGAGCCGGAGGCGATCGAAGTCGTGCCGTGGTCGCTGGACCGCCTGACCGAACTGTGCGCGCTGGAGGACTGCACCGAGGCACGCTCCATCGCCGGGCTGTTCCTGGTGCGCGACCGGCTCGCGGCCGGACGCTGACGTCATGGCCGATTTCAATCCCTGCGATCATCTGGAACCGGTGTGCGCGATCGCGCGCGAAGCCGGCCGGCGCATCCTTGACGTGTACGAACGCGAGTTCAAGGTCGAGCAGAAGGAAGACCGCTCGCCGCTGACCGAAGCCGATCGCGCCGCGCATGAGATCATTGCCGCGCGGCTTCAGGCGCTGGCGCCGGATATCCCGGTGCTGTCGGAGGAATCGGCCAAGATCGATTACGCCGCACGCGCCGGCTGGCAGCGTTTCTGGCTCGTGGACCCGCTCGACGGCACCAAGGAATTCATCAACCGCAACGGCGAGTTCACCGTGAATATCGCTCTGATCGAGGGCGGTCGGCCGGTGCTGGGCGTCGTGTACGTGCCGGCGCCGGCGCTCACCTATTTCGCCTGTGCCGGGCAGGGGGCGTACAAGCAGAAAGGCGGGTGCGAGTTGCAACCGGTGCGCGTGCGCCGTTTCAGCGGCGGCAAGCCGATCGTGGTCGCGAGCCGCTCACACGCCGGCCCGGAAACCGAGGCGTTTCTCCGGAGTCTCGGCGAACACGACGTGGTCAGCATGGGCAGCGCGCTCAAGCTCTGTCTGGTGGCGGAAGGCGCGGCCGACGTGTACCCGCGTCTCGGCCCGACGATGGAATGGGACACGGCGGCGGCGCAATGCGTGGTCGAAGCCGCCGGCGGGCGCGTGACCGATCTCCGGCGCCAGCCGCTGGTCTACAACAAGCCGTCGCTGCTGAATCCGTGGTTCCTGGTGAGCGCCGCCGGCGATTACGACTGGCACCGGCACCTTCCCGCCGCGTGAGTCCCGCGTCCGCCGCGCCAGCCACGCTTTATCTCTGTATCGATCAAGGCGGGCACGCGAGCCGCGCGCTGGTGTTCGATGGCCGCGGTGCCCTGCACGCCAGCTCGCTGCGCGAAGTCGGCGTACGGGTATCGCAACCGGCCCGGGTGGAGCAGGACCCGGAAGAGCTGGTCGCTTCGCTTCAGGATTCGATCGTGGAAGCGGTCACGTCTCTCGGCAGTCGCGCCGATCAAATCGTCAGCACCGGAATCGCCACGCAGCGCTCGAGCATCGTCTGCTGGAACCGGCGCACGGGTGCGGCGCTGTCACCCGTCATCAGCTGGCAGGACCGGCGCGCGCACGAGTGGCTCGCGTCATTTGCGTCGCAACGGGAAGAGATCCATCGGCGCACGGGGCTGATGTTATCGGCGCATTACGGCGCTTCCAAAATGCGCTGGTGCCTCGATCATCTGCCGGCGGCAACGACGGCCCGGCGCGAAGGATGCCTCGCCATGGGGCCGCTCGCCAGTTTTCTGCTGTTCCGGCTGCTCGCGGAAAAACCGCTGTTCGCCGATCCCGCCAACGCTTCGCGCACGCTGCTGTGGAATATCCGCACCCTCGATTGGGACCCGTGGCTGCTCGAGCAGTTTGGTGTCCCCAGGGAACCGCTGCCGCGCTGTGTGTCCACGCGTCATCCCTTCGGCGCCCTGAACGTGAAAGGACGTCGCATTCCATTGATCGTTGCCACCGGCGACCAGTCCGCGGCGCTGTTTTCGCTCGGCGTCCCGCAACCGGAGGCCGCTTATGTCAACATGGGCACCGGCGCATTCATCCAGCGCAGCTTCAACCAGGCGCCGGAGGCCGCCGGTCTTCTGACCGGCATGGTTTACCGCGATGCGGAACGTGCCGTTTTTGTGCTCGAGGGTACCGTCAACGGCGCCGGCGCCGCGCTTGAATGGGCGGAACGGGAATGGGGACTGGAAAACATCGAAGCGCGCTTGCCGGAGTGGCTGTCACGCCAAGGCGATATTCCGCTTTTTCTCAACGGCGTCGGCGGCCTGGGCGCGCCGTACTGGGCGGCGGAGTTCGCCTCGCGCCTGGTCGGCGAGAGCGAGCCGTGGCAGAAAGCGGTGGCGGTGGCGGACTCCATCGTGTTTTTGCTGCAGGCGAATTTCGAGATCATGCAAAAATTTCCGCCGGTTCTGACGCGCATCGTTGCCACCGGAGGATTGGCGAGGCTCGATGGGCTATGCCAGCGGCTGGCGGATCTGAGCGGTCTGCCGGTGTACCGGCCGGCGGAGCAAGAAGCGACGGCACGGGGCATGGCGTATTTGCTGGCCGGATTTCCCGAGGAATGGCCTGAAGACAAGCTGGGCGCAAACTTTATGCCGGAACAGAATCGCCAGCTTGTGCAGCGTTATAACCGCTGGCGCGCTGAAATGAACAAGGCGCTTGACCGCTGACTTCGCGGCGATGACGTCTAATTGCTGTCTTCCGCCAGGAGCCGGTCTTTGGGCCCCGGCGCCGGGCTGTAGACGACCAGCGCCGCGGCCGGTTCCAGCCCGCGGTTGAGGTAGGCATGGATCGTGCCGCGCTCGATGTGAATGACGTCGCCGACCTTGACGGGGCGCGTCTCCTTGCCGATGCGCATGTCCCCTGTGCCACGCAGCAGGAACACGGTGATGTCGCTGTCGACGTGCCGGTGCAGCGGCTCGCGGTTTCGCACCTGCACGAGGACGTTCGACGAGCGCGCGTTGCGGGACAGCTCGACGACCTTGATGTTTTCCCCGTCGCCGGGTTTGTGCTCCGCCAGCAACCGTTCGATGTCCGTCGCGTTATATTGGCCGGATATTTTTTTGTCCGGGCCGAGCCATTCGGCGGCGGTCACGACGAGCGTCATGGAGCACAACAGCAGTCCTGATGCCAGCGACAAAAGAATTTTCATCGATGCCTCCTTGTGCGACGATTCGTTTATCCCGGAACGAGGTCGGCGAATACAAATCCGTCGCGTTCCACCACTTCACCGGTTTGCACGGCGATGGGCCGGCGGAACATCGGCCCGGCGCAGCAGAAGCTGTGAAACTCGCCGTTCTCACCGCAGGGGTCTATGCCGGACGGCAGTTCGTCGAGCAGCGTATCGTCAAACGTGCGTCCGGCAAATTCACGCGCCAGGTGGCGGGGGTCCACGCAACTCAATTTCGCGCGCAGCCCGGCGCGCACCATCTCGCGGGCGAGTTCCGACGTTCCGCGGCCCCAGAGCGGGAACACCGGCGCGATGCCGGTGTCGGCGAGCTGTTTTTCACGATAGGCGCGAACGTCCTGGAGAAACAGATCGCCGAAGGCCATGTGCGTGATGCCGGCCGCCGTCGCGCGCCCGATCAGCGCGCGCATGCGTTTTTCGTATTCCGCGTTGGGGCAGGGATGCGGCAGCGGCACGCGCCACAGCAGGACACCGGCGGCATCGGTCTGTGCCGCGAGCAGTTCTTCGCGCACGCCGTGCATCGCCACGCGCGAAAAATTTTCGTTGACGGTGGTGACGAGGCCGACGACGTCGTAGCGATCCTGCGCACGCAGGACGTGCAGCGTCCAGGCGCTGTCCTTGCCGCTCGACCACGACAGCAGCAGCTTCGGCCTGTTCACGGCTTTTCCTCCGGCCGTTCGAAGCTGAGCGAGGCCCAGATGCTTTCCCATTGCGCGTCGGTGCCGCGCGGCGCCGGAATCATGTGCACCGCGGTCACGAGCCAGATGCCCGGCCGCGGGAACGTGAACGCGACGCGCCCGTCGCGACCGGTGCGCGCCCGGAGCTTGTCGAGCGGCGCGGCCTTGTTGAAGGCGACCACCAGCGCGCCCGCGAGCGGCCGGTTTTCATACAGCAGGCGGAAGGGTATCGGCCCCGGGCCGGCGGACGGACTTTTTTCTGCGATCAGCTCTATGCGAAAACCCAGCACCCGGTCCGCCGGCGTCGCGGTGCCGCCGCTCACAAGCAGCGCCTTGGCGCAGCGATAATAATTTTCCGTGATTTTCCCCGGTGACGCTTGGTCCTGTTTCAGCAGCGCCAGGTTCCGCTCCAATCCTTCCTTGATCAGGTATTTTTCGAACTCCTCCGCGCTGTCGAAACTGACCGAGAACCGTGCGCTGCGGTAGCCGATGACGTTCAGGCCCGCCGCCGCCGAGAGCGTGCCGGCCGGGTCGTCGCCCGGCAACCCGGCGACAGGCTGTTCCCCCTGCGCCGAGACGTGGACATAGCGTTCGAACCATTCCGGAATATACGGCACCGGCTCGCCCTGGAAGTCCATGCCCACGTACAAATGCACGGGAACTTTCTGCCCGGGCGCCGGACGGAAACTCCCGGGTTCGATCCAGAAATCGTGAGCGCGGACCGTCGTGACCAGGAAAGCAGCACAGAACAGCGCCGCGAGCCGGCACTCAATTTTTGCAGTAGACTGACGCGGTTTTCGGGAGAGCATGGCGGTGTCGACTGGTCTGCAGCGGAAGCCGAGACGGTGCAAGCATAACACAGCCTGTTTGAACGTCCTCCACGCGGGATCCGTTTGCGTTGCGCCATGATGAAACACCGATTCCGGATTCTCCTGTTCGCGCTGACGGCGCTGGGTTGGCCGTTCGCGTCGACAGCGCACGAAATCCGCCCCGCGATCGTGACGGTGACGTTCAAGGCCGACGGTCGCTATCAGGTCGACATCTCCGCCAACATGGAGGCGGTGCTCGCCGGCGTCAGCCCGAAGCATGCCGATACCAACGAATCGCCGAATGCGCGCACTTATAATCAGCTGCGCGCGCTGCCTGCGGCGCAACTGAAGGCACGCCTCCGGGATTTCTCCGCCACTTATCTCGGCGGCATCACGATCGAATTCGACGGCGTACACGCGAGCCCGGCGCTCGAATCGGTCGGGGTTCCGGACGTGGGCGACCTGCAGCGCGCGCGACTGAGCACGCTGCATCTCACCGGTGCGGTTCCCGCCGGCGCGCGCGAGTTCCGCTGGACCTACGCGCCGGAGTTCGGCTCCAGCGTGCTGCGTCTGCAAAGGGAGGGGCGCGCGGGAATCACGGCGTCCTGGCTCAAGGAGGGAACCCGGAGCGAGCCGTATCCGCTCACCGGGGAAACCAGGACCGTTTCCCGCGCCGCGGTGGTGCAGCAGTACACCCTGCTCGGATTCACGCATATCCTGCCGAAAGGGCTGGATCATATCCTGTTCGTGCTCGGCCTGTTCCTGCTCAGCGCGAAATGGAAGCCGCTGCTGATCCAGGTCACGTCGTTCACGGTGGCGCACACCATCACGCTCGGTCTTTCCATCTACGGGATCATTTCGCTGTCGCCGGCGATCGTGGAGCCGCTGATCTCCGCCTCCATCGTGTACGTGGCGATCGAGAACATGGTCACGTCGGAACTGAAACCGTGGCGCGCATTCGTGGTGTTCGGTTTCGGGCTGTTGCACGGCATGGGCTTCGCCGGCGTGCTCGCTGAGGTCGGTTTGCCGCGCTCGGAATTTCTGACCGCCCTGCTGACGTTCAACCTCGGCGTGGAGCTGGGCCAGCTGAGCGTGATCACGCTGGCATATCTCTTGGTCGGCCTGTGGTGGATGCACAGGCGCTGGTATCACGCGCGCGTCGTGCGCCCGCTTTCGAGCGTGATCGCGGCAGTCGGGTTCTACTGGACGATGCAGCGGATTTTCGGCTGAGCGCCGGACTAACCGGTATGCCGTTGCCAGGATGAAGACGGCGAGAGGTCGTAGCCGTTATGGCGCCGCGCTCCGGCCACGCGCCGCTCCAGGCCTCGCCAGGATTGGCGTTTGGTGCGCCGTTCCGGACGCGCGCGGTAAACGCATTCGCGTACCGCCAGGCGGCTGCCCTTAAGCGCGGATTTGTCCAGGCTGAGGATGGCCTGGTGCGCGGCCGATTCCGGCACCAGATACACATGGCCGTAACCGAGCGGCAGGCCGGAGGCGGTGTCGCGCATGACGATGGCGTTGATGATCGTGCCGTAACCGCTGAACAACTGACGCAGATCTTCCGCCGAAACGGTTGCCGGAAGATTGCCCACGAAAATATTCATCGCCGCCCTTGGGAGAGCCTGAAGGCCCGTTGTTTTTTGCGCCATTTTCTGCAAGCGCTGAAGCAGTGACAAGCGCGCTTTTCACGCATGGAAAAATGACTTATGCACCAAGGGGTTTGGAAACATTGTCGATGCAGTTTCCCGGCCGGAAAAGACGGATTTCAGCGATGAATGCGCGATCGACCGATGCTTACGGTGCCAGCCGGAGGGACGAGGTGTCGGCGCGCGGCGTGCGTTCGGGAAGCGATTTTTGGAGCAGGCGCATCACCTTGGCCGCGGTGGCGCGGTAGCCGGTGAGTTTGCCGCCGTAGACGGTCACGAGTCGCGCGCGTTCGCGGTTGTCCGGATGCAGGATGGTTTCGCGCGAGCGACGGAACGCCGGTCCGGCGCCATGCGGCAGCACACGCAATCCGGCGAAGCTGTCGAGCAACGGGGCGCGCTGCTCCGGGAAATAGTGCCGGAGCGTTTCCTGCAGATAAGCGATTTCCCGTGGCAGCGCATGCACCGCCGCGGGATCGCCGTCATAAGGAGTCTCCGTCGTGCCGACCAGGGTGTGTTCCTTCCACGGCATGACGAACACTGCGCGTCCGTCCTGCGGCGCTTCGACGTAATAAACGCCTTGCCGGGTCTGGGCGCCGACGATGACATGCGCGCCCTGCACCAGATCCACCGGCAACGGCGGCGGGCGCGGTGTGACGCGTTCCAGCACCGTGTTGGCCCAGGGGCCGGCAGCGTTCACCAGGGCGCGTGCGCGGCAGACGCGTTCTTCCCCGCTTTCGAGAAAATGCACCACGAAAACGTCGCCGGTCCGTCTGGCCGAAAGAAAGTTCGCCGGGCAGCGCAGCTCGGCGCCGAGATCCTGCGCCGAGCGCATCACCGCCTGCGTCAGCAGGGCGTCGTCGGTCTGCGCGTCCTCGTAACGGAACACCGCGCGCAGCCCGCGTGTGTCGAGGCCGTCGAGCCCGCCCCAGTGCGCGCGCGGCAGGGTGGCGAAGCGCGCCTGGCGCGAAAGGCCGCCGAGCACGGCATAGAGGCCGAGTCCGGCGCGGATCATCCACGGCGGGCGACGGCTGTTGCGGTAAACGGGAATATAAAACGGAACCCGGTGCACCAGCTCCGGCGCGACGCGCAGGAGGATTTCACGCTCACGCAGCGACTCGCGCACCAGTCCGAACCGGGCGCTTTCGAGATAGCGCAAGCCGCCGTGGATGAGCTTGCTCGAGCGGCTGGAGGTGCCGCCCGCGAGCGCCGTGCGTTCGATCAGCAACGTCGAACAACCCGCGGCTGCGGCGGCCTGCGCCACGCCGGTGCCGTGGATGCCGCCGCCGATGACCACGACGTCGTAATCCTCCGCCGCCATCAGCGGGCGTCCGGAAGACGCGCCAGCGCCTGGAGCATTTCGCCGACGGCGAAGGTTTCGATGAAATCCACGCCACGCGCCGCCAGGTCCAGCGCCGTGCGCGGTTCCGCCACCTCGAAGATCACGAGCTTCATGCCCGGGGCCCGCAGCTCCCCGTGGCGCGGCAGACCGTCGACGTCGCAGAACAGAAACTGCGGCTGGATGGCGGCGATGATCTCCTGCCGCTGTTCATCCCACCGATCGATGACCACGCCGATCCGCCGCCAACCGTCGCGGCGCGCGGTGAGCAGGGCTTCCAGGGCGTAGGAGATCAGCACGCACTGCCTGAGCACCGGCTTGAGCGCGCGGCGCACCAGGTTCAGCATCGTCTCGACGCCGAAACGCTCGAGACTCGATGTTTTGAGTTCGATGAAGGCGGTGACGTCCGGGTGGCGCTGCAGGAAATGCCCGAGTTCGGCCAGACGGGTGACGTGCACGTCGTTGAAACGGTCGCCGAATTTCTTCCGCTCCGCGACGCGAAATGTCCACAGCTCATCGTAGGGATAATCGTGGATTTTGCCGTCCGCGTCGCAGAGGCGCCGCAGGTTGTCATCGTGAAACAGCACCGGCACGCGGTCGCGGGAGATCTGCACGTCCACCTCGATGAACCGCGCACCGGCGGCCACGGCGGCCTCGATGCCGATCAGGGTGTTCTCCGGGTAATGCCGGGGATAGCCCCGGTGTCCCACCAGTTGCGGGATGATCATGGAGCAACTTTAGCACCCGGACGGGCCGGGTCCGATAGCGTCGCCGTGCCCGGACGGCGTCGGCTTGCGGGGGTTCGGATATCGACTAAGTTACAAGGAGACGCCCGGACCGCGGCAAAAGTCGGACAACGGTTCGAGGCGATGAAGACCATGTTATTTGAAAATGCCGGACCACACCTTGCAGGGAGCCACCATGAATAGAAGATTTCTCGTGACAGTCGTTGTATCGACGCTGACCGTTTGCGCCACGTCCTGTTTCGCCGCCACTGCCGATGACTGGGGCATCAATCTCAAGGCGGCGTCGCTGGGTGCCGGCGTCGAGTTGTCGAAATCCCTGGGTGAAAAATTCAGCGTGGGGCTCGGCTTCAATTCCTACCATTACAAAACCACCGACAGCGCCAGCGGCATCGATTACGACTTCAAGTACGAACTCCAGTCGGCGGGTTTGCTGGCCAACTACCATCCGTTTGCCGGCGCGTTTCGTTTTACCGGCGGGGTGCTGTACAACAACAATGAATTGAAGCTGACCGGCAAGCCTTCCGCCGGCTCGACCTATACCATCAACGGTAATACCTACACCGCGTCGCAAGTGGGCACGCTGACCGGCAAGCTCATGTTCAACAAGACCGCGCCGTATCTGGGTCTCGGCTGGGGCAATCGTCCGGGCAGCAAATTCGGTCTGTCCGCCGATCTCGGCGTGCTCTACCAGGGTTCGCCGAAACTGACGCTGACCGCGACCGGTGCGGCCGCGGGACTGACGTCGGATCTGGAGCAGGAACGCAAGAAGGCCGAGTCGGACCTGAGTAATTTCAAATGGTACCCGGTATTGTCGCTCGGCCTGTATTTCCGTTTTTGAATTTCAGGCAAACCGTCAGGGCGCGCGGCTGAGCCGCGCGCTTTTTTGCTCGCTACATCCCTGTGGCTCGCCGCTTCGCGGCCAGCGTCGCCAGACCCCGCTGTCCAAGTTGTGTCCTTTGCTCCGTAAGCGGCGCATCCCTGCACCACTCCTCGCTCCCGGCGAATTTGTGCCTCCCCAACAGCGTCGTTCCCCGATCTGATTTAGAATGACCTCGACACCCACGCGGTCGACGAGGTCATGACATCCACGCACGGTCACGGTTCGAGAATTCGTATCGGCATCAGCAGTTGCCTGTTGGGCCAGAAGGTGCGTTATGACGGCAATCACCAGCACGACAGTTTTCTTACCGGTACGCTGGGCCGGTTCTTCGAATGGGTTCCCGTTTGTCCGGAAGTCGCCATCGGGCTCGGCGTCCCGCGTCCGCCGATACGATTGACGGGGTCGCCGGCGGCGCCGCGCGCCGTCGGCGTGAAGGATGCGTCAATCGACGTGACCGACAAGCTCGCTGCCTACGGCCGAAAACAGGCGCGCGCGCTCGATGGCATCAGCGGCTACGTCTTCAAGAGCAAGTCGCCGAGTTGCGGCATGGAACGCGTCAAGGTTTATCAACATGCCGGCGCGCCGGCGGCGCGCGGCCGCGGGATTTATGCTGACGCCTTTCTCGCCGCGCAACCGTGGCTGCCGGCGGAAGAGGAAGGCCGGCTCGGTAATCCGCTGCTGCGGGAAAATTTCATCGAGCGCGTGTTCGTTTACCGGCGCTGGCAGGAACTTCTCGCCCGCGGCCTGACCGCGGGGCGCCTGGGGGAGTTTCATGCCCGGCACAAGCTCGCGCTCATGGCGCATGACGTCGAGGCTTGCCGTGCGCTCGGCCGGTGGGTGGCCCAGGCCAGGAGCCGCCATCTGACGACGCTGGCGCAGGATTATATTTCCCGGCTGATGGAGGCGCTGAAGCGGCCGTCGACGCCGGCGCGGCATGCCAACGTGCTCATGCACCTCATGGGCTATCTGAAAAACAATCTGGACGCGGCGGACAAGGCCGAACTGCTGGAACTGATTCACGCCTACCGGCGCGGCGAAACGCTGCGGGTCGCGCCGTTGACGCTGCTGCTGCATCACTTCCGGCTCCAGCCCGATGTCTACATTGCCGGACAGACCTACCTGCATCCCGACCCGCGCGAGCTCTTGCTGCGCGGCGGTCTCTAGCACCGCCGGCGTGCATTCCGACAACCTTCATCGCGGGGCACTGCTGATGATCGCGTCCGGCCTGCTGTTCTCCACCATGGGGGCGCTGATCAAGCACCTTTCGACGCAACTGCCGAACGAGATGGTGGTGTTCTTCCGCAGCGCCATGGGTCTGCTGGTGCTCATGC
>JACXTT010012226.1_pt1 | contig 11400 bp, 6 predicted proteins | sample 9270951 | NCBI WGS metagenome assembly JACXTT01 (sample SAMN15532306, study PRJNA645909) | rock metagenome | isolation source: weathered quartz diorite | place: Puerto Rico | collected 2017-06-21 | reverse complement strand
GGGAACTCGCGGCCGACGACGGCGCGGTCTCGAGCCTGCGCGACGGGGTCGATCTGGCCGCCGCTCTGATCAAGCTCTCGCGCTTGATTCCGGTCAGGCACGCCCCCGCTTTCACTATGGCACTCATGAGTGGCTCAGGATCGGTCAGCGGCCGCGTGGAACGTCTGCTGACGTGGAAGGATATGAAACCTCAAGTTCCAACACGCTGGCACTACGCTGTTCCGCCCGTGCTCGCGGCGGTCTTGTGCTCTGCCGCCGTCTATGGCCCCGCCCTCGCCCAGACTCACAGAATTACGGAGTGGTTGGTCCGCTAATCCGCCCTAGCGCCCGCTTTGGTTCCCTCCTCTACTATCTATGGTAGTAATTGCTCCCTCCAACTAGCCTCCGTACTTGGGCTGCCTCGCCGCACAGACCCTGCGCACGACGAACAATGACCGCGGCAATCCCCACTTCTGCCTGGACGATCTTGTTTATGACCACTGAATTCTCACTCGCAGCGCTGCGCACGTGGCACGGCCGTTGCTGCAACCTCCTGATGGTTGTCCTTTCACTGGCCTTGATCGCATCCGCGCAGAATCCCAATGGAGCGTTGCGCGGCGAAGTCCAGGACCAGAGTGGTGCTCGCGTTTCGGGAGCGCAGGTTGTCATGACGTCTTCGGGGTATTCCGTGAGACGCAAGGCCACCGTCAACGAACGGGGAGAGTTCCGTATCGAAGGATTGCTCCCCGGCCCCTATCACGTCACCGTAACCGCGAAAGGCTTTGCCGAAGCTGCGGCTGACGTCGACGTCGTCGTCAGTTTTGTTCGGGACATTACCGTCACCCTGAAACCCGAGAGCGGGCGGGCGACGGTCCTCGTAGCCGGGCGGGCTTCTTCGATTACGACCGAGGCGATCGACACCGCGAGCGCAGTGCATCAGGGCGCAGTCATGGCTCAGGATCTGGAGACGATCCCGCTGGCGCACCGCAGCTTCGCCAACGTCGCCCTCATGGTTCCCGGCACCGAGCCGGTTGAACCGTCGGATCCTACCAAGGCGCGCATTACTGCAGTGTCGTTCGGAGGAAGCTCCGGGTTGAACGTGGACCTGTCGGTGGATGGCGGCGACAATTCCGACGATTACATCGGCGGCTTTCTGCAGAACTTCTCTCCGGATTTCATCCAGGAATTCGCGGTCCGCACCTCGCAGGAAGACGCCGACACCGGCCGAACCGTCGGCGGGTCCGTCGTGATCACCACCAAGCACGGCACTAACAATTGGCACGGCAACGGCGCTTTCTACGAGCGCGCCTCGGCCCTAACCGCGCGCTACCCGATTGACAATCCCGCGCCCGAGCCCAAGCAGCCCTTTTCGCGGCAGAATTACATCGCGACCATCGGCGGCCCTCTCAAGCGCGACAAGGTGTGGATGTTTGCCGGCCTCGAAGCGGTGCATGAGAACGCCAGCATCAGCTATAGTCCCGACAGCTTGACGCAGTTCAATGCGCTGGCGTCGCTGGCGCAGCAGGGATTGATTCCGGGCATCATCTCGATCGACGTGCCCAACAATGTCAGAGTTCCGTTCCGCGACTATATGGGCACGGTGCGATTCGACTACGCGCAGTCCCCGCGCTCGCAATGGTTTCTGCGCGGATCGCTCGACAACTACAGCACCAACAACGATCTGATCCAGCAGGCCACGTTGCCTTCCACCGGAGCGACTTCCGGTTCGAAATACGAAAACTTCGTGATCGGCAATCAGATGGCCTTCAGCCCCACCTGGCTCGGATCGTTCACCTTCGATGCCAGCTACCTGCACCACACTGAGGCACGCAATTCCAATCTCGGCTTCGCGCTCGCCTTTCCCTTCAGCGCCACGTTCCATACTATTTCCGGTTTTGAGACATTCGGCGACAACCAGTTCGCGACGCCCATCACGGCGTTTCCTGTACTACGGAAGCAGCAGAAGTACCAGTTCCGATACGACATCAGTCATTCCTCAGGCCCCCACACGATCAAGTTCGGCATTAACTTCATCCACGAGCCGGTATTGAGCGGAGCGCTGTCGGGAACGGCGGAAACCTTTCTTCAATACGCGAATAACCCTGATTTTTATGCGGCCAACTCCGATCAATTTTATTTCGACCTGAAATGTGTGAACCCGCCGGAGGATGTGTCATGCACCGCCTCTCCAGCTGGAGACGGCAGCTTCAACCAGAGCATCCGACGCCTCGGCTTGTACGCGCAAGATTCCTGGCGCGTGACCCCGCATCTGACTGTGAATTACGGGCTGCGCTACGACACGACATTCGGGCTTTTCCAGGGATCCGGCCGCGATCAGCTCCAGAACCCGGCATTTATCACCCTCAAGGCTTTGCAGATTCCTCTAATCAGCGGAGCACCGCACGACGACCACAAACAATTCGGGCCACGCTTGGGAATCGCCTACTCGCCCGGACGGAGCGAGAACACGGTCATCCGCGCTGGCATCGGCCTCTATTACAACGACCTGGCACAGAACGGATGGGTCCCCGCATTTCAAGCGGTGAACGCTCCGCTGCAAGGCGCTTGCACCGATCCGGTCCGTGGAACCGGCGATAACTCCGCTTGCCTGCCCGGTGGCAGTGCAGGCGGGCAAGGCGCGATTATTGATCCTCACTACCGAACGCCGTACGCTCTGCATGCGAGCGCCGGCATCCAGCAGGCCCTCAACGAGCACTGGACGCTGAGCGCCGACTGGACCCATGAGACCGGAGTCCACGCCTATCGCGGATACAGCTACGCGGGCGGCGCCGACTTACTTACTCCGCTGCTCGCCCCCGACGATCCGGCTCAGGCTGATGTCGTTCCCAACCTCGACGTGTACCGTTCCGACAACCGCTCCCGTTACGACGCAATGACCATCAAGCTGCAGGGGAACATGCATCGCGTCAACTTTACCGCGCACTACACCCTCGCGAGCGCGAAGACCTGGGGCTGCTTCATCGGCGAATTGTTCGATTACGTGAACGGAGTTTGCGACCCGAACAATGCGTTTGATCGCGGCGACTACGGCCCCTCGGGAGAAGATGTCCGCCACCGTTTCGTGCTGGCCGCAGTCGTCCATGCTCCGCTGGGCTTCGAGCTCTCGACGATGACGCAGATCGAAAGCGCGCGTCCTTTCACTCTCGGCAACGGCCCGAATCGCGCCATCATCAACGGTGTGAAGACGTCGCTCGATCAGTTCCGCGGAATGCCCTTCGCGCAAGTGGATTTGCGCGTGGCTCGTCCGTTCAAGGTGCGTGATCGCTGGGCGGTGATGCCGTTCGTGGAATTCCTTAATCTCTTCAACCGCAACAATCCAGCCAACAACTACGTAGCGGACGTTGCCGCCTTCGGCAATATCCCCGCAGACCAGATCCTGAACGGCAACATCACCGACTTCTGCGGCGATCCAACCTGTAATCCGGCAAATTTTGTTCCGATCACCAGCCTCAATCAGCTGAGGAAACCCGCCGGCGCGCTAGGAGATTTCTTCGGCCCGGGCACGACAGTGGGAATTCCATTCGCCGCGCAGTTCGGGGTTCGAGTGACGTTCTAGCAGCGTAGCAGCCTGTGATGCAATGGAGGTTCGTATCATAGGTTCGTATCAGCGGGTTCGTATCAGGGTATGCCTTCAGGCATACCGTAAGTCAGGAGTTATGAGAGCGCCTTTAGGCGCTGCGATGGACAGTCTGCACAGGGCTCACCCAGATCAAAGGCGACGGACAAAATGCCCGTCACACGCATCAGTCCCACTATTCGACTTGGGCGGGCTGGATCTCGTCCACGTCAATCCACCTGGTGGGGTAGTGTCCGGTGTAGCAGGCGGAGCAGTAGGTGGTAACTTCACCTTCGCCGCAAGCCTTCTTCATGCCTTCCAGCGACAGGTAAGCGAGCGAATCCGCGCCGATGTAGGCGCGGATTTCCTCAATCGACTTGTTCGCCGCAATCAAATGCTTCTTGGACGGCGTATCCACTCCATAAAAACACGGGGAGATGGTCGGCGGGCATGAAATCCGCATATGGACTTCCTTGGCCCCCGCATTGCGAATCAGGCGGACGATTTTCTTACTGGTGGTGCCGCGCACGATCGAGTCGTCAATCAAGGCAACGCGTTTCCCCTCGAGCAGGCTACGCACGGGGTTGAGCTTGAGCTTGACACCGAAGTCGCGCACCGATTGGCTCGGCTCGATGAACGTTCTTCCGATGTAGTGGTTGCGGATCAGGCCCAGGCGGAACGGAATGCCGCTTTCGGCGGAGTATCCCATCGCAGCCGTGTTGCCGGAGTCGGGAACTGGAACGACGATATCGGCATCCGCCGGCGCCTCGCGCGCCAGTTGCCGCCCCATCAGGTCGCGGCTCTGGTCTACCGAGCGGCCGAACACGACACTGTCGGGACGCGAAAAATAGACATGTTCAAAAATGCAGCTCGACTGGGCCGGCGACGGTGAGTAGAAGCGCGAGCTGATGCCCTCTGGTCCCACGATGACCAGTTCGCCCGGCTTGACGTCGCGTTCGTAACTCGCGCCCAACAGATCGAACGCGCAGGTTTCCGAAGCGAACACGATCGTGTCCTTCTTTTCTCCGGTGGACGCCGGGATGCGGCCCATGGCCAGGGGCCGGAACCCGCGCGGATCGCGCGCGGCAAAGACCCGGTCCCGGCTGATCATAACCAGTGAAAACGCGCCCTCCACGCGCCGGAGAGCATCCGCAATGGCATCGGGCAAAGTCTGCTCGCGCGAAAGCGCAATCAGGTGAACCAGAACCTCAGTATCGCTGTTGGTCTGGAAGATCGAGCCTTGCCCTTCCAGTTTCTGGCGGATCGCCTGCGCATTGACCAGGTTGCCGTTGTGGGCGATCGCGATTGCGCCCTTGTTCGATTGCACCAGGATGGGCTGCGCATTTAGCAAAGCCGAATCGCCCGCGGTGGAATATCGCGTATGGCCAATGGCAAGAATACCGCGCAGAGAAGTCAGTACTTCCTCGGTGAAAATGTCGGCCACCAGCCCCATCGACCGATGCACACGCAGGCGCTCGCCGTCGGAGGTCACCATGCCCGCCGACTCCTGTCCGCGGTGCTGGAGGGCGTGCAGCCCGAGATAGGCGAGCTTCTCCGCCTCCGGATGCGCGTGGATAGCGACAACCCCACACTCTTCTCGAAATTTATCGAAAGGTAGCATTGGCAATGAGCCTTTAGCCCTTAGCTCGAACAACTTGTTCAGTCCGCGGCAACTGTGGCCTGCTCCGTGCGCAGCGTCTTTTCCAGCGCGCTTTCGTAGGCTGCCCTCAGCTCCACAATCGGCGCTGAAATCAGCGGCTTGCCGTCCAGCGAAATCTCAACCCGGTCCGATCCCGTTTCGCCGAGCACATCCGCAAAAAGACCGTATTCAACTGCCACCTGTTGGATTCGCGGCAGGTTACCGGGGTCGCAAGACAGAACCACCCGGCTGGCGTCTTCTCCAAAGAGCAAGAACTCCGCGGGAAGCTCCCGGCTCGGCATATTCACCGCGAACCCCACGCCTTTGGGGAACGCGGATTCGGCCAGCGCTACCGCCAGCCCGCCGTCTGCACAGTCATGCGCGGACTCAACCAGTCCCACCTGAATCAAAGAAACCAGAGCCCGCTGCAGCGCAGCTTCCTTCTCAAGATTCAATTCCGGAGGATACCCCCAGACAGCGCCGAGGACTTCCTTGGCATACTCCGACGAGCCAAATTCCGACTCGGCATCCACCGCGTCCCCACTATCACTGGCGCGCAACAAGACGATCTTTCGCCCTGACTCGGCAAAGTGCATCTTCGCCGCTTTGTGCACGTCCTCAAGAATGCCGACAACTCCCAGTACCGGTGTTGGATAAATCCCCTCACCGAGCGTTTCGTTATAGAAACTGACATTGCCGCCCGTGATGGGGACTTCGAGCTCCTCGCACGCCTTGGTGATCCCGTCAATCACCTGCGAAAACTGCCACATAATGTGCGGCTTCTCGGGATTGCCGAAGTTCAGGCAATTCGTCGCGCCCACTGGTGTCGCGCCGGCACAGGCAACTTTGCGAGCCGCTTCCGCGACCGCATGCATCGCGCCCAACCGCGGATCGAGATAGCACCAGCGCCCATTGCCGTCGAGCGCCATCGCGAGTCCACGGTCGGAGCCTTTGATCCGAATGACACCGGCATCGCCCGCGCCCGGCGCTTCGACCGTATTGGTCTGAACCATGTGGTCATACTGCTGCCAGACCCAGCGCTTCGAGCAGATATTCGGGCTCGCCAGCAGTCGCTTGAAATTGGCAGTGAAGTCGCCGGATGTGTTTTCAAGAGCTGGTGTTCCGGAGGGCACGGCTTCAGCCGTGCCGCCAGCCTCCCCTAACGAGTCGGGCTTTAGCCCCTGAGGTTTGCCCGTACGCAACGATGTGAGCTTGATGTGCTCGGGCGTCTCCCGCGGAACCGGTGGCTCCCACCGTGCCAGCGGCCGCTTATACACCGGTGCGTCATCCGTCAAAGCAGCATTCGGAATCTCCGCGACGACCTGGCCGTGTTCCAGCACGCGCATTTTCGCATCGCGAGTGACGCGGCCAACTTCCACCGCGTCCAGTCCCCACTTCTCGAAGACACGGAAAACTTCTTCCTCTCTGCCCTTCTGCGCCACCAGCAGCATGCGCTCCTGCGATTCGCTGAGCATGATCTCGTAGGGAGTCATTCCGGTTTCGCGTTGCGGGACGCGATCCAACTCGATTTCGATCCCGGTGCCGCCGCGCGCTCCCATTTCACACGTTGAGCAGGTCAGTCCGGCCGCGCCCATGTCTTGAATGCCGACGATCGCTCCCGTCTGCATCGCTTCCAGGCACGCTTCCAGCAGCAACTTTTCCAAAAACGGATCGCCAACCTGCACGTTCGGCCGCTTGGCCTCCGACCCTTCGCTGAACTCCTCGCTCGCCATGGTGGCGCCGTGGATGCCGTCGCGCCCTGTCTTGGCGCCAACGTAAATCACCGGATTGCCCTCGCCCGCCGCCCGCGCATAAAAAATCTGGTCGCGCCGCACTAAGCCCAGCGCGAAAGCATTCACCAGCGGATTCCCCGAGTAGCAAGGCTCGAACTTCACCTCGCCACCCATGTTAGGAACGCCGAAGCAGTTCCCGTATGAGGCCACGCCAGCGACCACGCCTTCCATGACGGAATGGTTCTTGTGCAGCTCGGCCGTCGTAACCGTCTTACCTGCATCAATCGGCCCAAACCGCAGCGAATCCATCACCGCCACCGGCCGCGCCCCCATGGTGAAAATGTCGCGCAGAATCCCGCCGACGCCTGTAGCTGCTCCCTGAAACGGCTCAATGAACGACGGATGATTGTGCGACTCGATCTTGAACGCGCACGCCCAGCCATCACCGATGTCAATGATGCCGGCATTTTCGCCCGGCCCCTGCACCACCAGCTTGCTGCGCGTCGGCAAGCGCTCCAGGTGCACGCGTGACGACTTGTAAGAACAGTGCTCGCTCCACATCACGCTGAAAATGCCGAGTTCGGTGATCGTGGGCTCGCGTCCGCCAAGCAGTTCTTTGATTTTGTCATACTCGTCCGGAGTGAGGCCGTGCTCCCGTATCATCTCCGGCGTAAGGGCTGAGATCGCAGAGGTGGTCATCACGGGGAAACTCTATTGTCGCATTTTGCGCAACTTTTGACAGGGGAATCGAGAGACGCCGCTTACGGCGCATGTTCACGCTGTCTTCGCGGTCTTATTTGATTTCAGGGCAAACAGCGCGATCGCAGTCGCGCTCTTGTGGTCCGCACTCCAGGGTGGACCGAGAGACTTGCGCAGGGCATCCACTTTCTTCCTCAGCGCCTGCTCCGCGATGTCCCAGGCGATGCCCGCCCGCGCCCACACTTCGCGTTCGCGAGTAAGGACGACTGTCAGCCCGCAGCTCTCGCAAGCGGAGACGATGGCGTTCTGGAAAAGCGCGCCCTCGGCAGAGTGAATCAGAGGATGCGACCGAAGAATTACAGCTAGATCGCCCGGGACAACCGTGGAGCCGGAAAGAACGCCGCCGACATCAATCTTGACTCCGCGAGAACTCAATTCCTCCACCGCGTCTCTGACCGCAAGGCACGCGGCTTCCTGCGCCGCTTTCGTCCCGCGCCTCACAAGATCCGTAGCCTGCGCCAACGGCATCTCCGACGCCTCGTGATACACAAAGCGCCGGATTGAGCTATTCGGGGGCAACAATTCGATGCGTCGGCGAAGCAGCACTCGAATTTCACCGGGATGTCCGGCGACCACGACTAGCATAGCCCAGCCCGTGTGGAGCTTGAATCCAAGTGCCGCGCGCTCCGTCATCGCCAGAGTCTACTGTGCCCCACGCTGGCTGTGCAAAGCACTTCGAAGCTGGGCCACTATACTGTTTTCGCATGAAGTCCGTCATCGTCGGCACCGCCGGCCACATCGATCATGGGAAAACCTCGCTGGTAAAGGCCTTGACTGGCATCGATGCCGACCGCCTGGAGGAAGAAAAGCGCCGCGGCATCACGATTGACATCGGCTTTGCCCACCTCGAACTTTCTGCTCCCAGCGGCGATACCCTTCGCCTCGGCTTTGTCGACGTCCCCGGCCACGAGCGCTTCGTCCGCAACATGCTCGCCGGCGTGGGCGGGATCGACCTGGTGCTGCTCGTGATCGCCGCAGACGAAGGCATCAAGCCACAGACCCGCGAGCACTTCGACATCTGCCGCCTGCTCGCCGTGCGCCGCGGCATCACGGTGCTGACCAAATCTGACACCGTTGATGCCGATACTCTCGAAGTCGTTCGGCTGGAAGTGGAAGACTTTCTCCGCGGATCGTTTCTCGATCTGTCACACTCGCCGATCGTAGCCGTGAGCTCGCTGACGGGCGCTGGGCTTGGCCAGCTTCGCACGGCGCTGGCAAAAGCAGCGTCGGAAGTCTTGACCAAAGACTCGACCACGCTGGCGCGCCTGCCCATTGATCGCGTCTTCACCATGAAGGGCTTCGGCACCGTCGTGACCGGCACGCTGCTCTCAGGAACAATCTCGAAAGAAGAAGAGCTGGAAGTATTTCCGGCGGGCAAACGCCTGCGCGTTCGCGGAGTGCAGGTGCATGGAGCAGCGGCGGAGCAGGCCATCGCGGGACAGCGCACTGCATTGAATCTCGCCGGGGTCTCAACCGATGACCTGGCGCGCGGCATGATGCTTGCTACGCCGGACACTTTCCAGTCCACTTCACGACTCGACGTCTCGCTCTCGCTCCTCGCCTCTGCGAAGCCCCTGAAGGACCGCGGCCGCGTTCACTTCCACGCCTACACTATGGAGACCATCGCGGAAGTGCGCCTGTACGAAGCGAAACAGGTAGCGCCCGGCGCGAAGGCATACGCTCGGTTGAAACTGGCGGAGCCTACGCTGCTCTCGCCAGGAGACCGTTTCATCCTGCGCCAGTTCTCACCGGTCGTGACGATCGGTGGCGGAGTGGTGCTGGACGCGGCGCCGCCGCCGAAGATGAACCTTGTCCCGGATTTTCTGGGAGTACTGGAACTGGGTCTTCCCGGGAAGATCCTTGAGGCACGCGTCGCACGGAGAGGCCAGCATGGACTCCTCTTTTCTCAGGCAATCGCAGAAACGGGCTGGCGCCGGGACTTCATCTTGCAAGAGTTGGCAGGAGCTTTGCAGCAAGGAACCGTACTACGGATTGCGGAGACCCTGGTCAGCGCCTCGTCATTTACCGAACTTCTAGCGACGATTCCCGATCTCGTCGCCGAGTTTCACCGGAACAATCCGCTTGTGGCCGGAATCAGCAAGAAAGAGCTGCACGACAAGACGCGCGTGAGCACGGAGATCTTTGCCGCCGCTCTGGACACCGCGATTCGCGAAAAGAAGCTGGAAGTAGCAGGCGAACTCGTCCATCTCCGGGGCCGCGGTGTGGTCATGAAAGACGAAGAGGCTGAATCGAAAAAGACGATCGAGCAGGCCTTTGCCTCAGCGGGACTGAAAGTGCCGTCGTTGAAAGAAGTTCTAGCCAACCTGACAGTCGACAAGCTACGCGCTCAAAAGATCGTCACGTTGCTCCTGCGCGATAAAATCCTGGTCAAGATTTCCGACGATCTCGTATTTCATCACAGCGCGCTGGCAGAGCTTCGCCAGAAAATCGTTGCCCTCAAGAGCACGACGCCAAAGATCGACGTCGCACGCTTCAAGGACTTGACCGGAGTCAGCCGCAAATATGCGATCCCGTTGTTGGAGTATCTCGATCGCGAACGAGTGACGAGGCGCGTGGGAGCTGACCGAGTAATTCTTTGATTGCAAAAGTGAGATCCATGGGTTTACTTCCGCAATCTAACTTCTGACTTCTGCAATCGATTAAAGCTTTTCTTCCGGAAACTCCACCTCCAGCCCCAGCGGCCCTGTCACACGATTCGTAAGATTCGCCAGCCCGGTCAGCATGTGCAGATCCACGATCTGCTCATCGGAAAAGTGTTTCTTCAATTCGACAAAATCGGCATCGCTGGCAGCGTCCGGCGTACGCGTTAGCTTCTCGGCGTAGCGCAACGCAAGCTGCTCCGCCTCGCTGAAGCCAGAGTAGTTTCCATCCTTCAAAGCCTTCATCTGGTCCGGCGTCAACCCGGCCCGCCTCGCTCCCACGATGTGATGCTGCGTGCAGTAACGGCATCCATTAATCAGCGACGTGCGCAGATACACGGCCTCGTAAAGCTTGCGGTCCAACGACCGTCCTACGTTGGCGTAGAAGCCAGGAAAGTTGCTCAGCATCCCCGGCCGATGCGCGAGCGCCTTGTTCAGGTTATTGGGCTTGCCCTTGAACTTGGTTTCGTAGATCTCTTTGACTTCCGGTGAAGCTTGCTCTGGCTCTATCAGGCTGACATGGGCCATGGGCCCTCCGTTTCAAATGCCCCACTATAATAAGCGCTGGTGTCTTAAGCCTTCACCAGCCGCCAATGATCACCATTCGCCCAGCCACCGTCGAAGATGCTGGCCTACTCAGGCAACTCATCTGGGAATTGGCCGACTACGAAAAAGAGCCGGACGAGGTTCGCATCACGGAAGCCGACCTGGCCCGCGACGGCTTCGGTGCAGCTCCTCAATTCCGCGCCCTGATCGCCGAGTGGGACGGGCAATCCGCCGGGTATGCGTTGTTCTTCGGCTACTATTCGACCTGGAAAGGCCCAGGATTCTATCTGGAGGATCTTTTTGTCCGCGCCGATTTTCGCGGACGCGGTATCGGCACAGCTCTTCTGGTGGAAGTCGCGCGCATTGCCCGGCGGGAGGATCGCAGCTTGCTCCGATGGGAGGTGCTGCATTGGAACAAGCCCGCGATAGAAATGTACGAAGCCCTCGGCGCAGATTTTCTTGACGACTGGCGAAATGTCCTCCTGACTGGAGATGGTCTGCAGAAAT
>JACXTT010012225.1_pt1 | contig 11400 bp, 6 predicted proteins | sample 9270951 | NCBI WGS metagenome assembly JACXTT01 (sample SAMN15532306, study PRJNA645909) | rock metagenome | isolation source: weathered quartz diorite | place: Puerto Rico | collected 2017-06-21 | reverse complement strand
GGCCGCGCCGCTCACCGCGGCGCCGAAGGCGGACCAGGTCACGCCGTTGTCGATCGAGTAGAGGGAGCTGCCGGTGCTGTTGGCCGCGATGAGCGCGGGGCTGGCGCCGACCTGGCCGACGCGCAGGGTCGAGAAATTGCCCGCCGGCCCCGTCACCCAGCTTCCCGTCGGGGTCAGGTCGGTGCGACGGAACAAGTTGTTCGGGCCGGCGACCACCAGCGCGGTCGGGTTGCCCACCGCCGCGATCCCGTTCACCCCGCGGGTGACGAGGTTGCCGGTGATGTTCTCGGCCGTGGCCCCCTGGTCGGTCGAGGCGAAAACCTCGCCGCTGGCGGTGCCGAGATAGAGGCCGCCTGCCTGGTTGGGATCGGAGGCGACCGCGCTGACATTGGGGCTGATCGGGTCCGAGCCGGGGGTCAACGTCCAGTTCGCGCCTTTGTCGTAGGTGACGTAGAGGCCGGCCGAAGTCGCCACGAAGGCCAGTCCGTCGGTGGCGTAATTGGTTGAGATCGCGACCTGGTTGACGTAGTCGAACGCGGCCGGGTTGCCCGCCGCCGCCATGGCGGTGAACGAGACGCCGCCGTCGGTCGAGCGGTAGAGGCCCGGGCCGGGGTTGCTGGCGTCGGCCGTGACGATCACCGAGTAAAGCGTGTTGTCGGCGGAGAAGGTCGGCGAGACATAGAGCTTGCCGCCGTAGCCGCCGCCGCAGCCGGGGCCGCTCGCCGGGCTGGGCGACCAAGTCGTCCCGGCGTCGGTCGTCTTCCTGCAATTCCAGAAGAACGTGTGCGACACCTGCCCGTTGACGCCGGTGGCGCGGTTGTACTGCGGCGGGAACGCGGGCGGCACGCCGCGGACCGCGTCGGCGGCCGGAAAATTGGTCCACGACAGGCCGCCCGAGCCCTGCGGGTTGTCGCCGTTGGTGGAGATGCGGGCGTGCTCGAAGTTGGGGCCGACGCCGTACCACTGGTTCGCGTAGAGCGTGCGGTCGGTCGCGAAGCCTGGGGAGATCCCGAAATTGTCAACTTCGTCGCCGTACTGCACCCCCTGGGCGGTGAAGGTGAGGCCGCCGTCGGTCGAGCGCTTGAACATGCTGTCGACCCAGCTGGTCGGGTAGGTGGTGAAGAAGATCATCTGGTCCGCGCCGAAATTGGGCGAGATCCAGAAGTCCTCGACGTCCTGGAGCTGGGAGACCGTCGGCCCGATCGCGGTGAAATTGAGTCCGCCGTCGGTCGATCGCCACAGGACGCAGTTGTTGTACTGCTGGCAGGCGAACGCGAAGAGCTTGTTGTCGACGGTGAAATTCGGGGAGACCCGCAGCGACTGGATGGACTTGTCGCCCGGGGTGACCGCCTTCTTCCACGCGCGGCCGCCGTTGCCCGAGTAGTAAACATTCGGGCCGATGGCGAGGAAGGCCTTGCGCGAGGTCGTGAAATCGGGCGCGAAGGCGATTGAATTGATCTCGTGGATGTAGAGGCCGCCGTCGGAGTAGGTGCCGGAAACCCCGCCATCCTCGCTGCGCACCAGCGAGCCGCCGACGAAGCCGCCGATCATGAGTTGGTCGTTCGACGGCCCGGAGCCGAAGTTGGGGGAGAACGCGGGGAGCAGCGTCGGAATCCCGAATTTCTCCCGCATCGACCAGGTCGCGCCGTTATCGGCCGAGCGCACCAGGTTGATCGCGCCGGTCGCGGCATTGTAGGAGGTCGCGAAAATCACCGGGTTGGCGCCCGCGTCGTAGTCGGGCGGGATCGCGAGCTTGTACATCGTCCACGGCGCGGCGAGCGGGATGAAGCTCTGCCCGCCGTCGGTGGAGCGGTTCACCGCCCCGGGCAGCCCGTCGGCGTAGAAGATCGTGCGGTCGAGGTTGTAGCGCGGGGAAAGCTCCAGGAAGTAGGGCAATTTGCCGGCCGGAAAATCGTAGACCTTGGTCCAGGTGACGCCGGCATCGGTGCTGCGGAAGAGCTTGTTGCCCTGGCTGCTGGTGTAATTGAGGGCGAACAGGGTCTGGTCGGCCGCGAAGGTGGGCGACCAGTAGAGCGAGCGGTAGAGGTTCGTCGAGGCGTCGCCGATGTGAAGCCACGCGGGACCGACCTGTGTCCAGTTGATCGAGAGCGTCCCCGTGTTCACGACCCCCGTGAAGAGCGTGTAATAACTTCCGGAGGGGACCCAGGTCCGGCAGTAGACGCGGTGGCTGGTCGGGTAGTCGGGCGCGACGAAGAAGTCGCCGGCGAAGGCGAGCGCGGGATTGTCGTTCGAGGAGAGGCCGGTGTTGAGCTGCACCCACCTGGACGGGTTGCTGTCACCGAGGGTGAACCATACTCCGGAGCTCGAGGTGGCGACGAAGATCGTGTGGTTGCTGCCCGAGTAGGGCGCGGTCGCGTTGAAGTCGGGCGAGAAGGCGACGGTATTGACGTTGTTGTCGTAGGTGGCGCCGTTGAGGTTCACCTTGCGCGCGCTGAAGCCGAACGGCTTCCAGAAGTAGCCGCCGTCGCGCGAGGCGTAGAGGGTGCCGTTGTTCTCGCCCAGGATGAAGCGGTCGGTCGTGAAGCTGGGCGAGAAAACCGGCGCCACCGAGCCGCCCGCCAGCCCTTTGCGGATCCAGTGCGCGGGGCCGATGTCGTCCACGATGTTGATCGAGTAGGCGCGCGAGGCGTTGCCGCCCAGCGAGGTGGCGTACTGGACGGTGAGGTTGAAGGTCCCCTTGAGCGTCGGGGTGCCGCTGATCGCGCCGGTCGGGCCGTCGAGCGTCAGCCCGTTGGGCAGCGCGCCGGCGATCACCGACCAGGTGACCGTCCCCTGCCCGCCCGTCGCCTGCAATTGCAGCCGCCCGTAGGAGCGGTTGAGCGCGCCGCCGGGCAGGGCTGCGGTGAGGATTTGCGGCGCCCGGTGGACCGCGATCGAGAGCGAGCGCGAGGCGACCACGCCCAGCGCGTCGGTCACCTGCGCCGTAAAAGCATAGGTGCCGTCGCCCACCGCCGCGTTGAGGGTGCCGGTCAGGGCGCCGGTCGCGCTGCACGAGAGCCCCGCGGGCAGCCCGGTGCAGCTCCACGCGTAGGGCGGGACGCCGCCGTACGCCGAGAGCGCGTAGCCGTAGGGTTCGCGCGCGGTGTCGTAATCGGGCACCGCCGAGGTGCCCACCGCGAGCGGCGGATAGACGAAGAGCGTCTCGGCCTGCTCCGACCAGAGGCCGGCCGCGTCGGTGACACGAGCCGTGAAGGTGAAATAGCCCTCGGCGGAAGGCGTCCCCGAGAGGACGCCGGCGGTCGAGAGCGTCAGCCCCGCCGGGAGCGCGCCTGCGGTGACCGTCCAAGTGTAGGCGCCGTAGCCGCCGGTCGCGGCGTGGGTGAAGGCTGGATAGGCGACCGCCCGTTCGCCCGCCGGCAGCGCCGCGACGCTGGTGATCGCGGGCGGGTTGAGGGTCGAGAAGAAACTATGGACGCTATAGCCTCCGCTCACGGGCAGGGCGGTGGTGGGGGTGAAGCCCGTTTCCGTGCTGTAGCCGGCGAGGGCGCCGAACGAGAGCGCCTCCGCGCTGTTCACGATCTCCGCGTCGCGCCAGTCGCCGTTCACGTAGAGCATGAAGGCGTAGGTGCCGGGCATCAGCGCCAGCGGAGGATTGATGCGGCCGGTCGAGACCGGCGTGGAGTTCACCTCGTTGATCGTGACGTTGCGGGTGAAGAAGAGCGCGCCCGCCCCCTGCCGCTTGACGACCAGCGTCGCCGCGGCGGGACCGTTCGCGGGCGAACCCTCGATCGCGAATTCCTCGATCCCGATCTGGCGGGTCACGGTCACGACGGGACCGGCGCCGAACGCCGCGCCGGGGTTGTAGGTGTAGCGGCCGACCCCGACGCTCGCAGTCGCGAGGTTGGTGCCGAGCTCCTCCTGCCGGCGCGAGGGGCCGAGCGCGTTGGGGCCGCGGCCGCCCCAGTTCCAGATTCCGCCCTGCTGCACCCAGCCGGTCGCCGACTGGGAATTGAGGTCGCTGTCGCGGATCAGGTCGGGCGTGGAGCCGGAGACGGGGATGGGCGAACCGGTCCAAGTCAATTCGACGGGCATCGCCTCGGCCGAAATCGAGCTCCGGCCGAAATCGCTCCCCTGCCCGAAGACGATGAAGTCGCGCCCGCGGCCGCCGGCGTCGCGCAGGACCGCCATGCCGCTGATCGGGGCGGCGTTCCAGCCGACCGCGAAGCCGAGGTTGCGGTGGAGCGTGTCGGGCGGGGGATTTCCGGCGCCGCCGAAATAGCCCGTCCCCTCCGCCAGCCAGACCACCTGGCCGGTCCCGACCACGCCGGCCGGAAAGGTGTAGGTGCCGTTCAGCGTTCCCCAACCCGCCTGCCCCGACCAGATCTCGAGCTTCCAGTTCGCGGGGTCGATCGGCGGCCCGTAGTTGGCGATCGAGATCCAGTTGTATCCGCCGAAGACGAGGAAGTGGTTGAAGAAGACCTCGCTGCGCCGGCGCGCGCCCACTTCGCCGGTGTTGAGCGCGGGCGGCGGCAGCGTCATCGGCGCGACATTGAAGGCCCAGTCGGCGGCCGAGTCGGAATCGTCATCGGTGATCCGCGCGACATTGCCGGGGCCGAAGCTCGGCTGTCCCGCGAGGCAGGGGCCGGTCCACGCGGTGCCCGCGGGGGGCACGGGCGTCCCGCCCACCCAGCAGACATAGTCCGCGCCGGTCGTGTCCGCGCGCAGCAGCCACACATGGACGCGCGTGAGCGGGTTCCACCAGAAGAACGAGAAACCGTTGCCGGTGTAAAAAACGCCGTTGCCGTTCGCGCCCGTGGCGGCGATCACGCGCACCCGGCCGTGGCGGGGGATCACGGTCGAGGCGGGAAAGGTGTAGGTGCTGATGGCAGCGTTGTCCGTTTGCGACTTGATCTGCCAGCCGCTGATGTCGAGCGCCTCGCCGTAGTTGTAAAGATCGACCTCTGAATTGGTGCTGTATTCCGCGTGCAGGTGGTTGAGCACGATCTGGTTGGGCGCGTAATCGGTGTAGTAGATCCACAGGATCGAGGTGTTGGTCGTGAACTCGTCGTAGTTGCCGGCGAGGGTCGCCGAGCTGGCGAGCCCGACCGTGAAATAGCCCCGGACCCGCTTCTGGTCATTGAGATCGGCGGCCCCCTGCGCGCCCAGTTCGGGCCCGTAGAAGGAGCCGGTCGCGGTCACCGCGACCGAACCGTAGGCGGCGTGACCGCCGTACATCGAATTGAAGTCGTTGTAGGTGGCGAGGTTCGCCGTGTAGCCGGTGGTGGTGTTGAGCGTCCGGCTCTTGTCCACGTCATACGCCGTGATCGTCCGCGCCTGAGCCCCGACGTGGGTGTTGACGGAGAGCGGGTAAATGTACACGCCGGTCGCGGTCGCGGTCGCGGGGAGGGCCGAGAGGTCCCACATCATGTAGCTGTCGCAGGGGTAGTTGGTGGAATACATCCCGGTCCACAGCGCGGAATAGGGATTGCCGTTGCCGGCGGTGTAGGGATTGCCGTTGAGCAGGCATTGCCAGCCGCCCCAAGTGCCGGCCGGGCCGTTGATGTAGGCGTCGATCACGACCGGCGGCGCGGCGAGTTCCGCCGCGGGCGCGGGGCTGATCGTCGCCGCGTAGCGGCCCCCCCCCGATTCCGCGAGCGCGACCGTCGCGGCGCCGAAATGGAAATCGAGGCGCGCGATCCCCTGCTCGTCCATCACCCGCAGCAGGCCGCGCTCCGTCGCCCCGGGCTTCGCGTCGCGCTCGAGCCGCAACCCGGGATCGAGCGAAATCTCGCTCGCCAGCATCCCGGAAGCGGGCAGGCGCAGTTGAAAATGGTCCACCGCCCCCTCGCGCCGGGCCGCGCTGGTCCCCGCGGGCGCGACCAGCGGCTCGACCTTCCCCTCCGGTGACGCGGGCGCCGCCGGTTCCGGGAATTGCGCGAGCGGCTGATCGAGGTTCGTGAACCGCCACTCGATCCGCCGCCCGTCGGAGAGCGTCCAGACCGCCGGCTGCTTGCCGGCCCGCGCCGGCAGCCGCACTTCGAGCCGTTCCGGCTCGCCTCCCAGCGCCAGCGCGTAGCGGCGCCTGCCGGGGTGGTCAGGGTCGGAGCCGAGGTCCCAAGTCCGGTGACCGGCGCCGCTCCGTTCGGCGACCGGGCGCGCATTCTCCGGAAGACCGGGCGGCGTCGCGTCTCCCGCGGCGGGGGCGCCGCCGGCGAGGCCGATGGCAAACGGCAACAGCAGGGACGAGACGGGCGGGAAGCGTCGCATCCCGCGAGTATAGGTCTGCGCGAAGGCAAATCAAATGAAACCGATGTGATGCGCCTCACAGGAAAATCATGACCCCCGCCACGAATCAGCCGCTCCCCGGGAGCGGCCCGCCGCCGGTAAAATTTCATCTCAGGAGTCCTGCGTGCCCGACCGGATCCTCACCCTCGATGTCAACGGCGCCCCGCGCAAGCTCGCTTGCCCCGACGCCACCACCCTTGCGCTCGCGCTCCGGCGCGCGCTCAACCTCACCGGCACCAAGATCGGCTGCGACACCGGCACCTGCGGCTGCTGCACCGTGCTGGTGGACGGCGAGCCGGTCTTGAGCTGCCTCACCCTCGCGGCGGAAGTCGAGGGCAGGAAAATCACGACGATCGAAGGACTGTCGTTCAAGGAACCCGACCCGATCCAGACCGCGTGGACCGAATCGGGCGCCAGCCAGTGCGGTTACTGCACCCCCGGCTTCGTGATGACCGCGCGGGCGCTCCTCAACGAAAACCCGAACCCCTCGCTCGACGACATCAAGCGCGCGCTCAGCGGAAACCTCTGCCGCTGCACCGGCTACATCAAAATCTTCGAGGCGGTGCTGGCGGCGGTGAAGAGATCCGGGACGGCCGCGGCGAAGTAAGAGCCCGTCCGTCAATGCCGCGCGTCACTGCGCGACCGGCTCGACCTTCACCGCCGTCCCGTAGCAGAGGACCTCGCTGACCCCTTGCATCAATTCGGTCGCGTCGTAGCGGACCCCGATCACCGCGTTGGCCCCCACCTGCGCCGCGTGCTGGAGCATCAGCGCGAAGGCCTCCTCGCGCGCCTTCTCGCACAATTCGCTGAACATCGAGATGTTGCCGCCCAGGATCGTCTGCAGCGACCCCAGCGTCGTCCCCACGATCGAGCGCGAGCGGACGGTGATCCCGCGCACGACCCCGAGAGTCCGGGTGACGCGGTAGCCGTCGAGGGTGAAGGTGGTGGTGGTCATGGAATGGACCATGGTCATGGCGGAAGCTCCTGGGTGAATCGGGGGATCTGGAATTGAGGGGAATACTACGGCGTGGAGGGGCACGGCCAGGCACAAGGACAACGCCCAGAAGGCAAGCGATCGTCAAGCCGCGGCGCGCCGTTTGATCGAAGACCGAAACCGTCTCCGGCGCCGCAAGCAACCGCGGCATCATCACGCCCCGTGTCCAAAAAACCCGGGACGGCGCACCCGGCGGTCGCGCTTTTACCGTCGTTTGCCGGCGCATCCGACGTTTCGACTGTAGAATTCTCAAGATGTATCCGCGGTTTCCACGCCGCTCGGCGCTGTTGCTTCTGACTGCGGTCGCCGGTGGCTGCACCGCGTCGGCCGGGCGACCGCGTACCGACGATGCTCTGCCCCGGGATTTCGTGTTGACCCTCGAGCGCACTGCTTGTTTCGGCCCATGTCCCGTGTATCGGGTAAGCGTCGATCATTCCGGGCGCGTCAGCTATTCGGGCAAGCAGCACGTTCGTGTGACCGGTCGAAAGAGGTGGATGCTCTCCGCCGCACAGCAGACGCGGCTGATTGAGACGCTCCGGTCGATTGATTTCATCAATCTGCCCGACGCCTACCGCAGTGGAGGAGTCGCCTGTGTTTATTACGGAACGGATGCCCCGCTGGTCGTCATGAGCCTCAGGATGGAAGGAAAACGCAATCGCATTCTCCACTATCACGGATGCCTGAATTGCGAGGAATGGGCCGAGCTCTTGGCACACATGCAGGGCGCCTCATCTGAGATTGAAGCCCCGGCCGCATGCGACCCGGCAAGCCGGCTCCCGCGCCTGACTGAGTTCGAGAATTCACTCGACGAGATGCTTGGCACGGGCGCCTACGTGAAGATCGAGCGGTAGAATCCTCATCATGTCCCTCAAACCCCTCCACACCCCCGACGCCCCGGCCGCCATCGGCCCCTATTCGCAGGCGATGATCTTCAACGGTCTGATCCAGACCTCCGGGCAGGTCGCGCTCGATCCGACCAGCGGGCAGATGGTCGGCGGCGGCGACACCGCGGCCGAGGCGAGGCAGGTGATGAAGAACCTTTTCGCGCTCCTCAAGGCCGCAGGCACCACCCCGGACAAGATCGTGAAGACGACGATCTTCCTCGCCGACCTGAAGGATTTCGCGGCGGTCAACGAGGTCTACGGCGCGGCGCTGGGCGAGCATCGCCCCGCCCGCTCGACCGTCCAGGTCGCCGGGCTGCCGAAGAACGCCCGGGTCGAGATCGAGGCGCTGGCGCTGATTTGACGCCCGGCTCACCTCACGCGTGACAAATTGGCCGGACGGTCGTGGGCGAGCTCGTAGGCGGCGATCGCGTCGGAAAAGCCCAGCAGCCAGCCCAGCTCGTCGGTCCCCGCGAGCAGGCAGGCGCGAGCGAAGGGATCGACCTCGAACGCTGTCGCCTCGCCCCAGGGGAAGCGGATCGAATTCGCGCCGAGGTCGATCGTGATCTCGCCGTTCGCCGTGGCCGACAGGCGAGTTGCATCCTCCACCCTGATCACGACCGGCAGCAATCCGTTCTTGAGCGCGTTCTGGCGGAAGATGTCGCCGAACGACGGCGCGAGCACGGCGCGGAAGCCGCGGTCGGTCAGCGCCCACGCGGCGTGCTCGCGGGAGCTGCCGCAGCCGAAATTTCGCCCCGAAGCGAGGATTTCGGCGCCAGCCGCCTCCGGGCGGCTGAGCGGAAAGTCGGGCGCCGCCGCCCGATCGTGAAAGAGGAACTTGCCCAGCCCCGCGCGGCTCGTCGTCTTGAGGAAGCGGGCCGGGATGATCTGGTCGGTGTCGATGTCGTCGCACGGCAGCGCGACGAAGCGGGAACGGAGCGGCACGGGAAATTTCACGGCGACAACCTTCTTGGGTCGGCGACCGCGCCGGCCACCGCGCAGGCGGCGGCGGTGAGCGGGCTGGCGAGCAGGGTCCGCCCGCCCGGCCCCTGACGACCCTCGAAATTCCGGTTCGAAGTCGAGACGCACAGCTCGCCCGGGGCGAGCCGGTCGCCGTTCATCGCGATGCACATCGAGCAGCCCGGCTCGCGCCACTGCGCGCCGGCGTCGCGGAAGATCCGGTCGAGCCCCTCCGCCTCGGCCGCGCGCGCCACCGCGCGCGAGCCCGGAACCACCAGCATGCGCACGCGCGGGTGGACGCGCCGCCCGCGCAGGAGCGAGGCGGCCTCCCGCAGATCGGAAAGGCGCGAATTGGTGCAGCTTCCCAGGAAGACGGTGTCGACCGGCTTCTCGAGCAGCGGCTTGCCGGGCGGGAGGTCCATGTAGCGGAGCGCGCGGGCGAGCCCCTCGCGCTCCGCGCCGGCGCGCTCGGGATCGGGCACCGGCGCGTCGACCGGGATCGCCATCCCGGGATGGGTGCCGAAGGTGATCATCGGCGCGAGCGAGGCCGCGTCGATCGAAACCGCGCGATCGTGCCGCGCGCCCGGATCGGAGGAGAGCTTGCGCCACTCCGCCACGGCCGTCTCCCAGTCGCGCCCGCGCGGCGCGAAGGGGCGCCCCTCGAGGTAGCGGAAAGTCGTCTCGTCGGGGGCGATCATCCCGGCGCGGGCGCCGGCCTCGATCGACATGTTGCAAACCGTCATCCGCCCCTCCATCGGCAGCGCCCGGATCGCCTCACCGGCGTATTCGATGACGTGGCCCGCCGCGCCGGCGACCCCGACGCGGGCGATCAGCGCGAGGATCATGTCCTTCGCGGAGACGCCGGCCGGCAGCCGGCCGTCGGCGCGCACCTCGAGCGTGGGCGAGGATCGCTGCGGCAGGCATTGGGTCGCCAGCACCTGCGCCACCTCGCTGGTGCCGATCCCGAAGGCGAGCGCGCCGAAGGCGCCGTGGGTGGCGGTGTGGCTGTCGCCGCAGACGATCGTCATCCCGGGGCGGGTCAAGCCGAGCTCGGGGCTGATCACGTGGACGATCCCCTGCCGCTCGTCGCCGGGGCCGAAGTGGGGGATCCCGTGCGCCTCGCAATTCATCGCCAGCTGCGCGATCTGCCCGCTCCCCTCCGGGTCCTCGGCCAAGCCGCGCGCCGCGGTCGGCACCGCATGGTCCGCGGTGGCGACCGTCCGGTCGGGACGGCACACGGGCAGCCCGCGCCGTTCGAGCTCGGCGAATGCCTGCGGCGAGGTCACCTCGTGGATCAGGTGGAGATCGATATAGAGCAGCGCCGGCTCGCCCGGGCGGCGGGCGATCACGTGGCTGTCCCACACTTTCCGGTACAGCGTGCGCGGCCGGACGAGGTCGTGGGTGGCGGCTTTCATCGCGTCGGCCCTCCTCAAATCACGTCGCAGACCGCTTCGCCCACCTGCGCGGTGGTCGCGGGAATTCCCGCCGGCATCAGATCGGCCGTGCGCGGCCCGCGCGCGACCACCTTGGCGATCGCCTCGCGGACGGCGGCCGCTTCGTCGACGAGCCCGAAGCCGTCCTCGAGCAGCGCGGCCGCCGAGCCGATCGCCCCCAGCGGATTGGCGATCCCCTTGCCGGCGAGCGCGGGCGCCGAGCCGTGGACCGGCTCGTAAAGGCCCGGGCGCCGCCCCGCCCCGTCGTCGTCACCCAGCGACGCCGAGGGCAGGAGCCCCAGCGAACCGGCCAGCACCGCCGCCTCGTCGCTCAGGATGTCGCCGAAGAGGTTCTCGGTCAGGATCACGTCGAAGCGGCGCGGCTCGGTGATCAGGAGCATCGCCGCGCTGTCGACCAGCTGGTGCTCCAGCTCGACGCGGGGGAATTCCTTCGCCACCTCGGCGACGACCTCCCGCCACAGCCGCGAGCAGGCGAGCACGTTCGCCTTGTCGACGCTCGTCACCTTGCGCCGCCGGCGGTCGGCCAGGCGGAAGGCGACCCGGGCGACGCGGGCGATCTCCGCGGCGGAGTAGGTCATGGTGTCGACCGCGCGGCGGGCCGCGCCGGACCCGCTCACCCCGCGGGGCTCGCCGTAATAAATGCCGCCGGTCAGCTCGCGCACGATCACCAGGTCGGTCCCCGCGATCCGCTCGGGACGGAGCGGCGAGGCGGCGGCGAGCGCGGGTTCGACGCGAACGGGCCGCAGGTTCGCGTAAACGCCGAGCGCCCCGCGGAGCGCGAGCAGCCCCCGCTCCGGCCGCCGTTCCGGGGGCGCCGCGTCGAACTCCGGCGCGCCGACCGCGCCGAGCAGCACGGCGCGGGCGC
>JACXTT010012224.1_pt1 | contig 11400 bp, 11 predicted proteins | sample 9270951 | NCBI WGS metagenome assembly JACXTT01 (sample SAMN15532306, study PRJNA645909) | rock metagenome | isolation source: weathered quartz diorite | place: Puerto Rico | collected 2017-06-21 | reverse complement strand
AATAGGCGGTTCATCCTCTCGAAGCGTGGGAGGATCGATGAACGCAGTGTTGTCGATGACGAGCGTGTCGCCTTCCCAATGGCCGTTCGCCCATCCCATCCACGACTCGATGGGAGCCTCAACAGGTTTGCCCATATTAATGATGCGCCGGGCATACGAGTACTGGTAAGCGAACACGAGCCTATCCTGACTCTGGACGATCTGAAATGGATACGGCAAGTAAGTGGCGCGCGGGATGCCCGGTAGGTAGCACCTTACTTCCGGGTCCAGGCTCACCCAATTCTTGCGATTTTCTTCTCGTTTCGCGAGGGCCCATGGCTGGTACGGAATCCTGCCGCCTTCAACGACGCCTAGTCCAGGCGGAATCGCGCCGACTGCGCCGAGTTGGAATCCCTCCCCCGGCGCCGGCCCGCCGCCTTGGCCTTCAAGATCCCAATCCGCCGTGTTCAGGACTTGCCAAATACCATTAAGGTCAGGTTTGCCATCACGCATTCGTGGTATTGGATTCCGGCCAGCCGGCGTCTGAGCCGCAGCCGGTGTGGTGGCGAGCAAAGCAACAGCCAGGACTTGAGCCGTAAAACTCAGCAGCGAGTTGCTGAACGGACTTCGCATCGGATTGAACTCCTTCGGATCTGTGGGTCTAGCCTCTCGCAAACCCCGTGGATCGTCAATTGAAAACACCGAGTTGACTAGCCACAGTCGCCAGATATTTCATGGCGACATGCGCGGAGATCTCTATAAGATGCGGGCATGTTGGGATGGCGATGTTTGTCATCAAATTAGACGGAAGTGGTGTTCAAACAACATGCCCGAAGGACGAAACCGTGATCGCCTGGCATCGCCAAGGCTTCCGTTGGTGTTGGACATGGAAGATTCGCCGGGTCGACCGGGCCGTCCTCAAATTCCCAAGGAAATCTCGAAAGTCCTTCTCAACGATGTTTTCGTTTTGACCTCACAGTTCAGCCGCCTACTTTGGCGCAGGCGGGTCGTATCGCTTGTTGCTCAGGCTTACCGGATGCGTATCGCCGCGGTGGCATGTCCAGCAGGTGACTTTCTGCTCGCCCACTGGGAAAGCGCCTGTGCCTGGAAACTGCGAATTGATCTGCCGCACTAGCAGGATCATTTTGCGTGCGATATCTTTCCGGGGATTGAGGTCCCATTGCTGAGGCTTGTCGCCGCCGTGACAGTAGTTGCAGTCCACGTTGAGCGCGTCGCGGAACTCGCCCATCAGTGAATCTGCGCCATGGACGTGCGTGTCCGGAGGCAGCAACTTTAAACTGACTCCGGGTGTCTGCGCTGGGGGTGGATTGCCCAACGAGTTACCCCGGTTGTAGAACTTCCTGGACGCCACTGTCTCGGGCTTTACGCTTCCCCGATGGCACGTGCTGCAATCCACTTCGTGATAGCCGTCGGGAAAAACCCCGGCGCTGCTTGGGAAGCTGGTATCGACGAGCCGCACCATGGCGATCATCTTGCGGGCGATTTCCTTTTTGGGATTCGTATCGGCCGCGAAATCGCCTTGCACGTGACAATACGTGCACTGCACTCCAAGCGCCTCGTTGAAGCTCTGCATGACGAACCGAATTTCAGTGTTCGGCGCGAGAAGTTTCAGGTTCTTTGGAGGGGCGGGTTGAGCCGCCTCGCGCCCACCCGTTTGTTGGGCGAACAGTGAGACCGGCAGAATAAGCAAAGAGATGAGTGTTTTCATTGGCGCATTCTATGACTGCGCGTTTTGCAGTTCAAGTTTTCGCTGCGACAGTTTTCGCTGCGGCGCTTTTCGGCGCCGGCTTCGAAGGTATCTACCTGCCTACTTCCGTGTCCGCCCGGCCTCCGTTGTCGGCGCCAGTCTGCGTATCCCGCATGACTGTGCCGTCAGCGAGGACCACCTTATTAAACCGTCCAACAGTGGCCCCCGTCTTGGCCTGCCAGACGTAAAGAGTGACCACGTCGTTCGGTTTCAGCGTAGTCCTGCTCCAACCGATGAGCTGAGATGACGGGATACTGCCCATTTCCATAATCCAGTGCTGGACCTCGCCCTTATCGTCCTTATAGTCCGCCTTGATCAGCGGATGGGGATTGATCCACACCAATTCCTGGATCACGGCATCTTTCAGCACGACTGGTTTGGACATGTCAAACGCCGCCGCCCCATGATGAGCGACGGTAGCACTGGAAGTAACCAGGAGACCCAGCGCAACCAACATGACGATTTTCGTTTTCATTTTTCCACCTCGCTTACTTGGGTTGTGGGGTGGCTTTCAGATCAAAGCCGGCCGGATCGCCCATCTCCTTCAGGTACCGCTGGACCTGCGACGGTATGCAGGTGAAGTCGTCGAGCTGCTGGTTCGGAACCCAGCGGAAATGCTCCTCGCCTATATAGAACTGCTTCGTGTAAAGCTTGGGGTCATCCATAGTGATCGTCAGTGTCAGATCATTCTTGGAATCCCGATGAAAGCGTTCGCGCACATGCGCGTCTGTGGTATGAGGATACCCGTTCTTCGTTGCCCAGGTGCTGTCTTCAAGCCCGGTCGTGTCCACTACGAACGTATAGTCGTCCTCCCAGTGCCCGATCGAGTATCCGTTATACCTGAGGTCGAGCCGGTCTTTACCCGAGGCGACATCCGTAGGCAGCGCGCGCCCGTCCGTCCAAATTTCGCGCCACACATCCATGTACTGGATCAATATGAACGTCCGATTCGGAAGCGTGGTGATGGTCATTCCGCGAATTTCGTTCGTCATATTCTGTGGAAAGCCGAACGGGTCGCAATATCGGGAATGAGGATCGTTCGTGCCGGCGGGACTGTACTTGCCGATGGGTTTGTTCTGATCGTACAACTGCTTCCCTAAATCGGTCAGCAGTGGGGCCGTGGGTTGCTCCATATTCGTACCGCGTGGGACGTTGGCGCCCGAACCTGGCCCCGCCCAGGTGCCTGTCAAATCCCGCTTCGGAGCCGGTCCGCCATCTCCAATAGCCCGGTCCATCGGATAGTATTTCCCCGGTGAGGGGGCGGCATTGCCGTGCTTGGGTTGTGAGTTGCCCGTCTGGACTGAGACGCCGGAAGCGAGAACCAACATTCCAGTGAATTTCAGCAGGGCACCTATAAGCGCATTTCGCATTTTAAAGGTCCTCCATTCCGAAACCGCACGATCATACTTGGCCGCCCGAAACCGAGATCATGGATAGTATCCGAACGGCCTTTTCTCGCCAGGTTTCCATCCGGGCTGTGCGGGAATGAAATTGTCGCGATTCGGCATTTTCACCTTCGGAAGACTCCCGGCATCGAGAACATCCGTCTCTTTAATGATGTCGTTTCGATAAAGCACGTAGGCGGTCGCAGCGTAGACTTCGTCCGCTGTGAGGGATCCCGGTTTCGATTGGGGCATCGCGCGGTTGATGAAATCCCAAACCGTCGTAGCATACGGCACGAGACTGAAACCGATTTGCACAGGCTTTGCATTCCCGAGCGGCACGATCCCGCGAATCACACCACCACCGTTGCCGTTGAGCCCATGGCACGCGGCGCACTTCTGCGCAAAGATGGCTGCCCCGTCTTTGGCGGTTCCACTTCCCGGCGGCAGTTCCTTTCCGTCAGGGCTGATGGCGATGTCTCTGGCTTTGATCTCCGCCTCGTTCGGAGTGGTGCCCAGTTGGTAGGTGCGTCCCTGCGCCGAAGCCGCCACACATACCGCGAGAGTGATCACTGCCGTCAGAAGACTACAGGAACAGCGCGTTTTGAATGCTCCCATCACGGTTGACCTTCCAAGGTTGAATGCCGTTGAAGTGATCGGCCTGATAGAAGTAATCCGCTGCTACACCCAGGTTCTTCGCCGCCTCGGCGATTGTCGGTTGCACCTCGCCCCGTTCATCGGTGCAGCGCGACTGGAGCACCGCCTCTTCGCCATTCCACGTCCACGGGAAGCGAAAGCGAATGTGCGCGTAGCGATGCGCCGGCTGTTGAAGCTCAGCGACCTTATAAGATTTCCCACCGTCGACGGACACTTCGACTTTCGTTACCGCTCCACCACCGGTCCATCCCAGTCCGGTGATTTCGTAAAATCCGCGGCCCGGCAGTCGCTGGCCGCCTGAAGGTCGCGTAATGACGGAGTTGGGCCCAAGTTCGAATCGATACCATAAACCTTTCCCGCTGGGTATCGTGTCGGCATTGTTGCCGCTTTCGTGCCATGCCATGACGGGCTGATCGACAACTTTGATCCGGCTTAACCATTTCACGGAGCGAATCGCTTCCCAACCCGGAACGACCAGCCTCAGCGGGTAACCTTGTTGGGGACGGACCGGTTCGCCATTCTGGGCGTAAGCCACGAGAATATCGTCCGTCGCTTTTGCGAGCGGAATGCTCATGGTGTACTTGTTGGCATCGGATCCTTCGGCCACGATCCAGCTCGCTTCTTTTTGGATGCCGCATTCGTTGAGCAGAACCGAGAGCAACACGCCCGTCCATTCACTGCAGCTCGTCCGTCCATGGACGTTCTGGACCGATTCGCCATTCGAGCCACGCAGGGGCCGGTTATTGGCATTGCATTCCAGAAAATAGATCCGCGATACGGACGGCAAACGCTTCAGCTCATCCATCGTGTAAGTCAGAGGACGGTCCACCATGCCGTGGATCAGAAGGCGATGCTGCTTCGGATCGATGTCCGGCCAGCCCTTCACGTGGTCCATCAGGAAATGCAGGCCGGATGGAGTGATGATCCCATCCAGATCCTGAAGCGGAGTCGTCAACGCGGTATCGGTGGCTAGGGTGGCCTGGCCAAGAGTCCTTCGTATCGTGTTGTCGAATGGTGAGGGCTGTCCGTAGGCGAGGTCGTCTTTAACGACACGTTCGCGTGCGGGTGTCTGGCCGAGTACCGATCGGACAGCCCCCATCATGAAGCTGGCCAGAGCGCCACGCTTGAGGAACCGCCTCCGATCGGAATGCGAGTGGAAACCCATAGATTCTTCTCCTTTGAGGGATGGCTCGTTATAGCACAGTTGTAGTGCGCGCCCCAACGTTCCGGAGATCACGAGTGGGATTGCTCACCCCCGGTACTAAAGCTGTAGTGCCACTCACGGAAGCATTCGAGAAGGATGTCGTCATGCCACGCTAACATGATCGTCGACGTATCGTGCATTGCGCATTCTCGTCTGACAGACAGCAGCGAAGGCGACAGTCTGAACCCGAAGCGGAGCTTCCGTCTTTCACGGGCGGCAAAATCGTCCGTTGGGGCTACCGTAACATTCGGCCCCAAATGCGATAACACGCCTCCTTGTTTGCACCGTCACGCTATTTGAAATTGAGCCCCGCACCAATAAAAGTGACTCCTGCCGTTCCTACCTTAAAGGGGTTCGTGCTTTTTGGCACCGCGTCGAGTGCCTCGTTGCCACCGAGCTTGCTGACGATCAGTTGCGCATACCCGACATTGAGGCTGAGACCACGGATAATGCCAACACTTAATCCGCCGCCCACACCGAAATTGGGAACAATTACGCCGCCTGCAAAGAGTCTGAAGCGTTCGGCAACGGTCATGTGCTCTGCTTCGGGATCATACGGAACTAAATGGATATTTACACCTCCCATTGTCAGATTCCCCGACAGAGGGTCCTTTGCCAGTTTGCCATTGGCGACTTTTACTCGATCGTCTGCATGATACGCGCGCAAAATGACCGATGAAATCGCGGCGAACGCGAACCGATTCAATTGGCTGCTTTGGATCGTTGAAGTTCCGCTAAAATCTTTAGGCTTGTCTGCCGTAGCAAGTTGAACAAATCCATTTCGAACTAAAATGGCCAACTGCAAATCCGGAGTCAAAAATGGAGGGCAATCGTTCCTAGAAGGAATCAACCTAGAGCAGTTCTGTGCTGCGTCGGTAGTTTTATTAAAAATGGCGTCGATTTTATTCTTCTTCAGGTTCGAGAAGCAGGCGATGGTGGGAATGAACGAGCAGTCCTCCGACATAAACGCGGCGTCGAGTTCCGTGGCCAGCTCTTTGGCCACCGGACTAAGCCGTGCATCACGATTTGCGAACCCGGTTGCCAATTCATGCGCAGACTTTACGACCTCCTCTGGTGTTCGCAGATCAGGCATCGTGACGGTATCCTTGATCTCAATTTTCGCGCGCGCGAAAACCACTGGGACGCGACTTACTTTGACACGGAGCGGCACAGTAGTCGGTGGTGGCGTTCCTTTCGTTAATGGGGGCGGCGGCGAAGGCACGCCTATGATACCGAGTGTCGTTCCCGGCACGATTGGTATACCAGCAATTACAGCCGGAAACTGTTTTACAAAATCAGCAAGCTGCACTGTCAGTGGGTTATCGACGCGCGTAAACGTGTAGGTAGAATTGAGCGTCATGATTGGGCTTTCTGACAAGCCCTCAATGAGTCCCTCTGCTGGAGCTTTTGTCAAGAATACCTCCCGCAGTTCAGGTCTTCCATCGACACTAATACCGAGTAATCTTGTAGTTAAATCATCATGGTATGGCGCTTCTGGACTATCCCGATGAATGAGAAACCGAATGACTTGTGGTTCTTGCAATCGCCCTTTTGCAACGAAAATCACTGAGTAGTAATGCACAGCCGGCAAGAACAGCATCGGGGTATCCTTATTGTCCAGTAATGAGAGGATGCAATCAGCCTGCTCCTGCAGTTCTGCCCATTGAGCCATCTGGTACAGTATCGCCAAATCCTCGAGGCGATTTTCACTTTCCTTTTTCCCACATCGTCCTTTTGGATCAGGCGCGACTGGAACCTTGATATCTCTCTCTGCAATGACCTCTGGCATGCGAATTTTCTGCGCATATCCATTCATGTAGATCGAGGCGACGATGCTGCCGAGTAATACCCGCAACCCGTAGTTGCGAAACATATGAATTGCATGTGTGGCGGTCGTATACCGTTGCCGACCAGTATTGCTTCGTCGGCACGTTCGCCGGCACCGCTAAACGATAAGTGTGTGAGCCTTCGAGCGGGCGACCGTCCTTGTCCTTGCCTTCGAGGAGGTAAAATTGCGCCGTCCCTAGGCGCTTAATCCCGATGTATCCAATGCTGTACGTCAGGGCGCGGGCGTCGATGGGATAGATGTCGGTTTCGGCATACGCGGACGACCCCGCTTCGACAAGTTCGGGGAACGCGGGTACTGCCCATCGGGCGTTGGGGAAGAACGGCGGGAAGCCGGCATCAAGTTTCTGGTCTAGCCAGTCCCGCGCCTCGATTGCCGCGGCGTTCAGGATCTCGATCGTCCTCGCGTCGGGATTGAAAGTTTTTCCTTTCTCGATGCCGATTGTCTTCAGCGGATCAATCATCGCTTTGTCGCGCGCCAGCCACGGCTCGGTCTGAACAATGCGATCAAGCGACCGAAAGAACCGTACGTCGTACGGGATCGTCGAGTCGTAGAGGACGTCCTTCGCATCGGTGAACTTTGTTTCACCGGGATCATTCGCCTTCGAGAGCGGATATACCTTAAGCCGCTTCCCGTACGCCACTGCTTTGGCGACGTCAGCGGCGCTGTGACTGGTTAGGTTCGAGCGCAAAAGCGCATACCCACCAACGGTGTCAGATTGAAGCGCGATGTATCCATCGAGCGCTTTCTCTTTGTAGCCCGGAGGCAGGATCAAATACTTGCCGCCCGCACCCTTGTCAGCTCCGTTTGGCCCGGCGTCTTCCAACGGCATCTGCCAGATGTTGTCGATGTTGGCCGCGAACGAACTACCGTTCGCAGGCGGGACATCGATCACAAGGGGTCCGTCCGCTGTGTTGAAGAACACCATGAAATAGATCGCGTCCGGGTTGGGCGTTAGCGTTTGGTTGTGCCAGTCCACCGGCCGCGACCGGTAGACGATCTCGTTCTGCTTAGCTGGCGTCGTGATGAGCATCTCTTGAAGCATCAGGTCATAGTTGACCGCCGGCATGCCCCAGATAACAGCCTCGATGGCACGGCGCTCGATCAAGCGGTGGGTAAGTTCCCGGCGTGATCTGCTGCGCGGGAGTTCCGTTTTCATGTCAACTACGTCGGCAAGCGGATCGCGTTGAGCTTGCTTGAGTTTGCGCATCCTTACACCCCCGGAGGATTGTACTCGCGGTATAGTTCGTCTTTTCGTTACGCTAAATTGTTTGGCATCCATGTTGGTCGCTCAATAGCGTGAACTACGGAAAAGTACGGGTCACTTTTCTGGACTCCGGACCGAGACAACACCGGCTCTGAAGAAGTTCGTTGACCGTACTGCTTGGTGGCATCCCGATAACTACTCCCCGAAAACGCCGCAGCGTTCTATGAAAGGGGCTGTCAAGAAAAAACATTTCCCCGCCGACCGGCCGACAGGACGGAAAACCTATCGTGGCAGCCAGCCCCGCCTCCGTTGAGACGATACGTTGATCCGACTTCACGGAAATTCGATCATTCATGACAACGTGGTGTCGTCTTCGGAAACTGAAAAGCAGGAGGACGGTTTAATTGCCGACCATAGTTCTATCTGTAGTACGTTGCTGCTAACGCCTCCAGGCCGACAACTTCTTGCAACCGATGTCCAGTCTCTCTGATGATCTTGAGAGCGAGCGTGTGATGTTCGATTGCAGCGCTGAAATCTCCCAGGCCATGTTAATAACTGCCCAAATTGCCGACTGCGTTGCTTTCTCCTTCGCGCGAACCTAAGAGTCTCGACAAGTCGAGGTACTGACGGTGATAATTCGCTGCTTCTTTGTATCGCGACAGAGCATACATATCATTGCCCAAGCTCGCGGCCGACGCCGCTTTTCCCGAGATATCTCCCGCGTCAATTGCGATTTGCAGTGAACGCTCGTGATATTCGATCGCTTTCTGGACCTGGCCGGTAATGCGGTAGAGGTCACCAACAGAACGAAGTGATATTCTGTAGGTCTCGATTTCAGGCGATTCGCGCAACAACTTCAAATCCTGCTCATAATAGTGAATGGCTTGCTGATAGTCTCCGATTGCGCGGTAGTCGGCTGCGAGATTTGACGTAGCAGTACTGAACATACCGCCATCCCCGCTAGTCGTCGCCAGCTGGAGCGCCTTGGCATGAAGGTCTAACGCGGCACTAGTGTTACCTAAGATGCAATAGACGGCAGCAAGCTTGATGGTCGCGTTGAACACTGCGTTGGGGGAGGCCTGTTGTTGAGCGGCGCGCAGAGCCTTCTCAAAGTAGGCGACGGCGGATTCATAGGCGCCGACTACGTAAAAGAGTCTGCCTGCGATCGTTGTCAATGCAGCAATCGTTGGATCTGAGGTTGCCGATGGGGCCCACGTGTCGACGAAAGTCCCCCAGTGCGTTTCGACTCTGTTCGATGTGTCCGCATAGGCGACTGGCAGTATCGCTTTCCAGAGTGACTGAATGATGTCTGGCGTGTAGGTGTAAAAACGAAAGGCCGTGTGTGAATTTCGTGAAAGGGTTTTTGTGGCCTTTTAGCTGAATGCCCTCGCTGTGTGGTTCTCTTGCGTCCTTGCCTGCAACAACGCATCAACTTTCCAAGCAAACCATCTGAGATAAAGTCAATGCGAGGTCGTCCTAAGCTCACTAAATCCAAATGTTGAGGTGTTCGCCAACTTCAACAACTGCAAGGTCGATGAGGTTCTTAGTAGGCACACTCGTGATAAGTTTGCCGATAGCAGGAATGCAGTACCTGTTTCTCCGGAGACGGCCGGAGCCCTGACCAAATCTTTCAGAGGTGATGATCATCCCTGATTCTGCAGCGCTCTAAGTGCGAGTTCGCCGTCAAATACTACGCCAAGGAGTTTGATATGGCTGATCCAAAAGATTTGCAGGAAGCAGCCGACGCCATCCACGAGGTACGGGATTTGGCTGCGGTACAGCGACACAAAGAGTTAGATGACCCGTTGCGGCAAGCTGAGGAATGGGCCAGGAAAGAATACCGTAAAGTGCGCGAACGGAACGGCGACCCGGGCGACCGTGTTATTGGTAACGATTCGCACGTTTAAACTCTTGTCGTAGGATAAATGGAAAGAAACCGTCGGATCACGGCGGGGCCGTTCAACATTTGAAATCATACGCAATGAAGCGCAGTAAGGGACAGACGGAACCGGCTGGCTTTTTCTCCTCGACATGAGACTTGGTTTTGGCTTGTTGCTGGTCTTTCTTTCAGGCTTGTGGCGACCATGCCTGGCGCAAGACGCTCGTCCAGCATCCGAGCAAGGCGAGGCCGCGCCGAATCCCGCTCCTGATGAACCTCCAGCGAGTGATTTCCCCGAAAGGGCCGTCACCTGGGGGAAGCTGGCGCCAAATCTTGCGCACGACCAGAAGGACATCTGGCTGTTTCCGATCTTCCTGGCAGGCGGACGGCATCTCAAACCTGCGCTCGTTGTTACGGCCATCACTGCAGGCACGATCGCGGCGGTGGATGTCCCCAGCGACAAATATTTCCAGGGCACTCAGTCCTTCGGCGCGTTGAATCGAGTCTTCAGCGGCAAGAATACTTCCATCGTCATGGTTGCCGCCCCCAGCGTGTTCTATGGCATTAGCCTTTTACGAAAGAATTCCTACGATCAGCATACGTTTTTGTTGGCGGGTGAAGCAGTGATGGGTTCCGAGATTCTGACCAGTGTCATGAAAGACGTCGATCGTCGAATGAGACCCCGTGAGGTTCCACTGAACGGAGATTTCTCCGACACCTGGTTCCGAAGCCATGCCGGCGGCCTCATCGGCGGCATCGGGGGCTTTCCTTCCGGGCACACCATTTCGGCATTCTCGCTCGCCACCGTTTTTGCGGATCGCTATCCAAATCCGCGCTGGGCAGGATGGGTTGCCTACGGTCTCGCTTCGGCAGTAGGTTTCTCCCGAGTCTCTTTGCGATCTCATCACCCGTCCGATGTCTTTGCCGGAGCATTGCTCGGTTACGCAATCGCTCACTACGGCGTTCTTCGTGCTCGTTAGAAGGTATCCCCCGATGGTGAACTTGGCGCTCGGTGAAGTGTTCTATGAGTTGCTTGCCGGCAATGGCCATTCGCCAACGCATCCGATGTACCCGGTCGACAAAGATCACAGTTCTCATTTTTCGCGCGAGCTTTATCGATCGGCAGGGTATTGTCAACTTGGGTAACTGACTGACAGACTCATCACCTGAGGAACTACAGCTCCCATTGCCGCTCGATAAGCGAAAATGAAGACATGGGGCAACCACTCTTCTCGCCTTCTTCAGTCTTCTGGCGCGTCAATCGCGAACTGGCCAGCGGCTTTGCTGGTCCTCGCGCGATCCTGATGCAGATCGCTCATCCACTCGTTGCAGCTGGTGTGGCCGAACACAGCCGATTTCGGGAGCACCGCTTCGCTCGCCTGTATCGAACATCGCTCGCGGCGGAAGCGATCACCTTTGGGAGCCGCGACTTTGCACTTCGGGCCGTGGAATCCATCAATCGAATACATCGTCGGGTT
>JACXTT010012223.1_pt1 | contig 11400 bp, 7 predicted proteins | sample 9270951 | NCBI WGS metagenome assembly JACXTT01 (sample SAMN15532306, study PRJNA645909) | rock metagenome | isolation source: weathered quartz diorite | place: Puerto Rico | collected 2017-06-21 | reverse complement strand
ATGTTCGCTTTATACCTGAAGTACCGGTCACTCGACCGGGTTTTGGCTACATCGCACGAACGGAGCTGGACCAATAAAGTAAGGAGCGCGAGCGGTGTCACGCCGGATATCGGGAAGCCATTCACCAAGGCTAGCCTGGAGCGGCTACTGAGCAATCCGCTGTATATCGGGCGTGTTGGCTATCAAGGAGAGACCTACCCGGGCGAGCAGGCCGGCATTGTGGAGGAATCGGTGTGGCGCGAAGCCCAAAAACTCCTGGCACAGGAACGTACCCGCGGGCTATCCTGCCGGTCCGAGAAGGCTTGACATCCAGGCGTAATTCTTCCGAGAGCTTCATTAGCTGCTCAAAACATGGCGGTTGACCCATGGTGCGGTCCACACATTCATGGCTCCAACCGAAGGCGCCGTCAAGTTGATCCCAGAGGGGCTGCCGTTAACTCGGGAGCCTTTCCGAAAACCTTCGGGCACCCGAACGAAAATCTTTCCCCCCGCCCGTTAACAACAGTCCTCGGCGATGGCGCACGTCTGGTGCGCCATCGAAGTCCCAAACACGTTCGGCCAGAACGAGCACAAGCCGTTTGCAATCAATGTCCGACACTTCAAATGTTGTTCGCACAATCGAAGTTCGCAAACGGGACGAGTGTCACTATTAGATCGTCGGCGCGAGGCGGCCTTGTTAACGGCCGGGTGGCTTTTCAAAACCGCCTGGGGACCCACTTCAAGGTCCATCGTTTGTTGGGTTGGGAATTCGCGGTTGGCTGCGGTTCGATAAACAGGGACCGCGTACCAATGGTTCGCAGCCACTGCTATTAGAGATGAGAAGAGCCACTTGTATCGATCTCATCAACCTACGAGGCGGCTAACCGCTAAAAATACAACTTCAGCGCCATTTGAACTTCGCGCCCGGCAGTACAAGTGCCAAAAATCTGGCCAAAGGTCCCGTCGTTTACGTTTGTGTCCGGTGCGCAGAAATGTGGGTGGTTAAACGCGTTGAAAGCCTCTGCTCGATATTCGAGCCTCATTCCCTCTCGGATCCGGCCCAGCGAAAACTCCTTGAAGAGGGAGAGATTCGCAACATCAATCCCAGGGCCGCGCAGGTTAGGCAACATCCGCGGAGCGGTTCCCAGAGTAAAGGGCGGCGGCGCCACAGCGACTTCGGGATTGGCGAAGTACTGGTTTACCCATTGGCCGTCCCCCCCACCGGCCCTCTTCAGCGTGCCCAACAGATCAGGTCGCTGAGCTCCATAGGTGGGAAGACTCTGTCCGTTCGCAAGGTGCAGACCGAGCAGCTGGCCGCTGGCGAATTGCCAGATGGCGTTGGTCTTCCAGCCTCCCAAGAACCCGTTGAGCCATGGGTTCCAATTGCGCCCGACGAACTGGCCTCGGCCAATCGGAATGTCCCAAACGTAGCTGATGTTCAGTACGTGCGTAGTATCAAACTGGGAAAGGCTGCGTTCCAGGCTGCGATTATTGGGATCCTGCAGGCTGTTAAATCCACCTGGGGCCGCGTAACTAGTCAACCCCTGACCGGAGGAGTCATCGATGGATTTCGAAAACGTGTAGCTCACTACAAATTGCAGCCCCTGGGAGAGACGCTTTTCCGCACGCAACTGGAGGGAATGATAGATGGAGTCGGCTACAGGCAGGGAATCGACACCAAGACTGGTGAACTGCGGATAAGGCAACTGAAGCTGGTAAGCGCGGACCGTCGGCCCCGAAAGTGAGCCGCTCGTGATGATATTGAAGAAGGGGTTCGTCACAAACTGATTGAGCGCGGCTACCTGGGCCGAGGACGAACCTGCTATTTCCGGCAGGTGGTTAAATTCTTCAGCTCCTCCATAATAGAGACGTGTCCCTTTATTGCCGACATAGCTCGCTTCCAAGACAATATTGCCTGGTACCTGCCGCTGCAGGCCAAAATTCCAGCTCTGTTCGTAGGGTGTTGCATGGATACTTCGGAAAGGACCTTGAATGCCCTGGCCGACGAAGGACAAGAGCCCTTGGGAGTCGTAAATCGGTGGGTTTGGACCCGTGCCCGGAAACGGGTCGCTTAACCGCGCCCAAGGTGTGACGCCGTCATTTTGGTACGTGGTTATCCAGGGTGTCGTCTGTGAAAACCCCTGGAATCCGGTTGCTACGGTTCCAGCGATGCCGTTTCTGGGAGGGTCATAGAAGATTCCGTAACCGCCGCGGATGACGAACTTCGGCCGCAGAGTATATGCGAAGCCAAATCGCGGACCGAAATTCTTGTAGTCCAGACCCGTGACATTCCGATGGCTAGCACTGGCATAAACTAAGCCCCCATGCAGGTTGGGAAGCCCGGGCACTTGGAGCGGAGATGCTGCACCCGGATCGACATAGTTCATGTGGTTGAAACGCTCGGTGCGCGGCAGGCTGATATCGTAACGGAGACCCAGATTCAGCGTGAGCTTGTCTGTCGCACGGAAGTTGTCCTGGATGAATCCGGCATGCTGGAAACTCTGTGTAGCGGGTCTGTCAGGGATCTCGTAGCTCCCGGAGTCGCCCACGCCCATTAGAAGACTCGCCATGGCGTCCCCACCGCCTGTTACGGGAAAATGTGAGGTACCCGTGTAACTGAAGTCAAAAGTGCCCGTTGCAGAGTTAGGCTGTAAGAAACTGACGCGCCGAAGGTGGCCTTCGTAACCAAATTTCAAGTCATGCCGGCCCTCCAGCCGGCTTAGACTGACAAGTAAGTGATGCGTTTCTGGTGTCTGCCAGAAAAACCCCCAGCCAACATTACCGATACTTTCCCAGCCATTAGCATAATTCGAAACAGTGATCGCCGGTACCGCATGAAGCCCCGACCTCTTCATGTATTCGGGGAATCCCAGATCTTTAGATATGTCGAACTTCGGATAGCTCGTATCGAGTATGCCTTGACCGTCTTTCACGGGATTGACAACATATCCTAGGGAGATATTGAGCAAAGTCTTGGGATTAAAGACATGCGTATAGTTCACAACACCGTTATATGCATTGAACCTCGTGAGCCCCAAACCATAGGGATCGAGAGGGTTTTTGTAAACATTTACAGTATCGGAATGTAGGGTTCGCCAACTGAACCTTGCACTCAGCCTGTCCTTCTCCCGGAAGTAGTGATCAACCTTTATACCATACTTGTTCCACCTCGATGGGGTCGAGTAAGAAGCGAAGAAGTTGGCCAAACGATTGTAGGCTGGAGTACCTACATTTATGTTAGGCTGCGGGTAGTACGACATCACCTTGAGCGCCACCGGATCTATGAGGTTCCCTGGATTGGCAGCGGGCTGGTAGGGTGTTCCCGCTAACTTAGGACTACCCGGGCTTTGATAGGTCGTCAGATTGTTGAAGGGGATATAGCCAGAACGTACCGGTCCTCCTTTATTGGCGTCATAAACACCAGTGTATGGGTCCCATAATTGCCCCTCAGGATCTTTGCACATGCCGTTGGCGTCAAAACCCGGGCTGCAGATCTCAGCAAAGTCGCCCGAGCGCTCGGCAGCGCTGGGGACTCCGCCCGTTGTGTTGCCCGGGCTTGTTTGCCAGAGAGATTCGTAATCACCGAAGAAAAACGTCTTGTTCTTCTTGATGGGTCCGCCGACGGTACCGCCAAACTGGTTGTAGCGGAGAGGTGACCGGGGGGTGCCATACAAATTGTTGAACCAGTCGTTCGCCGCCAGTTTATCATTGCGCAAAAATTCCCACGCGCTTCCGTGGAATTGGTTGGTCCCAGAGCGGACGATCAAATTGACTATCGAATTGCCGCTATAGCCACCGACATCAGCGCTGAAGTTGGACTGGACCTTGAACTCCTGCACTGCATCCAGCTCGAGAACCTCGACGTACAGCTGAATACCACCGTGTGAGTCCGAAATGTTGGTAGTCGCACCATCTACAAGAACATCCGCATTGGCGTTGCGGCTGCCGTTGACAACGACGTTATTATTATCTCCGGTCCCATATCCTCCACCTGCAACACGAGTCACTCCGGGAGCAAGACGCACGAGATCGAGAGGGTTGCGCCCTAACAAAGGCAGATCATTGACGAAGTCGCGATTCAGCGTCTGTCCTAGGACCGCATCTTGAGTGGACAACAATGGCGCCTCCCCAAGCACTTGCACGGTCTGCTGCGGTTCGCCGACCTCCAAACCGATGTTGAGACTCGCGTTTTGATCAACGTCTAAGACGATTCCTTCCCGTACGGACGCTCTAAAGCCGGTGGCTGTCGCAGTAAGACGGTATGTGCCTGGTGGGAGGGAACGCAACAGGTACCTACCCGTTTCATCAGTCCGCGCAGTATAGGAATAGCCTTTATTGACGTCCGTCAACTTGATGTCGACGGCCGGAACCACGGCTCCCGAGGGGTCCGTGACCAAACCCGTTAAAGAGCCACTGTAAACCTGCGCCCAGACAGGGGTAGGAATCAGGGCAACGAGCCCCAAGGAAACAACCAGACACACCCTTATACGCCTTCTCGACATACTCATCTCCTCATTTTTTCTCTCGAACCCACACCCGGCCTTTGATCCGGGCAGCGTCCCTCGCTGCCAAACTTGCTACTTCCGCTCAGGCTGCTCGCTCGATGCCAGAGTCTCCGCGGAACCCGACATTTCAGCACTGACATCTGCTTCCAGCTTCCGAAACTCTCCGTTCAAGCCGTCGAGTTTAGACATCAGGTCCTTCATGGACTGCTCAGGCTGGCTCACCGGCCGGTTCGTTTCCGCAAACATGCCGAGGGTCAGCGTCACGCCCTCGTCCACACTGGTGCAGAGACGTAGAAGAGAAGCAGTTACCCAGTCACGCTGATGGTCCCGTGTCTCGATCGACTCGCTTTCTTTGCCGGAGGCATCACCACCTAACAGCGCAGAGAGGATGGGGCTCAACTGCGCTCGCGTCTGTTCCAGCTCACTCCGCAAGCCGTTCATGTGGTCCCGCACCATGAGCTGAAGTAGGCGGCGGCTTGAAGTGCGTAACGTGTCTCTCTTCAGGAAAGGCTCCCATTCGGCCAGTCGACGCAGCGCCCAAGCTTGTGCATTTGCCCCTTCAGAATGGGCAAGTGCCTCTCGAGACAAGCTTGCAATCTCTTCTTGCACGCATACGCCCTTGGCGCCACTCTGGCGGTCCGCGCATTTGCCCGCCGTGAAGTATTGCTTCAACCGGTCTTCAATCGCCAGCTTCGGCGCGGGGGCTTCAGCGGCGGCCTGCTGTGTGAAAACGGGCGACGCGACCACGCCGCCATCCGCGTCCTCCGGCGGTGCCATGGCCGCCTCTTCGCCAATAGTGCGAATCTCGGTAGTGACATGCGGGATCCCCCGCAGAGCCAACAACACCTCCGCCTTGCGCTCCTCCGTATCTACGACTCCCTCGACTTCGATCCGGCCGACACCTACGCGAACCGTCATTGGTCTTCCAGTACACGCTCTGACGCTGTGCAGTGCGTACCCCGCCTCGACCTCAGCAGCTGTCAAATCGGCTTCGCTGGCCAGCAGAGCCGTCTGCGCGGGTCGCAAATCGATGGGGACCGAAACGGGTAGGAACCGCCGCACCGGCGTGTTCGAAATTCGCTTGCCAGCCGGAGCAGGCTCGGCGAAGATCGACGAAGGCACCGCGTTGAGAGTCATCACGTTGAAGGCAACTTCCCCAAGCGAATAGTCCACGACCTCGTCCTGTTTCTGAACCAGAAGCCGCTGTCCAACCGGGTGCCAGTCTGTTGCCCGCACAGTGAATTCAGCCGCAACGATTGCGTCCGGTGGAAAAGGTCCTTGTCCGTATACCTTGAGGATCGTGGCTTTGTCGCCATCAGGGAGCCTGCCATCGAGCACCTCCTCCGATTCCTGAGGGATCGAAGCCCGCCAGATTTCGTAGTTGGCAGGAGACAGGGGCTGTCCAAGATCCGCCTGGTGACTCCGGTACATTTGCCCGAGATCTTCGATAACGGGAGGAACAGGCACTGGAACCAAGGAAGAACCCTGGCGTAAGGGTATTACACCACGCGTCTCATCCTTGGCATCTGTTACGCGTTGTCGCAGCCGGTTGTTTCTGGTGTCATTCCAGATTTCCCAAGTAACCGTCCGGAGGCTGCTTCTGGAAGTACGGCGCAACTGAAGCTTCTCGTAAATGACTGGCTCGCGCACTTGCCCAATCTGCTGAACCTCGGTCTGCCTTGCGCGGTCTAAGACCTCTTTAGCCGAGACCGGCTGCGTCACGTTTAACCGGACATAGATCACGACGATCAGGCTGAGCGATGCCAGGAAGATCGCCAGCCGGGCCGAAACTCGCGGAGCAAACAGTCCCTTCGCAGACTCGCGGATTAGGCCCGAGAAGAGGCTGAAACTGCCGCACTCGGCTTCCAACCGGTCCAATCTGTCAGAAAAATGCGTCAAGACCTGTGTGGGGAACCTTGGCTGGCTCGCAAATGATTCACTTCGGGCCTCCATGAACTCGGAAATCGCCCGGTCGATCTTCTCGAGCCTCAGCCTGCAGAACCAGCACTTCTTTGTGTGTGTTCCTACGCGGTCCATCTTGGCGCCGAGCTCTCCGTCCAGATAGAGCATCAGCTCTTCGAAGGTCGGGTGCCATGTCTGACGGAACAAGCGGTCGCGCCAGAAACCAATCATAGGTGGTTCTCTCTAACCAGCTTCTTGATGATGCGGCTCAAGTACTTGACCAAAGTGGGCATGCGTATATCCAAGATGCCCGCAATCTCCTTGTAGGACAGACCCTCCGCCCTCAGCTCCAGGCAATGCTTCTCCTGGGTGGACAAGGAGGTCAACGCGTCCCGAAGTTTCCGGTGCTGTTCTCTGTCAAGCAACCTTTGGTCGGCGCCCGTAGACGGATCACAAGCTTGCTCGAGGCCATCCGAATCCATAGGCTCAAACTGGATCCTCCTTCTCTGCTGGTCGATTGCCAGATTGTGCGCGACGCGAAACACCCAAGCCCGGGCGTTCGTAACCGTCTGGCCTTTGTGCAGGTAAATGTACAGCCGCAGGAAGACCTCCTGTGTCAGATCTTCGGCCTCGCTGCGGTTTTCCATGACCCGGAACAAATATCGATATACCGGATCCCGCAGGAGCTCAAAAGCGCGCGTGACCCGTTGCTTGAGCGCGGAACTGTTCGCTATGGCGAATGGGCATTCAACCTCCATTGGCATGCCTTCGGAAGCGCTGTTCCCCTGCTCCATGGCTATCCGGTGAACTCAGCTAGGCGACACCGTGGATACTGAAAATAAAGGACTTTCATCCGACACCCGTCCGCCAAATCAGGATTTTCTCGGACTACTTTTCGACTCACCCGTCTAATGCCTTTATAGTAAAGACGGACAGGAACCGGGTTTTATACCGCAACGAAAAAAAAATTTTCAGGAGGGCGGGCGCACAGTAAAGAGAAAATCCGCCACGGGTCTCTGATCCGAAGTAGCGTTCTCCTGTCCGATGCGTTTGATCTCTTCAAGCTCGGCGGCTGATTTCTGCTCCTCCCCAAGAGCTTTATATGCGGTTCGCAACGCGTAGTGGGCTGGGATCAGCGCGGGCTGAAGATGCGTAGCTTCGCGTAGCCGCCGGGCTGCCGTGGAATAGTCCTTTCGCGCCAGCGAGATTTTCCCTGCCAGTAGGTAGACCCACGGATCTTTTGAAGCCAGTGCCAGCGCGCGTGTGATTGCAGTCTCCGCGCCTTCCACATCCTCCGGAGCCGAGTGCGTGATGGCCAGGGCTTGATAATAATACACTTCCGGGGTGTTGGCGCCCAGGGCAATCGCCGTTTCCAGCGATTGTCGCGCCTCGACCGATCTGAGCAGCATCTCGAGGAAGATTCCGTTCAACAAGTAGGGTTGGTCCCACTCCGGCCAGCGCGCCTGAATCCTCGCCAACACCTTCTTGGCATCGATGTCGTGCTGGAGCAGAATCAGTGTCACCCATTGGGCCAGGAGCAACTCCCGCACATCGGGGACGATGCTGTTGGCCTGTTCGAGCAAAGCCAGTGCCTCCCTGTTTTGGTGGTGTTTCAGAAGAAAAGAGGCAGCCTGAAAATAGAGGCTGGCTTTTGTGGGCGCCGCCTGCATGCCGCGGTTCAGGGCGTCCGCCGCCTCTGGAATCTTGCCCAGCGAATCCAGAAGCTGGGCCCGCAGCAGATAGTAGTCGCCTTTCCGGTCTGCCTCCGGGGTCCTGTCCAGTTCCCTCAGCGCGGTCTCAGCACCCTCGAGGTGAAACAGGACGGTGGCCAAGTCGAGCCGGGTGGCACTAAGGGATGGGGCGGCCGCAATCGCTGATTCCAGAAATTGTCGCGCGGGCTCATATTGCTCGAATTGCAGCAAAGTCGTTCCGCACTGGCCGAGGACCACGGGATCAGAAGCGGCTGACTTTATCTGGCGAAAGACCTCCAGAGCTTCCGGAGTCTTTCCATCGGCAAGCAGCTCCTTTCCTAGCCTGATCCTCCACCGAAAATCTCCCGGTTCAGTGTCACTGGTCTTGCGTAGATTCGCAAGATATCGGGCACGCTGCTCGGCCGGGGGCAAGCTCAGATAATCAATCAGTCCGCCATGAGGTCTGGGACCCTCGATAGGCATCCCGGGTTGTTTTAGGCGCGATAGAATCGCCGCTGCCTCCTGCTGATGGCCGAGCTTCTCGAGCGTTCTGCCGTAAACAATGAGGACGGATGGTGCGTCGGGAGCCATGTCCAGCGCCCGTTTCAAGACTTGCGCGGCATCGTTGGCCCTATCGAGAGACAGATACGCTTGCCCGAGGCGAACGAGAAAGTGATAGTTGTGGGGCTCGCGGTCCAGCAAGAGCCGCAAGTCATCGATCGATGCCGCCGGTTTTCCTTCTTCGATGTTTAGTACGGCGCGCGTATAGCGAGCCTGAGTCAGCCCAGCATCGAGCGTCAGCGCTTGATCGAGCGACTGGATGGCCTTGCCGCGGTCCTGGAAAGCCTGTGCAATACCCAGCTCGTAAAATCCTAGGGCGTCCTGAGGGTGCTTTCGCACGTACACGTAGAGTTCCGGCAATGCGCCCTTGAACTGACCGTCTCTTGCCAATACGAAGGCGCGCTCGCGGCGAGCCGTCTCGTCGCCGGGTTTCAATTGGAGATAGCGGTCGTAGGACGCAGCGGCGTCTTGGTAGAACTCGACCTGTGCGGAAATTTGCGCAAGAAGCAACACAATGTCTGATCGCTCGGGCGCAAGCCTTCTGGCCTTGGTCAGCACCACCGCCGCGTCGACCGTTCTCTCGCGCTGTAGATGCGCCTGGGAAAGCGCGTAGAGGCAATCGGCGTCTTCTGGGCGCTCGGTCAGCGCGACCTCGAACACGCTCGCGGCGCGCTCGGCGTTGCCCGCATGCAGTGCGGCCAAGCCCAAGTTGTAGAGGATGTCGAAGTTTCGCGGAGCGGCATCCAATGCGCGAGAAAACGACGCCTCCGCCTGGTCATAAAGCTTGCATCCGCCATAAACCGCTCCGGCGGAAAAATGCGTGCGCCAGTCACCGCCCGGCTGGCTTTCGAGCTGCTTGACAACTGCACTGGCTTCCAAGCATTGGCCGCTCAGGCTGAGGGCTCGGGCCCGCAACTCGAGCACGACAGGATCGCTACTGGCGGAATCTCTGAGGTGATTCAAATAGCCAAGGGCCTGCCGGCCACGTTTGTCCTCTACACTCATGCGCGCCAGTTGCAGATTGGCGTTCGGGTGCTGTGAATCGATGGCAACGGCCTTCGTGTAGAATTCGCGGGCCTGGCTCCGGTTCCCACTTGCCAGATAGTGATTGGCAACATTATTGAGTACTTGAGCAGAACCTGGAGCAATCTTCAGAGCGCGACCGTAATATTCATCAGCAGCGCTGTAGCGTTCCTCTGAATCGAGCACTGCACCGATGAGAAGGATCGCGGGCAGGTTCGAGGGATCCTTCGCCAGAACGGATTGGACCTTGTGTTCAGCTTCTGCAGATTTCCCTAATGCGAAAGCCTTGGCCGCTTCGTCGAGCGCTCGCTGTGGTCCTGCTTCCTGGGCCAGGAGCAAGCCTCCTGCTAAAAGCGAAAGCGCAAACGTCGCCCCACCGACAAAATTGCCACCGCACACAATCAACTCTCCTATTATCATGTTTTTGACCCTCGCGCACCATTGGTTCACAGCATTAGGAGCGGACGCTGGACGTCCTCAAGAGAGCCGCCGGGAAAGACATTCTTCCCCGCGCTGTATAAAATCAAATCACTTGGCGCGGAACGCACCTTGGCGCCATCGAAAGCTGACGTGAACGATGAGGGATGGGTATGACGGTATCATTCTTGGCACGGGCCACAATGCATTAGTTTTGCAAGCTTATCAAACGGCATGGATGGTTCCGGGGAACTTCCTGGAGATGTGGAGAGCCTCTTCCCCATCGTGGGCAGCGAGAACGAAATATCCGACTGTTTCCAAAGTGATCTGCGCAATATTTCGGATCATCACCTCGTCATCGACAACCAGAATGACCGTCTGATCCGGGCGTGATGGGCACAAATGTTCGGGGTCTTCCATTTCCGTCTGGGAATTTTGATTATCGCTCTTTGCCGCTCCTTGCGCCAGTTCGGCGAGAAGTCGATCCCTGAAATACCACCAGAAGCTTTCCGAAATGCGTGACCGCCGGGCCCCAAAACCGTTGTGCTGATTAGCCTGAGCGCCGTTTTTGGCTTTCCAAAGGTGAAGGTTGGAATGAAACCCGACGATTTAAAGCCACCCTCCCTGTGACAAACGAACTGCGCCGGGAGGTCGTGTGATTGTAAAGTTTGCCGCATTCCGTCAATTTGTAATTTATAAGACTATTCCTATGGTATAATCAGGCAAATCCTATGCCTATTGGCCAGTAATTCCACAGAATTCGGAACACGCAATTGCCTGCAGCACCAGTAGTTAGCTGCCTCTTTTTTCTTTCGAAAAAGGCTGGATTTTCAGAAGGCCTCAACTGCGAAAGGGAGGGAGCCAATGCCACGCAGCAATGCATTCAGTAAATGGGAACTAATCATCCTTCGATCAGCCGCTTTAATCTTGCTTGTGATCGCCACGATCCAACTGATCGCGCCTGAAATCATGAAACTCATCCGGCAGATAATAGAGTGGTTCCCGTGAGGCGGGTCGGCATTCTGTACCCTTCTTCCGGGGAGGGCGAGTGGAAACCACCCGATTCAGAGTTTGGCTGAAGTCCGGCGTGCGGCTGGACTGGACTGGCGTCAAACTTGCGCGTTCACCGGAGTATATTGCCGCTAATGTTGTGGATGTCACGGTAGAGGGTGACGGAAGCGATCTGAAGATCTTTATTAACGAATGACCTGCCTCGATTTTCTCTACCAAACGTAACTGAGACGCTCGGTCTACTGTAATCCCTCTTTCCCCATCCCGTCGGAGCCGCCCGTCGCGCCATACTCCACTGCAGAACGGCACGC
>JACXTT010012222.1_pt1 | contig 11401 bp, 8 predicted proteins | sample 9270951 | NCBI WGS metagenome assembly JACXTT01 (sample SAMN15532306, study PRJNA645909) | rock metagenome | isolation source: weathered quartz diorite | place: Puerto Rico | collected 2017-06-21 | reverse complement strand
TGATGCGCAAGACGAGAACCGCCCCGTGGCGCCGCTGAAGAAGGCCGAGGGCGCGATCCTGGTCGACTCGACCGATCTCGATTTCGAGGCGACGGTGAAGAAGATGCTCGCGCACATCGACGAGGCTCGGAAGGCCGGCGCTTGAAGGCGACACGCGTCGCGCTCGTCGCCGTCGCGCTCGCGCTCGCGCCCCTCGCGACGGGCTGCGGTGAGCCCCCGCCGAAGGCCGCGCCGCCGCGCGAGATGACGGCGCAGTGGCAAGACGTGTTCGACACCACGCCGGACGTCTACGCGGTGGTGCGTCCGCAGGCGATCAAGCGCGATCCCGTTTACGGGAACTTCTGGAAGACGCTGATGCGCATCGCGCAGGCGCGCAGCGAGATCCGCGGCGTGACGTCCATCGAAGCGATGGAAGGCTGCGACGAGATCGTCATCGGCATGCGTCGCGACGAGAGCGGCGCCGAAGATGCGGCGATCATCCTGCGCGGCGTCCCGGCCAGTCTCGACGTCACGAAGATGAGCGACGCCGCTGGCCATCCGATGCTGCGCCTCCTCGACGCCAAGTCGAAGGTCCCCGAGTACGAGTGGCTGGACCGCAAGAACGTCCAGCAGAACGCGTCGCTGTTCGTGCTCCCCGATCGGACGTGGGTCGGGATCGTCGGAGGTGATGCGCGAAGCCGCGCGCGCCAAGCGTTCGCGACGCCCTTCGGCCGCCCCATCCCGAAATCGGACCCGGAGGCGCTCGCGACCGTGCGCTTCGATGCGGGCGCCTTCCTCGCCACGCCGCGCTTCCACCGGAGCTCCGCGCTGGGGCCGCTCCTCAAGCGACTCCGGTCGCTCACGCTCGCGCTGAAGCCGGGCAAGGCGGGCATCGTCGCGTCGCTCCAATACGAGGACGAGGACGCGGCCGCGATCTCGGAGCTCCGGCTGAAGCAGCTCGTGGAGGAGCTAGCGAAGGCCGAATCGCGCCGCTTCAAGCTCGATTGGCTGAGGACCGCGCAGGTCTCGCACCAGAACAACGTCGTCGCCGTCCAGCTGCCGATCCCGCCGCGGCTCCTCGAGGAGCTCCCGAACGCGTCCGGGGCCGACCTGCCCTTCTAAAGGCGCGGCTTTACTCCCCTCCGGGCGTGGGCTAGTACCCGCGTCCCCCTTTTACCGGGGAGAAAGGCGCCCCTGCTCCGTGCGAGAGCAGAGGCGAAACGAGGCTGACTCACACACGCATGGCAACCGAAACCATCAACCAAGGCGGGGGAATGGATTCCTTCGCGGCCCTCTTCGAAGCGTCCATCCAGGGCGGCGAGTTCGGAAAAGAGGGAGAGATCGTCAAGGGCACCGTCGTCGCCGTCCAGCGCGACAACGTCATCATCGACATCGGCGGCAAGAGCGAGGGCATGATCGCCCTCAACGAGTTCACCGACGCGTCGGGTCAGGTGGCGGTCAAGGCGGGCGACACGATCGACGTCTACATCGAGAGCCGCGAGAACGACGACGGCTTGGTCACGCTTTCGAAGGAGAAAGCGGACAAGATGAAGGTGTGGGACGAGATCTCGGGCGCCTGCGAGCGCGACGAGCTCATCGAAGGCACCATCAGCCAGCGTGTGAAGGGCGGCCTCAGCGTCACCATCAAGGGCGGCGTGAAGGCATTCCTCCCGGGGTCGCAGGTCGACCTCCGACCGATCCGCAACTTGGACAAGCTGATCGGGCAGACCTACCAATTCAAGGTCATCAAGTTCAACAAGAAGCGCGGCAACATCGTCCTGTCGCGCCGCGTGCTCCTCGAGAAGGAGCGCGACGAGCAGAAGACGAAGACCCTCGAGACCCTCGAAGAGGGCAAGGTCGTGCGCGGCGTGATCAAGAACATCACCGAGTACGGTGCGTTCGTGGATCTCGGCGGCATCGACGGCCTCCTCCACATCACCGACATGTCCTGGGGCCGCGTCAATCACCCCGAGGAGCTGTTCAAGGTCGGCGACGAGGTCACCGTCAAGGTCCTCAAGTACAACCCGGAGACGGAGCGCGTCAGCCTCGGTCTCAAGCAGACCCAGGAAGATCCCTGGAGCCACGCCGAAGAGGCATACCCGCCGGGCAAGAAGGTGCACGGCAAGGTCATGTCGATCACCGACTACGGCGCGTTCGTCGAGCTGGAGCCGGGCGTCGAAGGCCTCATCCACGTCAGCGAGATGAGCTGGACCAAGAAGGTCAAGCACCCGTCGAAGCTGCTCGAGGTGGGCCAGGAGATCGACTGCCAGGGCCTCGAGGTCGACGCGACGGCCAAGCGCATCTCGCTCGGTCTGAAGCAGCTCGAGCCCGATCCGTGGACGCTCTTCACCGAGAAGTACAGCCCCGGTGACAAGATCGCGGGCAAGGTTCGCAGCATCACCGACTACGGCGTCTTCATCGGCATCGAAGAAGGCGTCGACGGCATGGTCCACAAGAGCGACCTGTCGTGGACGGCGAAGGTCAACAACCCCGCCGATCTCCACCACAAGGGCGACGACGTCGAAGCGATCATCCTCTCGATCAACCACGACGAGAAGAAGGTCTCCCTCGGCATCAAGCAGCTCTGGGACGATCCGTGGCCGACCATCTTCAACGAGCTGCCCCCGGGCAAGGTCGTCGATACGAAGGTCGTCTCGGTCGTCGACTACGGCGTCTTCGTCCGCATCCGCGAGGGCGTGGAGGGTCACATCCCCACGAACGAGCTGACCGAGAAGAAGAACGAGGCCGGTGAGGCCGTTCCGTTCGAGATCGGCGATGCCATCCACGCGGAGATCGCGAACGTCGACTCCCAGGATCGCCGTCTCACGCTCTCGATGCGCATCGGCGAAGGTGCCGTGGCGCAGCCGAAGGCGGAGAAGCGGCAGTCGGTCGCCCCCAAGAAGGCGAGCGACGATGCGGCGAAGGCGACCTCGATCGGCGAGCTCATCAAGCAGAAGCTCGGCGCCAACCTCGCCACGAAGAAGGACGAGGAAGAGGAGAAGGACGACGAGTAATCGTCGCTCCTCCACCTGACCGCGAACGGCGGCGCTCCTCACGGGGTGCCGCCGTTTCGCTTTGTAAGGTGGTACCTTCCCGCGCGATGTCGACGCCGATCTGGGCGCCCTGGCGCATGGACTACATCCTCGGGAACACGAAGACGCCTTCGTGCTTCTTCTGCGAGCACCCGAAGGACGAAGCGCGCCTCCGCGAGAACCTCGTGCTCGTCGTCCAGCAGCACGCGTTCGTGTGCCTCAATCGGTATCCGTTCACGACATCGCATCTCCTCGTCGCGCCGCGCCGGCATGCCGGGGATCCGACCGATCTCGAGCCCCACGAGTACGAGGCCGTGATGTCCCTCGTGCGCGAGTGCATCGCGCGGCTGCGGCGCGCCGTGAAGTGCGAAGGGATGAACGTCGGGATGAACCTCGGAAAGGTCGCCGGCGCCGGCGTGGCCGATCATCTCCACGCGCATCTCGTGCCGCGTTGGAACGGGGACTCGAACTTCATGCCCGTGATCGCCGACGTGCGCGTGATGCCCGAGTACCTCGACGACGCGTGGCGCCGGCTGTACCCGGCGTTCGCGGATCTGCCCGGCGTGCGCGCCCCGGCGCCGGCAGCGGAGGCCGCGGCTCCATGACGACGATCGACGACCCGCGCCCGAGCGCGCGACGCCGTCACGCGATGTTCCTCGCCGGGTCGGCCGCCATTGCGATCGGCGTGCTGGTGCTCGCGCACGACGTGCTGTTGCCGTTCGTGCTCGCGCTCGTCATCGCGTACCTGCTCACGCCGCTCGTCGCATGGGTCGAGTCGCGTCGCGTACCCCGCGCGGCGGCGATCGCGATCGTCTACGTCGTCGTGCTCGGGTCGCTCGGCGTGTTCGTGAGGCTCACCGCGCCACGCGTGGGGCAGGAGCTCGGCAACCTCCGGCGCGAATTGCCGACGCTCGCGCACGCCGTGAGGACGCGGTGGGTGCCTGCGGTACAGCAACGTCTCCACGATGCGGGAATGGCCGAGACGCCCGTTCCACCCGCCGTACAAGACGACGGCACCCCGCCGGAGCCACCCGCGCAGGTCGTGGCGCGGCAGCGACAGGACGGGTCGTTCGCGATCGAGTTCCAGGGGCCGCTCGCCGTGGTCCCCACCAAGGGCGGCGGCTATCTCATCGAGCCGATGCGCGACTCGCGCGAGCAGTCGTTCGACGTCGACAAGATGGTCGCCGAGCTCGCAGGCAAGAGCCTGCTCTACGCACAACACAACGCGCTCGAGATCGTGAAGATCGGACGCGACGTGATCGCAGGCGTGAGCCGGTTCTTCTTCATCTTCGGCATCACGCTGATGCTCGCGGCGTACATCATGCTGACGCGCGAGAAGATCGTGGGCTTCTTCACGTCGCTCGCGCGGCCCTCGGCACGCCCCGGCCTCGGACAGCTCTTCGCGCGCGTCGATCGGGGGCTCTCGGGCGTGGTTCGCGGCCAGATCATCATCTGCCTGATGAACGGCGTCTTGTCGGCGATCGGCTTCGCGATCGTCGGGCTCCGCTACTGGCCGGTGCTTGCCCTGATCGCGACCGTGCTGAGCTTGATCCCGATCTTCGGGTCGATCATCAGCTCGATCCCCGCCGTCGCGATCGGCCTCACGCAGTCGTTCGGTACGGCCGTGTTCGTGCTGGTCTGGATCGTCGGCATCCACCAGCTCGAGGCCAACGTCCTCAACCCGAAGATCATGGGCGACGCCGCGAAGATCCATCCGGTGCTCGTCGTGTTCTCCCTGCTCGTGGGGGAGCATTTCTTCCACACGGTCGGGGCCCTCCTGGCGGTTCCCTGCATGTCGATCGCGCAGAGCGTGTTCATCCACGTGCGCCAGCGCGTGCAGGCACAGGATCCGGAGATGATGCACGAACCCGTGGGGAGCCTCGTGCCGCCGCCGCCCGATCCCTAGCGGAGTTTGCAAGGCGCACGCCGCCGCGGTAGGACGCGCCCGTGAGCGAAGAGACGGAATCCGAGGACTCGCCGGAGGTCGCCGAGGCGAAACGGGAGGCGACGGCGTCGAAGCCGCCGCCCGCGAAGGCGAACAAGAAGAAGAAGAACGCGGCCGAGGTGCAGCAAGAGCTGCGCGAGCTCACGAAGACCGAGGACAAGCCGCCGGTCGATCTGAACAAGATCTACCTGCGCGCGGGCGCTGTGGTGCTGCTCGTGTGGATCATCGCTGCCTTCGTGCGGCATCCGGCGGGGTGGGCCGGCGCAGGCATCCTCACGGTGGCGGGCGCCGGCGCGCTGATCTGGCTGCAGCGCTACGTGAAGAAGACGCAGGCGCTCGGCGCGATCCTGAAGGGCGCAGACACCGCGGAGGGACGCAAAGAGGCGCTCGAACAGATCGAGGCCCAGTTCAAGAAGGGCGACACGCAGGCCGTTCTCGCGAAGGCGCAGCTGCAGATGCAGGACGACCCGCGTCAGGCGCTCGCCACGCTCGAGGCCGTGAACCTCGACAAGGAGCTCGCGCCCGTGGCCGGACAGATCCGCGCGATGCGCGCGATGATCCATCTCACGCTCGGCGAGACGCAGGAGGCGCGCGCGCTCGCCGACAAGCTCGACCTCGGCAAGCAGCAGGAGCCGAAGACGCGCGTGATGTTCGCCGCCGTCGCCGCCGAGTCGTGGGCGCGCACGGGGCAGGCGAAGAAGGCCGTCGACACGCTCGACCTCTTCAACCCCGAGGCGCCCGACATGGGCGAGCTCCGCGCGCAGCTCTGGCGTGCGCGGGCCTTCGCCTACGCCGCCACGAACGACACGAAGGGCGTTGCCCGCGCCGTGAAGAAGCTCGCCGAGATCAACCCGCACCTGCTCGGGATGTTCGTCGGACAGAAGAAGGTCCATCCGCTGCTCGAGCGCGAGGCGAAGCAAGTCGTGCAGCGCATGGGCATCGTCCCGCGCAAGATGGTCCGCCAGCGGATGTGAACGGGCACGGGCACGGGCACGGGGGTCAGCCGATGCCCGAGAGGTTCGCGCGCGCGAGCGGGCGGAGCGTGATCTCGGGGAGGAGCTCCGCGAAGCTCACGACCGTTGCATCCGGGAGCTCGTTCTCCACGAGCTTGCGCACGAAGCGTCGGATGTCGGGCTGCGTGAGGAGGATCGTGTCGGGCTGCGTGCCCTTCGCCTCCGATGCCGCGCGTCGAACGGCGGCCACCACGTCACGCGCCGCCGCGGGCGGGAGGGTGAGGAACGCACCCGCAGCCGTGCGCGTCACGGCGCGACGGACGGTGTCCTCGATCATCGGATCGATCAGCACCACGCCGAGCTGGGTCGCGCCGCGCGTGAGCTTGAACGTGAGCGCACGTCGCAGCTGCGCGCGAACCAGCTCGGTGAGGCTCAGCGGGTCCTTCTCGGTCGCGGCGGCGATGGCCAGCGCCTCGAGGATCGCCCGCAGATCGCGGATCGAGACGCGCTCCTCGAGCAGACGACGGAGGACGTCGGCGAGGAGCGTGAGCGAGACGGGCTTCGGCACGACGTTGCGCACGGTGGCGGGCGCGAACTGCTCGAGCTCGTCGAGGAGCCGCTGCGTCTCCGCGAGCCCGAGGAAATCGGACGCGCGCGCCCGCAACACGTCGACGGCGCTGTCCGTGACGATGCCGACCGCATCGGCGTCGCCGAGCCCGGCGGGCACTTGGAGCACGCGCGCGGGCACCTCGTGGAGAGAGAGGATCACGGTGCGCGCGGGTAGGCCATCGGTCGTGCGCACCCGCGGCGCGGGCAGGGGCGCACCCAGCTCGACGAAGATCCGCTCGCGAAGGGCGAACGCCGCGCTGCGGAGGCCGGGGCGTGCCTGATCGCCGACCGGGGGCGCGTCGTCGAGGATGCTCGCGAGATCCGGCGCGACCTCGATCGACCACGGTACGACCATCGGTACGAACGCATCGCGACGCGTGCCCGGTCCTGCGATCGGGCGCGGCTCCGTGGCCGCGCGCTGATCCTCGCGCGCCAGCTGACGTCCGCGCGCTCGCGCCACGAAGAAGAGAACGGCGGCGATCGCGAGGAACGGGATCGCAGGGAGCCCCGGGACGATCGCGAGCAGCAGCACGAACGCGGCGGCGACCTTCAGCGCCTTCGGCAGACCGAAGAGCTGGCCCGCGAGCTCCTCGCCGAGGGGAGTGTCGGGCTCCTCGCTCGCCACGCGCGTGACGAGGACGCCTGCTGCGGTCGAGAGGACGAGCGCAGGGATCTGCGAGACGAGGCCGTCGCCGATCGTGAGGAGGCCGTAGCGCTTCAGCGCGTCGACGACCGGCATGCCTTTCTGACCGACGCCGATCGCGAGGCCTCCGAGGATGTTCACGATCGTGATGACGAGCGACGCGATCACGTCGCCCTTCACGAACTTCATGGCGCCATCCATCGAGCCGTAGAACTGGCTCTCGCGCGCGAGCTGGCGGCGACGACGGCGCGCTTCGTTGCCGTCGATGGTGCCGGAGCGGAGCTCGGCGTCGATCGCCATCTGCTTGCCAGGCATCGCGTCGAGCACGAACCGCGCGCCCACCTCCGCGACACGCTCGGAGCCCTTCGCGATGACGACGAACTGGATGACGGTGAGGATGAGGAACACCACGCCGCCGACGACGTAGTTGCCCCGGACCACGAAGCCGCCGAACGCACGGATGACCTCGCCGGCATTCGCCTGGAGGAGGATGAGCCGCGTCGACGACACGTTCAGCGCGAGGCGGAACAGCGTGGTGAGCAGCAGGACGGTAGGGAAGGTGGCGATCGCGAGGGCGTCAGGCACGTAGAGCACGACGAGAAGAATCGCGACCGGGAGCGACAGATTGGTCGCCAAGAGGATGTCGAGCAGCCAGGTCGGCAGCGGCACGATCATCATCGCGACCACGCCCACCACGAGGCCCGCCAGCGCGAGCTCGGCCCCCCCGAAACCCCTCCCGAGCGCCCGCCCGGACTGTGAACTCGTGCTCAATCGAACCTCTCGGGGGCTCGGGGGGCGGAGCCCCCCGAACAAGAAAGCTACGTGTTTTCGGCGCGAAAATGTTGAGTATGACGTCGCCTTTCTCGGTATCATCCTTGTTTGATTCTCCGAGCATGGCGATGAGCAACCAGCCGGCCCAGCCGCCTTTACGTCGAACGGGGACAGGGCTCTCCGACGTAGGGCGAAAAAGGCAGTCGAACGAAGACGCGTTCTTCTTCGACGACCGGCTCGGTCTCTACATCGTCGGCGACGGGATGGGGGGGCATGCCGCAGGCGAGATCGCCAGCCAGGAGGCGGTCGAGACCGTCTACGGCATGGTGAAGCGCGGGATCGGCAACCTCCACGAGCTCGCCGATCCGCTCGTCGAGGAAGACGTCCGCGCCGCCAGCCGACTCATGGAGAGCGCCATCCAGGCGGCCACGTACATGGTCTTCTCGATGGCCGAGATGGACCGCGGCAAGACGGGCATGGGCACGACCCTGAGCTCGCTCCTCGTCCTCGGCGAGTTCGCGGTCACCGCGCAGGTCGGCGACAGCCGCATCTATCGCGTCAAGGGCGACACCGTCGAACAGCTCACGGAAGATCACACGCTCATCGCGTGGCAGCTCAAGCAAGGTCTCATCACTCCGCAGGAGGCGAAGAAGTCGCCTCACCGGAACGTCATCACGCGCGCGGTCGGCAATCGCGACTACGTGCAGGTCGACACGGGTCTCGTGAAGCTCACGAGCGGCGATCGATTCCTGCTCTGCAGCGACGGCCTCCATGGATACCTGCGCGAGAGCGACATCGCGCCGATCGTCGCGCTCGGCGGCGAAGAGGCGGTGAAGAAGTTCATCGCCCTTGCGAACGAGCGCGGCGGCAAAGACAACATCACCGCGATCCTCGTCGAGATCGACTGAGCCCGCGTGGCCGAGACGACGCCGCGGAACGGAGGCCTCGACCGGGGAAGCCTCCTCGCAGCGCTCACCGCCGCGTCGATGCTGGCGGCGCAGGTGCTCGTCCATCGGCTCGTCTCGCTGAAGTTCATGAACAACTACGCCTTCCTCGTCATCTCGTTGACGATGCTGGGCTTCGGTCTCTCCGGTGTGTGGCTCGGCCGGTCGCTCGGCCGCTTCCAGAAGAAGCCGAACGAGGCCTACGTCTCCGCGGCCGCGTGCTTCGGCGCGACGCTCGTCGGCTCGGCGGCGATCCTGCTCGGCGCAGCGGTCCACTCGAATGTCATGGACGGGGGCGTGCCGTCGCGCGCGGCGTTCGTGGCGTCGTTCTTCCGCTCGATCCCGTTCGCCCTGATCTTCGCCGTGCCGTTCACGTTCGGCGGGCTCGTGCTCGGGGCCTTGCTCTCGGCCCCGGAGTATCCGACGCGCCGCGTCTACTTCTTCGACCTCATGGGGTCCGCGTTCGGAGCGTTCGTCATCCTGCCGGTCATCAATGCGATCGGCGTCGAGAACGCGCTCGTGGGCGTCGGGCTCCTTCAGATCGTGGGCACCTGCGTGCTCTTCCCGCCGCGCGAGCCTTCGTCTCGCGGCCTCGCCGCCGCCGGCGCCGCGCTGTTGGTGTTCGCGGGCGTCGCGCGATCGGAGGCGTTCCATCTGCATGCGCCCGATCGTTACGAGCACTCGCCCACGCGCGGCGTGGACAGGAGCGCGAGACTGCTGTCCGCGCGTTGGGACTCGCTCGGTCGCGCGGAGCTCTGGAGCATCGACGGCGCCCCGCCACAATTCGCGCTCCAGGCGCTCTTCGGAGACGACCCGGCGTATCGGAGCCGCTTCCGGCGCGTGCTCACGCAGAACAATTGGGCGTTCACGTACGCTCCGCACCTGGATGTCCCCGCGGAAGAGCTGCACGGCGTCGCGCGGAGCATGTATGCGGCCTCGTATCTCGCGAGCAGCGTTCCTTCGCCGCGCGTGGCGATCGTCGGCGTTGGCGGGGGCACGGACGTCATCGCTGCGCTCCACTTCGGGGCACGTGAGATCGACGGCGTCGAAGCGAACGGCGCGACGCTCGCGATGGTCCGCGAGGTCGACCGCACGTACTTCGAGCGATGGGCAGCGGACCCACGCGTCCATCTGCATCACGACGAGGGGCGCCACTTCCTCGCCGCCGCGAGCGGACGCTACGACGTCGTCCAGCTCTCGGGCGTCGACACCTACGCAGGCACGCCGGGCGCCGCGCACGTGTTCACGGAGAACTACCTCTACACGCTCGAGGCATTCTCGCTCTATCTGTCACGACTGACGGACAACGGCATCCTCACGGTCGTCCGTCTCGAGTGGCCGCCGCCTCGCGAAGGCATTCGCGCGCTCGCCACGATGGTCGCCGCGCTCCGCGGCATGGACGTCGCGCATCCGAGCGAGAACGTCATCATCGTGGGCACGCCGGACAAGCTGCATCTCGCGCTCATGGCGAAGCGGACGGCGTTCACCGAGGCGGAGGAGGCGAAGCTCGCCGCGGGCATCGCGGGCAATCCGTTGCTCCGCATCGTCGCGAGCCCTCGACAGAACGTGCAGCACGCGAACATCTACCAGTCGTTCCTCTCGCTCGACGACTCGTTCAAAGAGGACGTGTTCCTCCTTTCGGCCCCCGCGAACATCACGCCCGTCGACGACGACCGGCCGTTCTACTTCCACTTCTCCAGCTTCGCGAACGTGTTCCCGCCCGCGCCGGGGACGTGGGCCCCGATGCCGACGATGGAGTACAACGTGCTGCTCCTCGTGCTCGTCATCGGAGTGATCGCAGCGACCGCGATCTGGCTTCCCGTGCGACGCCTCGGAGCGGCTTCGACGGCGACCCTTCCTTCGTCCAGCCTCGAGCGACGCGACGTGCGGCGCTTCGCGCTGTACTTTGCAGCGCTGGGGATGGGGTTCATGGGGATCGAGATGGGCCTCCTCGCCCATTTCGGCGTGCTCCTCGGTCATCCGAGCTATGCGCTGTCGGTCGTGCTCGCGGTGCTCCTCTTCGCGACGGGTACGGGCGCGCTCTTCGCCGAGCGGATCGCCGATCGGCTGGGCGGCGTTCGGTTCGTCGCGTACCTGCTCGCGGCGCTCTTGTTCGTGGAGGTGCTCCTGATCTTCCCGCGCCTCGCGCCGCTGCAGGCGGCATCGTTCGCGGTGCGTTGCACGGTGACCGCGCTGCTCATCCTGCCGATCGGCGTGTGCCTGGGCGTGTTCCTCCCCACCGGGCTCGAGAACCTGAAGGGAAGGGCGCCCACGCTGGTGCCGTGGGCGTGGGGGATCAACGGCGTGTTCTCCGTGCTCGGCCCGATCGTCGCGATCGCGACGTCGATCACGTTCGGGACCCGCGCGCTGATGATGATCACCGTGCCGATCTATCTCGTCGCCGGTTGGATCCTCCCGGGAAGGCCTGCGCGACCCTCGGAAAGCCTCCAGAACTTGGCCCCTTGACCCCACTCGGGGTACGTGAGACGGGTGGCATTCGCACTGTGTCTGCCGGGACACGCCGG
>JACXTT010012221.1_pt1 | contig 11401 bp, 9 predicted proteins | sample 9270951 | NCBI WGS metagenome assembly JACXTT01 (sample SAMN15532306, study PRJNA645909) | rock metagenome | isolation source: weathered quartz diorite | place: Puerto Rico | collected 2017-06-21 | reverse complement strand
TTCAGGGACGCGGCGTCGATGTCCCCGCTCCTTACGCGGGCTCCGTGAGGACCCCCCGCCTCCGACATGTAGGCGAAATCGTCCTGGCCCGCAACCGACTCGAGCCGGAACCGCCGGTACTCCCCCTTGAACGCAGCGCCGTCGCGAAACGTGACCATGGATGCCACCGTGTGCCTTCCCTGGATCGTGGAGACGTCGAAGCACCGGATCCGGCGCGGCAGCGTGGGCAGTCCCAGCTCTCGCTGGAGCTCGAGTGCTTCGTCGAATTCGTTGCGCGAGAGCCTCCGTTCGCGGCTCCCCTCCTCGGATGCACGGCCCAGGAGCAGCGCGGCATTCCGGCGGGCGTTCCGCACGAGCGCGCGCTCCGCGGTTCCACGCGGGGTGCGCACGCGCACCGTGGTCGAAGCGGCCGCCGAGAGCACCTCCTCGAGGAGCTTTGCCTCGGCGGGCTCCACCTCGACCAGCACGGTGGCGGGCACCTGCTCCGTGCGCGTGTAATAGAGATTGAGGAAGGCCCGCAGGAGCTCCGCTTCGTCCGTCCTGCCGGCGCCCTGGAGCCAGCGCACGTCGCGTGAGACGACGCGGCGCTCGCGGATCTTGAAGATCACCGCGCACGCGGCTTCTCCCTGAGGGGCAACGCCGATCACGTCCGCTTCCGAGCCGCTCAAGTCCACGACCCGCTGCTTCTCCAGAATGGACTCGATACCGCGTACCTGGTCGCGAATCCGCGCCGCGCGCTCGTACTCGCGTCTCACGACCGCGCCCGCCTGGAGAGTCTGGAGCCGGCGAACCACCTCCTCGCGCCTCCCCGCGAGAAAGTCGCAGAACTGATCCACCATCGCGCGGTAGTCCTCCAGACTCTGCATTGCGATGCAGGGACCCGTGCACCGTCCGATGTGAACGTCCAGACACTCCCGCCGCGCCGCGATGTGGGCGTCGATGTCCTGGCACGAGCGCATGGGAAAGATCGTCTGCGTCATGCGCAGAAGCTCCCGGAGCGCCTTCACCTCGGTGTACGGTCCGAAGTAGCGCGCACCGTCGCGCTCGATCCGGCGCACGAGCGACATGCGCGGATACGGCTCCTGCCAGGAGACACGGATGTAGGGGTAGCGCTTGTCGTCCTTGAGACGGATGTTGTAGGGAGGCTGATGCTCCCGGACGAGGGTGGCTTCGAGATGAAGAGCGTCCCCCCCGGAATCGACGGCGATGAAGTCCAGATCGCGGACGTTGGAGACGAGGGCAACCTGCCTGGGTCCGATGAGGTCGGGGCTCTGGAAATGGGACCGAACGCGCTGGTCCAGGCGTTTGGCCTTCCCGACGTAGAGCACGCGCCCGCCGGCCCCCTTGAAGATGTAGACCCCGGGGAGCATTGGAAGGGACGCGATTTTCCGCTTCAGCGCTTCCGGGTTGGGCTCTGTGGGGGATTCGAGGTGGGAATCTCCCGGTCGTTTTCCTAGACGCGGGACCATTCGGGTCAGTATACCACGGCCGGCCCCGCGTTCCGTGGTTGACAGCGGGGGAATCCCCAGATAGGTTAACGGTTTACACTATCTCGAAGACAGCGTGAAACGCGGAGGAACGAATGCCTCGTCACAAGTCGGCGGAGAAGAGGGTTCACACCAGCCTGCGGGATCAGAAGCGCAACCTGGCCGTGAAATCGGAGCTCAAGACGCTTCTCAGAAAAGCACGTCAAGAGCCTGGAAATACATCGCTTATGAGAAGCGTTGCGTCCAAGCTGGACAGGGCCGTCAAGAAGGGGGTTCTCCACAAGGCCGTGGCGAACCGCCGGAAGTCCCGCCTGGCCCGGATGGTCAATCGGTCGGCGAAAGCTTCCTGAGCGCCTCCTCGACGCGCTTCCTGCACTCGCTGACGGCGTTTCCCACCGGCACACGGTCTACCTGACCGGTTTTCCGGTCCCGCAGCTCCACGACGCCGTCTTTCAGCCCTTTATCCCCGATCGTGACCCGGAGCGGCACTCCGATCAGGTCCGCGTCCTTGAACTTGGCTCCTGGCCGCTCGTCCCGATCGTCGAGAAGCACCTCCACGCCCGCCTTCTCCAGTCCCGAGTAAATCGAGTCCGCGACGTGGGCGGTCTCCGGATGGCCCACGTTCACGGGCACCACGTGGACGTGATAGGGAGCGACCGAGAACGGCCACACGATGCCGTTCTCGTCGTGGAGCTGCTCGATCACGGCCGCCACCGTCCGGGTGATCCCGATGCCGTACGTCCCCATCACGATGATGCGCTCGTTTCCCTCGGCGTCGAGATAGGTCGCGCGCATCGCCTGCGAGTACTTGGTCCCGAGCTTGAAGATGTGCCCGACTTCGATTCCGCGGCTCAGGCGCATCACGTCGCCGCAGCGGGGACAGCGGTCCCCTTCCCGAGCGGTCGCGATGTCCGCCCGCTCCCGAACCGGGACATCGCGGCCCAGGCGCACGTTCGTCAGGTGCAGATCGCGCGCGTTCCCTCCGGTCACGTAGTTCCGGTTCTCCTGGATCGAGACGTCCAGGATGGTGCGCAACCCCTCGCGGATTCCGACCGGACCGGTGAACCCGAGCGGCCCTCCCGTGAGCCGCTCGATCTCCTCCGCCGTGGCCAGACGCGGCGCCGGATGACCCAGGACGCGCGCGAGCTTCGCCTCGTTCAGCTCCCGGTCTCCGGGAACGATCGCCAGCACGGGATCGGGTCCCGCGAAGATCACGAGCGACTTGAGAAGGCGGCTCGGCTCCACGCCCAGGAGTGAGGAGACCTCCTCGACCGTCTTCTTTCCGGGGGTCTCGCGCTTCGTGAGCGGCGCCTCCTTCTCCGGCGTCGCCGGTTCCACGCGGAACTTAGCGCTCTCCGAGGAGGCCGCGTAGCCGCATGCCGAGGAGAAGATCAGCGACTCCCCTGAATCCGCCGTGACCATGAACTCGTGGTTCACGTCGCCTCCGATCGCTCCGGAGTCGGCCTCCACGATCACGAACTCCAGCCCGCACCTCCGGAAGACCGCGGCGTAGGCGTCTCGCATCTCCTCGTACGCCCTCGCGAGCTGTGTCTCGTCGGTGTGGAAGCTGTAGCCGTCCTTCATGAGGAATTCACGAGCGCGCAAGACACCGAAGCGCGGGCGGATCTCGTCACGGAATTTGGTCTGGATCTGATACAGGTTCACGGGCAGATCGCGATAGGAGCGGATGTGATTCCGGACCAGATCGGTGATCGCCTCCTCGTGGGTCGGCCCCAGCACGTAGTCGCGCTCGTGGCGGTCCCGCTCCCGGAAGAGCTCCTTCCCGTACTTCTCCCAGCGTCCCGTCTCCTGCCAGAGCTCCGCGGGCATCAGGATCGGGAGCCTGAGCTCCTGGCATCCCACGCGATCCATCTCCTCTCGCACGATCCGCTCCACCTTGCGGGTCACGCGCCAGCCGAGCGGGAGGATCGTGTAGATCCCCGCCGCGAGCTTGCGCAGCATTCCGGCACGGACCATCAGCTTGTGGCTGACGAGCTCGGCGTCGGCGGGATCTTCCTTCAGGGTCGGGACGAAGGCTCGGGACTGGCGCATGGTCTCCGGAATCAGAAATCCTCGAGCGTTTGCTCGAGCGTGTAGAGCGCGGGCGGCTTCCCCTCGAGAAAACGAGCGGCCCGGATCGCGCCGAGCGCGAATACCGCCCGGTCGGATACCGTGTGCTGGATCTCGATCGTCTCCCCGGCGCCGGCCAGCATCGCGCGGTGCGTCCCGACCGCGGTTCCGGCGCGGATCGAATGGATCCGCACCTCGCCGGGAGCGCGCTCCTTCCCGGGATCGGCCGCCACGCGGTCGGACGGCGGAAATCCCTTTCTCCTCTGCTCCCACGTCAAGAGTGATGCCCAGAGGAGCGCCGTGCCGCTCGGAGCGTCTCGCTTCCCCGCGTGGTGGTGCTCGACGACGTCGATCTCGAAGAGCGTCCGCGCTCTCTCCGGGACGGATCGCAGCATCCGCGTCACGATCGCGTTCCCCAGGCTGAGGTTTCGCGCGCGGAGCACCGGAGCTCTCGACGCGAGAGCCCGGATCCTCGCTTCGTCCTGATCCGGGATCCCCGTGGTCGCGCTCACGAGAGGACGCGGCGGAGTCCGCTCGAGCCAGTCGAGCAGCCACGCCGTTCCTGAGGCGAGGCTCACGTCGATGACCACCAGCTCCCGCGCCAGGTCCTTCCCTTTCGCGAGGAGCTGTTGCGGGGTCATCCAGGAACAGGAATCCGCGCCCGGGGATTCCCCGACGTTCCGCGCCACGCACACCGCGAGCTCCACATCCGGAGATTCCCGGGCCGCGGTCCGGATCGCAAGCCCCATCCGGCCGGTCGCTCCAAAGAGAAGGATGCGCGTTCGGCGGGACATGCCTCGTTCAGCGGCCGGCACGCGCCTGCGAGACAGCTCCCACCCGCTCGAGCGCCTGCTCCACGGCTGCGGCCGTCTCCGGCTTGACCGGCACGAGCGGAAGGCGCAGCTCCGCGGCCGCGAGCCGCAGGCGCGAGAGCGCGTGCTTCACCGGAGCGGGATTGGTCTCGAGGAAGAGGGCGCGGAAGAGCGGTGTGAGCTTCCGGTGGATGGCTTCAGCCTCCCGCATGCGTCCCGCCCCGGCGTGGGCGTGGAGCGCGTTCAGCTCGGCCGGCGCCACGTGGCCGGCCACGGAGACCACTCCGCGCGCCCCGATCGCGAGCAGCGGCAGGTAGAGGGAATCATCCCCCGCCAGGATCGCGATGTCGCAGCGCGACCGGATCGCGCTCGCCTGATCCAGCGAGCCGCTCGCTTCCTTGATGGCCGCGATGCGTGGATGCTCCGCCAGCTTGGCCACGGTCTCGGGCTGGATGAGAACGCCGGTTCGCGAGGGAACGTTGTAGAGGACGACGGGACGGTCCACGCGGTCGGCGACGGCGCGGTAGTGCGCCAGGAGCCCCTCCTGCGTGGGTTTCACGGAATAGGGGCTGATCACCATGACGCCGTCCGCGCCCGCCCGGATCGCGTCCTGGGAGAGCTCGATCGTCTCCGAGGTCAGCGCCGTCCCGGTCCCCGCGATCACCGCCGCGCGGCCCCGGGCCGTCTCGACCACGGTGCGGATGATCTGCGTGCGCTCCTCGCGCGTGAGGGACGTCGCCTCTCCGGTGCACCCGCAAGGATACAGCGCGCGCACCCCTCCCTCGATCAGGTGGCTTGTCAGCCGCGCGAGCGCTTCGCGGTCCAGTGCTCCGTTCCGGAACGGGGTCACGAGCGCGACCGCCAGTCCGTCGAACATCGTCTTCGGATCCGCCATGAGTGACTCCTGAGCGACGAGCGCCGTGGCCGCTAACGCGTCGGCGAAGGCGGCGCGGGACGCTCCAACCGGAAATCGATGCCCTCGTACTCCCCTTCGGGACGCGCGTCCAGAAGCTCCTCGCGCCTGGCTTCATCCGGCGCTTCGCCGGGAGCCCGCGGCAGGCGGGTCGCGCGCAGCCGGTACTTGCCCGGCGGGACGCGAAGCAGGTAGTCGCCCGGACCCTTGCGCTCGGCGAACCGGACGAACGTCGTGTCCGAGTCCGCTCTCGCTTCGACACGGAAGCGCGCGGTCGAGTCGGGGGACATCACCTTCCCGTGGATCATCGCCGGCGCACGCGGGTCGATCGCGAGAATATTGATACTATCCGCGACCGGCCGCTCGGGTGTCAACCGGATCACGGTCGGATAGCTCGCGGCCACGTCGGTGAGGGAATCGAAGGCGCCGTTCCGGTTCAAATCGTAGACGGCATGCACGGTGAATCCATGACGAAGCGGCAGGCCGCTCAAGGCGTACACGGCGCCCGTGTCGGTCTCCGTGGCGTAGGAGGGAGCCACGTTCGCGAAGTCGGGGACCAGACCGAGCGATTCCGGATAGGCCCAGATCGGAACACCTTTCGTCGCGAGCGTCTTGGCGCGGAGCACACCTGTGATCCGCCCCGGGTCGAGCGAATCGCCGGTCGAGAACCGGATCGTGAGCGGCGTGCCGAGCAGGACGCCGTGCGCGTCGCGCGCTCCGGCACTCAGGAAGGCCTGATAGGTCGTGCTGGGCCGAAGGCCTCCTTCCCACGACACGCGAACGCGACGCCCGCTCCAGTGATACGAGGGAATGCCCGGGTTCGGAAACACGCGGAACCCGTCGCGCACGCTCACGCGATCCATGGCCTCGGAGAAGAGGATCGAGATCTCGAGATCGAGCGGGACGCGCGTCGAGCTGTCGGCGGGCGCCGTGGCGACGACGCGCGGCGGCGTGGTGTCCACCGGTCCGCCGGGCGGAAAATCCGGCTTCGCGCACCCGGCGAGGGTGCCGGCGACGAGCACGGCGCCGAAGACCTTGGATCGCGTCACCGCGAGCGTCGCGCGCCCGCGGAACGCCTGGATGCGCGCTGTTTCGACGCCCCGCGCGCCGGGGGCTTCTTCGCGGTCTTCTTCACCACCATGAGGTCGAACAGGATCGCCTTCTGCAAGTGCATGCGGTTCTCCGCCTGGGGGAAGACGATCGACTGCGGCCCCTCGAAGACGTCCTCGGTGATCTCCTCGCCGCGATGCGCGGGCAGGCAGTGCATGATTCGAGCGCCAGGCTTGGCCTCGCGCACGATGGAGCGGTTGATCTGGAACTTGCGGAAGACGGGAAGCCGCTTCTCGCGCTCGGCCTCCTGCCCCATGCTGGCCCAGACGTCGGTGTAGAGAACGTCGGCTTCCTTCGCGGCCAGTCCCGGATCGCGGAAAATGCGCGCGCTCCCCTTCCCGGAGCGCGCCGCCGCCGCGACCAGCTCGTGGTCGGGATCGTAGCCCTCGGGGCAGGCGATCCGCACGTCGATCCCGAAGAGTCGCGCCGCTTCGACCCAGGAGTTCGCGACGTTGTTCCCGTCGCCGATGTAGGCCACCACCGCCCGGTCCAGGTTCACTCCGTGCTCCTTCAGCGTGAAGAGATCGGCCAGGATCTGGCAGGGATGGAGCCAGTCTGTGAGCCCGTTGATGACAGGAACGGTGGCGTGGCGTGCCAGCTCCACCGCGAGGTCGTGCCCGAAGGTGCGGATCATGATCCCGTCCACGTACCCCGACAGCACGCGTGCCACATCCGCGACCGACTCGCGCTGCCCCATTCCGATCTCCCGCTCCGTGATGAAGATCGACGATCCCCCGAGCTGGGTCATGGCAACCTCGAAGGAGAGGCGCGTCCGGCGGCTCGGCTTGTGGAAGATAGGGGCGAGCGACCGCTGGTCCAGCTCCCGGTGCCGCCTCCCCGCCCGGAGATCCGCCTTCAGCCGCGCCGCCCGGGCGAACAGCCGGTCCACGTCGGCCCGCGTGAGATCCGCAAACGACAAGAGATCGCGCTTCATTCCAAAGGCTCCTCGAACGGGTTCGGGTGGTGCGCCGGGCTCACGCGCGTGGGTGGGCCTTGGCGTAGGCCTGCTTCATGCGGCGGCGTGTGACGTGCGTGTAGATCTGCGTGGTGCCGAGGCTCTGATGCCCCAGAAGCTCCTGCACGGCGCGCAGGTTGGCGCCGCGCTCGAGGAGGTGGGTGGCGAAGCTGTGGCGCAGAGCGTGAGGATGGGTGGCGGCGTTCGGTCCCAGGCCCCCGAGAAGCGCGTGGATGTCCCGCTCCAGCGTTCGCGCGGAGACGGGCCTTCCCCCGCGCCCTGGGATCAGCGGCATCTGGATCGAGGGCGTCCGGTCGAGCTTCTCCCAGTACCGCGCCAGCATGGCGGCGGCCCGGGCACCCACCGGAACGACGCGCTCCTTCGATCCTTTCCCCAGCACGCGCGCGAGCCGTCGGTCCTTGTCGAAGCGGGCCCACGTGAGACCGGTCAGCTCGCTCAAGCGAAGCCCCGATCCGTAGAGCCACTCGGCAGCGACCAAAGCGCGCAGGCCGCGCAGGTCGTCCTCCTGGAGAAAAGACGCGGCTCGGTCCAGGAGCTCGTTCAAAGGCGTCGCGGAAATGGCCGCCGGCAGCGGCTGGGGCACGCTGACGCGCGGCAAGGACCCGCGAAGGGAGCCCTGGGTCCTTCCCCGGTACTCGAGGTAACGCAGGAAGGAGCGGAGCGCGGCGAGCGAGCGCCCCAGCGTGCGCGCCGCGATCGGACGGTTCTTCCGCCGCACCTTCGTGAGCGATCGCGCGGCGGCGAACGCCGCCAGAAGCTCGGGGGTCAGGTCCTCGGGAAACCGGATGCGGTTTCCGAGCCGCGCCTTCGCGAATTCGGCGAATCGCCTGAGGTCATCCTCGTACGCTCGGAGCGTCGCCGGCGCGCAGCGCCGGTGAGTCCCGAGATACTGGAGAAACTCAGCGATCCAGCGTTCCACTCACGGCCTCGGAAGCCTCCGCGTCAACGCGCGTCTTGCATTTCGGGCACTGGAGGTAATCGCCTTTGGTCTTGGTGTGCTTCTGGACGAGGATCGGATAGGCGCAGGAGGGGCAGGGCTGCTTCACCGGCCGGTCCCAGACCGCGAACGTGCACGCGGGATAGCGGCTGCAACCGAAGAAGGATTTCCCACGGCGGGTGCGCCGCTCCACCAGCTCGCCCTGGCCGCACTCGGGGCAGGGCATCCCGAGGCCGATAGGGCGCGTGCCCTTGCATTCGGGATAGCGGGAGCACGCGAGGAATTTCCCGAAACGGCCGGAGCGCACGCGCATGGGGCTCTCGCAGACCGGACAGGGCTGGCTGGGTACCGTCTCCCCTTCGGTCTCCTCCTCGAGCGGCATCGTGGTCTTGCATTCGGGATAGCGCGGGCACGCGAGGAAGGGGCCGTTCCGGCCGTAGCGCTTCACCATCTTGGAGCCGCACTGCGGGCACTCCCGGTCCGACTCCTCCGCGAGCGAGGCCTTCAGGCTCTCCCGCTGCGCCTCGGCGGTGGTGAGATCCTTCCGGAACGGTCCGTAGAAGTCGGCGACGACGTTGGCCCAGGCGTCCTTCCCGGTCTCCACCCGGTCCAGCTCCTGCTCCATCTTGGCGGTGAACTCCACCTCGAACACGTCCCCGAACATCCGGGCCAGGAGCTTCCAGACCGTCATGCCCAGCTCGGTCGGCGTGAGCTTGCCTCGGTCGCGGAGCACGTAGTCGCGGGTGAGGATGGTCCCCACGATCGTGGCGTAGGTGCTGGGCCGTCCAATCCCCTTCTCCTCGAGCGTCTTCACCAGCGAGGCCTCGGTGTAGCGCGGAGGAGGCGTGGTGAAGTGCTGCTCGGGAAGGATGCCCAGCTGCTTCAGTGGATCCCCTTCGTGGAGCGCCGGAAGCTTCGTGGTCTCGGCATCACTGTCCTCGCCCGCGGGTGAGCCCTGGCTCCGCGTATCGATCAGGGTGGCGCTGTAGGCCCGCGTGAACCCGTCGAACTTGATGCGGCTCCCGGAGGCGCGCAGCATGTACGGCCCCGCCGTGATGTCCACAGTCGTCGTCAGCACGAGCGCAGGATTCATCTGCGACGCGACGAAGCGCTGCCAGATCAGCTCGTAGAGCCGGTGCTGGTCGGGCTCGAGATGCGACTTCATGGATGAGGGCGTCCGTACGACCGACGTCGGGCGGATGGCCTCGTGCGCGTCCTGCGACGTCTCGCGGGAGCGGAAGCTCCGCGGCTCGGCCGGAAGATACGTCGCGCCGTACGTGGACCGGATGTAGTCCCGGACCTCCACCAGCGCGTCGGGGGACGTGCGGGTGGAATCGGTTCGCATGTACGTGATCAAGCCAGTCGAGCCCTCCGCTCCGATGTCCACGCCCTCGTAGAGCTGCTGGGCCACGACCATGGTCTTCTTGGCACTGAATCCCAGCCTCTGGAAAGACTCCTGCTGCAGCGTGCTCGTGATGAAGGGGGGCAGCGGATTCCTCTTCTTTTCCTGCGTGCGCACGCCGGTGACGCGGAAGGATTCCTTCCCGAGCTCCGCTGCCGCGGCCTTGGCCTGCGCCTCGTTCTCGAGCGAGATCTTCTCCCCAGCCTTCTTCTGTACGCGGGCGCGGAAGCGCTCGTCCTTCGCGGTCGCCAGGTCGACGTCGATCGTCCAGTATTCGCGCGGCTTGAAGGCGCGAATCTCCTCCTCGCGCTCGCAGATGAGGCGCAGGGCGACCGACTGCACGCGCCCCGCCGAGAGCCCGTAGCGAACCGTCTTCCAGAGGAAGGGGCTCACCTGGTATCCCACGAGCCGGTCCAGGACGCGTCTCGCCTGCTGCGCGTGCACTTTGTTCATGTCGATGGAGCGAGGAGCTTCGAGCGCCGATAGGACGCCGCGCTTGGTGATCTCGTAGAAGGCGAGACGGCGGATGCGGCCGTCCGTTCCGTTGCCGAGCGTCTCGGCCAGATGCCAGGCGATGGCTTCCCCTTCCCGGTCGGGATCGGGGGCGAGATAGATGGTGGAGGCCTGACGCGCGCTCTGCTTCAGCTCGCGCAGTATTTTCGCCTTGCCCTTGATCAGGATGTAGGAGGGCTGGAATCCGTGCTCGATGTCGACGCCGAGCTTGCTCTTGGGCAGGTCACGCACGTGCCCGTTCGAGGCACGGACCTCGAATCCGGGGCCGAGGTATTTGCCGATGGTGCGAGCCTTTGCCGGAGACTCGACGATGACCAGATTCCGGCCCCGGCCGCGCGGGCTCTTCTCCGCGAGCGGCTCCGCCCGCCCGGCGCGAGCCGGCTTCTTCGGGGCCCGCTTGACGGGAGCCTTGGCGGTCGTCGCCGCCGGCGCATCCGGGTTCGCCTCTGCCTTGGCCGTTGCCCGACGCTTGGCCGTCTCGCCCGCCCGTTCTTGTGTGACTTTCGTTACCTCGGTCCCGTTCCGCAGTCGGTTCAGTGTGTGGTCTGGGGAGCGCCCGGATCGAAGGGAATCCCGTGCTCCTCGTCGAACCAGTGGATCAGAACCTCCGTCGCCAGCTCCTCGGCTTTCGCCTCGCTGTCCAGCGCGGGCCCTTCCTCGCGAGCGCGCGCCATGATCTCCTCGAACTGCTCCGGGGTGACCCGGCCCGATTCGCTGAGCCGGAAGAAGTACGTGTAGGCCGGTGAGGAAAGGAGCGCCCGCTCCGGACCGGTGGGCACCCGCACGTGCTTCCGCTCGGCGCGCGGCTCCCCTGGATAGTCCTCGCGCGAATAGGGCTCGAGCGCCCGGAAGATCATCTCGAACGCCTGGTTCACGACGTCGGCGTCGTGGCGGCCCGAGTCGAGCACCTGCGTGAGCTCGAGCAGCGCGTCCTCGTTTCCGTCCACGTACGCCTTCAGCTGTTCCACGATGAGGAACATGATTTCGCGAACGTTGTCATCCATGGTCTTCCTCCGGGTCTATGCGCCGTGGCACTTCTTGTATTTCTTGCCGCTGCCGCACGGGCAGGGATCGTTTCTTCCTACCTTGGGCTCCTGCGCCACCAGAGGCGCCCGTCTCGGCCCGTCCGTGGACCGCGGCGCCTGACCGGCTCCTCCCCCGGCCGCTGCAGGCGTGCCGAA
>JACXTT010012220.1_pt1 | contig 11402 bp, 11 predicted proteins | sample 9270951 | NCBI WGS metagenome assembly JACXTT01 (sample SAMN15532306, study PRJNA645909) | rock metagenome | isolation source: weathered quartz diorite | place: Puerto Rico | collected 2017-06-21 | reverse complement strand
TGAAGAAGTCGGTCTGGTTGCGGGTCGACTGCACGTCGCCGGTCAACAGGCCACGGGCCAGCGGGCTGAACACCGAGACGCCAAGGCCCTGGTCACGGCAGAACGGCAACATCTCGCGCTCTTCTTCGCGATAGGCGCAGTTCAGTTGCAGTTGCATGTTGATCGGCTTGACCCAGCCGTTGCGCTCGCAGGCCATGAGGATCTTCGCCAACTGCCCGGTGAGCATGGTAGAGACCCCGATATAGCGGGCCTTGCCGGAACGCACGATGTCGTTCAGGGCGTTCATGGTTTCCTCGACCGGGGTGTTCACGTCGAAGTAATGCAGCATGAAGACGTCGACGTAATCCATGTCCAGGCGTTTGAGCGAGGCGTCGATGCTGTCCATGATGTGCTTGCGCGAATGGCCGCTGACATTGATCCCGCTGCGGGTGCCGTAGCCGACCTTGGTGGTCACCACGATGTCTTCGCGGCGGGTCAGGCGCTTGAGGATGCGCCCGACCACTTCCTCGCCGACCCCGGCGGAATAGAAGTCCGCCAGGTCGATGAAGTTCACCCCGTTGTCCAGCGCGTGCTTGACGATCGGTTCGCTTTTCTTCTCATCGAAGATCCACGGCTTCCAGTCCGGCGTGCCCATGTTCATGGTGCCGAGGCACAGCTTGGAAACCTGCAGGCCGGAATTGCCCAGACGAATGTATTGCATGGCGCGGACCTCAGGCTTTCGGGGTGTAGAAAGGGTTGGCGACGTGGTCGACCACATCAGCGAGCTGGGCACGCACCGGCAGGCCGGTCAGGGCGGCGCGGATCGCGGTGCGGCAGGCGTTGTAGTTGTTCAGGTAGACGGCATCGAGGTCATCGCAGGCAGGGTTGACCCAGTTGGCGGTGACGATCGCCCACTCGTCCTCGGCTTCGGCCGGCAGGGTGCCGTCGAGCAAGGCTTCGAGCACGGCCTTGGCGATCCCGGCCTGGGATGCGCCCCAGGTGGCATTGCCGTGGAAGTCGCTGCCGATGGCGGCCTTGTTGACGTAGAGGGTCATGGGCTTGACCGGGATATTCGGCTGGGCGATCACCATGAATGGGCAATGGCCCTGGCTCGGGGATGCCAGGCTATTGGCGAAGGCCTGGCCGGCCGGGCCATTGCGTGGGCCGATCAGGATATTGATATGAGCAGCGTTCACGCCGGGGCCTTCGAAGCCTTCGCCGATATACAGGTTCTGTTGTTTCAGGGTCATGATGCAAACGCTCTTTGTTGTTATGAGTGAGCTGGTGTTTGCGCTTTTTTATCACTGGGGTTGGCGGGGGCTGTAACCATTAAAAGTCATGGGGGTATGAGGTTTTGTAATGGCCACCGATCAATTGATCGAACAGGTGCTTGCCAATGCGGTCACTCGGACTTTTGCATGATCGAGATGACGTTCGATGATCCGGCAGGAAAACCCCAGGCAAAAAAAAAGCCCAAGCGGCTGATGGACGCTTGGGGCTCAAAAATGCATAAACCGTGGTAGGTGAACGCGGGGCGCATATTAACCCACTGCGACAATATGTAACAAGATTTTTTTCAATTGCTTATTGACATAAGCCCTTCAATAACCACATATTTTTTATGGTTTGGCATGAACCATAATGGGGCACGAACAGCCGTTTCTTATTCCAAAAACAACCCGTCGGATAGCTTGATATCACCGACAACAGTATTTGCTTCGCCAACCGGGGACGGCGACAATTGCCGCTCCATTTTCCTTCGAGGTTTGCAACATGCGTAAAGCACTTACCGTCCTGGCCCTGAGCGCCCTGTTTGCCCAAGGCGCCATGGCCGCAGGCGGCACACAGGCCGCGGTCGGCGGTGGTCTGGGCGGCGCCCTGGGTAACGTCCTGGGTCAGCAGATGGGCGGCAGCACCGGCGCGGCGGTCGGCGCGGGCCTGGGCGGCGCAGCCGGCGGCGCGGTGGCGGCCAAGAAAGGCAAGAAAACCAAGGCTGCCATCGGTGGTGGCCTCGGCGCAGCCGGTGGCTCGCTGCTGGGCAACCAGTTGGGCGGCAAGACCGGAGCAGCCATCGGCGCTGGCCTCGGCGGCGCAGCCGGTGGCGCACTGGGCGGCAAGTAAGGTCAACCTGTAGGAGCCGGCTTGCCGGCGATAGCGGCCAATCAGGCGATGCAAGGCTCTCGGGCCTCATCGCCAGCAAGCTGGCTCCTACAGGGTTTCGTGGTGTTTTCCAGGCCTCCACAGGGGCAATCCCTGCTGCAAGATCCGTGTTCCCCCCAATATCGATCACGCTGATATTCGCTATTGGCAAGGATCCGTTCCGCCAGTGCCGAAGGGCTTCGTAAGATGACACCCACTGCCTCACCACCTACGGTGAGGGGATGTCTTCCCGGAGACCGCCATGAAGTACCTTCTGTTTGTCCTGCTGTCGCTGTTCAGCCTGGTTGCAGCCGCTCAAGGCACCGCGACTGCCACACCCCAAACCCAAGGGGCGACAGCCAGCACCAGCGCTGAACCCTATGACTACTCCGAAGACCTCGACATCGCCAAGGCGGTACGCGCCGACAGTGCGGCTTCGTCCGACTGTGGCCCGGTGCAGGGGCATGTGGTCTACGTTGACGGCCAGGGCGTGCGCCACGAGATGAACTTCATCCGCCTGGGCAATGCTTGCCAGCACGGTTGATCGCCAGCCCCTGCAAAGACCGTGTCTAGTTGCAAGACGGTCTCTGCAGGGCGCGTGCAAACATTGATATTCGTGATTCAGAACGCGAAACACGAACAGCCAAAGGCTCCCCAGAAACCCTGGAAGTCACTGACCGGCACATTCGACATCCGTGCCCGCTCATGACCGTGGGCATGTACCCCGCAAGGACCGCTGCACTGGTGCACCTGGGCCTGCAATGGCGAGTTCGGCCGCCAGTGCCCCGGCACCTTGACCACCGGCGACCAGTCGGGGGTCACCGGCAGCGTCGGCGGCGCAAGCTTGTCGAAGTCACCCGCCGCATGCACCACCTTGCCGTCGACCACCGTCAACACCGATTCGATCCACTTGATGGCCTCGGCCTCGACACTGAAATAGTCCGCCGACAGCGCCACCAGGTCGGCCAGTTGCCCGACCTTGATCTGGCCTTTCTTGCCCTGCTCCGAGGAAAACCAGGCGCTGCCATGGGTGTACAGCTCCAGCGCGGTTTCCCGCGGCAGGCCCTCGGGATAGAGCTCAAGCCCGCCCACGGTGCGACCGCTGACCATCCAGTACAGCGAAGTCCAGGGGTTGTAGCTCGACACCCGCGTGGCGTCAGTGCCCGCGCCCACCGGCACACCCTCGGCGAGCATGCGCTTGATCGGCGGCGTGGCCTCGGCGGCCTTGGCGCCATAACGCTCGACGAAGTATTCGCCCTGGAACGCCATGCGGTCCTGAATGGCGATGCCGCCGCCCAACGCCCGCACCCGCTCGATATTTTTCGGCGTGATGGTTTCGCAGTGATCGAAGAACCACGGCAGGCCATTGAACGGAATATCCCGATTGACCTTCTCGAAGACATCCAGCATCCGCGAAATGGATTCGTCATAGGTGGCGTGCAGGCGGAACGGCCAGCGCTGCTCCACCAGATGCCGGACCACCGGCTCCAGCTCCTGCTCCATGGTCTGCGGCAGGTCTGGACGGGGCTCGAGGAAATCCTCGAAATCCGCCGCCGAGAACACCAGCATCTCCCCTGCCCCGTTGTGCCGCAGGAAATCGTCGCCCTGGCCATAGGTGACCTTGCTGGTCCAGTTCTTGAAGTCCGCCAGTTCTTCCTTGGGCTTCTGGGTAAACAGGTTGTAGGCGATCCGTACGGTCAGTTGTTGCTTGGCCGCCAGTTCGGTGATGACTTCATAGTCGTCCGGGTAGTTCTGGAAACCGCCGCCGGCATCGATGGCGCTGGTGACGCCCAGGCGATTGAGTTCACGCATGAACTGGCGGGTCGAGTTGACCTGATACTCCAGGGGCAGCTTCGGCCCCTTGGACAGGGTCGAGTAGAGAATCATCGCGTTGGGCCGGGCAATCAGCATCCCGGTCGGCTCGCCCTTGGCGTCACGGACGATCTCGCCACCCGGCGGATTCGGCGTGTCGCGGTTGTAGCCGACCACCCGCAGCGCCGCCCGGTTGAGCAAGGCGCGGTCATACAGGTGGAGGACGAACACCGGGGTGTCCGGCGCCGCCTTGTTCAGTTCTTCCAGGGTCGGCATGCGCTTCTCGGCGAACTGGAATTCGTTCCAGCCCCCCACCACCCGCACCCATTGTGGTGCCGGGGTGCGCTCGGCCTGGTCCTTGAGCATGCGCAACGCATCCACCAGCGAGGGCACGCCTTCCCAGCGCAGTTCCAGGTTGTAGTTCAAGCCGCCACGGATCAGGTGCAGGTGCGAGTCGTTGAGGCCAGGGATGACGGTGCGGCCCTTGAGGTCGATCACCTTTGTTGCGCTGCCGCGCAGAGCCATGGCCTCGGCGTCGTTGCCCACGGCGATGAAGCGACCGTCCTTGATCGCCACCGCCGTGGCCTTGGGTTGGGCGCGGTCGACGGTGTGCAGGCGGCCGTTGTGCAGAATCAGGTCAGCGATCACATTGCTCATATCAGTTCTCCTTGCTTGACGGAATGTAACGGTCAGCGAAATCAGTGGTTGGCCGGTTGCAGCCAGCGGCTGAACAGACGGGTCACACGGGGCATGAACACATAGACCACCAGCAACACAATGCTCAGGGTGATCAGCACGTTGGCTTGCACGTAGCCACCCAGCCAGGGCAACCGGGCAAACAGCGGGCGCCACAACATCGGCACCAGGAAACTCAGCGGCAGAATCACCAGGAAGGTCACGCAGGCCTGTTTCCAGCGCGGCACCGGGTTGGGCGAGCCAACCTCGGCCGGCGCGAACCAGAACTCGCGCTCGGCGTTGACCTCGGTCTGGTCACCGTCGGCCAGCATGGGCTGGGCCTCCTCCACCAGCTCACGACGGTCATTGGAGTCCAGCCAGTCTTGCAGTTGTTCGGTGGAGGCAAACCGCAGCACGCTGGTAAACAACGTCTGGCCGTGGCTGTGCCCACGCACCACGTCGATGCCCAGGTGCCCCGGATAACTGCGAGCCTTGGCGATGATGCGGCGCAGCCAGGTTTCATAGGCCTGGTCCTGGCCCTTCTTGATCCGATGGCGGACCAACAGGGTCACCACGCCATCCAGCAATTCGATATTCATGGGCGTTGACTCCCCAGGCGAGTGAACGGGGCGAAACACCGATCCAAAGAGAAGGCCCCTGAGCCGCCGATCAGCAAGGCGGCGAAGACGATCACCAGCAACCAGGCGAACTGCCCTTCGGCCAGGCTCCACTCAGGGTGTACCCACGCCAGTGAAACCAGCAGCAGGAACAGCACCGGTAGCGTGGCCAGGCGCGTCAGCAGGCCAAGGATGATCAGTAACGGGCACAACACTTCGGCGAAAATTGCCAGGCTCAGGGTCAGGTGTGCCCCCAGGCCAAAAGGGTCTTCGATCAGGGTCAGCTGGTGCTGGAAGTCCAGCAGCTTGGGCAGGCCATGGACCCGCAACAGCAAGGCCGAACCGGCCAGGCGCAACCAGAGCAACGCCCAGTCAGCCGGAGTACGAGAGGACAACAAGGGGGTAGCGATCATGTCAGGTCTCCCGGCGAAGGCTCGAGGGAATGAGGCGTCGGGCGCGGCAGGCGCGCCCGACTCACTTCATTACTTGACCTGACGCGCAGGTGCGTTGTGGACCATAGTGTAGGCGTAGTCCACGCCCATGCCGTAGGCGCCGCTGTGCTCGCGCACCAGATCCATCACCGCGTCGTAGGTTTCCTTGTGCGCCCAGTCACGCTGGAACTCCAGCAGTACCTGCTGCCAGGTCACCGGTACCGCGCCGGCCTGGATCATCCGTTGCACCGACATGTCGTGGGCTTCCTGGGTGGTACCGCCGGAAGCGTCGGTGACGATATACACCTCGAAACCTTCGGCCAGGGCTTCCAGGGCCGGGAAGTTCAGGCAGACCTCGGTCCACAGTGCGGCCATGATCAACTTCTTGCGACCGGTGGCTTTCACCGCTTCGACGAACTTCTTGTCTTCCCAGGAGTTCATCGAGGTGCGCTCGATCGGTTGTGCGCCCGGGTTCACTGCCAGCAACTCAGGCCAGATATAGCCGCTGAAGCTCTTGGTTTCCACCGAGGTGTAGATCGTCGGCACGTTGAAGATCTTCGCCGCCTTGGCCAGGCCCACGGTGTTGTTCTTCAGGGTCTGGCGATCGATCGATTGCACGCCGAAGGACATCTGCGGCTGGTGGTCGATCAGGATCAGGGTGGAGTTGGTTGGGTTGAGCAGTTCACGAATAGACATGGCGAGTTCCTTTTTGCTGTCGAAGGTCTGAGTAGTCTGGAAGCTCGGCGCGTCATCCGCTTGGATGTATGTGCTGCCGGCTTGGAATGAACTTTAGGCTACGACGCAAAAAGGAACAATTACCTGAAATCGAGAATAATTGATTCTATTTAAGAGACAATCCTGAATCGCCTTACTGCCCACCCGTGCCCGTCGTCACCGTGGCGGGGCAAACGGCTTCGGTGCAGCGGCCCGAGCCGCCAGCGTACGCTGCTCCCAACGCGCGATGACCAGTGGCGCCAGGGCGTTACCCAGCACATTCAACGCGGTGGTCGGCATGTCCATCAGGCGATAGACACCGGCGATAAAGGCAATGCCCTCCAGGGGCAGGCCGGCGCTGGCCAGGGTCGCCGAGAGAATCACGAACATGAATCCGGGCACGCCCGCCGCGCCCTTGGAGGTCAGCACCATGGTCACCACCAGCAGCGCCTGCTGGCCGATGCTCAGGTCGATCGCGTAGAGCTGGGCGACAAACAAGGTGCCGATCCCGAGGAACAACGAGGCACCGTCGAGGTTGAACGAATACCCCACCGGCACCACGAAACTCACCAGTGAACGCGGTGCGCCGAAGCTCTCCAGCTTGGCCATCAGCTGCGGCATCACGGCAGCGGAACTGGCGCTGGAAAACGCCAGGATCAACTCATCCTTGATGTGCCGGATCAGCCCGAAGAACGGCACCCCGGCCAGCCGTGCCACGCTGCCCAGGACCACCAGCGCGAAGACGATGATCGAGATGTAGCTCACCAGGATCAGCTTGATCAGCGGCAACAACGAGCTGAAACCGAAGTTCGCCACTGTCACCGCAATCATCCCGAACACGCCGATAGGTGAATAGGCCATGATCATCGAGGTCACGCGAAACATCCCCTCCGACACCCCGCGCAAGGCCTCGAGCAAGGGCCGCTTGCGTTCTTCGCCGAGCCCCGAGACCCCCAGGCCGAACATCACCGCGAAGAACAACACCGGCAGCAGGCTGCCCTTGGCCATGGCATCGATCACGTTGTCCGGAATGATATTGAGCAGGATCTGCCCTAACCCATGGCCCGTGGCACTGGCCGGCGTCACGTTGACCGCCACCGCCTTCAGGCTGGCCAGGTCGGTCCCGGCGCCGGGCTGCAAGAGGTTGCCCAGCACCAGCCCGACAATGATCGCGGTGGTGGTGATGGCAAAGAAATACAGCAAGGTGCGCACGCCAATGCGGCCCAGGGACTTGCCGTCGCCGTTGCCGGCGATTCCCACCACCATGCAAGCGAACACGATCGGCACGACGATCATTTTCATCAGTCGGATGAAGATATCGCCGGCCGGTTGCAGCACATTGTCGATCAACCAGGGACGCGACTCCGGAAACCGGTGTAGCAGCGCCCCCACCAGGATACCGGCGGCCAAGCCGATGAGGATTTGCAGAACGAGGGGAATACGTGGCTTTTGCATGGGATGCCTCTGAAAAAAACCAGGAATGTTTCGGGCAGTGTTTGTTGTTGTAGGCCGCCTCAGTGCGGCGACGCCGTCGACTCTGCGGTCAATCAGCGCAACGCCTGGCAGGCGCGTCGAAGCCGTCGGCAACCCTCCTCGATCACCTCCGTGGCGCTGGCAAACGACAGCCGCACATACGGCGACAAGCCATAGGCGCTGCCCGCTACCGTGGCGACCCCGCCCTCGCGCAGGAAATACGCCACCACATCCCCGTCACTCTCCAGGCGTTGACCGTCCGGCGTGACCTTGCCTATCAGGCCTGAAACGTTGGCGAAGACATAGAACGCTCCGTCGGGTGGCGTGCAACCGATCCCGGGGATGTCGGCGAGCCGTTCGAGCATCCGCTGGCGCCGCTCGACATACAGCTCGCGCATCTGCGCGATGGGTGCCTGGTCGCCGGCAAACGCCGCGACGGCGGCCGCCTGGCTGACCGAACTGGGGCAAGTGGTGGTCTGCGACAGCAACTTGCCCATGGCCGCGATCAACCAGCGCGGGCCGGCGGCGAAACCCAGGCGCCAACCGGTCATGGCGTAGCCTTTGGAAGCGCCGTTGACGATCAGGGTGCGCGCCTGCAAATCGGCGGCGGCCACCACGAACGACACATGGCGGGCCGTGCCGTAGACGAAGTGTTCGTAGATCTCGTCGGACATGATCAACACCTGCGGATGCCGACGCAGCACCTGGGCCAGCGCCTGCAATTCGGCCTCGCTGTAGACCGCCCCGCTGGGGTTGTTGGGAGTGTTGAGAATCACCCATTTGGTCCGTGCCGTAATCGCCTGTTCGAGCGCCTGGGGCAACAGCTTGAAGCCGCTGGCCTCGTCACCGGGAATGATCACCGGGGTCGCCTCGTTGAGCCGGGCGATGTCCGGGTAGGACACCCAGTACGGCGCATGGACAATGACCTCGTCGCCCGGATTCAGGGTGGCCGCCAACGCGTGGTAGATGATGTGCTTGCCGCCACAACCGGCGATCACTTCATCGTCGCGGTAACTCAGGCCATTATCGCGGGCCAGCTTCTGGACGATGGCCTGGAGCAACGCCGGCGTTCCCGGAGTACCGGTGTAATGGGTTTCGCCATTGAACATCGCCTGCCGTGCGGCTTCGAGAATATGCCGTGGCGTGTCCAGGTCCGGCTCGCCGATGGTGAGGTTGACGATGTCCCGGCCCTCGCCGCGCAACTGCGTGACCAGGGCGTTGGCGGCGATACTCGGCGACGGCTCGATGGCGAGGACGCGTTGTGACAGCAATGACTGACTCATGGGTATCTCCTCAGTTCGCCAGGCCAGCTTTTTCAAGCACCTTGTCCAGCCATGACTGGTCGATCGCGCCACTGGCGATCTCAGCCTTGACCTGCTCTTCGTGGGCTTCGTGCTGGCGCGCCTTGACCAGCACCTGTTCGGCATCCGCCTGGGAAAACGCCACGAGGCCATCTTCGTCACCGACGATCAGGTCGCCCGGGTTGACGATCATCCCGCCAATCGACACCGGCACGTTGATTTCCCCCGGACCGCTTTTGTAGGGCCCGCAATGCACCACGCTACGGGCGTAGCACGGCGTGTCCTCGAAGCTCGCGACATCACGGATGGCACCGTCGACGATAAAACCGACACAACCGCGCTGCAGGGCATAGAGCTTGATCAGCTCACCGATCACCGCATTGTTGCTGTCGCCCTGGGCATCGATGACCAGCACGTGGCCAGGTTCCAACAGGGTCAGGGCCTTGTAGATGTAGAGGTTGTCTCCGGGACGGGTCTTGACCGTCAGCGCCGTGCCGACCAGCTTGCCGCTGCGGTTGTAGCGGGTCAGGCCGCGGGCGCCGATATGCCGGCCGAGGTTGTCGCTGATATGCGGGGTGACGACGTTGCGAAAGGCCTCGACCAGCGAAGCGGATGCCAGTGACGGCGAGGTGAGAATGCGCGAACCGGGGAAAGACATGATGACCTCCTTGAACGAAGAAACCCGTGTGGGCCTGGATCGATCTTAAGAAAGGTCAGCCAATACTTTTAGCGATATTTTTTTGTTAAAAAACATCACTTTTATTCATCAAATTTTGAACGCGCGAGTCGACTCACGCCTGCAACAGCAGACGACCGAAATCGCAGCATTGATGCGCCAGGCGCGCCACTTCCACGCTCAGGCCCTGCAAGCGGTCCGCGCGATGCACGGCGGCATAACGGATCTGCGGCAGTCCCGGACGCGTTTCGATCACCCGCAATCGCCCCTGGGCGATCAAGGGCGCGAGGCACTGCCTGGGCAGGTAACTGATGCCCACGCCCGAGATGGTCAGGCCGATCTGGGCCACCAGATAGTTACTGATCAACGTGCGATTCAGGCGGACATCGTGCTGCGCCAGCCAGCGCTCGTAGACCAGACCGGTGCCCGAACTGCCCCCTTGGGTCAGCACGGTATAGGCCGACAATGCCTGAAGATCCATCGGCGCGGATTCGCGATACAGGTCGGGCGCGCACATCCAGGCGTTTTCCACGGTCTTGAGCGGCGTGGCGACAAAGCGCGCATCGTCGAAGACATCGGGCACGATGATCAGGTCGAGCTGATCGTTTTCCAGCTTCTTGAACAACTCGGAACTCAGCTCGACCGAAGGCTCCAGTACCACCTTGGGGTAGGCTTCGCGGATCTGCTCCACCAGGGCGGGCAACCAGGTCAGGGCCGTCAGTTCGGTTACCCCCAGGCGGAAGCGCCTGACCAGCACCTCCCGGGAACTGATGCGCTCCAGCAGATAGTCGCGCTGACGGAGCATTTCGGCTGCATGCTCGAACAGCTCGGTGCCTTTTTCCGTCAACCGCGCGCTGCGTTTCGAACGGTCGAAAATCGGTACGTCGAAGGCGTCCTCCAACTCCTGGACACGCTTGGAAATCGCCGACTGGGACATGTTCAGTTTCAGCGAAGCCGCTTCGAAGCTGCCCAGTTCGACGATCCAGTAGATGGCTTCCAGCTGTTTGAAGGTAATCATGACGTCGCCTCAGATGAAAAAAAGCGCGCCATTATTCACTCATCCCATCGACTCGGGTAAAGCACTTCGACAGCTCCGCCCCGGGTCCTGGCCAGCGCTTCGGCAATACCCGGCAACCGAATCGCAACCAAAAAACTGTACATTCATACAGATAAAGGTTGCCCGGCGCGCCAACACTGAGCATCCTGTAGCCCTTGCCAGGCATTGATGAAACAAGGTGGTTATGCGGTTGTTCCTCTGTGAGAAGCCTTCCCAGGCCAAAGACATTGCCGCGGTGCTCGGTGCCACGCGCCGTGGCGACGGCTGCTGGGTGGGCCCGAATGCCACGGTCACCTGGTGCATCGGCCACCTGCTGGAAACCGCCCCGCCGGATGCCTACGATGCCCGCTACAAACGCTGGGTACTGGCCGACCTGCCCATCGTTCCGGAAAAATGGAAGATGCAGGTCAAACCCAAGACCGCCCGCCAGTACAAGGCGGTCAAGCGCCTGCTGGGCGAGGCCACGGAGCTGGTGATCGCCACCGATGCCGACCGCGAAGGGGAAATGATCGCCCGTGAGCTGGTCGA
>JACXTT010012219.1_pt1 | contig 11402 bp, 9 predicted proteins | sample 9270951 | NCBI WGS metagenome assembly JACXTT01 (sample SAMN15532306, study PRJNA645909) | rock metagenome | isolation source: weathered quartz diorite | place: Puerto Rico | collected 2017-06-21 | reverse complement strand
TGGGGTTTTTGGGCCGTGAACCAATCGCGCAGAAACGGGTAGCGCCGTCGGGGGGGAGCCGCGTACGATCCGCCAGACGTTGCGCCGGGCTTGGCCCGCAACTGTGACCCGGCCATCCGCATCCAGGGTCATTCCGTTGGAGCCGGGCTCAGGGCCTTTGTAGGGTTCCGAGCCCTCGTACCCGCTGGGGTGGATGAAGACGCTGGCACCCTTGCCGGGAATCCACTGCACGATGTTGTTCGCCGGAATTTCGGCAAACAAGAGGCCGTCGGAGTGTGTCCACACCGGGCCTTCCGTCCACTTGTTGAAGCCGGTCGCGATGCGCTCCAGCTTGGCGTCGGGGGCCGCAATGCTGTCGAGAGCGGGATCAAGCTTCTGTACATCCTGAGAACAGGCGGTCCCGGTAAGCGAGGTGAGAAGCATGGCCAGAACAAACAGTCGAGAGGTGGTCATGCGGGGGATTGTACTGCAAAACTGACAAGAACTGGGCCTATCGACCTGGGAACCGATTGAGGAAGAACCGGGGCGACCTGAAGCATTCTTCCATGGCGTGGTATGATCGCCGCCCTCATCCGATTGAGGAGCGTCACGCCGATCAGTCCCTGGTGGGGTCTTTGGGCAGCGGTCGAACGCCAAGAGCTGAGCACCAGCCGGGTGCTTGCACCGGAAGAGAGACCTTCGGTCTCGCAGGCGCTCGAACTGTACACACGCAATCCGGCCTACATGGGTCTTGAGGGGGACAAGAAGGGATCAATCGAGGTTGGCAAGTTCGCGGATTTTATCGTCATCGATCGCGATGTGCTCTCGGCTCCGACAGCACAGCTGAAAGATGTTCAAGTCTTGCAAACCTGGGTGGGCGGTGAACTCTTGTTTGAGAAAGCCTTGAAATTGCGAGGGTACTGAAAACCTAAACGCCAATTCTGTCGGAATTGCCTTTTCTCGGGGAAGACGATCGGTGTCCCTGGCTGGCTGGACCGCACCCGACAGCGGCACCCAATCTGAGCGATCGCTCGTGATATCCTACATACAGAAGCTGCGTCCCCGCCCTTTGGGCAAATTCCCGCAGTTCCCGTAAATACCATGATTTCAGTAAGTAGTGTGTCCATGCGCTACGGCGCCAAGGTTCTATTTGACGAGGTCTCCACGGCCTTTACGCCGGGGAAGCGCTACGGCCTCACCGGTCCGAATGGCGCTGGTAAGTCCACCTTCATGAACCTGCTGACGGGTGAACTCGAGCCGCAAAAAGGGACGGTCGTGCGTCCCAGAAAACTCGGCGTCTTGAGCCAGGACCAGTTTGCCTTCGATCGCTACCGCGTGCTCGACACCGTCATTATGGGCAATAAGCGCTTGTGGGCGGCCATGGAGGAGCGCGACAAGATTTATTCCAAGCCGGACATAACCGACGCCGACGGGATGAAGCTCGGCGAACTCGAAGGCATTGTCGGCGAAGAAGACGGCTACAGCGCGGAGAGTGACGCGGCCATTTTGCTTGAGGGCCTCGATATTCCCGGCGCCTTGCATGAACGGAACATGGGTGAGCTGCAGGGAGGACAAAAGGTCCGTGTGCTTCTGGCCCAGGCCCTGTTCGGGCATCCCCAGGCGTTACTGCTCGACGAACCCACCAACCACCTGGATCTTGATTCAATCCACTGGCTGCAGAGCTTTCTGAACCAGTATGACGGGGTGGTCATTGTTATTTCCCACGACCGCCACTTCCTGAATCGGGTCTGCACCCATATTGCCGACATCGACTACGAAACCATTATCACCTATACGGGTACGTATGACGACATGGTGGTGGCCAAGACTCAGATTCGGTCGCAGATCGAATCGCAGAACGCGCAGCGGGAAAAGAAAATTTTGCAACTCAATGAGTTCATCGCGCGTTTCTCTGCTGGCACCCGCTCCAGTCAAGTGCAGTCGCGGCGCAAGGAAGTGGAACGCCTACAGGTGACGGAACTGGCTCGCTCGAACATTCAACGCCCCTTCCTGAAGTTCGAGCAGAAACGCCCCTCTGGCAAACATATTCTGGAACTGGAAGGTGTGACAAAATCTTACGGCGATGTCGAGGTGATTCGCAGCTTCACGGCCGGCGTGGTGCGGGGAGAAAAAATCGCGCTCATGGGCAGGAACGGCGCAGGCAAGACCACGCTGGTGAACGCACTGCTGTCCAATTCTCCCACCATCCCGAATGCCGAGCTGCGCAAAACCAGCGGGTATGACGGGCCATTTCTAACCGGTGGAAAGGTTATCTGGGGACACGAAGCCGCCGTCGGATATTTCGCTCAGGATCACAAAGCCTTGATCCACGATGGTTCCACGGCGTTCGAGTGGCTTCATCAATGGGATCCAGGGGCTTCCCACGAAGAGATCCGCGGCCTGCTGGGGCAAATGCTTTTTCCTCGCGAAGACGGCGACAAGCGGACGGAGGTCCTTTCCGGCGGCGAAGCCGCGCGCCTGCTGTTTTGCAAGCTGATGCTCTTGAAGCCGAACGTTTTGGTGTTCGACGAACCTACAAATCACCTCGACCTTGAGTCCATCAATGCGCTTAACATCGCGCTGCAGCGCTATCAGGGAACTGTTTTCTTGGTTACCCATGACGAGGACTTGATCGATGAAGTAGCCACACGCATTTGGCATTTCGAGGGCAGCCACCAGATCACCGACTTCAAGGGCGCGTACGAGGAGTACCAGTCGGTTTCCGTCTGAAAAGCCATACATCAACGCATATTCGCTCGTTCCAAAGTACAAATGGAATAAACGACCGGATGCGCTGATCATCCTCGCAAGGGGAGAATTGTCCGGCCAGCAAGCCGCTCTTCTTTTTCGGGACTTGACGAAGAAGCCCACGAAGCTGACGGCCGCCGCGCGCCATGAGCCTGCCAACCGTGAACCAGCGCACCGGTTTCTGATCGTGCCCCCGGGATCTCTCATGGGTGGTCTTCGCGCCCAGAGGAGCCACACAAGAACAAATCACAAGCGTGGCCCAGGCGGAGCTGTCTCGGCCAGCCAGATCGCCCGCCTGACTGGCTTGACTCCGGGCGCGATGACCAGGTCTTCGGCCGGTTGGAGAGCGCCGGTTACATACCCGGGGGAGCGTCGCAGCATCCTTTTGAAACTGACGAGAAAATGGCCTGAAGTGGATTCGAACAGCCGGGGTCACCTTGCCAAGGAGGTTGGCTAGAATCTTCTCAAAGTGCAGCGTTTCAGGGCTTGCATCCATCCTGCGCTTTTCCTGCGGGGCGAAAAAGGCAACCCTTTCACAAGGAACGAGTTCGTAACCCTGCAAACGCGAAAATAGGGAGTCCGGCCGAACCGGCAGGCGTGAATCGGCCCCTCCTTAGTTTTTAAGGGTTAAACTGAGCAACTTTCTTCTGGCCCGATCATCTCATTAGGTCCTAGCATTCCGGGGCGTGTCGATCTTAAGGAACCGGGGGTAGCAATGCTCGCTGCGCAAGATGTGGTTGCAGTTTGGCCCCAATTGCTCGCACGTCTCGATCGGGCCAGGGCCGAGACAGACCGTCTGTTTAACGTCGTGAGGCCCGACTCTCTGTATCAGCGCCCCATCCCGGAGCGCCATCGCATCGTTTTCTACATCGGGCACCTGGAGGCGTTCGACTGGAATCTGCTCCGCGAGCGGGTTTTGGGACAAGCCAGTTTCCATTCCGAGTTCGATCGTCTGTTTGCGTTTGGCATTGACCCGGTGGGTGGAGGATTGCCGACCGACCGGCCCACGGACTGGCCCTCTCTTACCCATGTCCGCGATTATGTGGCCCGCATCCGTCACGCCATCGATGCCGGCTTGGCAGCGGCTCACTCCCCCACGCTGGAACAGGATTCTCCCAATCTTCTCTTGAACGTCGCGATCGAACATCGGCTAATGCACGCAGAAACGCTCGCCTACATGCTGCACCAGTTACCGTCGGGCGATAAGGTAGGAAAGCCCCACCTTCTGGAATCCTCCGTGCGCCCGGTGGCCCCGGCCATGATCGAAATTCCCGCCGGTTTGGCCACGCTCGGTCTCTCCCGCGGCCATGGAGATCTGTTCGGCTGGGACAACGAGTACCAAGCGCATGTTGTCCAGGTGCCGGCATTTTCCGTCGACCAGTATGAAGTGACCAACCATGAGTACCTCCAGTTCGTGAACGCGGGCGGATATGAGGACCGGACACTGTGGCAAGACGCTGACTGGAATTGGAAAACCGCGCATTCCATTGCCCACCCGGTTTTCTGGAACCGGTTGGCCGGTGAATGGTGTTACCGGACCATGTTTGGAGATGTGCCTCTACCGCCCGACTGTCCGGTTTATGTGAGTCACGCCGAAGCCGGGGCTTACGCGCGCTGGGCAGGGAAGTCATTGCCCACCGAAGCGCAGTGGCATCGCGCCGCGTATGGAACACCCGAGGGGCCGGAACGGCAATATCCGTGGGGCCCGCAAGCACCGCATCGCCGGTTCGGAAATTTCGATTTCGAGCGCTGGGATCCCATGCCCGTCGGGGCCTTTCCCGAGGGTAAGAGCGCTTTCGGCGTCGCCGATTTGGTGGGAAACGGATGGGAGTGGACCTCCACGACCTTTGCTCCCTTCCCTGGTTTTGAGCCCTTTGAGTTTTACCCTGGATACTCCGCCAATTTCTTTGACGGCGAGCACTATGTGATGAAGGGTGGCAGTGCCCGCACCGCTGCCTGCATGCTTCGCCCTTCGTTCCGCAACTGGTTCCAGCGGCACTACCAATACGTCTATGCAGGATTTCGCTGCGTGAGCAATTAACTAAATGAACCACAAGGGGCACTTCATGCTGACCCACGCGATCACCGCCGATCCGGTGTTGGAATTTGCCGCCGACGTGCGTACCGGACTTACGCTCAGCGGGCAGAAAGAACTGCCTTCCAAATACCTCTACGACGATGTCGGCTCGGCCCTGTTTGAAGTCATCAGTGTCCTGCCGGAGTACGGCTTGACCCGGGCGGATGAACGGTTGTTGCAGCTCCACCGCGATGAGGCCGGAGGGCAGGTTGCGGGTCCGGGGGCGGTGGCGGAATTAGGCAGCGGCAGCGGAAAGAAGACCCGCTGGATTCTGAAGGCGCTTTGCCGTCGCCAGCATGTTTCCTATTTTCCCATCGAGATCTCCCCTACTGCCCTGGCCATGTGCGCCCGCGAGCTCGGCGACATTGATTGCATGAGCATCGTTGGTTTCGAGCGCGAGTATCTAGACGGCTTGCGTGAGGTGGAGGCACGGCGTCGCGACGGCCAGAACCTGCTGGTGTTGTTTCTGGGAAGCACGATCGGAAATTTCGACCGTCCGGCGGCTGCGGGGTTCCTCCGAAAGATGCGCCGCATTTTGCGGCCCGGCGACTCGCTACTGCTTGGCACCGACCTGGAAAAGCCTATTCCCCAACTACTGGCGGCTTACGACGATTCCTTGGGGGTTACGGCGGCTTTCAATCTCAATCTGCTGGCTCGCATCAACCGCGAACTCGATGCGGATTTCATCCTGGAACGATTTGAGCACGATGCCCGATTCAATCCCGAAGCCCGCAGCGTGGAAATGCATTTGCGCTCCCGAAGAAATCAGGTGGTCACCATTCCCCGCGCAAGCCTGACAATTTCATTCCGCGCCGGCGAAACCATCTGGACGGAGAGCAGCCACAAGTACGGTCGAACCGAACCGCTCCAGATCGCCAAGGATGCCGGCTTCTTCTGCAAAGCGCAGTGGATCGATCAGGAGTGGCCCTTCGCCGAGAATTTGTTCGTCGCGGAATGATCGAAGCCTTTCGGCGTACACGTCGAAATTTACCGAATGAATTACCCCAGCCATTGGGGGTTCTGAAACGTTCCGTCAAAATTGTGGGTTGTCTTGTAGAGTTCGTATTCTCCTTTTGCCGCAGAGGAAGCCGTTTTGGCCAGCAACTGGGCGACTTCTTCATGACTCATCGGCTTGAAGGTCCGCGCCGCATCAAGTGCCTGCTGCAGGATGCTCATTGACTCGCAGCCAGTGATGACCACGCTGGTTGGCAGGCTCAGGGCGTAGTGCAGACACTCCACAGGAGTTGCCGCCTTGCTGCGCAGTATGATGGCGTCCCCCATCGGTTTCATGCCCAGTACGCCGATTCCATGCTTCACCAGGACGGGCAGAACTTTCTTTTCAAAGCTGTTGTAGTGGGCATCCATGACGTTGAGCGGCATCTGCACCGCGTCGAACGTGAACTGGTGCGTGAAAGCGGTTTCCAGCATCTTGAGATGGATATCGGGACTCTTGTGCCCAGTAAAACCGATGTAACGGACCTTACCCTGTTTCTTCGCTTCGAGCACAGCTTCCATACCGCCTCCCGCACCCATGATTCGCGCCGGATCGGTTTCACGAATGACTTCATGGAACTGCAGTAGATCAACGTGGTCGGTTTGCAACCGGCGGAGGGATTCCTCCAGTTGGTCGGTGGCAGCCTTCTTGGTCTGGCCGTCGATCTTGGTCATGAGGAAGGCCTTCTGCCGGTAGCCGTCGCGCAGCGCCTTGCCCATGCGTATCTCGCTCTGGCCACCGTTATAGTCCCAACAGTTGTCGAGGAAATTCATGCCGTTGTCGAGCGCGGTGCGCACCAGGCGAATGCTCAACTGCTCGTCCTCGGGATGGCCAATGTGGTAGCCACCGAGTCCCACCATGGAGATCTTCTCCCCCGAGCGGCCCAAGCTTCGGTAGGGAAACGAGTCGGCGGCGAGCGCGACCTTGTCGTTCAATGAAGTCACAACGGTAGCGGCCGCGGCGGTTTTAAGAAACTCTCTGCGATCCATACGAGCCCTCCTTTTTGATTTACGCTCGAATCGTTGGGGACCATGATTTTTCACCGACGAGTATAACTCCGCTGTGAAGTCCGTGCGGCTTGGTCCGAGGCGACATCCGGTACGCACCTGCACGCCTGTGTTAGATTGGGGCTTCTGCCATGAAAGACGTCGCCTCCTGGGCTCTCAACCTCGCAGCGCTGCGCGGCGCATCCTACGCAGACGTTCGCCTCACCGACGACCGCCACCGCGCCCTCTCTACCAAGAACGGCAAAGTCGGAAGCGCTTCGGTCTCGGAGTCTTTTGGTTTTGGGGTGCGCGTCATCGCCGATGGAGCCTGGGGGTTTGCCGCCTCTGACGATCTGAGTCGGGCGGCCGTCGAAGCGACTGCCGCGCGCGCGGTCCAAATCGCCAAGGCGTCTTCTCGAGTGAAGCAGCGTGACATTCAGATGGCGCCGGAGAAGGCAGCCACCGCTGAATGGACATCGCCGTTTCAAATCGACCCTTTCTCCACGTCGGTCGAGCAGAATATGGAGCTGCTGTTGAGGATTGATTCGGAATTGCGCTCCGTCCACGGCGTCACCCTCGCCGAGGCCAATCTGAATTTTCGCCGCGAGGAGCAATGGTTCTGTTCCTCCGAAGGCGCCGATATTCATCAGACCAAATACACCACCGGCGTAGGCTATGCAGCGCACGCCTTTGCCGGAAGCGAAATCCAGAAACGGTCCTACCCCAACTCGTTTGGCGGGCAATGGCAGAACAAGGGCTATGAACTGATCGCGGAGTTGAACCTGGTCGAAAACGCCCGCCGGGTAAGCGAAGAGGCGGTGGCACTGCTCAAGGCCGATCAGTGTCCGGAGGGAGTCTTCAACATCATCCTCGACGGCTCGCAGCTCGGACTGCAGATCCACGAATCCGTGGGCCACCCTATTGAACTTGATCGAGTTCTGGGGATGGAGGCGAATTTCGCTGGCACTTCTTTCCTTACCTTGGACAAATTGCGGACTCTGCGTTATGGCAGTGATCTGGTGAACATCGTTGCCGACGCGCGCCAAGAACACGGACCGGGTCTCGGGACGTTCGCGTTCGATGAAGAAGGCGTACCCGCGCAGTGCACCCCGATCATCACCAACGGCCTGTTCACCGGATACCTGAGTTCGCGTGAGACGGCACAGGCCATCGGCGCCAGCCGCTCGGGCGGAACTCTGCGGGCTGAAGGATGGAACCGGTTGCCCATCATCCGCATGACCAATATCAGCATTTTGCCCGGCGACAAACCGCTCACCCGGGAGCAGTTGATTGCCTCAACCGACCACGGAATTTACATGGAAACCAATCGCTCCTGGTCCATCGACGACAAGCGCTATAACTTCCAGTTCGGTTGCGAAGCAGGGTGGGAGATCAAGAGCGGCAAGCGCGCTCGTTTGCTCAAGAATCCCTCCTATTCAGGAATTACGACGAACTTCTGGAACTCGATGGACGCAATCTGCTCGCGCGACGAGTGGGTGTTGTGGGGAACGCCGCACTGTGGTAAGGGCCAGCCACAGCAGGTAATGGGGACCGGCCATGGCGCGTCGCCGGCCAGATTCCGCAGTGTAAAGGTGGGAACGGCCTACAAGGGAAATTAGATGACTTCAAAATTCCCCTGTCATCCTGCGCCCAGTCTGCGCGATTGCTTGCAAATCGGGATGGCAGGTCATGCTGTTCCATCGACCCGGGAGCCTCACGTTCCAATGAATGTTGCGGAATGCTGATAGTTACATGCTAAATGCTAACTAAGGACCAAGCCGCCGAACTCTTCCAGCGTATCCAGCGCTACTCCACGGCCGACGAAGTGGAAGTGCTTTGCTATGGCGGCAAGAGCGCCCTTACCCGTTTCGCCAACAACGTCATTCATCAGAATGTGGCGGAAGAGAACTACTCGCTTTCGGTGCGGACGGTCTTCAGCGGCCGAACGGCGCGCGCGACCACCAACAAACTTGACGATGCGAGCCTGAAGCGCGTAGTCCAGGCGTCGGAGAGTCTGGCAAAGGTTCAGCATCCCGATCCTGATTTGCTGGCCATGCCGCACGCGAGCGAGGCCCGCGCCAGCCAACCAACCCCCAGCCGTTACTTTGCCGAGACCGCGGCTCTGACGCCGGAAATGCGCGCCGATGGGGTGAAGAAAATTGTGCGCGTGGCTGACCGGCACAGGCTGACGACAGCCGGGATTTTTTCTTCGGCGGAGTGGGTGGAAGGTATTTTTAACTCGTGCGGCCTTGCCAACTGGCACACACACACATCCTCGGAAATTTCCATCACCATGCTGGCGCCTGATTCTTCAGGGTGGCAGAAGGCGAACTATCCCGACGTGAGCCAGCAGGATTCCGCCGGCTTGGCCGAAGTTGCTGCTCGTAAAGCCCTCGAGTCCGCCGGCCCGCGCGAGATCCTTCCCGCAAAGTACACCGTCATTCTGGAACCGGCGGCGGTGCTCGACATGGTGGGATTCATGTTCTTTGATTTCGGTGGTTTGTCGATCCTCGATCAGCGGTCGTTTCTGAATAACCGCATGGACACGCAAATCTTCGGCACCAACATCAACATCTGGGACGACGCAGCCCATCCCTTGCAGTCGGGTTCGCCATTTGACGGGGAAGGCCTTCCTCGGCAGCGTGTGCAACTGGTCGAGAATGGCGTGGTCAAGCGTCTGGTGTATGCACGCGCCACTGTCGAAAAAATGAAGCAGTCGGAGCACAAGGACAAGGTCGGTCCGGTGGCAGCCACCGGCCACGGATTCCCGCTGCCCAACGAAATGGGGGAAGCTCCCATGAATATCGTCTTCGGTGCGCCGTCCGATCCGCAAACCCTGGAACAGATGATCGCCACCACGCAACGCGGCATTCTGGTTACGCGGTTGTGGTACATCCGTGAAGTAGATCCCTACGAGAAAATTCTCACTGGCATGACCCGCGACGGAACCTTCTATGTGGAAGGTGGCAAGGTCCGCCACGGCATCCTAAACTTCCGATTCAATGAGAGTTTGCTGCATCTGCTCTCTAACGTGGAAGCGATGGGCAATCCAGTGCGGGCCAGCGGCGAAGAGTCTTTCGACATGGTGACGCCGCCCATGAAGGTCCGTGATTTCAATTTCACCGAAGTGACGAAGTTTTGAAAACAGTAGGATTCAACCGCCAGACCGCAATCTTGGTTGCTGGCGCTTCGCCAAGATCTAGATCAGGCGATTGTCACACTAGTGCTTCCGCAGACCAGGGAGCCCAATAGACTTCTGCCCACTTCCCCCGTCAAGGTGTCGGTCCGTAGCTCGAAGCTGAACAAGACGCCTGAAAACTGGCTCTAAAGGGCCTCGCGCTAGCTCTGCCGACCGCGCCCGGGCGCCCATCGCAATTCCATGATCCGCAAGGCTTTATCCCCTACTAGTTCCATGACTTCCGTAACTTTTGCAGGCTGGTTCAGGGGTGTAATCTGCGTCACGTAATGGACAATTATGGGCGATCTGCGGAAGGTGGGAATTCCGGCGCCGGGACCGGCCCAGCGCGGGCCGAAATTCGCAAGCCCGACACGGCACTCCCGGGTGAAACCGTGAGCCCCGAACCGGCGCAGAAAAAGGCCGACCGCGCACGCTATCCCGACATGCAAAGCGCGGTGCGATTTCCCATCAAGCTGCCGGTCTCATTGAAATCGAAATCCGGCGACAACTTGGCCGAGACCCAGAATATTTCCGCCAATGGGGTCCTTTTTCAGGTCGACTCGGAAATGCCTATTGGCGCGCTGGTTGATTTCACCATTTCGTTGCCCGCGGACGTGGTGGGAGCGGAAGCCGATGTACAGGTCGATTTCCGCGGCCGCGTAGTGCGCAATTTTGAAGAGGACGGCCGCCGCAGAGTCGGCGTCGTCATCGATGAGTACCGTTTCGAACGCCGCTAAGAAAGAAAACGATGGCCAGTGCCTCCGCCAGCTTGGAGATTGCCGTGGAACAGCCGCACGAGAGCGACGGCAGGTTTATCCGTGTGATTGTGGCGGATTCCCAGGCCATCTTTCGCGCCGGCTTGCGCAAGATCTTTGCACTGGAAGATGACATTCGTGTCGTGGGGCAATCGGAAACGATCTCCCAAACCATTTCCGCCGCCAAGAAATTTACCGCAGACATCCTGATTTTTGAGTCCGCTCTGGCCCCCAATCCCGTAGAGACGGTGGCCGATCTGATCCGGCAGACTCCCGGCCTCCGTTTGGTGGTGGTCACTCCCGAGCCCGACGAAGAACTTACCCTGGAACTGCTACGCCGGGGAGCCCACGGAATCGTTTCCCGCGAAGTGGAACCAGAGCTCCTCGTCGATTGCCTGCGTAAGGTATCGGAAGGCCATCCCTGGCTCGACAGCAGAGGTATTCAGTGGGTGCTCGAGGCGTATCGAACACAAGGTCTCCGCCCGGCGTCGCCCCGCCCCAAGGTACAACTGACACCCAAGGAATCGCTCATCGTCTCTTGCGTAACCCAGGGTATGAAGAATAAGGAAATCGCCCTGCGTGTCGGCACCACCGAACAGGTGGTCAAGAATTATCTCCGCAAGGTATACGACAAGTTGGGTGTCGCCGATCGCCTCGAACTGGCTCTGTTCTGCCTCCACAACCG
>JACXTT010012218.1_pt1 | contig 11402 bp, 9 predicted proteins | sample 9270951 | NCBI WGS metagenome assembly JACXTT01 (sample SAMN15532306, study PRJNA645909) | rock metagenome | isolation source: weathered quartz diorite | place: Puerto Rico | collected 2017-06-21 | reverse complement strand
GATCGTTTACGGCTGCGCTGCTCGACTTCCTTCTGCCAAGAGCAGAGTCGTTTGTCGATCCTCTGGAGGAAGGATTCGCGGTTCGCCGGGCCGTGCTGGGCGATGCGCATGTGGACCGATCCATTTCCGCCGCTACCGACTTCACGCGTGATTTCCAGAATCTGATCACGCGTTATGCGTGGGGAACAATCTGGACGCGGCCGGGTCTGAGCCGTCGCACGCGGCGGCTGCTAGCGCTTGCGATCGCTGCCTCGCTGGGACGCTGGGAGGAGTTTGGGCTGCACGTGCGCACTGGCTTGAGGCAAGAGCTGGAGCTTTGCGATCTGAAAGAGACGCTTCTGCAGACGGCGATCTATGCCGGAGTCCCGGCCGCCAACACCGGGTTTCATGTCGCCGGGGAAGAGATTGAAAAACTAACGAAGGGCTAGCGTCCGGCTTGCACGGTCTACGCCGCGCAAGCTGCGCTCACTGGTCCCACTGCCAGTTCTGATAACGCTGGCGTAACTCCATCTTCAGCAGCTTTCCGGTCGAGGTGTGGGGAAGCTCGTCCAGGAACACGAATGCGTCGGGCAGTTGCCACTTGGCAAATTTATCGGCCAGAAACTCACGCAGTCGTTCCGGGGTCGGCCTGGTTCCCTCTCTGGCGACGATGACGGCCAGTGGCCTCTCCTGCCACCTGGGGTGGGGCGCGGCAATCACGGCGGCTTCGCGAACTTCAGGATGCGCCATCAATGCATTTTCCAGATCCACGGAGCTGATCCATTCTCCGCCGGACTTGATCAGGTCTTTGGTGCGGTCGGCGATTTTCAGATATCCGTGGGCATCGATGGTCCCTACGTCGCCGGTGCGGAACCAGCCGTCCTTGGTCCACTTGTCTTTCTCGCCGGGCAAATCGTAATAACTGGCGGCCACCCAGGGGCCACGTAGCTGCACCTCGCCCATGGACTGGCCGTCTCTCGTGACTTCGCCATCTTCGTTCACAACCCTGACGTCAACGAAGGGCACGGGGAGGCCGGCCTTGGCCTTCACCTCACACCGTTCCTCGTGCGACCAATCGCGCATATAGGCCTTCATCTGGCTGGTAGTAGCTTCAGGGCTGCTTTCGGTGAGTCCCCAGCCCTGGGTGATGTCCACGCCGAACTTTGCCAGCCGCTTGATAAGTGCCAGGGGAGGGGCTGCGCCGCCGACCAGAAGCCGCAGAGAATCCGGTTTCCAGCGCGCGGTGGGCTTTTCCAGGCAATCTACGACCCCGAACCATATTGTCGGGACTCCGGCCGCCACTGTGACCTTTTCCGTCTCGCAGAGTTCGAGGAGACTCCCGGCGTCCAGATAAGGGCCGGGCAGGACCATTTTGCAGCCCGTCATGGCGGCGGCGAAAGGCAGCCCCCATCCGTTGACATGGAACATGGCCACCGCCGGCATCAGCACGTCGAAATGCGAAATCGCAAAGTTATCAACCGTAGTGAGGAGCAACGTGTGCAGCACTACGGAGCGGTGCGTATAAACCACCCCTTTCGGACATCCCGTGGTGCCGGAGGTGTAACACATGGAAGCTGCTTCATTTTCCTCAAGCGCCGGGTAGAGAAAATTCTCCGATGACGTATTGAGGAAGTCTTCGTAATTCTCATATCCGGCGGGAACGGGATTTCGACTGAGGGGAACTACAATGACGCGTTCGAACTGGACAAAACTTTTTATCTTTTCGTAAAGCGGGAGAAGGATGTCGTCGACGACGAGAAAGCGGTCGCGAGCGTGGTTGACAATGTAGGCGATGTCCTGCGGCGCGAGCCTCAGATTGAGAGTATGGGTAACGCCCCCGGCCGCGGGAATTCCGAAATATGATTCTACGTGTACATAGTGATTCCACATCAAGGTGGCTACGCGGTCTCCGCGGCGCAGGCCGGCTTTCTGCAACGCGGCGGCGAGAGTACGCGTCCGGCGGTAAAAATCCGCATAGGTATAGCGCTGCAAGGAGCGATCTGGAAGCCGCGAGACAATTTCTCCCTCAGGAAACACATTACCTGCTCTTTCCAGGAGATGAATCAGAGTCAGGGGATAGTTCATCATCGTGCCTTGCATCTGTGCTCCTTGGTTTAGGCCTCGCAGCGGGTGCGGAGTTGGCCGGAAAGACTATACATTAGGGCGGATTGCGTTTGCGGCCCCCTGCCAGGCTTGACGGTCAAGAGCCTTTAACCGCGAAGGTCGCGAAGTCGACGCAAAGGCCGCAAGAAAAGCAACCTCTTTCCCCGGTTTCAAGCTGGCACATTATAATGTGCGTTCTTTATGGCGCCTGACATCCTTACCGACTGCCATATTCATATCCAGCCGATGGAGATGCTCAAGGCGGACGCATTCGAGCTCATCCGAAGCAAGGCGGCTGACTTTGACCGGATTATGGAATTCTGCCGTTCGCCCAAGGCTTTTCTCGGCTATCTCGACGCTTCGGGTATTGGCCGGGCGGTACTGATCAACTACGTAGCGCCCGAAGTGATTGGGCTCAGTTGGGAGGTGAATCAGTGGGTAGCCGACTATGCCAGCGCGGATCCTGGGCGACTGCTCTCGTGCGGGGGACTCCATCCGCGACATTCGCCGAACGTGATGGCCGATGTGGAACAAATTCTGCGGCTGAAGATCCGCATGATCAAGATTCATCCGCCCCACCAGTTGCTGTTTCCCAACGACTATCTGCACGGAGTGAAGGAACTGGAGATTATTTACCGTGCGGCGGAAGCCAACGGCGTGCCGGTCATGTTTCACACGGGAACGTCGATTTTTCCCCACGCCCGTAACCGGTACGGAGATCCGATCTATCTCGACGATGTCGCGGTGGATTTCCCCAAACTGAAGATTCTGATGGCGCACGGAGGACGGCCGTTGTGGATGGAGACCGCGTTCTTTCTGGTGCGGCGCCATCCCAATGTGTTTTTGGATATCAGCGGCATACCGCCGAAGATGTTGCTGAAATACTTTCCGCGTCTGGAAGAAATCGCCGACAAGACTCTGTTCGGCACCGACTGGCCGAGTCCAGGGGTGAAGGAGATCAAGAGCAATCTTGATAATTTCCTGGCGCTGCCTCTGAGCGAGAAGACGCGGCAACAGATATTGTGCCGGACTGCTTTGGGGATCTGGCCGATGTAGTTTTTGGTGTATGGGAGTTCAGTTGCCAGTTCTCAGTTCTTAGTTTTTTGTGTGCCAGGCTTCCACATTCTCGATCAGTAAGGCAATTCCCTGCCCGCCCCCGGTGCAGGCCGATGCAATTCCATATCTCCCCGATGATCGCTGTAGCTCGCGGGCCAGCGTAATGGCCAGGCGGACTCCGGTGGCCCCCAGAGGATGGCCGATGGCGATGGCGCCGCCGTTTACATTCAGCCGGGCGTGATCCAAACCGAGTTCTCGCTCACAAACCAGAACCTGAGCTCCAAACGCCTCGTTGATTTCTAAGCGATCGATCTGGTCCAGACGCAAGCTGCTGAGGGCCAGGACCGCGCGGATCGCCGCGACCGGGCCGATGCCCATAATTTCTGGAGGCACGCCGACAGCCGCCCCGGCAACGATACGGGCCAAGGGCTTCCTGCCGTGTTGGCGCGCGAATGCACCGGAGACGACCAGGGTCGCGGCGGCTCCATCCACGATGGCGGAGCTGTTGCCACCGGTCTGCACACCTCCGAACGCGGGCCGGAGTTTAGCCAGGACTTCAATTGGGGAAGGCCGTACGTGACTGTCTTCTCCAAAGGATTCGAGCGGGCGCGGCAGGCGAATGCTACGGGGGGCGTATCCCGGACACTCGAAAGTCTCGTTCACGACCGGCACGATTTCTCCGCTGAGGAAGCAACTTTTCTGTGCGGCTACGGCGCGAGCGAAGCTATCGGCGGCGAAGGCGTCTACTTCCTCGCGCGAGATTTTGTGTTGCCGGGCCAGAGCTTCCGCGGTGCCGCCCATGGTGAGATTGCAGCTGGGATCTAACAACGCCTCCCAGAGAAAATCTTTGAATTCCACCTGGCCCATGCGAAATCCGCCGCGGTGGGTGTAGGCAGCGACGGGATTGCGGCTCATGCTTTCGGCGCCTACTCCGAGCGCCACGCCGGCTTTGCCCAGCTTGATCAGGTCGGCAGCTTGCAGAATCACTTCGATGCCGGTTCCGCAGACGCGTTGCACCAGGTGCGACGGCACCTCTAGGGGCACGCCGGAATAGATGCTGACGTGACGAGGCAGCATGTAGGCGTCGAACGAGGCCTGAGCCATGTTGCCTGCGATGACCGTATCCACATCACTGGGAGAGACGCCGGAGCGCCGGAAAACTTCGCGGGCGACCCTGATTCCCAGATCAATGGGAGAAACCAGGCCGAGAACGGTGTTGTAGTCCGCGAATGCGGTGCGGACTCCATCCAGAAGCCAGACATCGTCGTAATGTGAGAGCACGCCCTTTGGCCGAGCGGTCATGCAATTCCCTCGCGAACATAACTGTAACCCAGACCGACCCGGCGTTGAAGCGCCAGGCTACTCTCCCTAGGCTCCGGTTGCGGCGGCCCTGAGACTGGTGTACAAACCTTGCCATGAATCGCCTTCTATTTATCGTCCTGGTGCAACTGAACTATGCGATCGCGCCCAGGTTCTTGCGGCGCGCCGGTTCGTGACGGTTCGTTCTGGAGGGGCCTCACAAGGCTTACAGGGAGAGGCAGATGGTGCTATTCTTTTTGTCTCTATTGTCGTCGGCCTCACCTGCGGTGCCTGAACCTGATGACGGAGGTGGCTATGGCGGTCAGTTTCATTCTGAACGGAAAATCCCAAACAGTTGACGTCAGCCCCGCGATGCCGCTGTTATGGTTGTTGCGCGACACTTTGAATCTCACCGGAACCAAGTTCGGCTGCGGCATTGCCATGTGCGGCGCCTGCACGGTTCACCTCAACGGGGAAGCGATCCGGTCCTGCGTCACCCCGGTTTCGGCGGTTGCGGGGAAGAAAGTGACGACCATCGAAGGCCTTTCCGCGGAGCACAGTCATCCAGTGCAGAGAGCATGGATCGAGGTGGACGTACCGCAATGCGGCTACTGCCAGTCGGGACAAATCATGGCCGCAGCCGCGCTGCTGGCGAAGAACCCGCATCCCAGCGATTCCGAGATCGACGACGGGATGAGCGGGAACCTCTGCCGCTGCGGCACTTACCTGCGAATTCGCGAAGCCATTCATGAGGCGGCCAAGTTACGGAACGAACCTGGCGTCAAGAAATCCCCCAAGCCGACAGGCAGGAAAAATCCGCTGGACGAGGGCTCCAAAGTTGGCTCCAGTAATCCCTGGCGGACGGAAAGTGCGGCAGGAGGTGCGGAATGACCGTCACTGTCACAAAACTCACTGTACCAAGATTGGATCGCCGGGATTTTCTTAAGACCGGTGCTGCCGGGGCAGTTGGCCTGGTGATTGGCTTCTATCTGCCGGGATCCAGGGCGGCGGCCGAGTTAGCTCCTGTGGCCCCGGGGGCATCGCCATTGAACGCGTGGATACGGATCGCGGCCGACGACAGCGTGACCATAGTGATCGATAAATCCGAGATGGGGCAGGGTATCGTCACTTCCCTTTCCATGCTCGCGGCCGAAGAGCTGGAGTGTGACTGGAAGAAAATTGGCTGGGAATTCGCGCCGGCCGACAAAGCTTATTTCAATACCATCTTTGGCATGCAAGGCACCGGCGGGAGCATGAGCACGCGAGCTTCGTGGAAGCCGATGTCGCAGGCAGGAGCGTCCGCGCGGGAGATGTTGATCGCGGCCGCCGCACAAAAATGGGGGGTGGATAAGACCGTTTGCCGGGCTGAGAATGGAGCGGTCGTCAACATGGCCACAAAGGCGCGGGCCAGCTACGGCAGCCTTGCCGAAGCCGCCGCCAAGCTGCCCGTGCCGGCCGATGTGCCTCTCAAGGATCCAAAGACATACAAGCTAGTGGGCAAGGCGACCAAGAGGCTCGACACGCCAATCAAAACGAATGGCCGCGCGGAGTTCGGCATTGACGTCCGCCGGCCGGGCATGCTGCACGCGGTAGTGGCGCGCTGTCCCGTGTTTGGCGGAAAAGTTGCGAGCTTTGACGCTACCAAGGCCAAAGCGGTGCGCGGAGTGAAGGAAGTGATTCAGATTTCGACCGGGGTGGCAGTTGTCGCGGACAACACCTGGAATGCGATGGAAGGCCGCAGAGCGCTCGAGGTCAAATGGGATGAAGGAGCGAACGCGAGTTTGACCAGCGCGGGCATCAGCAAGCTCTTTGCCGAGCACGCCGAGAAACCGGGCGCGGTGGCACGCAAAGAAGGAGATGCGAGTGCGGCGATGGGCGGCGCTGCGAAGAAGATCACGGCGGTGTACGAAGCACCCTACCAGGCGCACGTCACCATGGAGCCCATGAATTGTACGGCCGACGTCCGTGCCGATCGTTGCGACGTCTGGGTACCCACGCAATTCCAGACTACCAGCGAGGGCACGGCTGCCAGGATCACCGGACTGAAGCCCGAGCAAGTTCACATTCACACTACCTATCTCGGAGGCGGTTTCGGGCGCCGCGCCGAGCTGGATTTTGTGGTTGAGGCAGTCGAGACTTCCAAAGCGACCGGCGCGCCCGTCCAGGTTACTTTTTCGCGCGAAGACGACATGCAGCACGACATGTATCGTCCCGCTTCATATTGCCGATTCGACGCGGGACTGGACGCCGAGGGTTGGCCGGTTGCCTGGACCGCCCGGATTGCGTCTCCGTCGATCATGAGCCGCTTCTTCGGGCCGGGAGCGGTAAAGAATGGCCTGGACAACTCCAGCGTGGAAGGCGTTGCGGACATTCCGTACGACATTCCGAACATTCTGGTCGACTATCAATTGACAGAACCGGGAATTCCGGTAGGGTTCTGGCGTTCGGTGGGGGCCTCGCAGAACGGATTTTTCAGCGAGAGTTTCGTGGATGAAGTGGCGTTGGCGGCGGGCAAAGACCCTTACGAGTTCCGGCGCAAACTGCTGGCCAAAGCGCCCCGCCACCTGGGGGTGCTCGAGCTTGCGGCGGCCAAAGCGGATTGGGGCAAGCCACTGCCGGCCGGGAGGTTCCGCGGAATCGCCATGGTGAAGGCCTTTGACACTCACGTGGCCGAGGTTGCGGAAATCTCAGTGGCCAAGGACGGTACGGTGCAGGTACACCGCGTAGTCTGTGCCGTGGACTGCGGCCGCGTGATCAATCCGGCGACGGTGGAAGCGCAGATGCAAAGCGGCATCGTCTATGGCCTTACGGCTGCGCTCAAAGGCGCAATCACCATCGACCGGGGTCGAGTTGAGCAGAGCAACTTCAACGACTATGACCTGTTGCGCCTGAACGAGATGCCGCAGGTGGAAGTACACATCGTTGCGAGCGAGGAATCGCCGACAGGTTGCGGCGAGCCGGGGGTGCCTCCGATCGCGCCGGCGGTGTGCAACGCGGTGTTTGCGGCGACGGGTAAGAGAATCCGTAGCCTGCCGGTTCGGGCTGAAAACCTTGTGTAAGCCGGTGCCTGGCGCTCACGCCAAACAGGATTTCAGTTTCCTGATTTCTTCTTTGGAGGAGTATCCGCCTTCGGCGCCAAAGCGCGGACGTAGCCCAGAACTGAATGGATTTCGTCTTCGCTGAGCAGGGTCTTGAAGGCGGGCATGTTGCCCTTCCCCTCGGAGATCGACTCCGTCAATTCAGCATCCGATTTCTTCTGAACCTCCGGCGAGCGCAAATCTGCCGACTGCAGGCTCTTTCCCACGGGCGTATTGCCGCTTCCGTCTTTGGCGTGGCAAGTCAAACACTTGGCTTTATAGACGTTGGCGCCTGCCGACTCCTCAGCCGCCGCGGAACGCGGGGCGATTGCAAGGAGAAGACTGAGGGCCAAAGTGGCATGTAGCGACAGGTTCTTGAGTGCCAGGTTCATAGTCCCCCAAAACATTTGGTGAGCCGCCGCGCTGGGTAGGTTGCAATGCCACCGCTCGACTCGAAACCCGGTTATTCTAGTGGTTCGTGGCGGTCAAATCAACGCAGGCCGAGGCAGCCGTGACACAAATTCGTGAACCACGAAAAGGACACGAAGTCACACGAAGGAGCGATCTGAGTTTTCTCTCGGTGGGCGCTGGTGTCGATTCCAGGCTCGATGGCGCACTCACAAGTGCGCCCGTCAGCGGACAAACTGGGGGGTTCTTCTTATGGTACTGTTTCAGTCGGCGGCACTGAACAGGTGAGAAAGATCGCTGCCGCCCTACAATTGCGCTGGACAAACGAAAGCAAACGATATAAAAAGAAAGCGCAATCACAAGCTGCCAGCTCTTGCTCCCCGATCCATGCTCCGAGGAAACGTGCTCAACGAAGAACGCCGGCGGGCGATTGTCGAGATTCTTGACCGTGATGGCCGGGTGCTGGTCACGGACATGGCCCGCAAATTCGATACCTCGCAGGTCACGATCCGGAAAGATCTGGAGATTCTACACGCCCATGGGCTGGTCCATCGCACACACGGAGGCGCGCTGCCCGCCCGCGAAGGAGCGCTGGAGGACCCCACGCTGCGGGAGAAGGAAAAGCTTCACCGCAAGGAGAAGCTGCGGATCGCGGAGGTTGCCGCTGGTCTGGTCAAAGAAGGCCAGGTGGTGATTCTCGATTCCGGCACCACCACCACCGCAATCGCGCGGGCATTGCGCACCTTTCATAACATTACGATTGTGACCAACGCCTTGAACATTGCCGCGGAACTCACCGGGGCGCCGGTGGAGGTAATTCTGACGGGAGGAAGTCTGCGCAAGAACTCGTTTTCTCTGGTGGGACCAATTGCGGAAGAAACTCTGCGCGGGTTGAACGCCGACATTCTCTTTCTTGGCGTGGATGGTTTTGATGTGCATTACGGGTTGAGCACGCCCAATCTTCTGGAGGCCAAAGTCAACCGGGTGATGGTGGAAATTGCAAAACGAACGGTGGCGGTTTGTGATTCCAGCAAGTTTGGCCGGCGGAGCCTGTCGCTGATTGTTCCCCCGACCGCTTTGCAGGAAGTGATTACCGATCACGGGATTCCCAAGTCGGATTTGCGCGCCCTGAAAAGAGCCGGGATCGAGGTGACCCTTGCGCGATAGTCGCGGCGTCCTTTCTCTCGCTGAAATCCTTTCTCAGCCCAAATTCTGGGGCCGTTGTCTGGAAGCGCTGGAGGGAGAGGGATCGCTCGAAGAAATCCGAAAACCTTTTCGCTTGGCGACGGAATGGCTGTTTGTTGGTTGCGGGTCGAGTTACTACCTCGCGCTGGCGGCCGCTGCGTCGTGGAACGCCATCACCCGCATGCGGGCGCGAGCTATTCCGGCTTCGGAGTTGCTGCTCTTTCCAGAACTCGTGTTGGCGGGCGTGGGTGAGACTGCGGCCGTAGTGATTTCACGGTCTGGCCAAACCTCGGAAGCGGTGCGCGCCGCGCAACTGCTGGAGCGCGAGAGAAACATTCGCGTTCTGGCCGTCACGGGGACGCCGAATCAACCGCTGGAACGGAGCGCGACCGCTACTCTGCCACTGCTTCCCTGCGAGGAACAGAGCATGGTGATGACACGATCGTTCTCGTCAATGCTGCTGGGACTGCAGTATCTGGCGGCGTGCCAGGCCGAGGATCGCGCATTCGCCGAGTCTCTGAGCAGGTTGCCGGCCACAGCGGACCGAGTGATGAGCGATTTGCATCGGCGAATTCGGGAGTTTGTGATGGCCGGGCAGTTTGCCGACTACGTTTGCCTGGGGCAGGGCGCGCTCTATGGGTTGGCGTGCGAAACCGCGCTCAAAGTCACTGAGATGTCGGTGTCTTACGCGCAGAGCTTTCACACGCTGGAATTCCGTCATGGGCCGAAGTCGATTGTGGGGCCTGAGACGCTTGTAATTTTCCTGCTGTCCGAGCAAGGCTATGACGCGGAGTGCGATGTGCTGCGGGAAATCAAAGGCCTGCGGGGGACTACGCTGGCGATTGCCAACCGGGCGGATGAGTCCGCGCGGAATGCGTCAGACCTTTTGATCGAGCTGAATTCTGACTTGCCTCCATTGGCGCATCTGGCCGCTTATATCTTTGCAGGCCAGCTCGTGGGCCTCTATACAGGATTGAAAAAAGGTCTCGATCCGGACAATCCGCGTCATTTGAGCCGGGTTGTGGTTCTCGAGGAAAAGGAAACCGCAAAGCAATCCTAGCCGACAACCCACCAAGGCTTGCGATGGCAGGGCGCCTTGGCCCGCCGTAAACACCTGCTTTCGAAAGCTTTCTATTTTCCGCCAGCCTAGCGCTTCGCGCCCGTCCCGCGAGCTAAGGGCCGGTGGCTTGGCGAGCAGCATCGCGGGTTGACCGCAGCCAGCAGAGCTTTGAATCGTTCCGATTCGTGTTTTGACGGCACGCCTCCGATTTTTACCTTGACAAAGATCACAGAACGAAAGTAAAAGTAAGCGTTCGTAACTATTCATTACTCCCCATTCACTCGGCGGCAAGAACATGCCTTCGATGCTCCATGGCATGGGACGACCGCAGGCGAACCAGCGTTAAGGAGGATTGCCGTGCCAAACCTGGATAGTTCCCGACTTTCAATTTTGCTTGCCTTTCTGTGCCTGGCCGTATCTGTCCCGGTGTGGGCGCAAAAAGATGCGGGCAGCATTGTCGGCACGGTTAAGGACCAGACCGGCGCTATTGTGGCGAGGGCTAAAGTCACAGTAACCGACGTGGAGCGTGGCACGTACCTGGAGATCGCAACCAATGACTCCGGCGAATACGTGGCCAGCCCGCTGCGGGTAGGCCGGTACACGGTTATCGTTGAGCATCCTGGATTCAAGAAGGCGGTGACCGTTCCGGTCAGTCTGGATGTGCAGCAGCGCATCGCGCTGGATGTAACCCTGCAGGTGGGGCGAATTTCGGAGTCCGTCGAAGTTACAGGAGCCGCTCCCCTGCTGGAAACGGAAACCTCGGAACTGGGCCAGGTTGTGGATAACAAGCGGGTGGCCAATTTGCCGCTCAACGGCCGCAATTTCGCCCAGCTTGCGCTGCTCACAGCCGGAACCGCCCCTAGCGAGCCTGGAGCTCGCGACGAAGGCGGTTTTGGCTTCTCCGCCAACGGGGCGCGATCCCTGCAGAACAATTTCCTGCTGGATGGGGTGGACAACAACTCCAATCTTCCCGATTTGCTGAATGAGACGAATTACGTGATTCAACCCTCGGTAGAGGCGCTGGAAGAGTTTAAGGTTCAGACCAACGCCTTCAGCGCTGAATTTGGCCGCGGCAACGGCGCCATCATCAACGCCACCATCAAGTCAGGTACGAACAAGTTTCATGGCAGCGCCTATGAGTTCCTGCGTAACGAGAAGTTCGATGCCAAGAATTTCTTTGACGATCCCAACAGCCGGATCGCCCCCTACAAGCAGAACCAGTTCGGGTTTACCAT
>JACXTT010012217.1_pt1 | contig 11403 bp, 8 predicted proteins | sample 9270951 | NCBI WGS metagenome assembly JACXTT01 (sample SAMN15532306, study PRJNA645909) | rock metagenome | isolation source: weathered quartz diorite | place: Puerto Rico | collected 2017-06-21 | reverse complement strand
GGTGCACGCGGGTCGCCCAACAACCACGGCCAGGGGGGCGCAAACCCCACCGCACTGTACCGAAAGGCCATCTCGGTCGGGGAGATCCTCGCCTCGCCCGTCGTCGGCGAGCCGCTCCGCCTGCTCATGCTGTGCGCGCCCAACGAGGGCGCGGCCGCGGTGGTGCTCTCGGCGCGCCAGGCGCCGGTGCGCATCGCCGCCGCGGCGCTCCGCTCGCACCAAGCCGGCTCGGTCCTCGGCGAGCACACGCCGCTCTCCGGCCTGGCCGACGACGGCGTCCCGACGCCGACCGAGATGGCGGCGGCGGACGCCTACGCCGAGGCCGGGCTCGGGCCGGCCGACCTCGACGTGGTCGAGCTGCAGGACACCGACGCCGCGCGCCAGATCCTCTCGGCGGAGGAGCTCGGCCTGTGCGCGAAGCGCGGCGGTGGGCGCTGGGTGCGGGAGGGCGGCGGCGAGATGGCCTCCCCGCTCCCCGTGAACCCGTCGGGCGGCCTCCTCTCCAAGGGCGAGCCCCTCGGGGCCTCGGCGCTGGGGCAGATCGTCGAGCTCACCTGGCAGCTCCGCGGCGCCGCCGGCCCGCGTCAGGTACCCGACGCCCGCGTCGCCCTCGCGCACACGGTCGGCCGCGGCGCGAACGCCTGCGTAGTGATCCTGACCCGCTGACCGGCGCGCGCTACGGCGCGGCCAGGCAAGTGAGCTTCAGGGTGTCGCTGTCGCGGAGCCCGTCGGAGGTCATCGCCTGGATCCCGACCACGACCTTCCCCTTGGAACGACCGGGGCGGATCGGGACGTCGACGTCCATGCGCGCGCTGCACGTCTCGTCGCTCCCCGACGTCGGCAGGGGCAGGCAGCCGGGTACCGAACCGGCCGGGTCGCAGGCGGTGAGCGCCGGGAGGAGGGCCGGATCGCCGCTCGGGCGCTTCAGCACCACGCTCGCCACCGGGCTCGCCGCGCAGCTGAGCCGTGAGTCGGCGCCGCCCACGCACTCCCAGACGTGGAACCGGCAGCTGCCGGGCGTCGAATCGAAGTCGCAGCTCGGATCGTTGTCGACGCACGTCTGCTTGTTGGACGGGAGCCCGTTGTTCCCGGTGGCGAGCTGCCCCGTGGCCAGCGCCCATTCCGCCACGCACTCGCGAGAGCTGGAACCGCTGGGGATGCGCTCGGCGGGTGGCGTCTCCGTGCAACGCGCGCTGCACGGATCGCCCGCTTGCCCGTTCAGTGCCCCGTCGTCGCATTGCTCCCCGCAATCGAGCACGCGGTTCCCGCAGACCTCGAACCGGCACTTCGCCGAGCAGCGCGGCGTGCCCGGCGGCACCGGCGCGTTGCACGGCGTGGGCGGGTCGCACTGTTCGGTCACCTCGACGACGCCGTTGCCGCACACCGAGGGGTTGGGCGCGCAGGCGAGCGCGATGCGGTTCGACGCGCGGCCGACCGAGGACGTGGCGGTGGCGGAGAGCAGCCGTCGGCCGGTGGTTCCCTCAGCGTGGGGGATCCGTACCTGGAAGGTCGGCGAGCACTTGTCGCGCGTCGGCGTGGCCGTCCCCTGCTGGAGGGTCGTGTCGCCCGAACGTACGGTCGGGCCGAGCGCCTCGAGCGCGGCCACGAAGGGCGACGCGTTGTCGGCCTCGGTCTGATCGACCGGGCGGGTGGGACTCGGCCGCCGCACGTTCAGGTCGCCCACGAAGTGCGGCGGGCACTTGGGCAGGCGCGGGTCGGTGACGTTGATGCAGGCGCGCGCGGCGAAGGTGCACACCCCGTCCGTGTTGCCGTCCTGATCGCACGCCGGGTCGCCGTCGATGCACGTCTGGGTGTGGTCCGGGAAGCCGGCCACGGGCGACGTCTGCAGCGCCCACTCGAGCATGCAGCCCGTGGAGCCGCGCTTCGCCGCTGGGATGAAGACCGTGTTGCCGCCCTGGACCACGTGGCAGGTCGCGTCGCAGGGATCGCCGGGCGCCCCGTTCGATGCTCCGTCGTCGCACTCCTCCTTACACTCGATCGTGCCGTTCCCGCACCGCTCCACCTGGCAGGTCGGGGAGCAGCCGTCGCACGGCGTGGTGTTCCCGTCGTCGCACTCCTCGCCCGGCTCGAGCACGCCGTTGCCGCAGGTCGCGGTGGCGGCGCACACGGGGAGCGTCGTCACCAGGCACCCCTTGGCGGGGGCGCAGTCCTGCGTCGGCTGGATGGTGGCGCTGCCCTGGAGGATGGGGGGCTTGGTCGAGTCGCGGTATTCGAAGCGATTGTGGCCGCTCGGTCGCGAGCTGAGCGCGCCGCCGATGGTGAGCTGGCCGCTCGCCTGGAGGAGGTTCTCGCCGTTCACGCCGTCGCTCTTGATCGAGGCGCCGGAGGGCACGCTCAGCGTGCAGCCGCTCAGCTGCACCACGCCGGCCGTGCCGTTGGTCTGGGTCGCGGTCGCGTGCAGCTTGCCCGCGCTCGTGATCTGCTGGGCGAAGAGGGTCACCGTCCCCGCGGCCTGCCCGGCGTCCGCGCTCATATCGACCGTCGCGCCGACCGATGCGCTCGCTGAATCGACCTCGAGATCGCCGCCGCAGAACCCGCCCGAGACGTCCATGTCGCCGCTCATGGTGAAGTTGCGCCCCACGCCCGCCAGGATGAAGCCGCCGCAACTGTCGGTGCCGTTGCCCTGATCGTGGATGGTCCCGACCTGCGAGTAGTCGAGCCCCGCGACGATGCAGACGTCGCCCGCGTCGCCGTCGGGCGAGGCGCCGCTGCAGTCGATATCGCCGTTGATCATGACCGTCCCCGCGGTGCCCTCGACGTCGGCGCAGCCCCCCGTGCCCCCGCCCTGCGAGACGCTGCCCGCGGCGGGGAGAAGGAGGTTGCCGTTCACTGTGGCGTTTCGTCCAGCGAGCAGCGTGACCGTACCGCCGTCGCCGAAGGTGCCGCCCGCGCTGGAGTTCAAGTCGGCGCCGATGGTGACGTCGCTGTTCAGCGAGTCGAGCTCGATGTCACCGCCGTCGCCGCCATCGGCGCGGACCAGCCCAGTGCTGGTCATCGTTCCGGCGGCCTGCGCGAAGATCGCGCCGCCGAGCCCGAGCAGCCCCGCCTTGGCGCTGATCGGGCCGGTGATGTTCACCGTGCCGTCCGCCCCGATGTTGATGATCCCCCCGGAACCCTGGTTGTTGGAAGCGTTCGAGTCGATCGAGCCGCCGATCACGACGTTGCCGTGCGCGACCAGGTCGATCTCGCCCGGGTTCAGGCCGGCGGAGACGTCGACCGTGCCGTCGCCGTTGGCGCCCGTCTCGACGCGGATGTCGCCGCTGGTCATGATCTTGATGCTGGCGGCCGTGTCCGGGGTCGTACCGGGCGAGTAGCCGAGAACGTCGCCACCCGACTCGATGCGCAGGCTGCCGGCGAGGATCGTCATCACCCCCGAGGTGGTGAACAGCTTGCCGCGGTTCTTCACGTCGAGAGCACGGGTGCCGAAGTCGAGGGTCGAGTTGGGAGTGACCAGAGTGGGCGAGCTCACCACGCAGGGATCGGCGGAGGCCGAGCAGATGTCGGTGGCCACCGTCGCCCACGCGGTGCGGGGATGAAACCCGGCGACCAGGAGGAGAAGGACGAAACGGATGCGGCGCATGCTTCCGGGCCTCATCCCCCTTAGCATGGACCTTCCCCGCCCTGCCAGTTCATGTCGGAAAACTCCGCGCGCTCAGCGGCGCGACGCGTCCGCGCCGGCGAAGTACCGCCGCGGGTTCTCGACCAGCATGGTGTCGATCTTCGCCTGCGGGACGCCCGCCTCGCGGAGCCGCGGGATGATCTTCCGGAAGAGGTGCGTCGGCTGCCAGTCGGCCAGCGTGCTCTCGGGCACCACCGGCGCGCGGCCGCGCCAGCACCACACCGAATCATGCGAGAGGACGATCTGCCGCTCGAACCCGACCGCGAGCAGCCCGGCCAGCGCCGCCAGCCGGGCGCGGTCCGGATGCAGGATCTCCAGGCCGAAGCGATCGAAGCCCAGGTACGCGCCGCGGTCGAGGAGCGCCAGGTGATAGTCGAGGTTGCTCGAGCCGCACGAGTGGCCGACGACGATCGCCTGCGGCGGCACCCCTTCGCCGCAGAGGATGTCGAGCTGCTCGGCCCCCATGGTTCCCTCGTCGGTGTGCGTGGTGATGGGCGCGCCCGTGGCGCGGTGCGCGCGCGCCGCCGCGCGGAGGACGAGATCCTCGTAGGGCGTCACCCGGTGCGCACCGGTCGCCACCTTGATCACCCCGGCACGGATGCGCGTCCCGCCCACGCCCTCCGTGAGCTCGCGCACGAAGACGTCTGTCATCTCGGCGACCGCGTCGCCGAACTGGCTCCGGAACTTGAAGTAGGCCGGCGCGCCGAGGTCCTCCTTGTAGAGGCCGGTGGCGCAGATGATGCGCACGCCGCTCCGTTCGGCGACCTCGGCCATCAGCTCGACGTCGCGCCCGAGGTCCATCGGGCAGGGGTCGAGGAGCGTCCGCACCCCGAGCTCGCGCAGCTCCCGCATGCGCTCGACGCAGAGCGCCAGGCGCTCGCTCCGCAGGCCCTGCTCCTCGGCCGCGTACGCCTCCCAGCCCGGCCAGCCGATCAGCAGATGCTCGTGCATGAGGGTCGGGCCGAGGTCCTCCGGGGTGCAGCCGCCGCTCACCGTCTGGACCGTCCGCATGGCCGGAAGAAGAGCGCGGGGCACGCGTCGTAGTCAACTCCCCTTTTGACATTCACCGTCACGCTCCGGACACTGCGCGGCCATGCGGGCCGCGCTCGGGCTGGCCGTCGCCCTCACGGTGGTGGCGATTGCCGCGGTGCTCGCGGCCGGGCGCTTCCTGGTGGTCAGCGACCCCCTCCCGTCGCGCGCCGACGCGATCGTCATCCTCGCCGGCTCGGTTCCCGACCGGGTGCTCGAGGCCGCCGACCTCTACCACATGGGGGCCGCCCCGCGCGTGGTGGTGACCCGCGAGCGCCTGCACCGCGGCGATGCGGCGCTGCGCGCCCGCGGCGTGCGGCTGCCCGAGGGCGACGAGCTGACGGTGACTGCGCTCGAACGGCTGGGCGTTCCGCCCGCGGCGATCGTGCGTCTCGAGCGCCGCGCTGCGAGCACCGAGGGCGAGTCGGCCACCATCGCGCGCTGGGCCTGCTCGCACCACCTCGCCCACCTGGTGGTCGTCACCTCACGCTTCCACGCCCGCCGGGCGCGACTCATCCTCGCGCAGTCGCTCGGACCGCGCGTCGCGCTCACCCTCCACCCGACCCGCTACGACGCCTTCTCCGCGCGGCACTGGTGGCGGAACCGGCGTGACGCGAAGTTCGTCCTCGCCGAGTACGAGCGACTCGCGCATTACTGGCTCCGCGAGCGCTGGCTGATCCGCCGGTGCGGAGGGCTGAGATCGACCCGAGACCTTGTCTCGGGTCGGTGAGGACCGAGAGGTAGACCAAGTGGAAAGGGCGGACGGCGTGCGGCGGCCGGCGAAGCCGGCGCCGCAAACTTACCGGAACCCTAGTCGACGGCGGCGTGGAGGAGTGGGGCCAATTCGCCGCGGGCGTGGAGCTCGCGGACGATGTCGCAGCCGCCGATGAACTTCCCGCCCACGTAGACCTGGGGGATGGTTGGCCAGTTGGAGTAGGTCTTGATCGCGTCGCGCTTGGCGGGCTCGGCGAGGACGTCGACCGCCTTGAAGGGCACGCCGATCTCCTGCAGCACCCCCACGGTGGCGGCCGAGAAGCCGCACATCGGGAACGCCGGCGTCCCCTTCATGTAGACGATGACCTTGTTCTCCTTCACCTCGCGGGCGATGTCGTCCAGCACGTCAGCCATCCTCGCTCTCTCCTAGGGCGCCGCCGTGCGCAGCGACAGCGCGTGGATCTCCGGCATCAGGGTGCCGAGGGCCCCGTAGATCATCTGGTGCTGCTCGATGAGCGTCTTCCCCGTGAAGGCGGACGCCCGGACACGCACCTCGAAGTGGTCGCCCGCCCCGGTGGTGTCGGCGACCTGGACCTCGGCGCCTGGCAGCGCCGCCACGATGCAGCGGCGGATATCGTCGGGGCTCGTCATGCGCACCCGAGCGACGGGTACACGCTCGGGACGGCTCACGCAAGCGCCGGGAAACGCGCGCTCAGGGGCCGCGGTCGAGCCGCTAGGAGCAGACGAGGTTCGGGGTCGTGTTGCTCGTCCAGGTGCAGGTCTTGGTGGCCTGCGGATGCGTCGTCTGGATGCTGAACGAGTTCGCGGTCGCGGTCGCGGTGCACACCACGCCGGGCGAGAGGTTCACGCCCGGCATGAGAACGCAGTTGCCGGTGAAGTAGGTGAGCATGTCACCGAAGTAGGCTTCCTCGGCGGTGGCGGCGTTGCGGGCGTCCTGCATCACGCGCGCGTCGTATCCCTTGCCCTTCTGGCTGGTGAACTGCGGGATCGCGATCGCGGCCAGCGAGCCGATGATGGCCACGACGACGAGCAGCTCGATGAGCGTGAACCCGTGCTGCCGCTGATGCGCGGTGCGCATGGTGGGCCGAATCAGCAAGGGCGGTGCCACGCCCGAAACCCTTGCTGATTGGGGATTTTCGTCCCCGGGGCGACACCCGCTCGCCGACGCGGCAAAGGGGTGACGTCGCTACGGGCCAACGTCGCACCGGCGGGCGGGGTTGCCCGATCACTGCAGCAGTGCCAGCCTGGGCGGCCCGCATGGCATTGCCACGGATGCAGCAGGGCCGCGGGCCTTGCCGCGGGAGCCGGCCGACGCCCTGGGCACAGGCGTTGCTCCAAGGGGCCACGATGCGGTCCCTCGTCCTGGGCCTGTTCTGCGCCTTCCTCCTCGCGCCCGGCGCCCAGGCCGGGCCACGCCGCTGCGGCGACGACGTCGGCGGCCGCGTGGTCCCCTGTGACTGTGGCGATCTGCTGTTCGGCTCGCGCACGCTGACCGACGACGACCCGATCACGAGCCACGCCTGCCCGGGGACGGGCCTCCTGGTCGCCGTCCCCGCGGGGCAGCCGGCCGCCACGCTCCGGCTCGCCGGCCACGTGATCGCCGGCAGCGGCCGCGGGTTCGGCGTGCAGGTCGTGGGCGGCGGCGACGGCGGGCTCACCATCACCGGTCCGGGCGCGGTGCGCGGCTTCGGCGTCGGCATCCAGGGCGTCAACGGGACGCTCGCGCGGGTCGACGGCATCACCGCCGCCGAGAACAGGAGCGACGGGGTCGTGATCGCGGGCGAGGGATTCAGCGTCGCCGGCTCCGAGGCCCTCCACAACGGCCGCGACGGCTTCGTGCTCCGCGGGCGCCGCTACCGGGTCGAGCGCAATCGCGCCCTCGCGAACGGGCGCCACGGCTTCCAGCTCTCCGGTCGAGCGGCGGCCGTCGGGGGCAACACCGGCAACGAGGCGGCGGGGAACGGCCACGAGGGCTTCCGTGTGCGCGGCGAGGGGCACGACGTGGCCGGAGCGGTGGCGACCGCGAACGGCGGTGACGGAGTGCGCGCCCGCCTGCGCGACGCGCGCGTCACCGGCGCCCAGGTTGAATCGAACGGCCGGCGCGGACTGCGCACCTCGGGCCACCACTTCACGATCGACGGCAAGCAGTGCAGCGCGGGAAACGCATGCCGCTGACCCGCCGTCTACCGCTCGTGCTCGCCGCACTCGCGTTCCTCCTCGGCTCGAGCCGGATCGCGCTCGGCGTGTGCAGCGTCACCAGCGCGTGCAGCGCGACGCCCTTCCTCAACCCGGCGTCCGGGTGCTGCGGCGCGACGAGCTGCACCATCGACGGAACGGTGACCCAGAGTGGGCCGACCTGCACGCTCGACTTCGGGGCTCGCAACGTCACGCTCAGCGGCACGCTGGTGGTGGGCTCGAACATGCTCACCCTCGAGGCCGGGAGCCTCGTCGTCACCGGGCTGATCAACGCAACCGGAACGAGCCCGAACCCGGGTGGCAACGTCACCCTCGGGTTGAGCCCCGGGGGCCTGAGTCTCCTGGGTGGCGCCTCCAGCGGCATCGACCTCGAGGGCTTCACGGCCGGCGGTGGCACGCTCACGGTCTTCTCCGACGGGCCCGTCAACCTGATCGGGGGCAGCATCAACGCGAACGCGCCGAACGCGCTCGACACCTTCGCCGGCGGCGGGACGATCACGATCCAGCAGATCGTCAGCACCTCGCAGATGACGATCGGCATCCCGATCCTCGCCAACGCGCAGATCAATGGTGCGGGTGGAACGACCACGCTCCAGGCGCCCGGCGACCTCAAGGTCACCGACACCGGGCGGATCGCGACCCTGGGTGGCGCCTTCGACGGCAGCATCGAGCTCGACGCGGGCGGTCTGCTCACCATCTCCGGCGCGGCCCTGATCCAGTCGGACGCGCTCAACGGGAGCGCCGGGGACGGCGGCACGATCACCTTCACCGCGGGGTCGGTGCTGATGCAGGGCACCGTCCAGGCGCAGGGCGGCGGCGACGCGACCGGCGACTCTGGCGGGTCGGGTGGCACGATCGCGATCGAGGCGACGAACGGCTCCCTCGTCCTCAATCGCGGCACGCAGGGCCTCACGGCCGACGGGGCCGGCGGGGGCGACGGGGGCGAGGTCGATCTCACCACCGATTCGCCCGCGGCGGGCATGCTCACGATCGGGGCGCCCATCAGCGTCCAGGGCTTCGGCGGGGTCTCGGGACGACCCGGGGGCGGCGGCTTCATCGACGTCGCGTCGACCAACCGGCTCGACGTGACGAAGAGCCTCAACGTGAGCGGCATCGGGGGCGGCAGCGGCGGCATCTCGCTCCAGGCGGACCGGGACGTGCTGATCGAGAATTCGCTCCAGGCGAGCGACTCGGTCGGCAACGGCGAGGTCGACATCGACGCCGGCCACGATCTGAACCTCACCGACATCGGCCAGGGCCACAACGTGAAGGCGAACGCCACCACCGACGGCCCGGGCGGCGCGATCAACATGGTCGCGGGGAACGACCTCACCGTGACCGGCTTCCTGCTCGACGCCTCGGGCGCGGGCACCGGCGCCGGCTACCTGATCAGCCTCGACGCGGGGCACAAGCTCACCATCGGGAAGACGGCGGTCCTCAACGTCGACTCGCAGGCGACGGCCGGCGCCCCCGCCGGCATGGTCCTCCTCACCGCGGGCTCGGGCGACCTCACCGGAGACCTGCAGCTCGACGGCGACGTGAGCGCGAACGGGCACGCTTCGGCCGCCGCGGCCGCCAACCCGGCCGCGATCATCCTCAAGGGCTGCCAGGTGACGATCTCCAGCACAGGGCTCGTGGACTCGACCGGCGACCTGAACGCCCGCAACCTGGTCATCGGACGCGCGGGAATCACCATCAACGGCAAGCTCCGCACCTCCGCCACCGGGCTCGGTGGCAGCAACACCGCGAACTACCCGATGGGCACCATGCCGACCGTGAGCGGCGCGAGCTCCCAGGTCTCCCCGGCGTTCGCGGCCTGCCAGGGTGGGTGCGCGAAGCCACCGTGCACGCAGCTGAACCCGCCCGCGCCGAGCGGCTGCCTGGTCCCCTGCCCCAGCTGCGGGGATCACACCAAGCAGTTCCCCGAGGACTGCGATCCGCCGGGTTGTGCCGCGGGCTGCGACATCCACTGCCGCGCGCTCCCCCCCGGCTGCGCGGACACGAACCCGTGCAGCACCGACACCTGCGACAGCACGTTCGGGTGCGTGCACGAGCCATCGCCCGAGGGGACCCCGTGCGACGACAACACGGTGTGCAACGGGCGCGAGACGTGCACGGTCGCGACCGGCGCCTCGTTCTGCCAGGCCGGCACGCCGCTCGACTGCGACGACCAGAACCCGTGCACCTCGGACTCGTGCAACGCCGTGTCGGGCTGCACGCACGCGCCGATCACGGGACCGCCGGCGCCGGGCGCCACCAGCTGCACCAACCACTGCATCGAGACCTGCTCGAGCGGCACCTGCACCTCGATCACCCCGCCCAACTGCACCGGTGGCACGTCGTGCGACCCTGCCACCGGCCAGTGCGTCGCGGGCGCGCCGTGCACGACCGCCGCACAGTGCGAGGACGGCAACCCGTGCACGAACCACTCGTGTACGAGCGGGCACTGCTTCTACACCCCGCTGACGAACGGCGCCTCGTGCTCGGACGGCGATGCCTGCAACGGCGCGGAGACGTGCCTCAACGGCGCGTGTAAGAGCGGCACCCCGGTCAACTGCAACGACGGCAACGCCTGCACCACGGATACCTGCAACTCAGCTAACGGGATTTGCTCGAATCAGCTCATTCCACCTCCGGCCTGTTGCAACGCGAACGCCGACTGCAACGACAGTAGCCCCTGCACCACCGACGTGTGCACGAACCACGAGTGCACGAACACCATCATCCCGAACTGCTGCGGAAGCGATCTCGACTGCAACGACCGGCAGCCCTGCCAGACCGGGCAGTGCATCAGCGGCCAGTGCCAGTACACGAACGCCCACGAGGGCATGTCGTGCGGCAACGTCTGCCAGCCGGCCACCTGCACGGCGGGCACCTGCGTGCCCGGCACCCCGCTCTCCTGTCCCGACGACAACGACATCTGCACGCAGGACTTCTGCGACCCGACGGCCGGGTGCATGCACCAGCCGATCCCGGGCTGCTGCCACAACGACGGCGAGTGCGCGGACAGCAGCGCCTGCACGACCGACGTCTGCGACACGGGCCTGAACGTGTGCATCAACAATCCCATCTTCCTCGGCTGCCGGGATTGCTCCGCCGACACCGACTGCGACCCCGCCGGCGCCTGTGGCCTCTCCATCTGCGGGCCGCAGGGCTACTGCCTCGAGAACACGCCGCCCGAGTGCACCGACGGCAACTGCGATACCACGGACACCTGCGTCGTGGACGGGCCCGGGCAGGCGCACTGCACCCACCAGCCCGGCGCGTGCACCGACGCCTGCAACGGCCGGAGCTGCCAGGGCGGCTTCTGCGTCCAGGGGACGCCGACCGACTGCGACGACGGCGACCTGTGCACCGAGGACGGGTGCGACCCGGTCACGGGCTGCACCCACACGACGAAGACGAGCTTCGCGAGCGTCGCCTGCCAGCTGGACACCATGGACGCCGCGATCCGCGGGGCGAGCGCGGCGGACCTGGCGCCGCCGGTCGCGGGGAAGCTGGGGAAGCTGATCGGCAACGCCCGGACGAAGCTCACCGCGGCCCAGAGCGCCGGCCACGGGAAGAAGGCGGTGAAGGCGCTCAAGGGCGTCGCCAAGCAGCTGAAGGCGATCGGCCGCACCGTCCGCGCCGCCCAGAAGAAGCACAAGATCGGCACCCTGGTCGCCAACGCCATCCAGACCGCGATCAACGGCGGCAACCAGGCCCTCGCGACGCTCAAGGCGAGCGTCACACCCTGACCCGGGTGGACCCGCGGAGCCGGGTCGGTTAATAACCCTCCCCCAGGGAGGGAGACCGGCCCATGG
>JACXTT010012216.1_pt1 | contig 11404 bp, 9 predicted proteins | sample 9270951 | NCBI WGS metagenome assembly JACXTT01 (sample SAMN15532306, study PRJNA645909) | rock metagenome | isolation source: weathered quartz diorite | place: Puerto Rico | collected 2017-06-21 | reverse complement strand
CCCGAGCACCGCTCGTCTGCGCGCGCCCGTGGCGGAGGGAAGGTTCGAGGGCTTGCGATGCCAGGCCTCGAAGGCGAGCAGGGCGAAGGCAACGGCCTCTTTGGCGTCCGAGGGGAGACCGAGGTCGTCGGAGGTCTGCAAAGCGATATCGAGTCGGCGCAGCTCGCCGGCCAGCATCTGCATGAGGACCGGGTTCTCGGTTCCGCCGCCGAAGGCGATGAGCTCCCAGGAACACCTCTTCAGCGGCAGCACGAAGCGGTGAATCGCCTGGCTGATGGATTGAGCGGTCAGCCCGGCAGCGGATGCCAGGATATCCTCATCGTTTCCTTTGAATTGCGCTGATTTCCTGCAGCGATGGATGAAGGCGGCGGTGAACTCGCGTCCGAACTGCTCGCGTCCCGCCGACTTGGGCGGCTTGCGCAAGAAATAGGGAGCGCGAAGCAGATCGTTGACCACCGAGGTCAGAATTCGGCCGCGGGCGGCGATACGCCCGCCGGTGTCGTGCGAGAGACCGAAGAGGGAGGAGGCGATCTGGTCCATCACCATGTTGCCGGGGCCGGTGTCGAAGGCGATGACATCGCCGAGGGCCGCCCCGCGGGGGATGGCGGTGAGGTTCGCGATGCCGCCGAGGTTGAGCACGATGCGGCCGATGCGCGGGAGGCGGAAGAGAAGGGCGTCGAGGAGCGGGACCAGGGGGGCACCCTGGCCGCCGACGGCTAGGTCGGCGGGGCGGAAGTCGCTCACGACCGGTGCTCCGATGCGGGCCGCGATGACGGCGGCTTCGCCGGTCTGCCAGGTGGCGGCGATGCGGCGCCCGTGGAAGGTTGCGGGGACGGCTTGGTGGTAGAGGGTCTGGCCGTGGCATCCGACGAGGTCGAGCTTTTTCACACGCGCGGCGCGAAGGATGCGGAGAACGGCGGCGGCGTAGAGCTCACCGAGGAGGACGTTGAGGCGGGCGAGGTCGGCGACACCGGCCGAGCCGTTCATCCATTCAAGAATGCGGGCGCGAACCGAAGGAGGATAGGGATAGCGGCGGTGGGCGAGGAGCTTGAGCTGAGGCTTGGAGCCGGTGATGTTCACCAGAGCGACGTTGATGCCGTCGGCCGAGGTGCCGCTCATGACGCCGGCGACGATCACCTTCCACCTCGAGCGATGCTCTCGGTAAAGCGATGCAGTGCGGCGCGAAGCTGTTCGATGTGCGCGGCGGTGGGAGCAGGTGAGATGCGGAGGAATGAAGCCGCGCGCTTCTTGTACTCGAGAACGCGGGCCGCGGCCTCAGCGACGCGGCGGGCGAAGCTGCGGTCGCACTCGGCGGTGCGGATGACGGCCTCGAGGGCGCGATCCACGTGCTCCTCTTTGTGGCAGACCAGGAACATGTCGGCCCCGGCGCGCAGGGTCTCGACGGCGGCGTCCTGGATATTCATGGAGGCGGTGATGCCACCCATCTCCAGGTCGTCGGAGATGATAAGCCCGCGGTAGCCGATGCGCTTGCGCAGGGTGTCGGCGATCCAGAAGGGGGAGAGCGAAGCAGGGAGGGAGTCGCTGGCGGCCTCGGGGTAGCGGGCGTGCGCCACCATGATGAAGGGCATGAGCGGGTGCAGGCGGCGGTAGGGTGTGAGGTCGGCGTCCCAGAGGCGATCCCAGGATTTGAGGATGCGGGGCATCTGGTTGTGGCTGTCGAGGGAGGCGGCGCCCAGTCCGGGATAGTGCTTGCCGCAGCCGAGGACGCGGGCCGAACGCAGGCCGCGAAGAAACTCGCCGGCGTAAGCGGTGACTTCGTTCGCATCTACAGAAACCGCGCGGGTGCCCAGAACGGGGAGCGAGGCGGCGGTGAGGAGGTCGAGGACGGGAGCGAAGTCGGTGTTGAAGCCCAGGCGGCGGGACTCCTCACCCAGCAGCGCTCCGTGCCGGCGGAAGAGCTTCTTGTTGTTGCCGGCGAAGACCTGCGCGGCTGAGGGCGCGGGGGCGACGGCGTGCTTCAAGCGGTCCACGGTGCCGCCCTCAAGGTCCACGCAGCGGAAGAGCGGGGCGAGGGCGGTGCGCTCGGAGTCGCGCAGCAGGGTCCAGGTCTGGCGCGCGGTTTCGAGGTTGCGGGCGAAGAGGATGACGCCGCCGGGCTGCATCTGCTCGAGACGCTTGCGGAAGCGCGCGTCCACCGAGACGCCGTCGAAGCCGAAGATGAGCAGCTGGCCGGCCTGGCGGCGGAGGGTGGTGATCATTCCAGATCTCGCTTGAGATCGGCGAGCAGGTTCATGGCGTCAAGCGGGGTGAGGCGGTCAAGATCGGCGGCACGCATGCGCTCCAGCACGGCCTGCGAGATGGGCGTGAAGATGGGCATCTGGGCCTTGGCATCCTCCGCCGGGCCCGAAGGCGCTAGGAGCGCGGTGGTGACGTGCTCGGCGCTTTCGTGCTCGGCCAGCACCTCGCGGGCGCGGGCGATGACCTGGCGCGGCAGTCCGGCGAGGCGCGCCACCTCGATGCCGTAGCTCTTGTCGGCGGCGCCGGGCTCGACCTGGCGCAGGAAGACGATACCGGCGGGCGACTCCTTCACCGTCACGCGGAAGTTCTTGACGCCCGGCAGCCGCTCGGCGAGCTCGGTGAGCTCGTGGTAGTGGGTGGCAAAGAGCGTCCGGGCGCGGGTTTGGGCGTGGAGGTACTCGATGGCCGCCCAGGCGATGGCCAGCCCGTCGTAGGTGGCGGTGCCGCGGCCGATCTCGTCGAGCAGGACGAGGGAGCGCGGGGTGGCGGTGTGCAGGATGGCGGCGGTCTCGGTCATCTCCACCATGAAGGTGGAGCGTCCGCGGGCGAGGTTGTCGCTGGCCCCGATGCGGGTGAAGATGCGGTCCACGACGGAGAGGCGTGCGGAGCGCGCGGGGACGAACGAGCCCATCTGGGCAAGCACGACGATGAGCGCGGTCTGGCGCAAATAGGTGCTCTTGCCGCCCATGTTGGGGCCGGTGAGCAGCACGATGCTGTGCGAGCCGGCGTTGAGATAGAGATCGTTGGGGACGAAGCGATCGGCGGTGCTCATCTCCTGCAGCTCGACCACGGGGTGGCGGCCGGCAAGGATATCCATCTCACCTGACTCGTCCTGGTGGAAGACCGGGCGGCAGTAGTCGCGCTGGGCGGCGATGTGGGCAAAACACGCGAGGACATCCACCTCGGCGAGGGCGAGCGCGGTCTGGCGGATGCGGCGGGCCTCGGCGGCGATGGCGGAGCGCAACTCGGCGAAGAGGCGGCGCTCGATCTCGACGATCTTCTCCTGGGCGTCGAGGATCTTGGCTTCATACTGCTTCAGTTCGGGTGTGGTGAAGCGCTCGGCATTCACCAGGGTCTGCTTGCGCTCGTAGTCGGAGGGCACCAGGTGCAGGTTGGGCTTGGAGACCTCGATGTAGTAGCCGAAGACGGAGTTGAACTTAACCTTGAGCGAGGGGATGCCGGTGCGCGCGCGCTCGCGCTCCTCGATGCGGGCGACGTGCTGGCGGGAGTTGCGGCTGAGGTCGCGCAGCTCGTCCAGCGGCGCGTCCACGCCGGCAGCGATGACGCCGCCGTCGGAGAGCGAGAGCGGCGGCTCGGGGACCAGAGTGGACTCGATGCGCCGGCGGAGATCGGCGAGCTCGTCGAGCAGGGAGTAGAGCTCGTTGAGGCGGGAGGCGGCGGTTTTCTCGGAGGGGAAGCGCGAGAGCGCGGCACGCAGGGCCGGGAGGCGTCCCAGAGACGAGGAGAGCGCGAGCAGGTCGCGCGGGTTGGCGGCTTCGAGGGTGACGCGGCTGAGAAGGCGCTCGATGTCGCAGATGCCCTCCATCGAGCGGCGCAGCTGCTCGCGCTCGACCGTGGCCTTCACCTGCTGCCCGACGGCGTCGAGGCGGCGGCCGATCACCGCGAGGTCGAGGCTGGGGCGGAGCATCCAGTTGCGCAGCAGGCGCTTGCCCATGGGCGTGAGGGTGAGGTCGAGGGCCTTGAACAAGGTGACGTCCCCACCCGCGTTGGCGAAGAGAGGCTCGACGAGTTCCAGGTTGCGCACCGTGACCGCATCGAGGATGAGGCACTGGTGACGCTGGTAGTAGCCGATGCGGTCGAGGTGGGCGAGCGAGCCGCGCTGGGTCTCGCGCAGGTAGTGCAGGATGGCGCCGGCGGCGGAGGATGCCGCGGTGCGGCCGGCAAGCCCGAAGCCCTCGAGGGAAAGCACTCCGAACTGGTTCTCGACCAATGGGACGGCGTAGTCGGGCGAGAAGACCCAGTCGTCGAGCGGCGTGGAGGCGACAGGGAAGAACTCGCTGCGCGCGGCATCGTCCGGCTGGCGGTCGAAGAGCGGCAGGGATGAGGCGTAGAGCAGCTCGCGAGGGCGGAACTGCTGCATCTCTTCGAGCAGGCGGCGCTCGGCGGAGTCGCCCTCGAACTCGGTGGCGCGAAAGTCGCCGGTGGAGAGGTCAAGGACGGCAAAGCCGATCACGCTCTGGCGGCGGGCGACGGCGGCGAGGTAATTGTTCTCATCGCTGGCGAGGGAGGAGTCGGCCGCGGTGCCGGGGGTGACCACGCGCGTGACCTCGCGGCGCACGAGCTTTTTGGCGAAGCGCGGGTCCTCCATCTGGTCGCAGATGGCGACGCGGAAGCCCTTGCGGATGAGGCGGGCGATGTAGTTCTCGGCGGCGTGGTAGGGCACGCCGCACATGGGGATGGCCGCTCCCTTCTCCTTGTTGCGCGCGGTGAGGGTGATCTCCAGTTCGCGGGCGGCGGTGACGGCGTCGTCGAAGAAGAGCTCGTAGAAGTCGCCAAGGCGGAAGAAGAGCAGGGCCTGGGGATGCTCCCGCTTGATGGCGGCGTACTGCCGCATGAGCGGCGTGGAGGGCTCGGTCATGGGAGCGAAAACATCCGCAGTATAGCGCAGCAGTCTGTGGAAGAGGTTTGACGCGCGGGCGGAAGGGGGTGTTTGATACCCAACATGGAACTGCGCAAGGACCCCATCACGCGCTCCTGGGTGATCACCGGCGACGACGCCCGTGAGGAGCACTTCGAGTCGGAGGTCTGCCCGTTCTGTCCGGGAGCGCCCAAGCCGGTGCAGATGGTCTCCTCGATGCCGGGGCTCGACGGGGCGCCCTGGTCGGCGGCGGCGGTGGTGCACCCCGCGCCGCTCTACCGCATCGAGGGCGACCCCAAGCGCGCGGCCGACGGCCTCTATGACAACATGCGGCTGGTGGGGGCGCACGAGCTGCTGCTGGAGAATCCCAAGCACGACCGCCCTCTGTGGGAGGCATCGAACCCCGAGATCGAGCGCTATCTGAGGCTGGTGGCGCAGCGCATCGCCGACCTGAAACGCGACCTGCGCTTCAAGTACGTCACCGTGTTCAAGAACCAGGGGCGCGCGGCGGGGCAGGAGGTGTCGCACCCTCACTCACAGCTCACCGCCAGCACCTTCGTGCCGCGGCGGGTGCTCTACGAGCTGCGCGCCTGCCGCGACCACTTCTCGCGCAAGGAGCGCTGCGTTTTCTGCGACATGATGCTGCAGGAGCTGCAGCAGAAGGTGCGCATCGTGGAGGCCACCGACCGTTGGGTGGCGGGCGTGCCATACGCGGCGCGGGTCCCGTTCGAGACCTGGGTCCTGCCGCGCGACCACGAAGCCTCGTTCGAGCGCATGGCGCTGGCGCGTCCCGCCACCCTGACCGAACTGGCGGCCATGCTGCGGCGCACTCTGGCGCGGGTGCGCGCGGTCACCCCGGAGTTTTACATGGTGCTGCACACCACGCCCAACACCAAGCACCGCCCCGAGATCCTCGAATACTGGAAGACCATTGACGAGGACTACCACTGGCACATCGAGATCCTGCCCATTCTGGGCGGCAAGGCGAAGTCCTACACGCTGAAGGAGACCTACTACACGCCCATCAGCCCGGAGACCGCGGCCGCCAAGCTGCGCGAGGCGGCGGTGCCTCAATAGCAGGTTTTCTGCCGTCCCCTTCGGGGCTGCAAGGGCGGTTACAATCATCGGCCATGAAGAGAACGGGTCTCCTCACGCTGACGTTGTGCCTGGTTTTCTGTGTCCCCACAAGGGGGCAGACACCGTCTCCAGCATGCTGTCCCGAGCGCATCACCGCCGAGAAGCAGGAGCAGATGTGGAAGAAGCTCGAGGCCCGGACGGAGGAAGAGAGCAGGAAGCTGGACGGCGTGATGGGCGTTGCCATCTACGACCTCACCGATGGGCGAACGCTGCTGGTGAACGGCGACGAGGTCTTTCCGCAGGCTAGCCTCATCAAGGTCGCCGTCCTGGCCGAGCTGATGCACCAGCAGGAGCAGTCGGAGAAGGGGACCGCGGGCAAGGCGCGCCTGGATGATGTTTACGTGATGGACAAGAAAGACCTGGTGGCCGACAGCGACATCATGGAGGGGCTTACCCCGGGCGTCACGCGCGTGACCAACCGCGACCTGGCGGCGATGCTCTCCGCGGTGAGCGACAACGCGGCCACCAACGTCCTCATCGAGCGGCTGGGGATGGCGAACGTGAATGCGCTGATGGACAGCCAGGGGCTGAGGCACACCCGCCTGCAGAGAAAGATGATGGATCTGAAGGCGGCCTCGGAGGGGCGGGAGAACCTCTCCACCCCGCGGGAGATGATGGCGCTGCTGGCGGCGATCTACCAGGGCAGGGTGGTGGGCAAGGAGCTGGCTGGCGAGTACTTCAACATCCTGAGCTTGCACTCGCATTACAAGACCTACATCCGCCGAGGTGTACCCGATGGTGTGCGCGTGGCCGACAAAGAGGGCGAACTCGAGGGTGTGCGCACCACGGCGGGCGTGGTCTTTGCCGGGCAGCGGCCGTACGTCATCTGCGTGATGGCCACGTATCTCAAGGACGAAAGCGAGGGCGAGCGCGCCATCAGCCGCATCTCCACCGCGGCCTTCGATTACTTCGACCGCGTGGGACGCGCCTCCGCGTATGGGCGCGTGATCTCACCGCGCAACTCACGCTAAAGGAAGAAGCGCGCAACGCTATAATGTTGCCTTTGGAGTCATCTTCTGCGATTCACCATGGCCCTGCTCTGGCTGCGTGTCGCGCTGATCTTCTACGGGGTGGGCTTGCTCTACACCCTGGTGGCGCTCACGCGCCGCCGCGAGACCGGTTCGCGCGTGCTCCTGCCGGCGATGCTGCTGGGCGCGGTCTTTCATTTTGTCTCGCTCACGGAGAACACGCTGCAGGCAGGGCACCTGACGCCCACGACGACCGAGCAGGCTGAGTCGCTGATGGCGTTCCTGGTGGCGACCTTCTTCCTCGCGATGTGGATGAAGTACCGCGCGCCTTCGCCGGCGATGTTCGTGCTGCCGCTGGTCTTCCTGCTCTCGCTGGCCGCCGCCTTCGGCCAGCAGCCTTCGGAGTTCGCCTCGCCCCTGCTGCGCCAGGGATGGGTCTTCGTCCATGTCACGCTCATCTTTCTGGGCTACGCGGCGCTCTTCCTGAGCTTCGTGGCCAGCATCCTCTACCTGCTGCAGGAGCGCAGCCTGAAGTCGAAGCGCGGCGAGCCGCTGGTGCGGCTGCCCGCGCTGGAAGTGATGGACGAGCTGGGCTACCGCTCGCTGCTGCTCGGCTTTCCCTTCATGACGCTGGGGCTGATCGCGGGCTCGGTGCTGGCACAGGCGACCTTCGGCGCCGGCTTCTTCCGCGATCCGAAGATCCTGCTCTCGCTTTTCGCGTGGGCGGTCTATCTGCTGCTTCTTTATACCCGCTGGCATGCGGGATGGCGCGGCAGGCGCGCGGCGGTGCTTTCGACGGCGGCGTTCCTGGCGGCCCTCGGGGCCTGGGCGGCCAACTACGTGAGCGGCGTGCACAGGTTCCTGACCTCATGATGTTCTCGCTCCTTGGCGTGAACCACAAGAGCGCGCCCATCGAGGTGCGCGAGCGTCTGGCCATCCCCGATTCGCGGCTGGCGGACGCGACGCGGCGGCTGGCGCAGTACCCGGGCGTGGACGAGGGCATGATCCTTTCCACCTGCAATCGGGTGGAGCTGGTGGCCTGCTCCAACCGCCACGAGGCCGACCTGCACGGATTCTTCCAGCATTACTTTGAGACCAGGGCGGATGCCTTCCAGAAGCACCTCTACCACCTGCGCGAGCGCGATGCCGTGCGCCACGTCTTCCGCGTGACCGCAAGCCTGGATTCGATGGTGGTGGGTGAGCCGCAGATCCTGGGGCAGGTGAAGGAGTCCTACGCCACGGCGCGCGCCGTGGGCGCGGTGCGCTCGAACCTGAACGCCCTGCTGATGCGGGCCTTCGCCGTGGCGCGGCGGGTAAGGAACGAGACCGCCATCGGCAGCTCGGCGGTGTCCATCGCGTCGGTGGCGGTGGAGCTGGCCAAGAAGATCTTCGGCACCCTCGAAGGCAAGACCGTCTACCTGGTGGGCGCGGGCAAGATGAGCGAGCTGGCGGCGCGCCACCTGGCCGGGCACGGCGCGGGGACCATCTTCGTGGCCAACCGCACCCACGACCACGCGGTGGAGTTGGCGCGCCGCTTCAACGGGCAAGCCATCCTGTTCGAGCAGCTCTACGAGACCGCCGATAAGGCTGACATCGTCATCACCTCCACGGGCGCGCCGCACGCCATCTTCCGGCGCGAGCACGGCGAGCTTTTCCTGCAACGGAGAAAGCACCGGCCGATGTTCTTCATTGACATCGCCGTGCCGCGCGACGTGGACCCGGAGATGAACCGGCTGGACGGCATCTTCGTGTACGACATTGACGACCTGCAGTCGGTGGTGGCAGCGCACGTGAGCGACCGGGCGCGCGAGGCGGAGAAGGCGGGCGAGATCATCGAGCAGGAGGTGGAGCGCTTCGCGGCGCGCATGCGGTCCCTCGACGTGGCGCCGACCATCGTCTCGCTGCAGGAGTACATGGAGCAGATGCGGCAGGGCGAGGTGGAGCGCGTCCGCGGCCGCCTGGGCAAACTTTCGCCCGAGCAGGAGCTGGCCATCGAGGCCATGACGCGCGGCATCATCAAGAAGGTGTTGCACACCCCCATCACCACCCTCAAGAGCGCTTCGCCCGGGCCGGAAGCCTCGACCGTGCTCGACCTCATACGGCGGATGTTCAATCTGGGTAGAGAAGAACAAGAAAAAGAGAAGCCGGAAGACTGATGGCACGAGTACGCATCGGATCGCGTGGATCGCAGCTGGCGGTGTGGCAGGCCGAGCACGTCGCCGCACGGCTGCGCGAGCGCGGCCACGAGGTCGCGATCGAAATCATCAAGACCAGCGGTGACCAGCTTCCGGAGGCGGCCTTCACCCAGGTGGGCGTCAAGGGGATGTTCATCAAGGAGATCGAGGAGGCGCTGGCCGAGAGACGCATTGACCTGGCGGTGCATAGTCTGAAGGATGTTCCGACGGAGATGCCGCCGGGTTTTGTGCTGGCAGCCATCCTGAAGCGTGAGGATGCGCGCGATGCGTTCGTGAGCAGGGAATATCGCGATTTGAGCGAGCTACCGAAAGGTGCGCCGGTGGGGACCAGCAGTTTGCGTCGGCAGGCGCAGTTGCGCTCGCAACGGCCGGACCTGGAGCTGATCGCCATGCGGGGCAACGTAGACACGCGACTGAACAAGCTCGCGGCCGGCGAGTGCAGCGCCATCATCTTGGCGGCCGCGGGCCTGGAGCGGCTGGGCCGCGCTGCCGAGATCCGCTCCATCTTTACGGTCGAGGTGATGTGCCCGGCGCCGGGACAGGGGGCCCTCGCGGTCGAAACGCGCGAGGGAGACGAGCAGACGGCCGGACTGGTCCTCTTCCTCAATGATAAAGATGCGCGGGCGACCACCGAGTGCGAGCGCGCGCTGCTGCGCGCTCTGGGAGGCGGCTGCCAGGTGCCCATCGGGGCCTATGCGGCTCGGCGCAAAGACGGCAGCATTCATCTCGATGCGGTGGTGGCCTCCCCCGATGGCCGCGAGGTGCTGCGCGAATCGCACACCGGACACGATCCCGGGCAGTTGGGCGCGCAGGCGGGGAAGTCTCTCCTGCAGCGCGGCGCGCAGAAGATCCTGGACAAGCTCTACGGCCTGCAAGCTGTGAGCCCGGAGCAGCCCTGATGCGCGGGAAGCCGCTGGCCGGGCGGCGCGTGCTGGTGGGACGGGCGCGCGCGCAGGCGGGGAAGCTCTCGGCATTGTTGCGCCGGCAGGGTGCAACCGTGGCCGAGGTTCCGCTCATTGCGATTCGCCCTCTGCTCTCCAATCCAAGGCTTGATTCGTGCATTCGGCGTCTGGAGAGCTATGACTGGCTCATTCTGACCAGCGTGAACGGGGCCGAGGTGCTGGCCAAGCGCGCGCGCAGACTGAGGGTGAGACTGCGCGGGCTGAAAAAGCCGCGCGTTGTTGCCATCGGGCCGGCGACCAGGGCGGCTATCGAGAAACTTGGGGTGCGCGTGGACCTGATGCCGGAAGAGTATGTGGCTGAGTCGGTGGTCCGCGCGATGCGAGGCCGCGTCCGGGACAAGCTCGTGCTCCTGGTGCGAGCCAAGGTCGCGCGCGATGTGATCCCGGTGGGCCTGAGGAGCGCTGGCGCTCGCGTAGATGTTGTGGCCGCCTATCGGACGGTGATCCCGGCCGGCTCGCGCAAAAAACTGAGAGCGCTGCTGCAAAACCCGAAGAAGCGGCCGGATGCCATCTGCTTCACCAGTTCTTCTACCGCGCGCAACTTTGCCGCGATGTTGGGACGAAAGGGGAACTCGCTGCGCGGCGTGGCGCTGGCGTCGGTGGGACCGGTGACGTCGGCAACCTTAGGCGAGGCCGGCCTTCGTCCCACCATCGAAGCCAGGCGTTACGACATGGAGGGTCTCACCGCAGCTCTCTGTCGTTACTTCAAGCATCGCGCCCGGTACTGAGAATTCTCTGGCTGCGGCTTCCTCGGTCGCGTAAGATTCGCCAGACGTAATCAAGGAAAATCCGAGAATGGCGGGAACAGCGGTCAAGGCGGTGGGCATCGTGCTGATCGCGCTGGTTGTGGGCGCGGCCAGCTGCGTGATGGTGCTGCTGCTTATCCTCGGATTGTTCGGCTCGCACTCCCGCGAGGACCAGCAGGCCGCGATGATCGTCGTCGCGGTGTACGTGGTCATCCTGAGTGCCGGCGTGACCGGCATGGTGCTGCTGGGGCGGAGCATCCGGCGGCAGCATCAAGGGCCGGCGACCACGGCCGACCTGCCGGCGGTGATGGACGAGGCTGCGGCCACCCGTGCCACCGCCGACCTGCGCCTTGCGTTGCAGGCGGTGCTGGGCGTGAGCGTTTTCATGATTCTGCTGCGCTTCGCGGTTCAAGCCATTGCGGCCGAGGTTGTCCTGGCCACCCTCCTGAACCTGGTGCACTACCTTTTGCCCTACTGGCTGGGTTTGGGGGACGGTCGCTGACTCCGCGGCTGCTCTCCCGCCGAGCTTGTAACCTTT
>JACXTT010012215.1_pt1 | contig 11404 bp, 9 predicted proteins | sample 9270951 | NCBI WGS metagenome assembly JACXTT01 (sample SAMN15532306, study PRJNA645909) | rock metagenome | isolation source: weathered quartz diorite | place: Puerto Rico | collected 2017-06-21 | reverse complement strand
CCCAAACAGCCTAAATACGAGAAGAACATGGAACCCATACCCGACATAGATCCATCTGAAACACAGGAATGGCTGGACGCGCTGGAATCCGTGCTTGTACACGAGGGTACGGAAAGAGCACATTACCTGCTCGAAAGACTCATCGAAAAAGCTCGCCGCTCGGGAGCGTACCTTCCGTACAGCGCGACCACCGCTTATATCAACACCATTCCGCCGGGGAAGGAAGAGCGTTCATCCGGTAATCATGCACTGGAACACCGGATCCGTTCCTACGTCCGCTGGAACTCCCTGGCGATGGTCCTGCGCGCCAACAAGCATTCCAATGTCGGCGGTCACATCGCGAGCTTCGCTTCCGCCGCCACGCTCTACGACGTCGGCTATAACCACTTCTGGCATGCTGCATCACAAAACCACGGCGGGGACCTGGTGTTCGCGCAAGGCCATTCTTCGCCCGGCCTTTATGCCTACGCCTTTCTTCTGGGGGAGCTGACCGAGGAGCAACTCAACAATTTCCGCCAGGAGGTCGAGGGAAAAGGACTGTCCTCTTATCCCCATCCCTGGCTCATGCCGGATTTCTGGCAATTCCCCACGGTATCGATGGGGCTGGGGCCGTTGATGGCGATTTACCAGGCTCGGTTCATGAAATACCTGGACAGCCGCGAGCTCGTCAATACTCAAGGACGGAAAGTCTGGGCATTCATGGGAGACGGCGAAATGGACGAGCCCGAATCGCTGGGTGCGATTTCGCTGGCTTCGCGCGAGAACCTGGATAATCTGATCTTTGTCGTTAATTGCAATCTTCAGCGCCTCGACGGGCCTGTGCGCGGGAATGGCAAGATCATTCAGGAACTCGAGGCAGCCTTCCGGGGCGCCGGCTGGAACGTCATCAAGGTCATCTGGGGATCGTACTGGGATCCGCTGCTCGCGAAGGATACCAAAGGTCTGTTACAGCAGCGCATGATGGAATGTGTGGATGGCGAATATCAAACTTTCAAGTCCAAGGATGGAGCCTACGTACGCGAACATTTCTTCGGCAAATATCCCGAGCTGCTGGCAATGGTCGCCAATATGTCCGACGACGATATCTGGCGGCTCAATCGCGGCGGACACGATCCGCATAAGGTTTATGCCGCATACTCGTCCGCGGCAAAGCATACCGGGCAACCGACCGTCATTCTTGCCAAGACGATCAAGGGCTATGGCATGGGCGAAGCGGGCGAGGCGCAGAACATCACCCATCAACAAAAAAAGATGGGCACCACTTCGCTGAAAGCATTCCGCGACCGCTTCGCACTGCCGATCGCGGATGACAAGATAGACGAAGTGCCGTATCTGGAATTTGATAAAGACTCACCCGAATTCATCTACATGTATCAGCGGCGGCAGGCGCTGGGAGGTTTCCTCCACCACCGGCGCCGCAAGGCCGAAGCACTGCAGATACCGCCGCTCTCCGCATTCGATTCGCTCCTCAAGGCGAGCGGCGAGGGACGCGAGTCTTCCACCACCATGGCTTTTGTACGCATACTGAATGTCCTGGTAAAGGATAAAAATATCGGTAAGCATGTGGTGCCGATTGTTGCGGATGAGTCGCGTACCTTCGGCATGGAAGGTATGTTCCGGCAACTGGGCATCTGGTCCTCGACAGGGCAGTTATACACCCCGCAGGATGCTGACCAATTGATGTATTACAAGGAGGACAAGAACGGCCAGATTCTGCAGGAAGGGATCAACGAGGCAGGAGCCATGTCGTCATGGATGGCTGCCGCAACCGCTTACAGCACCCATGGCGTGCAGATGATACCGTTCTATATTTTTTATTCCATGTTCGGCTTTCAGCGCGTCGGCGACCTGGCCTGGGCGGCCGGCGATATGCGCTGCCGCGGATTCCTGCTGGGCGGCACCGCCGGACGCACGACCTTGAATGGGGAAGGATTGCAGCATGAGGACGGCCACAGCCATCTGGCGGCGTCGACCATTCCCAATTGCGTATCCTACGATCCCACGTTTGCGTACGAGCTCGCCGTGATCATCCGGGACGGCCTGCGCCGCATGTACGAGGTGCAGGAAGATGTTTACTACTACATCACCGTGATGAACGAGAACTATTCCCATCCGGAAATGCCGGCCAACGTGGAGCAAGGCATATTGAAAGGGATGTATCTGTTCCGCGAAAGTGGCGCGGGGTCGAATTCAGGTCTGCGGGTGCAATTGCTGGGTTCGGGCACCATTCTGCGCGAGGTGATCGCGGCGGCGGAACTGCTGGAAAAAGAATATGATATTGGCGCCGATATCTGGAGCGTCACGAGTTTCAATGAGTTGCGGCGCGAAGCACTGGATGTCGCGCGCTGGAACATGCTGCATCCCACCGAAACGCCAAGGTCGACTTACGTGGGGACATGTCTCAAAGATCGAAAAGGCCCCGTCGTGGCGGCCACGGATTATATGAAAATTTTTGCCGATCAGATACGCGAATTCGTGCCGGGGCGTTACAAGGTCCTGGGTACGGACGGCTTTGGACGTTCCGATACGCGTGAGCGGCTGCGCCGGTTTTTTGAAGTGGATCGCCATTACGTCACCATAGCCGCACTCGAGGCCCTGGCTGAAGAAGGTAAAATACCCACCGAAAAGGTGGCGCAAGCAATAGAAAAGTTCGGTATCGATCCGGAAAAACCGAATCCGGTGACCGTATGAGGAGCCGGACTGAAGGAGCAGGACTGCGAGCTGGCTTTTGTTTGCATAACACAAGCAGCAGCCTAAGCTTTGCGAGCCTGGGCATGAACTCGAACGAAGGAAGAAAGCGTGGCGGAAAGTAAGCAGGTCTCGATTCCGGACATAGGGGACTTCAAAGACGTTCCCGTGATAGAAGTGCTGGCGAAACCCGGGGATTCGGTGAAGCCCGAAGATCCACTGATTGTGCTGGAATCGGACAAGGCAACGATCGAAGTGCCTTCTCCCTTCGCGGGCGTCGTCACGGAGGTCTCTGTAAAGGTAGGTGACAAGGTTTCGGAGGGTACGCCCATCCTGGCAATACAAATTTCCGAAGCGGATAGCGCACCGCCGGCTTCCGGGCCTGCGCCAGTTCCGGTCTCAGTCCCGCCACCGGCTTCTCCTGCTCCTGCTCAAGCGCATGATGTAGCCGAAGGAGGCCAACCGGTGGCGCCGGCTCCCGCCTCGGCTTCACAGCCGCAGCGCTTGCCTGCCGGTGCTCCTATAGATGAAGCCGGCTTTGCTAAAGCTCACGCCAGCCCTTCGGTGAGAAAATTTGCGCGCGAGCTGGGGGTGAATCTCGGCCTGGTGAACGGCACCGGCCCCAAGCGACGCATACTCAAGGAAGACATACAAACCTATGTCAAAGCCGAACTATCGAAGCCGCGCGGAGCTGGAACGGAGCTCAATCTGCTGCCCTGGCCGCAGGTGGATTTCGCAAAATTCGGGCCGGTGCAAGTCAAGCCGCTGTCGCGTATAAAAAAAATATCCGGTGCAAATTTGCATCGTAACTGGGTGATGATTCCTCATGTTACGCAATTCGATGAGGCAGACATTACCGAGCTGGAGGCTTTGCGCAAGGAATCCAATGAAGCAACAGAAAAGGATGGAGTGAAAGTGACCATTTTGGCTTTTCTGATGCGGGCATCGATATCGGCATTAAAGAAATTCCCGGAGTTCAACGCTTCGCTGGAGGCTAACAGCGGGGATATGAATCTGGTGATCAAGAACTATTACCACATCGGTTTCGCGGCTGACACGCCGAATGGACTGATTGTGCCGGTGATACGTGACGTCGATCAAAAAGGCGTGATCGCCATCGGCAGGGAGATGGCCAATCTTGCCGTGCTAGCTCGAGAAGGCAAGCTGAAACCCACTGACATGCAAGGCGCGAGTTTTACCATTTCCAGTCTGGGCGGCATCGGCGGCACAGCATTCACCCCTATCATCAACGCGCCCGAGGTCGCCATTCTCGGTGTTTCGCGCGCCAGTATGAGGCCTGTCTACCGCGAAGGGCAATTTGCCCCGCGTTTGATGCTGCCTCTGTCGCTGTCTTATGATCACCGGGTGATCGACGGCGCCACGGCCGCACGGTTTACCAACCATCTTGTCGAGGTTCTGGCCGATATGCGCCGGGTACTGCTGTGAAAAATCGTTTGTCCCTTTGGCTCCGTTGGTCTCGCTGGCCGCTTTGGTCTCTTTGGTCTCTTTGGTCTTAGGGGATGTGTAAAGCCGGCCCCAGGCTCGCTGGTATTTTTGGCGGCACCTTTGATCCCATCCATTACGGGCATTTGCGGGCGGCGGAGGAAATCGCGGAAATGACCGGTTTGGGGGAAATACGTTTTCTTCCCGCCGCGATCCCACGTTTACGCCATCCTCCCATTGCAACGATTGGGCACCGGGTAGCCATGGTCCGGCGTGCAATTCAAGGTAATGCGAGATTTATCCTGGATGAGCGCGAAGTCCATCGTCATGGACCGAGCTATAGCATCGATTCCCTGCGCGAACTCAAGCGGGAACTGGGAGAAAGTGTCATCCTGTGCTTCGTCACCGGCGCGGACGCCTTTGTAAAGCTCCCGGAATGGCATCGCTGGCGTGAACTGTTCGGGTTGTGCCACTTCATCATTGCAGCTCGCCCGGGTCATGCGCTCATGTCATATCGCGACATGCTGCCACGGGAGCTGGAAGAAGAGTGCGCGCAACGCTGGATATCGGACGCAAATGCGCTCGGGGACGCGCCCAGCGGTTTTATATTTATCGCCCCGACGACATTGCTCGACATCTCGGCGACGCACATCCGTACACGCGTCGCCGCGAGGAAAAGCATCCGTTATCTGACCCCCGGCACGATCCTTGATTATATAGCAGCGAATCATCTGTATTCGGAAGATAAACCTGAATCCGGCAGTTGACCGCTTGTTTTTTTAATTTACTGTTATGATCCACAAGGACTCTTTGCGATACTTGATTTTCACCTTTTTGGTGAACTCGCTATGGGGTCGTGCCTTCGCGGGGAAGGCGTTACTCCGCCCTTACCCTTATTTCATGCCGTCCAACTGCCGGATTTAGGATAAATGACACTTCTTAAATTGGTAAGAACGGCGATTGGCGCACTGGAAGAAATCAAGGCGCGCGACATCGAAGTGCTGGATGTGTCGAAAATAACGACGCTGTTTGATCGCATGATTATCGCCAGTGGAGACTCTACCCGCCAGACGAAGGCGATCGCCAACAATGTGGCGGAGAAGGTCAAAGCCGGGGGAGGCACAGTCTATGGTGTCGAAGGCGAGCAAACGGGCGAATGGATCCTGGTTGATCTGGGCGATGTGCTGGTCCATGTCATGCAGTCAGCCGTGCGCGCTCATTATAATCTGGAAGAATTGTGGGCCGAGGCGAAAAAGATCAATAGGACTGCTACGGCGGCCCGAGTCAGGACTGGCGCGGCGCCATCCGCTCTCAAACGGCATAAAGCCCCGGCGGAATCCGCGTCAGTTCCTATAGCTGCACCTGCGCCTGAGATTAAAAGGAGGAGCAAAACATCCAAGCCCCGTCCCAGCGACGGTTGAACGATGAGATTCCTTATTTGCGCAGTTGGCCATAAGATGCCGGGCTGGATGGCGGCCGGGTTTGACGAATATGCCAGACGCATGCCGCGCGAGGCTTCCGTTGAATTGCTCGAAATCAGACCGGAGAAACGCGGCGAGGGTAAACGTATCGAGCAGTTATTGAGCGCCGAGGCTATCCGTATCAAGGCGGTGCTGCCGCCCAAGTGCCGTACGGTGGCAATGGATGAGCGCGGCAAACAATGGACTACCGTCAAGCTCGCCGATTCTATTTCGGAATGGATGAAAAATGGTGGCGATACAGCCTTTGTCATCGGCGGCGCGGATGGGTTGGACGCCGGCATCAAGAATTCCGCGGACGAGGTTCTCGCGTTGTCCGCCTTGACCCTGCCTCATGGCCTGGCACGCGTACTGCTTGCGGAACAACTGTACCGTGCGATGGCGCTGATCAAAGGCCATCCCTATCACCGAGCCTGATACGACGGCTGGGCCGGCGAAAGAGTTGCCAAGGACCTCCCCCACCCAGCCTATAGGTTTCTCATACCGTGACGCTACCGCAAAATTGCATTTATCTTGCTTCACGCAGCCCTCGACGGTCTGAACTGTTGAAGCAGATCGGCGTGAATTTTGGCACCTTGTTGCTGCGTGAAGCATTACCCCGGCAAGCGGATGTGGATGAAATCCGATTGACGGATGAAGCGCCCATTGATTATGTGCGCCGTATCGCACAGGCAAAGGCTGAGATGGGACGGAAGCAGGCTTTACAAAGAAACCTTGCTGATCTACCGGTACTGGCTGCGGATACGGCGGTGGTGCTGAAGGGGCGCGTTTTTGGCAAACCCCAAAACCTTGCCTACGCGAAAGAGATGCTCCACGCACTTTCCGGTCAGGCTCATCAGGTCCTGACCGCGGTGGCGCTGGCTGCCCAAAATGGAACGCAGGTGCGTATATCAACGTCCACCGTGTGCTTCCGCGATATCAGTGAACACGAAATCTGCAGCTACCTTGTCGGGGACGAAGCGTACGACAAGGCCGGCGGCTATGCAATACAGGGGAAGGCGGCGGTTTTTATATCGGAAATTTCCGGCAGCTATAGTGGCGTAATGGGATTGCCGCTATTCGAAACGGCGCAATTGCTGGGAGCAGCGAACATAGAAATATCCTTGAGTTGACGGTTAACCCGGCAGATCTTTCATGAGCAGCGAAATTCTCGTCAACGTTACGCCGCAGGAGACCCGCGTTGCCTTCATCGAGCAAGGCGCGGTGCAGGAACTGCATATTGAGCGAACCAGCAGCCGTGGAATTGTGGGCAATATTTACAATGGCCGCGTTACACGGGTGCTGCCAGGAATGCAGTCGGCCTTTGTGGATATTGGTCTGGAGCGCGCGGCCTTCTTGCACCTCGCCGACATCTGGCGATTACGCCAGGGTGAGGATGCCGATAAGCCTATCGAAAGACTGCTGCATGAAGGGAAGAGCATCCTCGTCCAGGTCATCAAGGACTCCATCGGCACCAAGGGCGCGCGCCTTTCCACCCAGGTGAGCATTGCGGGACGAATGCTGGTCTATCTGCCTCAGGTAGCCCATATCGGTATTTCTCAGCGCATAGAGGATGAAACCGAGCGCAAGTCTCTCCGCGAGAAGCTGAGGCATCTGCTGCCGCCCGGAGAGAAAGGCGGCTTTATCATTCGAACGATGGCTGAAACCGCGAGTGAGCAGGATCTGCGGACCGATATCGAATACCTGCACAAGCTATGGCGCGACATTGCGGAGAAGTCGGCAAGCGCTGTGCCTGGATTGCTGTATCAGGACCTGAGCCTCAGCTATCGCGTATTGCGCGATTTCGTGAATGACGACACGGCCCGCGTCCTGGTGGATTCAAGGGAGACATTTCAAAAAATAAGGTCGTTTGCCCAAGTCTACATATCCAAAGTGATGGAGCGGATAGACCATTATCCGGGGGAGCGGCCATTATTTGATCTATATGGCGTGGAAGAGGAAATCGAAAAATCGCTCGCGCGGCGCGTCAACCTGAAATCTGGCGGCTACCTCATTATCGATCAGACCGAGGCGCTCACCACCATCGATGTGAACACGGGGGGATTTGTTGGTGTACGCAGCTTTGACGACACTATTTTCAAAACGAATCTCGAGGCGGCTCAAGCCATAGCACGCCAGCTGCGCCTGCGAAACCTCGGGGGTATTATTATTATCGACTTTATCGATATGGAGGACGCAGAGCATAAAAGCGCGGTACTTGCCGAATTTAAAAAATCGCTGACGAAGGACAGGACGCACATGACGGTAAATGGCTTTACCGCACTCGGTCTGGTCGAGATGACACGTAAGCGTACACGCGAAAGCCTTGCTCACATCCTGTGTGAGACGTGTCCGGCCTGCCAGGGCCGCGGTAAGGTCAGGACGGCGCAAACGATGTGTTATGAGATTCTTCGTGAATTGCTACGCGAATCCCGTCAATTCGATGCACGCGAATTCCGTATCCTCGCGTCGCAACAGGTGATCGATCTGTTTCTCGACGAGGAATCCCAGAGCCTGGCGCAACTTGCCGATTTCATTGCCAAGCCGATCAGCCTGCAGGTGGAAGCGGCCTATAGCCAGGAACAATATGATGTGATTCTGATGTAGCGTCATGAATGGTCAATTCGGGCTGCGACTTGCCGCGTTGCCGAACACGGGAGCATGCTGCTCTCCAGGAGGCCCCTGGGATCGTAACGGACGTGGACCTTTTGATCCGGGATGGCTGACCTCTACTGCTTCATGGCGCGAGACAGGCGTACTTCAGTCCAATGGTAAAAACTGGTGATGCGTTTAACATAGAGGGGTCAATTCATTTCCTTCCGGCCGGGCATATTTTGTACCACCGCGCACTTATTCCGCGCTACCGCGTACCACCGCTGGCAGGCGTTACCCATGAATGGCTCCGGGGACAGACGCGCTGGCATCAGGCGAACCCGGGATGTGTTTGACAGGCTTATTGTAATGAATAAGGTCCGATAACTTCTAATAACAGGAACTCCTATGAGTGACACATCAGCACTGGACCAGACGTATGAGCTGGCGGATATATTGATAAGGAAAGCCACGAAAGAACAGCTTGCGGAGTGTGCGCGATTGCTTGCCGTGAATCTCGCCCATCATCAAATCAATCACGGGGAAATACCTGTGGAAGAGACGCTGTCTTTATTGCGCGTGTCCGAGCCCAACGATGCGCATTTAAATGTGCTTATGGAGGGCATGTTAAACTTGATAGGCGTTTTAGTGAATGTCTGCGGCGGGCTGGGGCATGTGAAGCACTGATGTCAGGCGCTGGCGGCTCTCCACTTTTAACCCGGATAATCCATTGGAGAGCCGCCGAATGGATGATCTGGGTTTAACTCATGGCATCCGTTCATGCCGCGGCATTTTCACCCATGTTTCTTGAGAACTCTATCCGTGAGAATCCGCAGGAGGGTCATATAATTTTGCTCGTTAGTTTTGCCGGTTTGGCGGCCCATGCCCCCGGGGGATAGGTTATCGTATCTGGCTTCCGGGGTGTCCCGCCGGGAAGTCTGGTCATGGGCAATGTTCGATTTCGCCAATTCCGGCTATACGACGGTGGTGATTACTGCCATTTTTAACGCGTATTTTGTCGCGGTTGTTGCAAGGAACGAGGATTGGGGAACGCTTGCCTGGACGATATCGCTCGCGGTGTCGTATGGACTCATCATTTTGACCGCACCCGCGTTGGGCGCATATGCCGACGCATACGGTGCGAAAAAGCGGTTGCTATTCCTGAGTACGATTGGCTGCATTTTTTTCACGGGCATGCTCTACTTTGTTGGTCCCGGTGATTTGTGGCTGGCGATAGTACTTATTATTCTCAGTAATTTTTTTTTTGGTACCGGCGAAAATCTGATTGCGGCATTTTTGCCGGAGTTGGCACGGAGCGAGGCGCTGGGCAGGGTATCCGGCTGGGGCTGGAGTTTCGGTTATATTGGCGGCTTGGTCAGCCTGGGTCTATCGCTGGCTTATGTAACGTGGGCTCAGGGGCAAGGGCTGCCGGCTGACCAGTTTGTTCCGGTAACCATGCTGATCACGGCTGGCTTGTTTGCGGCATCCAGCATTCCGACCTTCCTTTATCTGAAGGAACGGGCTCTACCCCAGCGGCATCGCGCCGGACTCAGTGTGGTGCGTGAAGCATTTGTGCGGCTGGGTGAAACGCTTGGTCATGTGCGTAATTATCGTGATTTGATGCGGTTTCTGCTCTGTATCGTGTTTTATCAGGCGGGCATACAGACCGTGATTACGATTGCCGCGATATACGCTCAGCAGGTAATGGGTTTTGACACAGCCGATACCATGCTGCTCGTTCTGGTTGTTAACGTCACGGCTTCGGCGGGTGCGCTTGCCTTTGGTAACATGCAGGACAGAATAGGCCATATCCGCACCATGACGCTGACGCTCGCGGGGTGGATTGTCATGGTGTTGCTGGCGTGGATGGCGGAAACCCGAGCGATGTTTTGGGTGGCTGCAAACGTTGCCGGCCTGTGTCTGGGCGCTTCTCAGTCTGCGGGAAGGGCGTTGGTGGGCTATTTCAGCCCGGGCTCCAGGCGTGCGGAGTTTTTTGGATTGTGGGGATTTGCGGTAAAGTTGTCATCGATACTCGGGCCGATGACTTACGGATTGGTAAGCTGGATTTCGGGTGGCGACCACCGGCTTGCCATGCTGATCTCCGGCAGCTACTTCGTTATCGGCCTGGCAATATTGATGAGCATTAATATCGACAGGGGCCGGGCGGCTGCTCTGCGTGACGAAGCAACCTGAAATCCGGAAGACGGGATGGTGCGAGGCAACCCGTGAACAGGCATTTTGTTTGCCCGCACGGCTGGCACCTCGGGTGCCAGCCGTGAACGCCGACCAAGCGCAGCGAGGAATCCGGTTTCGCTGTCAATGATGCATATGGTGGTCATGTCCGTCATGCGCACCGGTTGTTGTGGTTGTTGTTTTACCTCCCTGCGACTTTGTCGCGGGTTTTGCCTTGGGCTTGAGCGGCGTAAAGCGAGCAGACTGCGCTTCGTGGTCCGGTAATTTAAGAAATAGCACGATAACGGTTTCCGGCGTGACGGAGAAATCACCGGTGCCCTTGAGCATGTTATCGCCAGCCGGCTCCAGTTTGATCGAAGTTTTGGGCTTTGCCTTGCCCGTCTGAATGCTTGCCTTGCCAACACCCCCCTCGGTGGGAACGTTGTTGTCCCCATGATCTGTCACATAGATGATAATTTCTTTTTCCTTCGTGACGAGCTCCAGGTGGTAGGGACCCGCCATACGCATCTGTCCGCCATGTGGCGTGGTGGTGTTGTCAAAATGTTGTTCGGAATGTGCCGCAGCGGGCAGCGATACGGCCAGCGTTGCACTCATCAAAACGATGGCCAGCGACTTATGCATCTTTTCTCTCCTTAATGAACTACTGTAAACGACTGTGTAACGATTGAACAAACTTGATAGGTAAACCTTTGTGCCGTGCCGCGTTTTGATGTTCTGACTGCCCGGCCAGGAGCCTGTCGGACTTAAAGGAAATCGGCTGCAAAAGCGTCTGGCCGGCCCATATTTCACCGCTTTTTCGGCCAATAGAACAACTATTGGCCATCAAAATCGTCAAAATCTGTTCTCGCCCAGTCACTTTTTCGCTTCGATTCTTCAAGTCCGACAGGCTCCTAGTGCACATGATCCCCCGGCGGCGGGAGGATTTCCTTTTCGCGGTTGAGTTGAGCGGTCTGTTGCAGCAGCATGCCGGGCTGGTTCCAGCCGGGGCCGTCGGCATCGGGTATCCAGCGCGCGCGCAGGTAGCCGAAGCG
>JACXTT010012214.1_pt1 | contig 11406 bp, 10 predicted proteins | sample 9270951 | NCBI WGS metagenome assembly JACXTT01 (sample SAMN15532306, study PRJNA645909) | rock metagenome | isolation source: weathered quartz diorite | place: Puerto Rico | collected 2017-06-21 | reverse complement strand
GGGCCGGCCCCCCGGGGGGGGCGGAGCGGGTGCGCGGGCGGGCTGGGCAGGGGGACCTGCACCTGGAGGCAGCCGCCGACGATGCGCACGGGTCGACCCGGCGACGGCGCGCCCTCGACCAGTGCCTGCAGCTCCGGCGCGAGACGGCTCGGGGCGGGCTCGCGCTTCGCCTTGTCGAGGCTTCTCTCCTCGACCTCGTCGCCGAGCGCCGCGGGCGAGGACCGTAGCGCGAGGGTCTCGCCGGCCACGGCCGCGTACTTCGCAGCCGGCGCCGCCGCCGCGCGGCCGAGCTGCGCCACGGCCGGGTCGCTGTCGGCCCGCCCGCCGAAGATGCCGTCGTAGCGGACGCCCTGCGGCATCTCGACCGGCACGGCGACGGTCCGCTGGGTGCCGCCCGCGTTCACGACGCGATCCTCGACCGCGACGAACGAGGTGAACTGGGTCATGATCCGGTGCGCGAGCGCCGTCTGCACGATCTCCTCGCGCAGCGCCGCCGGGTAGTTCCCGGACTGGAGCCCCGCCAGGTCCTGCCACATGAGATCGTCCACCTTGGCGCGAGCCCACATCGAGGCGATCGCCGCGTTGCCCGCCTCGGTCCCGGGCAGGGTCACGTCGAGCGTCTGCTCATATGGCTTGCCCTGCCGGAAGCCACGCAGGACGACCGCTCCCGCGCCCGGCCGGCGGTAGCGCGCGTGCACGATGAGCGGCCGGCGGTCCCACACGTCGGAGGGCGCCGTCGGGAAGACGTCCACCACGTCGAGCCCGCGGAACTCGAGCCGCACGTCGGTGAGCGCCGGCGCGGCGATGCGCTCGTAGAAGCGCCTGGCGACCGTCTCTCCCGGGTCGTTGAGCAGGACGTAGTCCACCTCGCCGCCGCCGGCATGGGCGAGGCCCTCGAGGAGGAAGCGGTTCACCCCGTTGCCCGTCCCGAAGGAGAACCAGCGCGAGGTCCCGCGCAGGCTCCGCACCAGGTCGATGACCTCGAGGTCGTTGCCGATGTAGCCGTCGGTCATGAAGGTCACGACGCGGAGTCGGTTGGCGTCCGCGGGGAGCGCACAGACCGTCCGCACGGCCTCGGCCATCATCGTCCCGCCGTTGGCCTCGAGCGCGTCGATGTGGGCGCGCGCCCGCTGCTTCATCTCCGGGCTCGCGAGCTGCGGCGTCGGGAAGAGCACGTTCGCCGTGTTCCCGAAGTCGACGACCTGGAAGGTGTCGTTCGGGTTCATGTGGTCGAGGATCCAGCGCATGGTCTCCTTCGCCTTGTCGAGCGGGAGCCCGGCCTGCGAGCCCGAGCGATCGATCACGAAGATCATCTCCTTGGGCGCGGCCGTGTCTGGGGTGAGCCGCTTCGGCGGGAGGAGGACGAAGGTCACGTAGCCGTCGCCGTCCGCGTCCCGGTGCGCGAGGTAGCCGCTCCGCACCTCGTCCCCGGCCACGGCGTAGCGGAGCACGAAGTCGCGATTCGGGATCTCGGCCCGGTCGCGGAGGCGCACGCGGGCGCGGTTCGCCGCCGGCCTTTCGACGTCGACCTCGTGCAGCGGCGTGGCGACGTCCAGGATGGGAACGCCGGCGTCGATGTCGACGGCGATCGCGATGTCGTGCCCGGCGCGCGTGCCCTCGGGGGTGACGGGCGGCGTGATGCGCGAGGCGTCGGGCACCCGGGTCGTATCGGGCGCCCAGCCGGTGCCGGCGTGGCCGATCGGCGCGCCGGGGATGAAGCGGGGCCCGACGACGGTCGGGAAGGAGAACTCGAACGTCCCGTCGCGGAAGACGAGCGGCTCGACGTACTCGATGCGGATCTCGACCGTCGCCCCGGGCATCAGGTTGGCGAGCGTCTGGGTGAAGATGTTCGGTCGCTCCTGGTCGAGGAGCGCGGCCACCTGCCCGGCGCCCCGCGCCGCCTCGTAGATGCGGCGCGCCTCCTCGCGGCGCTTGATCTCGCCGCGGATCGTGCGCTCGCCGGTGCGCATCGACATGGCGTCCACGGCGGCGCGGTCCGAGAGCGGGAAGGTGTAGACCGCCTCGACCGGCTCGGTGAAGCGGCTCTCGAACACCTGCGTGACCGTGACCCGGGCGACGAAGCCCGAGATCTCGACCGCGACGTCGGTATGCCGGAGCGGGCAGGCGCCGAGGGGCTTGCCGCCGGGGCCGACGGCATCGAGCGTGCCGACGTCGGGCGCCGGCATCTCGTGCGCGCGGCCCGGGACGGCGCCCAGGACGAACGCCATGAGGGTTGCGAGGACCATCGCCAGCGGGTGCGTCGTCTTCTTCATCGAGGAGGATGTCGTTGGCCGGCGCCGAATCGGATCACGCGAGCGTAACCCGCGGCGCGGCGGCGGTTTTCGCCGGAGCCGTGGCTTCGGCTAGGATCGGCGCCGCGGTGGACAGGGACTGGGTCGCGGTACTGGGTCGCCTGCTCGAGGGCGATCGGGTCGCGTTCCTCGAGGTGAACCGCCTGGTGACCGGCTTTCTCGTCCAGCTCCGGGCCTACGACTTCCGCGACGAGTGGGACGACCTCCGCCAGGAGGTGCTCGCCTCGGTCGTCGCCAACGAGCGCGCCGGACGGCTGCGCGATCCGAAGGCGTTCCTCGGCTACGTGCGCATCATCACGCGGAACAAGTTCATCGACCGGCTGAAGGCGCGGCTGCGCCACCACGAGAAGGAGGCGCTTCCCTGGGACGAGGAGACGGCGCGCGCGGTGGCGGCGCCGGCCGAGCGCGACGGGCGCGTCGCCGAGCTGTGGCGCGCCGTTCGCGATCTGCCCGCCGAGGAGCAGCGCGTGCTGGACGGCGTCTACCGCCAGGGGAAGACGTACGAGCAGGTGTGCTCCGAGACCGGCCTGCCGCTCGGCACCATGAAGCGCCGCCTGCGCGACGCGCTCCTGGCGCTCCGGCGGCGGTTCGCGGAGGATGAGCCGTGAGCGGGCGCCGGAGCGACCTCCTCGGGGGAATGTGATGACCTGCCGCCGGGCCCTCGACCTCGACCTCGCGGACTTCGTGTCCGACGCGGCGCGTCCCGAGTGGGCCGAGTTCCGCGCGCACTACCCGCGCTGCGCCGAGTGCTCCGCCGAGGTGCGGGCGTGGACGGAGCTGCATTTGTCCCTCCGGGCGTCCGGCGACCATCCGGCGGAGGAGCTCCTGCTGCGCTTCGAGACCGAGCCCGGCCGGCTGCCGGCCGCCGAGCGGCGTGCGGTGGAGGACCACCTCGCCCACTGCGCTTCGTGCCGCGACGAGCTCGGCGCGCTCCGTCGCCTCGACTTCGCGCAGCTCGCGCCACGGGTCGCGGCTTCGACGTCGGCACGGACCTCCTTCGCCGAGGTGCTCCGTCGCGCGCTTCTCCATCCGGCGTTCGCTTACGCGCTCGTCCTCCTGCTCCTCTTCTATCCCGCGCTCGAGCGCCGGCAGACGGAGCGGGAAGATCGTGGGACGCCGGCCGCGATGGGTGAGGCGTCGTCCGGCGGTGCGCTCCGTTCCGAGCCTGCCAAGCAGGCGACCGCTCGCTACACGGACGAGGTCCTCGCGCGTCGCAAGCTCGACGCGCCGCTCGAGCGCGCCGGCCGGGAGAGCCCCGCCGCTGCGCCGACCGCTCCTGCGGCCGGGAATCTCGCGGAGGAGAAGGACGAGCGAGCGTTCGCCAAGAGCCGTCGCTCCCTTGCGGCCGAGGGATGGCGCGCCCTGGCGCTCTCCCGCCCGGGCGCGGCCGTCGACGTCGACGCGGCCTCGCTCGAGGGCGGGCTCGTGCTGACGCTGCCGGTTCCGGAGACGACGCCCGCCGGTCCCGTCGAGGTGCGGGTCGTCGATGCGCAGGCCGGGCGCGAGATGCGACAGCGCTTCGCCGACGCCCGCGGCAGCGTGACGATGCGCCTCCCCGCCGCCTGGCTCACGCCCGGGACGTACACGGCCGAGCTCCGTCGCCTCGACGCCGAGACGAGCCCGACGACGTTCGTCTTCCGCGTCGTGCCCTGAGTCCCGGAGCCGCTACTTGATCCACGGCCAGCTGTTCACGTCGCACGCCTTCCGCACCAGGACGTGCTTGTGAAAGCCGGGCTGGGCGACGAGGGCGCCCGTGAAGCCGTCGTCATCACCCACGATGACGGCCATGGGCATGCACACCGGCGTGTTCAGGACGAGCGGTGACAGATCGAGGCCGATCAGGCTGAAGCTGACCTTGTAGTGCGTGCCGCGCCCCGCGATGCGGAAGGAGCGGATGGCACGCGGCCCGGCGTCGGTAGGGGCACGATAGCGAAACACCCTTCCGTTGCGCGAGGGTGTCAGCGATCCGGCGGGCAGGAGGTAGCTCTCCTCCTGGATGGCCACCACCACCGGCTCCTGTCCGGGGAAGATGCCGTTCGAGCCGTCCGCCAGGCTGAATGGCCACCGGCGAATGCCGAGTGTCCCGATGCCGGTGCTGTTGTTGACGCTGCCCCCGGATCCACGGACGAGCAACTTGCCGTGGAAGATCGGGGTCGCGGTCGAGACCTGCGCCGGCGCGGGAGCTGCGACCAAAAGCCACAGCGCAGCTGCTACAGCGACGAGCCTCGACACGGCGTCACTCTATCACAGAGAAATCGAGTGCAAATCTAGTGGCGGCGGTGCGCCAGCGAGTCGATGAATGCGACCAGATCCCAGAGCTGGCTCCGATCGTCGAACGCATCCGCGTAGGACGGCATCGGCGTGCCGTCGAGCCCGGTCACCAGCGTCCGGTACACGTCGCTCGGCTCGCCGCCGTTCTTGAATCGCGCCGGATGGCGCAGGTCGGCGGGCCGGATACGGAGCCCGGTCTCGTCCTTCAGCTGCGGCGCCGAGGCACCGTCGCCATGGCCGCGGTCTCCATGACAGGAGGCGCAGCCGGCCGCTTCGTACGCTTGCTGTCCCCGCGCGACCGCGGCGGCGTCGAGCGCGGGAGGCTCGGGAAGGCTCACCGGCGTCGGGTGCGCGCTGGCGAAGCCCGGGTAGAAGCGCTTGACGGCGGTGATCGCCAGACGCCGCTCGCCCGCGGTGAGCCCGCGGAACGACGGCATGTAGGCCGGAATGCCGCGCTCGAGCGTGCGGAGCAGGTCCTCGTCGGTGGGCAGCTCGCCGCTCGGCGTCGAGCGTAGCTTGAAGCGACCGCGCGTGAAGTCGCGCGGGCGCGGCGAGTCATACTTGTTGATGGAGAACGCGGCGGGCCCGTCGCCGCGTCCGTCCTTGCCGTGGCACCAGGCGCAGGCGTGATTGTAGACCGAGGTCGCGGGATCGGCGGCGGCGGCGGGCGCCGCGGTCACGATGAGGAGCAGGAGGGCAGCGCCGCGCCGCATCTCAGAAGGCGAAGTCGAAGCCGAGCAACACGGCGTTCCGCCAGTCGGCGAAGGGATGGGGGGAGCCGCCCGGCGTCAGGTTCACGCTGTCCCGGAGCGAGAGCACGAGGAGGGCGGGGATCGGCACCCGGGCCAGGTCGTCGCCCTCGAAGACGTACCAGCGAAGACCCAGGTGCAGCACCTGCGACTGGCGCGGGCCGGGCTCGAAGATGACGTCGCTCTGGAAACCGCCCGCCTTCATCCAGTCGTAGCGCACCGAGGGCACGAGAAAATGCGTGAGGCGGTAGTCGAGCTCCGCCGTGAGGCCCTGCGCGTGCCGCACGAAGCGCCCACCCAGGCGCTCGGGGACATCGAAGACCTGATCGTACGAGTAGGCGCCGTACGCATCCCACGCCCCGCGACGGAGGTTCGCTCCGATGCTCTCGCGCCACACGTCGAGGTCCTGCTGCGCGGCGATGAACCCTCGCCCGGGCGGCGGCGGCGGCCGGTGAAGTGGGAACGGCGGCTGCGGGAGCGTCGGTGCGCGCAGGCTCGGCGCGGGACCCGCGAGCGGGATCACCGGGATCGGGGCGGGCGCCAGGTAGAACACGCGGTAAGCGTTGCGGCCGTAGTTGCCGAGCACGGAGACGGAGCCGTTCAGCCCGTCGTCGTCGCCGAAGTCGTAGCGGAGCATGGTGTAGGGGGCGACGGTGTGGAACCGGTCCAGGAACTCGGGCGCCGCGTCGGTCGTGATGCCAAACTGGTAGAGCAGCTTCGAGGCGAAGAGGCGGCCGTGGACGTCGATGCCGGGCGCCGCTTCGGTGTGGTAGAGCGTCGGCTCCGTCGCCAGCAGGGTGTGGTCGCCGCGCTTGAAGATGCCGAAGAACTTCGAGTCGAAGGCATAGGGCGTGAGGCCCATCCGGAGGAGGAAGCCCCGTTCGGAGGTGTCGGGCGGCACGTCGTGGAAGAGCTGGCGGTCGATCGCGTACGAGAAGTTGGTCGAGGGATCGACGCGGCCGATCATCACCATCGGCCCGTGACCGACGAGCCCGTCGCCCATGGTGGCCATGCCCATGTCCATGTCGTGCATCTCGTGGCCGGGCGCATGGTGCATGGTCATGGAGTGGAGGCCGAAGAGCATCGGCAGGTCGATCATCAGGAAGGCCTTCTGCATGCCCCCGGTGTCGCTGTTCACGAAGTCGCCGCGCTTGTTGATGTCGGTCTCGTGCACCGTGTTCTCGAGCTCGACGAAGAGGCTCGTGCTGGGGGTCAACGGGCCGGCGAGGTAGATGCTCGCGTGCTCCGGCACGGCGAAGCCGCCGCGCGGGCTCGGGCCACGCGCGAAGTCGGAATGCTCGAAGAACTCGCCGCGCGCCCACACCGCCATCCCTTGCGTGACCACGTCGTGCAACGTGCCGGGGAGCGGCGTCCACATCGTCCCTGGCGGCTTGAAGCCGTTCTCGTGGAAGGCCTCGCCGAACGCGTTGAGGCGCGGGACGGCCGAGTGGCAGGCGCCGCAGGCCAGGTTGAAGCGACGCGCGAACGCGGGGAGGGCATGGGCGGGCGTGGCGAGCGTCAGGAGCGCCAGGGCAAGGGGCAGCAGGGAGCCGCGCACCATGCGGGGCGCGACATATACCTGTGGGTCAGCCGCGCGACAACTCAGGGCGTACCGTGCGGCATGGGCAGCACCCCGAGCACCGCGGTGAGGAGGAGGATCGCCGTCGCAACGCCGATCTCCATGCGGACGGTGCGCGAGAGGCGCGCCGGCGCGGCTGGGTCGCCGCGTCCCAGCGCCGGGACGTGCCGGAAGTGGTTCATGGCGCCGAGGGTGAGGAGGAGCGCGGCGAGCCCGAGCTTCGCGAGGAGCGTCCGGCCGTAGCTGCTCCCGGCCAGCATGCCGAGGTGCTGGACGTGAAGCACGGCCAGGTAGACGCCGGCGGGTACGAGGAGCGCGAGCGTTGCCGTCGCCAGCGCCCGGAAGCGCCGCGCCGCCCGGGCGGGCACCGGACGGGGAAGCAGCCCGAGCTGCAGCAGGCCGCCGATCCAGGCCGACGCCGCCTGGAGGTGGAGCCAGTCGATCGCCGCCGAGCCGATGCCGTGCGCTCCCGAATGTCCCTGAAAGCTCCGGGTGAAGAGCCACGGCCACGCGAACGCCGCGAGGACGCGCCACGCGGGGCGCGTGCCGGCGAGCCCGGCGCCGATCACGGCGAGGCCGACGCCGCGCGCGATCCACAGGAGGCCCCAGCGGGTCGCGAGCAGGTCGACGAGCACGGGGCGTGCGCCGAGCCCCGCCACCTCCTCCATGCGCCTCGTCGTCAGGGCGAACTGGAGGAGGAGCGCCAGGCCGAGGACGACGAGCGCGACCCGCAGGGCGCGCAGGCCACTCGCGGACGGCGGGCCCACGAGCGCGGCGTACGCGAGCCCGCCCGCCAGCGTGACCGTCGCTGCGAGATCGACCCAGCCGACGACGACGAGCCCGGCGCCGATCGTCACTGCTCCTTCACCGAGAAGGTGAACCGCCCCTCCGTCGGGTGCGTGTCCACCGAGACGACCGACCAGTGCACGGCGTAGTCGCCGGGCGGGAGCGGAGGGAGCACGACGGTCATGGTCGCCGGCGCCGGGTGCCGTGGCGCCTCCGTCGCGATCGCCTTGCCGGCGGGCCCCAGCACCTCGACGCGGCAGAACGCCACCTCGATGGGCTCCGTGAACTGCAGGGTCAGCACGTGGGGCGCGCTGACCGTGGAGCCGACGCGCGGCTCCGCGCGTTCCAGGAACGCGTGCGCGCGAGCCGGCGGCGGTCGGAGGAGCGGCACGAGCAACACCGGCAGCGCCAGCCAGCGGATCATGGCTCGGCCCCCGCGGGCGGCGTGGGCGCACCCATCCCCCCGATCGGCTGCCACCGCGTCCACGGGAAGATGTCGTCGATGAACAGGTCGACGATGAAGACGATGCCCCAGTCGAGCTCGTCGTGGGCGGCCTGGTTCAAGGGGAAGCGGCCCGCGACGCCGAGCTCCACCCAGCGGTCCATGTAGACGAAGCCCGGGGTGACGAAGACCTTCGAGCGGGCGTGCTCCTCGCCGTTCACGCCGTGCTCGAAGTTGAACTCCGTGTCGCTGATGAAGTTGCTGAGTGGCCAGGGCAGGCCGAAGTCGCGTACGGCCTGCTGGAGGTACGGCACGCTGTACTCGATCGCGACGTTGTGGGCGAGGGTCGTTGTCCGGTCGCGGTCGGTCGAGATCTCGAAGCCCGCGTCGCCCTGGACCGCGAACGGGCGGAGATACCTGAGAGCGTCGGGCAGCTCGTTCGCGCCCTTGCCGTAGAGCAGGAAGGGCTTGAAGGCCGCGTCCTGCTCGGCGCCGACCTTCGTGGTGCCGGTCGGGGCGGTCGACTCGAGCGCGACGGATGCGATCGCCTCGTGCGCCGGGTCGATGAAGAACGCGTACTTGAGGGTGATGTTCAGGTTGTTGAAGCCGCTCGCGTGGGGTTCGTCATGAGGCCTGGGGGTGATGTCGTCCCACTCGCTGTCGAGCGTGATGCTGAAGCGGTCGGAGATCTTCTTCTCCAGACCGAAGCCCAGGCTGAGCGTCCGCCCGTCGCGCGAGTGGTCCCACTCGGGCCGGCCGATGACGAACTCGTTCTTGGGGTTCACGTCCTCCGCGATGAACGGCTCGATGAATGAACGCTGTCCGACGACGCCGTGGGCGTGCGCGTCGGCCGCGCCGAGGCAGCAGAGCAGCACCCCCGCGGCGCTCGCGCGCATCTGCATGAGCGCCTCCACGCCGCCCGACGGCGGCGAGAGTGAGGGAAGAGCCAGGTCTCTTCTTCAGCTCACGCGAGGGGCGCTCTCGGCGGATCCGTGGCCGGCTCGGGGACGTGCTGGGTGACGAGCACGCGGGCGCCGGGCGCCGCGAGGCGAGCGATGAAGGCCACGACCGAAGACGCGGGCGTCGGCATCACGCCGCGGAGGGCTCCGGAAGCGGGCGCGCCCGGCTCCGGCGCCTGGCTGCACGCGCTGCGGATGCCCTTGCCCGGAACGCCGCGGTGGCACTTCATCGTGCCGCCATGGTGACATCCGAGACGCTGCGTGTGCATGGGGCAACCCGGCGGGCACCGGCCGCAGTCCTGCCGCGGTGCGGGCAAGAGCGGCGCCACCAGGAGCGCGAGCACCAGGACCAGCGGGCACGCGCGGCGCGCCGCGGAGCGGACCATCGGGCCCGCCATAGCGTGACCGGGGGCGGCCCTCAAGAGCTCACGGATAGCGCAGGAGGGCGCCGTGCCGACGGACGCGCATCGGGATGGTCACGCGGGAGAGGAGCCCGCCGACGTCGTAGGTGAAGGTGACGCTCACCGTCCCGCTCGCCGCGGCGGGAAGCGTCGGGCTCGTGACCTTCGCGGCGATGAGGAAGACGACCTGGCCGCTCCGCCGGAGCCGGCGGACGCCGATGGCTGCATGCCCGTCGTCGCTCCGGCCGATGAAGAGAATCTTGCTGCGCGCGGGAAGGCCCGAGGGGAGCGCGACCGCGGCAATGGTCAGGTCCCCGCTGCTCGCACGCAGGAGCGCCGGCCGTCCGGGAAAGTCCGCCACGTCCATGACGCCGGGCGCGAAGATGCCGCGCAGCCTGAGCACGCCCGCAGTGAGCTTGGCCGATAGCGGCGTCGTGCGCGTCGCGAGCCGGAACTGGTCGATGTCCGGGCGGGGCACCGCCTGGCAGGCGAGACGGACCACGAGCGGACCGGCGAGCGGCGGTGCCAGGCCGCCGTCGGCGGCGATGCCGACCAGCGCGAAGCGTCCGTCGCTCCCGATCGGCTGCCCCTCGACCAGCATACCGGCGGCCGAGGTGAGCCCGGTGGTGAGGGTCATCGGCACGCCGGTCGTGACCCCGTCCACGACCACGCTGAGCGAGGTGGTCACCACGAGGTCGCCGCTGTTCCGCAGATCGACGACCAGGATGCCGGGCAAGGCGAACGTGCCGTCGACGCCGGCAGCCGTGAAGCTCCGCGGCGCGAGCATCTGCATGTCGAACTCGGCCTGGCTCGCCTGTGGATCGTAGAGGATGCGGAACTGATCGGACGGCCCGGGCGGCACCGCGGTCCCGACGGCGCCCGAGGCCGGCGCCTCGATGGTGACCGGGTCGAAGGCGCACGTGCTCGGCGGCACGGGGACGATGTGCGCAGCCGCCGACGTCGCGAGCAGGAGGAGTACCAGCGCCGCGATCATGAGGGACATCCCGACACGGGATCGGCCGGGAAATAGATCCCGTTCAAACGGCATATCTCGTCCTCTGACGTCGGTCCGGCAACGAGATTCGCGGGCTGACAGGTTGGCTCCGCGGGTGGGCAGTCCGTATCCACGGTACATGGCGTCGCGGGGGCCCCGATCTGTCCCGGCGGGCCACCGCCCGTCGGGCCGCAGCCGAGCCGGAGCGGCTGCATGACGCCGTTGTCGTCCCAGCATGCGTAATGCAGCGCCTGCCCCGCGCCGAGCGCGAGCGGGTGCAGACGGGTGAGCGATCCCTCGTCGGTCCAGTCGCGAGCACCGAAGAGGTGCGAGCGCCCGGGCTCGAAGGGATTCGGCGTGCCGCCGGGTGGGTTTTCGACCGTGCCGTCGGACGCGACCAGATCGACGCCGAGGAAGCGACCCCGCTTGTGCATCTGCCCGGTGACCATGAGGACGCAGGCTCCGGTGGCGGGCCCCCCGGGTCGGCCCGGACCCCACCCGGCCTGCTGTCCCGCGGGCAGCCCCTCGGTGGAGGTCACCTGCCCGGGTGCGACCAGCAGGCCCGCCTCGGCCGACTGGTCGGAGAACGGCAGCGCCACGTGCGTCACTGCCTTCGCGCGCGCGCGATGCAGCACGACCAAGGCGGAGGCGCGATGCGTGCGCGTGGTCCCGTTCACCCATTCCCCGTCGAGGGTGAAGCCGAGGCCGGCCGGCGGGCCGCCGGGCGCGTCGGGGACGGGAGCGAGGCGCAGGGCGACGCCGTTCGGAAAGGCGCTCCGGCTGCGCGCGAGGGTCCCGCTGGCGATCAGCTGCCGGCGGTCCCGGTCGGGCGGTCCCAGGTCGAGGCAGCCCCGGCTCTCGACCACGCCGGCGGTCTCGAACGCGGCGAGCTGCTCGCCGGTGTAGAGATGTA